>Ga0206125_10001347_pt1 | contig 28814 bp, 24 predicted proteins | sample Helgoland_Spring_4_FD_148598 | JGI IMG/M metagenome (GOLD analysis project Ga0206125, IMG submission 148598) | Pelagic subsurface seawater microbial communities from Kabeltonne, Helgoland, North Sea - Helgoland_Spring_Bloom_20160331_1 | ecosystem: Environmental > Aquatic > Marine > Epipelagic ... | reverse complement strand
CACACCTCTGGTGATTTTGATGAAGCTATTAATTGGTTGCGCCAGTTAGATCAAGAGTATGAGATTACCACAGAAGACTATACCATTGATGATTTTATACAAGAATTAAAAGATCGTGGATACATCAGAGAAGAATTTCAGCAAGATGAAAACCAAGGTGATGGACAAGGCGATGGAAAATTAGCTATTACAGAAAAGTTAGAGAGAGCATTAAGAAAACGCGCTCTTGAGCAAATATTTGGAAATATCAAAAGATCTGGTCAAGGCAATCACAAAACCAAATTTATAGGTAGTGGTGACGAACAGTCTGGTGATTTTAGAAATTACCAATTTGGAGACGCTATGGATCAAATTTCTATGACCGAAAGCATTAAGAATGCTCAAATTAATAATGGCATTGGAGATTTCCGACTCACAGAAAATGATCTTGTAGTGGAGGAGTCTATGCATAAATCTCAGATGAGTACGGTTCTTATGATAGATATCAGTCACTCTATGATTTTGTATGGAGAGGATAGGATTACCCCAGCAAAAAAAGTTGCTATGGCACTCAGTGAACTCATCACTACCAGATATCCTAAAGATACCCTAGACATTTTAGTGTTTGGTAATGATGCCTGGCCAATCAAAATCAAAGATTTACCCTACCTAAGGGTAGGACCTTACCACACCAATACCGTTGCTGGACTAGAATTGGCAATGGATATATTAAGAAGAAAGCGCAATACCAATAAGCAAATATTTATGATCACAGATGGTAAGCCCAGTTGTTTGAAACTTCCAGATGGGAGGTATTATAAAAATAGCAATGGTTTGGATGAGCATATTGTAAACAAATGCTACATGATGGCAGCCCAGGCGAGAAAATTGCATATTCCTATTACCACTTTCATGATTGCAAGCGATCCTTACTTGCAGCAGTTTGTTGATCAATTCACCCAAGCCAATCAAGGAAAATATTTTTATACTGGTTTACAAGGTTTAGGAGAAATGATTTTCACTGATTATGATACCAATAGAAAACAGAAATTAAGATAACAGAACTTACAAAGATCTACCAAACCATACCGTTAAATACACTTACACACAATCATGGACATACAACATACCCATACTCTAGGAGCTCTAAAAAAATTAGGCTATACATACAAATCAATAAAAGATGAGTTGCGCTCAAACCTACTAGATAAATTAACAAAAAACAAGACTGTCTTTGAAGGTATACACGGTTATCAATATACGGTTATTCCTGAACTAGAGCGTGCCATTTTATCAAAGCATAATATTAATTTGTTAGGGCTTCGTGGACAGGCAAAAACACGTTTGGCAAGACAAATGGTGACCTTGCTAGATGAGTATATACCCGTAGTTGCTGGCAGCGAAATAAATGATGACCCTTTTCAACCTATCTCTAGATTTGCCCAAGATTTAATCTCAGAAAAAGGAGATGATACCCCAATTACATGGTTACATCGAGACATGCGCTTTTCTGAAAAATTGGCTACTCCAGATGTTACAGTAGCAGACATTATTGGTGATGTAGACCCAATTAAAGCTGCAAACTTAAAGTTGAGCTATGCAGATGATAGAGTAATTCACTTTGGGATGATACCAAGAGCCAATAGGTGTATTTTTGTGATCAATGAATTACCTGACCTACAGGCTCGCATCCAAGTTGCTTTGTTTAATATACTACAGGAAGGTGATGTTCAAATTAGAGGTTTTGCATTAAGACTGCCATTAGATATCCAGTTTGTGTTTACAGCAAACCCAGAAGACTACACCAACAGAGGTAGTATTGTAACACCACTTAAAGATAGGATAGGCTCACAGATACTTACACATTACCCACAGACCCTTGAGGTTGCAAGAAGCATTACTGCTCAAGAAACAGCAAGTGCAGCAGCAGAGAAAGCCCATGTATATGTTCCAGATTTAGCAAAAGACCTACTGGAACAGATTAGTTTTCAGGCCAGAGAGAGTGAATTTATAGATTCCAAAAGTGGTGTTAGTGCTCGTTTGAGTATTACTGCATTTCAAAACTTACTAAGTACCGCAGAGCGCAGAGGTTTAAAAAACGGTAACCCGCAGACTGCTCTGCGTCTTAGTGACTTTTTAGGAGTCATACCCTCTATAACAGGAAAAGTAGAGTTGGTCTATGAAGGGGAGCAAGAGGGTGCAGACCAGGTTGCAATCCAATTAGTAGCTGAGGCGGTGAAAACTCAATTTTTGCGTTATTTTCCAAAAATAGAAAAGTTGCAAAAACAAGACGATAAAGATCCTTACCATGAGCTTGTAGATTGGTTTTTTCAACAATCCAGCTTTGAGCTTCTTGATACTTTGGATGATCAAGAGTATCAATTACAGTTAGATAGAATAGAACCTTTGGATGATCTAATACATACTTATGTTCCTCAAACCATCAATGACGATATACCATTTATGAAAGAGTTTATTTTGTGGGCTATGGTAGAGATGAAAAAGTTAAGTAAATACAATCTTACAGACGGAGTTAGGTTTAAAGATATGTACGGCGGGTATATAAGCGGATTGTAACCTTATTTAACGAAAAAACCTGGATAGGTAGCATCAAGATTTTTTACTATGATTTATCTATTTAAAATTTTTAGCTTGCTCTTTTGATGACCTCAAGTGCAGCTCGCTCTCCAGCAATTATTGCGGCGTTCAAAGAGCCGTTTAATTGGATATCTCCAGCTAGAAATATGCTTTCTGTGAGTCTTGTCTCAGAGGGGAGCATTTCATATTGTATGTTTTCTAAATTTGGCAAAGCCATGGGTATGTTATAATGTTTTATAAAGGTGCAAGATTCTATTTTACACAGCTCTTTTAATTCTTTTTCAACGGCAGTAATAAGCTGGTTATTTGTTAGGTTTTGATTCTCTATAACAGTAACACAAAGAAGTTCTTTTTTTGCAGTGGCGATTGTTTTAATACTTGAGTGATAAAAAATATTATTAATCAAAGCGCTGGGCTTTGCGATAAGTCCTATAAGCGGTTTTTTAATATTTCTTTTTGGCGTTTCAAAATAAAGGGTGTCACAAGATTTCCAGGGTATAGCTTGGTTTTTTAAATTAGAAATAAGTTCACTAGCCTGGGTTGTGATAATTGTAAAGTTACTTTTAATAATGTCTCCGGATTCAAGTTTGATGCTATTGTTTTCAACACCTTTTACCTTGGTGTTGTAGATGTAGGTTGTGTTTTTTAATTTTTTTGCCAGTTGTTTTGGTAAGGCTTCTATGCCATGTTTTGGCAAAGTAGCCATGCCTTCTCCAAACATTTTATAGACAAATTCAAACATTCTACTTGATGTTTCTAATTTGTTTTCTAGAAAAATCCCGCTAAAAAAAGGGGTGAAAAAATCTGTAATAATGGCGTCAGAAAATCCAAGATCTTTAAGATATAAGCGTGTTGATTGTTCTTTTTCCGCAAATATTTCTTGAATTGTTTTTTTCTTTAACCTTTGGTTTAGTGCCAGTATTTTAAACTTATCTTTCACTGTTCCAATTCCAGATAATAAAGTGGGTATTAGTAGCGATGGTTTTCTTGATGGATCACCAATTATTTTTTGTTTTCCATTTTTAAATATTGCAGCTCCAGGTAAAAATTCTTGCAGAGAAAGGGCATCAAAATCTAGGTATTTTTTTGCAGCCGGGTACGCTGTTAATAATACTTGGAATCCTCGATCTAAGCTGTATCCATCAATAATATCTGTTTTAACCCTTCCACCAAGTCTATCTGAGGCTTCTATGATGGTTGGTAAAAAGCCATGCTGCTCTAAAACTGTAGCAGCAATTAAGCCACTTATTCCTCCACCTATGATATGTATATCTGGCACACTTTGCCTCATAATTAGTTACTATTTGTTTTTGAAACAATTGAAACAAAAATATTATTTTATTGAGTGTGAAAAGCAATGTTTAACGTTTTATAAGGTATATTAAATGAATAATACAAATACATTTGTTTTCAAAATTGTATCAACATGAATAAAATAGCGATTGTAAGATGCGAGCACTTCAATGCAGCACACCGATTACACAATAAAAATTGGAGTGATCAAAAAAATAAAGACGTTTTTGGAAAGTGTAACAATCCAAATTACCATGGTCATAATTATGATCTAGAAGTAAAGGTGATAGGAACTTGTGATCCAGAAACGGGATATGTCATCGACACAAAAATTTTGTCTGATTTGATAAAAAAATATGTATTAGATAGGTATGATCACAAAAATTTAAATCTAGACACCCAAGAGTTTAAAGATGTAAATCCTACAGCAGAGAATATAGCCATCTCAATTTATAATATACTCAAGCCCAAATTAGAAGCCTCTTTGGAGCTAAAAATAAAACTCTACGAAACGCCAAGAAACTTTGTTGAATATCCTTATTAAGAGCGAGTATATTTATTAAACTAGCGATAATGAATCTAGACATACCAAATAAAAAAAGGCAGCTTGCTAAGAATAAGCAAACTCCTAATTTGTATCATATTGCTATGGATGCCATAGATGGTACACCCATTGACTTCTCCTTATTTAAAGGAAAAAAAATACTCGTTGTCAATGTTGCGTCTAAGTGTGGGTTTACAAGACAGTACAAGGAATTACAAAAACTAAGCCAACAGTATATAGATTCATTAGTTGTAATTGGTGTGCCTTGTAACCAATTCGGAAAACAAGAACCTGGTAATGCCGATGAAATACAAAGTTTTTGTCAAACAAATTACGGGGTATCATTTTTAATTACACAAAAGGTTGATGTCAAGGGAGTTAATCAGCACCCATTGTACACATTTCTTACTTGTGAGTCCTTGAATGGTAAGAGAGATTCTAGCGTGAAGTGGAATTTTCAGAAGTACATAGTTAGTGAATCTGGATCTTTAATCAATCACTACTATTCCATTACAAGCCCCCTTAGTAATAAAATTACCAAGCATTTATAAGCTACTATTATAAAGTGTTTAAATACAAGGCTGCATTATCTTGATGCGTTTTTTGTTTTTCTGGAGGCATTTTATCATACATGCGCACGAGCATCCCAAGGCGCGGGTTTGACAAGAAAAAGGCCCTGTGGGTATGCATGAATCTCCAAAATAAACCGTCCCAGGTAGCCTGCCATTCTCCTTTTTTATAATTACTCATTTTGATGATATAATTACTACCGCTAATGTAAGGTTTTGTTGCCATGAGACCTCCATCTGCGTATTGGCTCATACCATACACATTGGTAACCATTACCCAATCATAGGAGTCAATAAATAATTCCATAAACCAGCGATATACCTCATCTGGATCAAACTCACACAGCATCATGAAGTTTCCTAAAATCATTAAGCGTTCAATGTGATTGCAGTAGCCTGTTTCTAGTATTTTTTTTATGGTTTGGTCAACAGGAGGGATGCCTGTTGTCCCGTTATAGAAAGATGCTGGTATTTTTTTTGTAAAATTCCAATAATTGGTCGTTCGTTCTTGGCTTCCTCGAGATTCATAAATTCCTCGTATAAATTCTCTCCAACCAATAATTTGGCGAACAAATCCTTCTGTTGAGTTAATAGGCACCTCATTTTTTTTGGTAAAATCCAAACAGGCATCTATAATTTCTTTGGGTGTAATTAAACCCACATTGAGCATTGGTGTTAAAACGCTGTGATTCAAAATAGAGTTTTCTGCCACTATTGCATCTTCATAAACCCCAAATTCCATAAACCGTTGTTCAAAGAATTGGTGTAACCAAGATGCTGTATCCTCAAAACTAGTAGGGTATAGGCTGTATGAGCTCAGGTTTCCTAGATGATCAGCAAAGTGAGTGTTTACATACTGTGCTGCTTCTCGATTGTAAGAGTCAACATCTGGGAATGAAATGGTCGGTGGTGTTTTTTTTGCTGGATATTTTTTTCTGTTTTCTGTATCAAAGGTCCATTTGCCTCCCATAGGATTGCCCTGTTGATCTATTAATATGTTTCGCTTTTTTCGTTGCTCTTTATAAAAGGTTGTTTGATGGTATTTCTTTTTATTTTTCCCAAAAAAGGGAAGTAACTCTTCTTTTGTGTTTAAAAAAAGTGGGTTTTCTATTACTTTAAATGACATACCTAAAGCATTACAACCTTGCTGAATTCTTTTGCTAAGCCAGTTATCTGTAGGATCTATATAGTTGATGTGGCTAATGCCTTGTTTTTTTAATTCTGGAAGAAGCTCTCTTATGTCTGAAGTTTTTTGGATCGCCTCCACGTAGGTCAACGCTCTATTTTTTTTTTGAATGAGAAAATCTGCATACCGCTTCATGGTAGCTCTATGGAAGGCTATTTTTTGCTTATGGAAAGGATATTGTTTGAAGAATAAATATTCTTCTACCAGATATATGGGTGCATCAATATCAAAAAGAGGGGATGCTTTAAATAATTGGTGCGGAAATATAAGATGGATCTGTTTCATTTGTTCGAGCTGCATCGTTTACTGCAATATTTTACGTGTTCCCAATTTTTCTCCCATTTTTTTCGCCAAGTAAAGGGAAGTTTACATACAACGCATATTTTTTGAGGGAGATGTTGCTTTTTCATTGTTAGAATTTAGGCAATTCTTCAATTCTAGCATAGGGAAACTGCGCTATTTTTTTTAATTCGTAGTAGCTATTCAAGCCAGATATACCCATGCTATTGCTAGCCTCTAGGTCTATATCACCATCAACCATTGTGCTATTGTCAATAATTAGTTTTTGAATTTCCCCTATGACCATTACCGTGCCATTGTGTTTGATTTCTAGTGTTTCAATAAACTGCATACCCACTTTAAAGGTGCTTTGTTTTACAAAAGGCGCAAGAATATTTTTGTGGTATTCTTGGGTGAGTCCACAGTGTTCAAATTCTGATACTTCTTCATTAAATTTGGCTGAGGTATAGTGTGCATTTTTGACAAAACTGGGGTGTATATGATTTATAGTATATGATTTGTTTTCTTTTATGTTTCTTAATGTGTGTCCCACCTCTTGGGTCTGTGGTCTTGAGATAAAACCTAACAACGCTGGATTGCTACCCAGATGCACCACTGAGCTGAAAATGGCAAGATTTGATAGTCCAACACTATTAATGCTCCCAATAAGATTTGCGGGTTTTATTCCAGTAACTGCGTTAATTAACTTTAACCTACTGATGCGATCCAATTGCTCGATATCTTTTTTAGTGTAAATCATTATGTTTTTTATTAACGTGTGTATGTATAAGGTGTTTTTTTTCTTTTTGTACGGCGGGATGCTTTTTGTGCCCCCATATTTTATCTCTCGCTTTCGCCGCGCTTTGTTGCAAATCTACGATAGGAAATGGATATTGCTCTCCAATAAACACATTACAAAAGGTTTGGTCCATGGCAGACATTTTCCAGGGCTCATGTATAAAAGCCACAAGAACATTAGCAAGTTCTGGAACCCATTTTTTTATAAATTCTCCCTCTGGATCATGTTCTTGAGAGTTTTTGACAGGATTGTATAGCCTAACGGTGTTGATACCCGTAGTTCCTGCTTGCATCTGGAATTGTGGATAATGAATACCTGGCTCATAATCTAAAAAATGTCTAGCCAGGTGATAGGTGCCCTCCCTCCAGTCTTGATCTAGATTCATGGTTAGAAAAGAGACCACCATAGCTCGCATTCTAAAATTAATCCAACCCGTTTGTTCTACCGCTCTCATACAAGCATCTATTAAGGGGAAACCTGTAGTTCCAGTTTTCCAGGCCTTTAAGAAAGCTTCATTTTTTGTGTGTTGTAAAAGTTCGTAACCGCTATTGATACAATGTGTCTCATAGCTACAATCTACCTCAAATTTTTGTATGAAATGGCAATGCCAATGCAACCTGGTGAGCATTGCAGAAAACGCCTTGCTGTTTTTTGTGCCAGATGGGTGAGTCCCTATGTATTGAAATGCCTGTTTGACACTCATATTTCCCCAAGACAAATAGGGTGACAACCTACTACAACTTACTCTACTCTTTGCTGGTTTTGAGATATGTTTTTGATAATTGAATCCTCTTTTTTCGGTAAATGATTTGATATACCGCCAGGCATTACGCTCTCCTGCAGGTTGGTAATAGACAGCGTACTGGTTAAGTTTTAATTTCAGTTTTTCAGGCAGTAAAAAAGGGTGTACTAAGGGTTTTTGTGTGGAGGTAGAATACTTATTTTCTATAACGGGGCTATGCATTTTTGCGTGCCATTGTTTGTTCCAATCTATTCTGTTTTTTATGCCTCTTAAGATACCATCGCGTTGAAATTCTTTCCAATTAATGCTGCGTTTTTCTATAAACCTAGCCACTTGTTTATCACGGTCCCAGGTTTTTTTTGTCCCGCTTTCTCTGTAGCTAAAAATATGTTGAATGTCAAAGTTGCTACTCAGGTATTCAAATACATTGAGGGCGCCTGCGTAGAAAATATCAACAGATCTATTAAAAGGTGTTAAAGTTTTATTGATAGCTTTAATAGAGTGGTAGATGAATTGTAAGTGACGTTCACTTGTATCTGGGTAGGTGATCATACTAGGTTCAAAAAAATATACTATGCGGTAGTCTATGCCTGCTTTTTCAGCATATGCTAACCCTTGGTGATCTTGTGTTCTAAGATCACGCTTAAGCCAGACTATATTTATTGGCTTTTTACTCAATAGATGATTTGTTTTTTACATTTTTTCCAGAATCCAAAAAATGAAGAAAAATAACCCTGAACATCAAACATCCAATCTCTAGGATCTTCGATTCCATTGTAATGCTTATTTAAAGGATGTTCTTTGTAAAAAATGTGTGACACACCATATTCTTGTTGTAAATTAGAAAACTCACCTACATATATTTGGATATTAGGTATGTTTTGGTGCGCAAGATCTACCATAAAATCTATAGTTTTTTGTGAGACAGGGTAGGCCTCAAAACAAGAGGGCTCTAGAAGTAAAATTCTATTGGCGTTGATATCTTGTTTCCATAGGGGGTCAAGATTATACATGTTATAAATACAGCTGGGCAATGCGTTATCAATAGTGATCTTTCGCTTTTTTGGTAGGGGTGTTTTTAATATAAATGGGCTAGTTTGATTTAAAACTTCTGGAATAGCCATGTTTGTAAAAGCTTCATAGGGGATGTCTAGAAAAGTACCTCTTTGCTGGGTAAAACAGTAGGTATTGATATTTTCTTGGTTAGCCACATATTTTTTATTTGCATTTGCCCCAGCAACCCATTGCCAACTTAGGGCATTACTAGCCCAATCTGCATCGAGTAGGTGGTAATACATCCATTTTGCTGGTGTTTTCCAATGGCTCTGGGCCATATTACAAGCAATGGCAGCTATATACATTCTTACATGGTTGTGCAGGTATCCTGTCTTGTAAAACTCCTCTATGGCAGTATCTATAGCAACAATACCCGTGTTAGCCTCTAGAATTGCATTTGGAATATCAGTATTTGAAACAGGTGTTTGCGTGTGCTTTATATCTTGATTGATGTTTTCTGCTTTAGCAATCCATACTTGTTGCCAATAATCTCGCCAAGCTAATTCTTGGATGAATTTTTCAGCCTCTCTAGGTTTAAAACCATTATCAAGTATTTTTTTAAAAATAAGTTTTGTGGAAATAACACCTCTAGAAATATAGGGAGATAAATACGATACAGCTCCATTAATATAGTTTCTAGAGTGTTTGTATTTTAGAGGATCTACAGCATCAATACGTTTGAGAATTTCTTTGTAAGAGGTTGGAAACCCAGTTTGTTGATTTTCAGAAAATATCATTTAGCGTTTGCTGATCTTATTTCCGGTTATGGCCTTTTGTCTAGAGCATTTAAAGCGAGTAATGTCTTGGCTTCTTTTTTTAAGATGCTTTTGACTCACCCCACTGTTTACACGTTTACGCCAGCGTTTAAAGCTAGATTCTTTTAAATTTTTACGCATGAGCTTAATGACTTCTTTTTCTGGAAGTCCAAACTGAAATAATATGGCCTCAAAGGGTGTACGGTCTTCCCAGGCCATTTCAATGATGCGGTCTAGTTCTCTTTCGGTAAAAGTATCGCTGGCAATTGCCATATTTAGGAAGGTGTTTTGGCTAAAGATTCTAATTTTTTCATGATCTGTTCTGCCTCATAGGCTTTTTGATCACTGGCCTTCCTGTTTGTTTTTGAAAGTTCGAAAGATTCTTTGGTGAGTTTTTGATAGGCAGCCTCTAGGGTCTGTTTTTCTGATTTCTTTTTAAAAAGCCCAAACATAGATATAAGTTTATTGACCAAAAGCTTGGTCAAGGTTATGTGGTAAAAATAAATAATGTTTAATGGTATAATGTTAAAGTTAAACAAAAATAACAACCATAATGGCTTTGTTATTCTACCTATATTTGGACATGAAGAGTATAGAATTCTTTATTTTAACGATGTTTTAATTTAAATGTTTAAATTACACCCTCAATAAACAAAACAAATTAGATTTATAACAAACACTTTACATTATGAAAAAAAACGTACTCTTAATTGCCCTTTTGCTTTGCATAGGTTCCCTTCAAGCACAAGATTACCTAGATATTTTTAAAGCCTCATTCTCTACAGCAAGTTTAGGAAATGTTGATGATGAAAATGCAGAGACAGATGTAACTAACAGAAATATTGAACTATACATGCCCATACCAATTACTCAAAAGACTGTTATTCTTGCAGGTTTTACCTATGAAAATACAGGTCTAGGCAATATGTATTTTAATTTTGACGAACCACAGTATGATTTTGTGGATGGAAGCAAGAGTTTAATAATGACTAGACTTAATCTAGGTGTGAAGATCAACCATGGTAACAGATGGAGTGGAACATACGTAGCTCTTCCAAAACTAGCTTCAGATTTTAGTAATCTTGGATCAGATGATTTCCAGATGGGTGGTCTTGCGCTACTTGAAAAAAAATACTCTGGCAGAAAAGTTTTAAAATTTGGTGCCTATGTATCGTCAGAGAATTTTGGTATGACCATTACACCTATTATAGGGCTGTGGTATAAATCAAAAAATAATAAGTTTTATGTAAATGCAACTCTGCCTATTCGTGCAGATGCCAACTATTCTTTAACAGATGCCTTTAGTCTGGGAGCTAACTTACTTACCTCTGTTAAATCTTATAACCTTTCTAATGAAAGAAATTCAGAATTTTATGTCCAAGAAGAGTCTATTAGACTTTCTGCTTTTGCAGCTTATGGATTTTTAAATGACATGCTTACTGTGCGTGCAAGATTTGGTTTTGATACCACAGACTATGGTATTTACAACAAGAATCAAAATAGCATCGTGCAAGTTCTTACCGCACAAATTGGTGATGAGCGTGTAAGAAGTAACAAAGAGTTTGCAGCAGCTCCTTTTGTTGGATTAGACTTTATTTTTAGGGTTGGTTTGTAAAACATATTTTAATTTCATCGTTTCTTGCAAACCTTTAGCTTGACATTAAAATTTATTAAGCATAAAAATCCCGCACCCTTTTTGGATGCGGGATTTTTAGTATCTATACATGCTTTTTGTATTAAAGTATAAGACTATTGGACAAGTACTTTTAAAACCTGATGGGTAGTGTCTTGAGATTTTAATACAATTAAATACATAGCCGGTTTATAACTTGAAAGGTTTAGGGCTAACGTATTTTGATAGTTTACATTAAACTGCTGCAGGAGTTGCCCGTTTAAGTTATATACATCTAGTGAGGTAAATGGCTTAATATTAATTATAGAAAATTCGTTTACTATTGGGCTACTAATAATTTTACAGTTATTTATAGTTGATTGAATTGAGGGTTTGTCTAGAATAATGTCTTCACAATCTTCAATAATGTTTAGATCTGCATAAAAAGAAACTCCGTCTTTAAACATGCAAGCTACTCTTCCTGCTGAATGAACATCAGGATCTCCACCCGGAGCATTAATTAGCGATAGTGATCCAACACCCTCTACCCAAATTGCATCGTTTTCACTGATTGTATTAGAGGCAGCCGGAGATAAATAAAAATGGCGGTATAGGTTTGAGTCAACTAGAGGAAGCAGTGTAATTGCATCCACTTTATAGTATCCTGCATCTTCTAGAAAAGGAGAAGCAGGGTTTTTAATGTTTATTGAGTCCCCAACCTCCAGGGAGAAATCGTAGAGAAGATAATCTCTAATGCCACTTGGCAGAATGGTTTTTAAGTATACTTTTTTTTCGGTAACATCTTCTCTGAGTAAAAACCCCCTTGATATGAAATGGAATCCATCAAGCACTTTATAATTCATTGCATCTACGATGGTGTCTCCATTTGTATAATATACATCTGTAGAGCAGCCACTAAAACAATACCGAACACTCCATTGGTTGTAAGTGTCTAGTAATGGAGTGTACTCTTGACAAACTGCAAGATTAGATAGAAACAATAAAAGTATGTACAGTGGTTTTTTCATATAATTAGTAAATGTATATAATGTTTATGTTTTTTGTTGTTAAAGTGAAATTAAATAAGTGCGGTACAGCAAAACAATAACTTGGGGCTTCGCAGTGCTAATTTAACAAATAGTAGCACCAGATACTGCTTTTCTGTTGTTAGAAAATATGTAGCAAAGATGATTAAAGCCTTAGAATAAAACACTTTATTTTATCCTTAAAAATGGTATAAAATAAAACCCCGTAAACAATTTGTTTACGGGGCTTTTTGCGGAGAGTAAGGGATTCGAACCCCTGGAGGTGTGACCCTCAACAGTTTTCAAGACTGCCGCATTCGACCACTCTGCCAACTCTCCAAAGTGTCTGTGTAAGACCTACAATTTAATGCGGCTGCAAATATAATAAGCTTTTTTCTAGTAAGCAATCTTTCGTTTTAAAATTTAAAAAAATTGTACCGTACAATTTTTAAAAACCTCACTACCTTTGTATTATGGAACACTGGTACTATTATCCCATGCTAATTATTGTGGGTTTTGTTGTGGGTTTTATCAATACGGTGGCTGGTGGAGGCTCTTTACTTTCATTGCCAGTACTCATATTTATGGGCTTACCCCCAACACTCGCTAATGGAACCAATAGAGTCGCTATTGTTATTCAGACAGCTCTTGCTACAGCTGGTTTTAAAAGCAAAGGAGTAAGTACTTTTCCATTTAATATATATCTTGGTATCGCGGCTTTTTTTGGAAGTTTAATTGGTGCTAAAATTGCCGTGGCTATCGATGAGGCTATTTTTAATAAGGTACTTGCCACCATAATGCTTATCGTTATTTTGATTATTATTTTCAAGCCAAAAACCAACTTAACTAATTTGCAAGAACGCCTCACAGGAAAATATCTTTGGCTGGGTATTATTGTATTTTTCTTCTTAGGAATCTATGGAGGTTTTATTAATGCTGGAATAGGCTTTCTAATTATTATGTATTTACATTATACCCATTACATGAGCTTGGTTAGGGTAAATGCTACTAAAGTATTTGTAGTACTTATATACACCCTTGGCGCATTGGCTGTATTTGTATTTAATGATAAAGTAGACTTTAAAATAGGGCTTATTTTAGCAATCGGAAACGCCGCAGGCGCTTGGGTATCAAGCCGCCTTTCTGTGAAAAAAGGAGATGGGTTTATCCGAAGTTTTTTGATAGTTATGGTAAGTATTATGGCTATTAAACTTTGGTTTTTTTAAGTGTTAATAGCTAACCCATATCATAACAATTACAATAGTATGGTATTTTTACAGCCGTATTTTAATTCATAATTTTTTAATTTTCTATACTCAATACATGAATACACGACAACAACAACTGCAAAGTTTTGATAGACTATTAACTATTATGGAGCAGTTACGAGCCCAGTGTCCCTGGGATAAAAAGCAGACCATGGAGAGTTTGCGGCATCTCACCATAGAGGAGACCTATGAACTCGGAGATGCTATATTGGAGAATAATTTAGAAGAAATAAAAGGAGAATTAGGTGATTTGTTGTTGCACATTGTGTTTTATGCAAAAATAGGCAGCGAAACAGGTGCCTTTGATATAGCTGATGTAACCAATCAGATTTGTGAAAAGTTAATTTCCAGGCATCCTCATATTTATGGAGATCTTACAGTAACCGATGAAAAACAAGTAAAACAAAACTGGGAAAACTTAAAACTTAAAGAAGGAAAAACAAGTGTTTTGCAAGGAGTGCCAAAATCACTTCCTGCACTGGTAAAAGCAAATAGAATTCAAGACAAAGTAGCCGGCGTAGGTTTTGATTGGGAACACCCAGAGCAAGTTTTTGAAAAACTACAAGAAGAACTTTCTGAGTTAAAAGTTGAGGTAGCTGCCAAAAACCAGCAAAGGATGGAAGCAGAATTTGGTGATGTTTTGTTTTCCATGATCAACTATGCTCGTTTTTTAAATATAAATCCAGAAAATGCCCTCGAGCGCACCAATAAAAAATTCATCAAACGATTTCAATATTTAGAGAAAAAGGCCACCGAGCAAGGTAAATCACTAAAAGACATGACTTTAAAGGAGATGGATGTGTATTGGGAGCAGGCGAAGTCTCTTTAAAATATTTTTCAAAAATGTACTCTATAAGTAGTATTTTTATAGTTCTATTATATACTTACAGTACTATATTAATTAAAAGCAGGAAGCCTTATTTATGAAAATAGCAATCGTTTGTTATCCCACCTTTGGTGGTAGTGGTGTGGTTGCCACTGAACTTGGTCTAGCATTAGCTGATCATGGTCATGAGGTTCATTTTATTACCTACAAACAACCTGTGCGTTTAGATTTACTGTCTAAGAAAATTCATTTTCATGAGGTAACCATACCAGACTATCCTTTGTTTAAATACCAGCCCTATGAGCTAGCGCTCTCAAGCAAGTTGGTTGACATGGTTAAACTCCACAACATAGATATCATGCATGTACATTACGCTATACCTCATGCCTATGCAGGATATATGGCCAAGCAAATGTTGGAAGAGGCTGGCATACAAATTCCAATGGTAACGACACTGCACGGAACAGATATTACCCTTGTAGGCAATCATCCCTTTTACAAACCAGCAGTTACCTTTAGTATCAATAACAGTGATTGTGTGACCTCTGTCTCTCAGAGTTTAAAAGACGACACGATGCGTTTGTTTGACATTAAAAATACCATTGATGTAGTTCCTAATTTTATTGACACCAAGCGCTTTGAAAATCAATACACTGATTGTCAACGCTCAATAATGGCGTTACCCCATGAGCGAATCATCACTCATGTCAGTAATTTAAGACCTGTAAAAAGAGTACAGGATGTCATACATATATTTGATACTGTTCAAAAAGAGATTCCTTCTAAGTTGCTTATTGTGGGTGAGGGACCACAGAAAGAACCTGCAGAATTGCTCGCAGAATCCTTAGGTATTGCCCACAAGGTTGTTTTTCTAGGCAATAGTAATGAGGTGGATAAAATATTATGTTTTTCTGATTTATTTTTATTACCCTCAGAAAAAGAAAGTTTTGGTTTGGCGGCTCTCGAGGCTATGGCTAGTGGTGTCCCTATAATTTCGAGTAATACAGGTGGTCTTCCTGAAGTTAATATAGAAGGCCAAAGTGGTTTTTTAAGTCCGGTTGGAAACATCAAGGAAATGGCAGCAAATGCAATAACTATTTTAAAAGATGATGCAACTCTGGATGAATTTAAAGCAAATGCAAGAAAATCCTCCAAACGATTTGATACAAAAACCATTGTACCCAAATACGAAGCACTATATGAAAAGGTTCTTTTCAAGTCACAAGCTCCTTGAAATTAAAAACCTATTTTTATTGTTTCTTAGCATGATATTGGTTGTAATTTTTTTATTTTTAATGACCAACAATATATTTTGAAACAGCTACTCAAGCAATTAGCCAACACCTTATCTGGCACTCTTTTCTTTGATGATTTACATAAAACTATGTATGCAACAGATGCCTCTGTGTATCGAAGAATACCCTTAGCAGTTGCCTATCCAAGGGGTGAACAAGACCTACAAAAACTTATTTTCTTTGCCCAAAAGCACAAGATTTCTTTAACTCCAAGAACTGCTGGAACCTCATTGGCAGGGCAATGTGTAGGGGAGGGAATTGTTGTTGATGTCTCTAAGCACTTCACTAAAATTATTACTCTAGATGTTGAGGCTCAAACGGTAAGAGTACAACCTGGAGTTGTAAGGGATGATCTCAATACATATTTAAAACCTTATGGTTTATTTTTTGGCCCTAATACATCAACATCAAACAGGTGTATGATTGGGGGTATGGTTGGAAATAATTCTAGCGGAACCACCTCAATCCAATATGGAGTTACCAGAGATAAAGTTCTTGCTATGGATTGTCTGTTGTCTGACGGATCCCAGGTTTGTTTTTCAAGTATTTCTAAAGAAACATTTATAGAAAAAACCAAATTAGATTCTCTTGAGGGATCAATATATAAAGAGCTTTATAATGTATTGCACACAAAGGAAGTACAACAAGAAATTTTTAATGAGTTTCCTAAACCACAGATTCATAGAAGAAATACTGGTTACGCATTAGATGAGCTGATCAAGGCAGATGTTTTTGGCGGTGACAACCCATTTAACATGTGTACTTTATTATCAGGAAGCGAGGGTACCCTGGCTTTTACAACGGCCATTACTCTCAAGCTCGATACCCTGCCTCCAGAGAAAATGGCAATGTTAGTGACTCATTATGATTCTTTAGAGAAAGCACTTCAAGATGTTGTACATGCCATGAAACACGAGCTGTATTGTTGTGAGTTGATGGATGATATTATTTTGGAGCGAACCAAAGAAAATACAATGTATGATTCCTATCGGTTTTTTGTAAAAGGATTGCCAAAAGCCATGTTGTTTTTGGAAGTAAAGGCAGCCACAACTCCAGAGTTGGAGAAAAAAATTATGGCTTTACAATCTACCTTAGACAAAGAAAAATTAAGCTATCATAACGTTGTGTTATACGATAGTGACGTTTCCAAGGCGCTACATTTAAGAAAAGCGGGGCTGGGCCTACTTGGTAATATGGTAGGAGATAAAAAAGCAGTTGCCTGTATAGAAGATACTGCCGTCTCCCTTGAGGATTTGCCCAATTACATAAAGGAATTTACCACCATTATGAAATCCTACAACCAAGAGGTGGTCTATTATGCGCATGCTGGCGCAGGAGAGTTGCATTTGCGTCCTATATTAAATTTAAAAACCCAGCAGGGTGTCTCCTATTTCAGAAGTATCACTACAGATGTAGCTCATTTGGTTAAAAAATATAAAGGTTCTTTCTCCGGAGAGCATGGAGATGGTATTGTTCGGTCAGAGTTTATACCCATTGTTATTGGAAAAAAAAACTACACACTACTTGGACTTATTAAAAAAGTTTTTGATCCTAATTATATATTCAATCCCGGTAAAATCACTATGCCATATAAAATGGACGCTTCCCTGCGTAATGATCATCGTCAGAAGCCTTCAAAAATAGAAACTGTTTTTAGTTTTGAAGACTCCCAAGGAATTCTGAGACTGGCAGAGAAATGCAATGGTAGTGGTGATTGTAGAAAATCTGCAGCTGCAAGTGGCATGATGTGTCCAAGCTACCACGCAACAAAAAATGAAAAAGATACAACAAGAGCCAGAGCTAATGTACTTAGAGAGGTCTTAACTACCAATGATGCTGCAAACAAATTTGATTCACAACAACTCAAAGAGGTGTTTGATTTATGCATTAGCTGTAAGGCTTGTGGTAGTGAATGTCCAAGCAATGTTGATATGGCAACCAGTAAGGCAGAATTTTTATATCAATACCAGAAAACAAATGGGGTTTCTACAAGCACAAAACTATTTGCAAACTCAAGCAAGTACACCTCCTTAGCTGCAAAAATACCGACTCTCGCAAATACCTTATACGCCAATAAGACTAGTGCTAGCATCATAAAAAAAATAACAGGTGTTGCTCCACAACGTACCTTACCAAAACTCAAACCTTGGAAAAGAGAAGTAACCAAAACTCCTGTACATCCAAAAGGTAAAAAAGTTTTTTTGTACTTAGATGAATTTTCAAAATATTTGGATGGTAATATCGCTAAAGACGCTATAGATGTACTCCGTGGGCTAGGGTATGAGGTAGATGTTGTAGCTCATTTAGATAGTGCTAGAGCACTGATTAGTAAGGGGTTTTTAAAACAGGCTAAAGTGTGTGCCACAAAAAACATAGCATATCTACAATCTAAAGTTTCTGAATCAACTCCCCTTTTAGGTATAGAACCCTCTGCAATATTGGGTTTTAGAGATGAATTTTTACGTTTGGTGGATGACCGTGATGCTGCCACTTATGTTTCTAAGCATGTATATCTGATAGAAGAATTTTTAGCCTCAGAGTTTGAAAAAGGAATCCATTGTAAATCGCTATTCACAAAAGACACTGCGCAGATAAAAATACATGTTCATTGTCATCAAAAAGCCCTGTCAAATCAAAAATTCACTTTTGATATTTTAAATTTTCCAACCAATTATAATCCAACCTTGATCAACTCAGGGTGTTGCGGAATGGCAGGTAGCTTTGGGTATGAAAAGGAGCATTACAATGTCAGTATGAAGATTGGTGGCCTTCGTTTATTTCCTTCAATTAAAAAGGCAGCATCCTCTACCATTATCGCTGCCAATGGCACCAGCTGCAGGCACCAAATAAAAGATGGGACACAGCGCCAAGCGCTACATCCCATTACTATTTTAAAAAATGCATTAAATTAGTTTCCTATCTCAAAACTAGTTAAGGTAGCAGTATTAACGGAGGTGTTTTGTTCTGGAAGCGGAATTTCTAATCCAGGGATCCCACTTAAATCTTCAAAGGCATAATCTACGGTCTCTCTAGAGAACACAAGGCCTGTATTTGCGGTGTAATAATTTTCTACAACCAACACATCTTGAGAGCTTAAAATAGGAAGTGATAGTGTTGTGCCACCTACTTGAACTTCTGTACTAATTTCTAGATTCAATACAATATTTGATTGTATTACATCTGTGTATGTTTGGACATCTGTTTCTAATGAAGCTAATGACTGCACTTGGGTTGTTATTGATGTATATTCTATGATAATTGGGAAGTCCATGACTGTTTCTTCAAACACCCCTGAGATAATATGAAGCTGTGTTCCATTTACAGCGTTGGGGTCAAACAACACGGCATTGTTTAGTGGTATGCTTAGGTCTGGAAATCCTTCTACGGGGACACCTCCAATAGCTCCATTTACAATGAGCTTTCCTGTGTCTTTTCTAACAAGGTTTTGAGTAAGTAGGCTTACCGTAAAACCATTAGGTATGGGATCTTGGGTATCTAGATTTGTGTACTGCACACCGTTTTCTTCTTGTGTCCCAACAACAAACATGGTGTCTTGACTATTTTGTCCTTCACTCTCATTGGTATAACTCCAAGATGAGTTTAAATTTAATGGAAAATACTCCTGAGTGTTATTGGTATTTGGGGAGGTGTCATCTGCTCCGCATGAAATTAAACCTAAAGTAAGGAAAGTAAGACTTATCAAATGATATTTCATAGTGGCATGTTTTAAAGCAAATATATCAAAAACAATGATACAATACCTCTTTCACTCAGCACATGAAAGGGCATACACAAATTTCATTGATTCTAATACATGGACAAAAAAAGAGCCACTACCAAAGGTAATCGCTCTTTTTTTAGGTAAGATCTGTTAATTATTAACCTAAATATTTTTTGAGGATGTGACTCTTGCTCTCTTGACGTAAACGGCGGATTGCTTTTTCACGAATTTGGCGAACACGTTCTCGGCTTAGCTCAAAGGTGTCCCCAATTTCTTGAAGTGTCATAGCGGGTTGCCCGCTGAGCCCAAAATTTAATTTAACCACATCTGCCTCACGAGGTGCAAGGGTGTCTAATGCTCTGTCTATTTCAATTTTTAAAGACTCATGAATAAGTGATTTGTCTGGGTTTGGTGTTTCACCAGAACTAATAACATCATACAGATTATTATCATTTTCTCCCTCTTGGAAAGGGGCATCCATGGATAAACTTCTCGATGAATTTTTTAATGACTGTTTTACACTACTAACAGTCATGTCTAATTCTTTTGCAATTTCTGAAGCAGAGGGAACGCGCTGGTGTACTTGTTCTAAATGTATAGAAGCTTTGCGTATCTTATTAATATCACCAATTTTGTTTAATGGCAAACGAACCACACGAGACTGCTCTGCAATGGCCTGGAGTATGGATTGTCTTATCCACCATACTGCATAAGAAATAAACTTAAAACCTCTTGTTTCATCAAAACGCTGTGCAGCTTTCACAAGACCAACATTTCCTTCGTTAATAAGATCACTTAGGGTTAGTCCTTGATTTTGGTATTGCTTGGCTACAGAGATAACAAAACGCAGGTTGGCTTTTGTTAGTTTATCTAGTGCTCTTTGATCACCCTCACGAATTCGCTGTGCTAACTCAACTTCCTCTTCTGCCGTTATCATGTCTATTTTACTTACATCTTGCAGGTAACTGTTTAAAGATTTAGTCTCTCTGTTGGTAACCTGCTTTGTAATTTTGAGTTGTCTCATTGGATCAAGTTTATTTTAGGTTAATTTATGTTTTAACAACATTATTGGTTGTCTGTTTGCTTTAAGAAAAATAGCTGTCTTTAAAATTGGCCTAAAGAGAAGTATCTTAATTACTAACTTATACGAAAGTGGTTTTATATTTGTTACAAAATAATGATTGTTTTTTTTGAAACCTTTACATTTTATTTGCGTTTATATAATGTATAGTGTTGTAGAGGTATATTGGTATGTATTTTAAAAGTTTTATAGCTTTATAGTTGTATGGTGTATATATTTGTAGATACCCTTTACATTTAGATAAGTTTGCAAGCTGTTTTTTAATAATTCAATTGTTTTTAGGGTAAGAAAAAGTGTTTATGAAATTAGTAACCTCTGTATCAATGCTTTTATTGAGTTTCTCTTTAATAGCTCAGTTTGATAATACCACCAAGAAAGTTGATTTTCAGCCAATTGATAGAGTAGTAAGTGATCCTACCGGTTTAAAAATACCAAAATCACCCATTCCTGGTTTGACAAATAAAGAAAACCGCTTTGAAATTAAAGATGATACTGGTAATACCCTTGGAACAGATGATCCAAAACCCATTGATATCTCTACAGATGATGGCTTTTTAACTACCAAGACAGACATGACTCCAAATGCTTTTATTAAAGATAAGCCAGCCTCAGACGCCTATGATAGAGATCAGGTGCTAGGAGAGATTACAACCAAAAGTGGTTTTGTAAATGTTGTTTACAGAGATCATCAAAGTGTTGATGGTGATAGGATACGAGTGTATGTGAATGATGATATTGTACAAAGTGATATCTCTTTAGATTCTAGTTTTAGAGGCTTTGATCTTACCCTTACCCAAGGAAAAAATATCATAGAATTTCAAGCTTTAAACCAAGGAGAAAGTGGTCCAAACACCGCAGAGTTACACGTGTATGACGATAGTGGAACTTTAATTTCTAAAAACGAGTGGAATTTGCTAACTGGCAGGAAAGCGACAATTGTAGTTCACCAAAATTAAAAATTTACATCCTAAAACACCACTGCAATCTGTGCTACCTCTGCTGGTTGCATTTGCCCAATGGTATGAGATCCAATTCTAACTCTCACTAACCTTAGTGTTGGAAACCCTACAGCTGATGTCATTTTCCGCACTTGCCTAAACTTTCCCTGTGTGAGGATTATAGAAATCCAAGAAGTTGGTCCGTGGCGGTCATCTCTTATTTTTTTTGCACGTTTTGGTAGTACTGGTGGATTCTCAAGCAAAGAGACTTTGCACGCTTTGGTCAGAAAAGGTTTGTTGTCTGAGGTGATATAAACCCCCTCTTGAAGTTTTAAAATTTCAGAAGCGGTAATTAAACCATCTACTTGCGCATAATATTCTTTTTCAATACCACTGTTGTTCACGTGATAACTATAGGCTCCATTTGTGGTAAGCAGTAGTAGGCCTTCACTAGGTTCGTCGAGTCTGCCAATGGCCATTGTACCTTCAGGAAAATCTCCTAAAGCGCCTAAAAAAGTTTTGTTTTTAGCATGTTTATCATTGCTAGTAAATTGACTCACAACCCCATAGGGTTTAAATATTTTGAAATAACTATGTGTGGTGTTTTGCATTATTACCCAATCAGCAAATCTATGATAGCGGCAAGTTCAAAATCTTTTTCTGTAACACCATCTGCATCATGAGTAGATAAGAAAACCTCTAATGTCTTATAGACATTTCTCCACTCTGGGTGATGATTGATGCGTTCTGCCTCAAAAGCGATACGCGTCATTGCAGAAAAAGCTTCTTTAAAATTTTCAAACTCAAAACGAGCATATAGACTTCCTTCAATATATTCCCAGCCCTGAAACTGAGTTAATTTTTCTGAAATCTGTTCTTGGGTATATTTTATCATAGTGTTTATTAGTTTTTAAGGGTTAGAAGATCCTCTAGTGTTGAATTTTCAATGACCTCTGCCACTGTAGTTTGATAATTTACAGGCAATATATTGTGCTTTGGTAAAATAGCTAGGTATTGATTATCATTACTATTGTATATACTTTTAAAAATAGGTGTTTTGTTGCCCATCTTCTCACAAATTTCAGTAAATAGGTCTTGATGATGCACAAGATCATTACTCGTCAAATGGTAAATACCTTTTAGGTGCTTATTAATGATGTAATGGATTTGTTGGGCTATGGTATTTGCAGTTGTTACACTAATTATAAGAGTAGGATATACATCAAAAACTGCTTGATGTTTGATGGCTTGTCTTATTTGTAGAATTCTTGGACTGTATGCACCTAGCACCATTGGGAGTCGTAAAATAGATACCTTATTTTTTATTTTTTCGAACAGGAGTTTTTCTAGAGAAACCTTGAATTTTCCATATTCACTTATTGCTGTAGGACGGGTGTCCTCATAACTTGGCAGGGCACTGGCACCATCAAATACATTAACAGAAGATAAAAATAATAGGGTACACTTCGGGACACTATTTATATATTTACAGACCTGTTTATGAGCATGGTACTGTGCTCTAAAATTTCCGCGTAGGGCAGAGATAATAAAAGTTGGCTTGATGTGTTCTAGAATCTGGATTATATTGTCACTAGCGATGTCATAGCCAAAAAAAGCTTTATTGTTTTCAAACAATTCATGGGCACTGTAGTAGGTGCCAAAGGTCTCAAAATAACTACATAGTTCTCTATAGATTGCATTGCCAACATAACCGCTAGCTCCTAAAATTAATATCCTATGTTTTTGTTTTTGCATTTGATGAATTAGCTTAGTCTTTTGTTTGCCTAAAAGCTATAAAACTGCTCTTAATATTATAGTTTGTAAAAAGGTAATTTAACGACCATTGCAGGTACTATTTTATTGCGTATCTGAATATATATTTGAGAGCCAACCTCTTTCAATACCACAGGAACATACCCCAGGCCAATACCTTTACCCAAAGACGGAGACATGGTACCGCTTGTAACTCTGCCTATAGGGGCACCTTGAGCATCTACAATCGCATAGCCTTGTCTAGGGATACCGCGCTGAGAAAGCTCAAAACCAACTAATGTTTGTGATACACCTTGCTCTTTTTGTTTTTTTAAAGATGCCCTATTTATGAATTCTTTATTAAATTTTGTAATCCATCCAAGGCCTGCCTCCAAAGGAGAGGTAGTATCATCTATGTCGTTGCCATAAAGACAATACCCCATCTCTAGCCTTAGTGTGTCTCTGGCAGCCAGGCCAATGGGTTGAATACCCCAACTTGAACCAGCCTCCAATACTTGTGACCATATTTTTTCTACCTGGGTGTTTTTACAATAAATCTCAAAACCACCACTGCCTGTATATCCAGTTGCACTAATAATTACATTTTCAACCCCTGCAAAAGTGTTTATTTTAAAGGTGTAAAATTTGATAGCACTTAAATCTTCTTGAGTAAGGCTTTGCATTGCCTGTATAGCTTTTGGCCCTTGTATGGCCAAAAGGGAATATTGATCACTACAATTTTCAAGCACAGCCCCTATGGTGTTGTGCGCATTGATCCATGCCCAATCTTTATCAATATTTGAGGCATTTACAACTAGCAGCCATTTTTCTGCAGTTATTCGATACACAATTAGATCATCTACAATACCTCCATCTTGGTTAGGAAAACAACTATACTGTGCTTGACCATCTTCTAGTTTGGAGGCGTCATTGCTACACACCTTTTGAATCAAATCTAGTGCATTTGGTCCTTTTATAAAAAACTCTCCCATATGGCTTACATCAAACACACCTACTTTTTCTCTTACGGTTTGATGTTCTATATTAATACCTTGGTAAGAAACGGGCATGTTATACCCAGCAAAGGGCACCATTTTTGCGCCAAGGGCTGCATGTACTTTAGATAGAGCTGTGTCTTTCATTTTGTAGGGTGTTTACATAGCGAATAAAATGATGTTTTAAACGCTGTGATAAAGGTTGATTTAAATAATAAAAAACAAATATAACTCTAGGGTAGTGGGCCTACCAAATTTTTATGGGTATTGCTTTAAAAATATATTGCTGCTTAGCATATATATTGAGTGAGGAGGTCTTAAGAAAACCCAATGCAAAAGTATTGTACTGAATTGCTAAATTTCTTTTAGTTATACAAAAACTTATATTGTACTTTTGTGCTAGAAAAATTCAAATTATGTCTGAAATACACCATATAAATAGCTCAACCCTTGAGCTTTCTGTCATTAAAGATATCATTGATAATCAAAAACAAATAGCCCTCTCTAAAGAGGCTATCGATAAAATAACCAACTCATTTGAGTTTCTTTCCAACAAAATAAAAAATAATGACACTCCTATTTATGGTATAAATACTGGTTTTGGATCTTTATGTAATGTTGCCATCTCTTCAGAGAATTTGTCTAAACTACAAGAAAACTTGGTTACCTCTCATGCCTGTGGTACAGGAGAGTATGTACCAAAGGCTATTGTAAAGATTATGTTATTGTTGAAAATCCAATCTTTGAGCTATGGCTACAGTGGTGTGCAGTTGCAGACAGTAGAAAGACTAGTAGAAATGTACAATAAAAATGTAATACCTGTTGTATATACACAAGGCAGTCTTGGAGCTTCCGGAGATTTATCTCCACTTGCGCACCTGTCTTTACCGCTTTTGGGTAAAGGGCACATTTGGCAAGAAGATGCCATAGTGGCTACTGATACAATTTTCAAGCAGCACAACTGGAGTGCAATAAAACTAAAGGCTAAAGAGGGATTAGCGCTTTTAAACGGGACACAGTTTATGAGTGCCTATGGTGTTTATATGTTGCTGATGAGTTATAAATATTCTTACCTGGCAGATCTTATAAGCGCGGTATCTATAGATGCTTTTGATTGTAATATGAGCCCTTTTAATTCACTGGTGCATAAAGTGCGCCCCCACAAAGGACAGCTTGAAACAGCGGCTCGTATCAGTGCATTTTTACAGGATAGTGAACTTGGATCTGCAGAGAAAACCAACGTTCAAGATCCGTATTCTTTTAGGTGTATACCCCAAGTACATGGCGCCACTAAAGACACTTTAGATTTTGTACAACAAACCTTTAAAACAGAAATTAACGCAGTAACTGACAATCCAAATATTTTCATAGAGGAGGACCTAATAATCTCTGGCGGAAACTTTCATGGTCAACCCCTTGCCCTTGCTCTAGATTACTTGGCTATTGCTATGAGTGAATTGGGAAGTATTTCTGAGAGAAGAACCTATCAGCTCATATCTGGGTTACGAGACTTACCAGCTTTTTTGGTCAAAAATCCAGGCTTGAACAGTGGATTTATGATACCTCAGTATACAGCAGCTAGTATTGTGAGTCAAAACAAACAACTAGCAACTCCATCTTCTATAGATTCTATAGTCTCTTCAAACGGTCAAGAGGACCATGTAAGTATGGGAGCTAACGGAGCAACTAAATGCTTACGAATCATAGATAATATAGAAACCATACTTGCAATTGAACTGATGAACGCCTCTCAGGGATTAGCCTTTAGAGATAAAAATTCATCCCCTTTTGTAATGTCATTTATTGAAAGCTACAGAGCTGTTGTCCCTTTTTTAGAAGAAGATAGGGTTTTAGCAGATGATATACATGCAAGTGTTGCTTTTTTGCAAAGTTTTAGTGTAGATAGCAAACTACTTTTTTAACAGATATAGAAGGGTAAAAAAAAGTCCCTTACAAATAGTAAAGGACGTTTTATGGGTGAGGGGCTACAAACTTATTTAAGATTCTGTAGTCTTTTTGGTGTGTTTTTTAATTTTAATACCAAGTTCATTTTTCTTTGTATCAAGATCCATGGTTATGGTGTCACCTTCCTTTAGATTGCTGTTAATTATTTCTTCGGCTAATGCATCTTCAATGTATTTTTGAATAGCACGTTTTAATGGCCTGGCTCCATAATCTAAATCAAAACCTTTATCTGCAATATAATCTTTTGCTTTTTTAGTTAGTTTTAAATCATAACCCAGTGTTTTGATTCGAGAAAACAATATGGCTAGCTCTATATCAATGATTTTATGAATATCGTCACGATGTAGGTTATTGAATATCATAACATCATCTACACGATTTAAAAATTCGGGTGCAAATGTTTTTTTCAATGCATTTTCAATGACTCCTTTGGCATTAGCATCTGCTTGGCTTGCTTGGGCTGCAGTACCAAAACCAACTCCTTGCCCAAAATCTTTTAATTTACGAGCACCAATGTTTGAGGTCATGATAATGATGGTATTTCTAAAATCTATTTTACGCCCAAGGCTGTCTGTAAGATAACCGTCATCCAGTACTTGTAATAACATATTGAATACATCTGGATGGGCTTTTTCAATTTCATCTAGCAACACCACAGAGTAGGGTTTGCGTCTTATTTTTTCTGTGAGTTGTCCACCTTCTTCATACCCAACATAACCAGGAGGAGCTCCTACAAGTCTTGATATGGCAAATTTTTCCATATACTCACTCATGTCAATGCGTATCATTGAGTTTTCATTATCAAACAATTCTTTAGCCAAAACTTTGGCCAATTGAGTTTTACCAACCCCTGTTTGACCAAGAAATATAAACGAACCAATTGGTTTGTTTGGATCTTTGAGTCCTGCACGATTTCTCTGTATGGCTTTTACCACCTTGTTTACAGTCTCATCTTGTCCAATTACTTTTCCTTTGATGCGTTGTGGTAATTCTGCTAGCTTGTTAATTTCTGTTTGAGCGATTCTGTTAACAGGTATCCCAGACATCATAGATATTACTTCTGCAACATTGTCTTGGTCTACTGTTTCGCGGTGTAGTTTAGAATCGTTTTCCCAGATTTCTTGCTGATTTAATAGTTCTTTTTCAAGGTTCTTCTCATCATCTCTGAGCTTAGCTGCCTCCTCGTATTTTTGTTTTTTTACAACAGAATTTTTATGCAATCTAACCTCTTCGAGTTTTTGTTCAAGCTCTAAGATTCTCTTTGGCACATTAATATTAGTAATGTGTACTCTAGATCCCGCCTCATCTAAAGCGTCAATTGCTTTGTCTGGTAAAAAACGATCTGTCATGTATCTATTTGTAAGTTTAACACATGCCTCCAAGGCCTCTTGTGTATAGCTTACATTGTGATGCATTTCGTATTTTTCTTTTATATTTTCTAAAATTTCAATCGTTTCTTCTACAGAGGTAGGTTCAACCAAAACTTTTTGGAACCTTCTCTCTAGTGCCCCATCTTTTTCAATGTATTGTCTGTACTCATCTAATGTTGTGGCTCCCACACACTGTATTTCTCCACGAGCCAGTGCTGGCTTAAACATATTACTAGCATCTAAAGACCCTGTGGCACCACCGGCACCAACAATGGTATGTATCTCATCGATAAAGAGAATGATATCATTGTTTTTTTCAAGTTCATTCATTAGGGCTTTCATGCGCTCTTCGAATTGTCCTCGATATTTTGTTCCTGCTACCAAACTTGCCAAATCTAAAGTTACAACGCGCTTGTCATACAAAATACGGGATACTTTTCTTTGTATGATACGAAGTGCTAGACCCTCTGCAATGGCAGATTTACCAACCCCAGGTTCTCCAATTAAAAGCGGATTGTTTTTCTTGCGTCTACTTAAAATTTGTGATACTCTTTGTATTTCAGCTTCGCGACCAACCACTGGATCTAATTTTCCTAGATCTGCCATTTGGGTGAGGTCTCTACCAAAATTATCTAAGACAGGAGTTTTAGATTTTTTGTTTGTCTTGACTCCTGGATTACCAAATAAATTTTCTTTGGAAGGTTCTTGTTTTTCTGATTTGTCATCGTCTGCAAAGGCATCATCTGCCGATGGAATATCAATGTATTGATCATCGTTAGAGAGCATTGATTTAAATTGCTCTTTTACCCCATCATAATCTACTTTCATTTTTTCAAGAAGTTTTGTGGTGGGATCGTTTTCATTTCTGAGAATACACAAAAGTAAATGAGCGGTGTTGATAGAGGCGCTCTGGAAGAGTTTTGCTTCTAAAAAGGTCGTTTTCAGGGCACGTTCTGCCTGCCGAGTTAGATGTAAATTTTTCTTGTCATTGCCTGAAATTCCAGTTTCTGGGTTTGCAGGACTCAATATTTCAACTTTACGTCTCAAATAGCTGAGGTCTAGATCTAGCGCGTTTAAAATGGTAACAGCCTTACCATCTCCATCTCTTAACAGACCAAGTATTAAGTGTTCTGTGCCAATAAAATCATGGCCTAAGCGCAGTGCTT
>Ga0206125_10001346_pt1 | contig 28828 bp, 27 predicted proteins | sample Helgoland_Spring_4_FD_148598 | JGI IMG/M metagenome (GOLD analysis project Ga0206125, IMG submission 148598) | Pelagic subsurface seawater microbial communities from Kabeltonne, Helgoland, North Sea - Helgoland_Spring_Bloom_20160331_1 | ecosystem: Environmental > Aquatic > Marine > Epipelagic ... | reverse complement strand
TTTCTCAAAGACCTTAAATAAATGAGATCCAACATTACCCATACCTAAAATAACAACTGTAATCATAGTGTAAAAATACAAGAATTTTTTATGCTTACAGGATGGGTTTTATGGAATCAATACCCAATAGTGTTAATGCTATCACATTTAAGATACTTAAAGAGTACAAAAAGTCGTTTTTGTAGTATTTTTGCACAAAATAATAATCAATGCAAAAGAAATTAGCCTCTATTCTGTTTTCTACTCGATTAACAGCTACTTTATTTATTGTATTTGCTATTGCAATGGCTGTTGGAACTCTAGTTGACGCCTCTTCTGAAACTTCGCCAACTCCATACTCTAGAGCCCTGATATACAACGCGTGGTGGTTTGAGGCCATTATGATGTTGTTTGTGGTTAATTTCCTTGGAAATATAGTTCGTTTTAAAATGTTTAGTAAAGAAAAAGCGACTACTCTAGTTCTACACTTGTCATTCATTCTTATTCTAGTTGGCGCTTTTGTGACAAGGTATATCGGTTATGAGGGTGTTATGCAGATTAATGAGGGAGACACTTCCAATGAAATACTATCTGAATTTGCCTACTTAAATGTTTTTATTGATGGAGATTATGTCATCGATGGACAACAACAACGTCTTAAACTAGCTCCAAAGAAAATGGATCTCTCCCAGAGACTTAACAATCATTTTACGATTAGTAAAACATACAACCAGACCCCAGTTACCATTACCTATAAAAACTTTATCAAAGGGGCCACCAAGGGAATGATTGAAGATCCTGATGGAGAAGGATACCTTAAAATTGTAGAGGCTGGTGACGGAACTCGCCATGATCATTATGTAAAAGTGGGTGAGGTTTCCAATATCCACAATATATTATTTGCTGTAAATAAGCCAACCAAAGGCGCCATTAATATTTTCTATGACCAGCAAACTCAAAGCTATCAGATACAATCATCCTTTGGGGGTGAGTATATGCGCATGGCAGACCAACAAAAAGGTATAGTTGTAAAAGACAGCCTGCAAAATTTGCAATTGCGCGCGCTATATCAAATGGCAGCCATGGCATTTGTAATTCCAGACCCTGTTGTAAATGGCCGTATGGGAATTATAAAAGCTACTAAAGATGCTCCTGCTTCAACCAATGCTTTGATACTAGATGTAAGCTCTGGAGGCCAAACAAAAACATTAGAGCTTCTGGGAGGAAGAGGTTCAACGCCATCCCCAGTGAAGGTAACTATAAATGGCTTGCAGGTATACGCCACCTATGGTAGCAAGAAAATTGCACTGCCTTTTAGTATTACTCTCAATGATTTTATTGCGGAAAAATACCCTGGCACAGAAAAAAGCTACAAATCTTTCAAAAGTAAAGTAACTGTCAACAATGCTGATGGAACCTTTCAAGAAGAAGAAATTTTCATGAATAATGTACTAGACAAAGACGGGTTTCGCTTTTTTCAGTCTGGATTTCAGCCTGACGAAAAAGGCACTATTTTGGCAGTAAATCATGACATGTGGGGAACTTGGATTACCTACATAGGCTATTTCTTACTGTATTTAGGACTTATGGCTATTTTGTTTGATAGAAACTCCAGATTTGGTAATCTCAAAAAATATTTAGACAAAATAAAGAAAAAGAAGAAATTGCTGGTAAGCCTTGTGATGTTCTTGATAAGTACCCTTGCAATAGGCCAAACAGATAACCACAATCACCTCAGTTCTGTTACTACTCAAATAGATTCCTTAATCAGTGCTAATGCGGTTTCTAAAGCCCATGCTGCAGCCTTTGCTAGATTAGTAATCCAAGACAATGGCCGTATGAAACCAATAAGCACCTTTGCTAGTGAGTTGATACGTAAGGTAAGTGGAAGTGATACCTATAAGGGGCTAGATGCAAATCAAGTATTTATGTCTATAACACAATTTCCAAGATTGTGGTCTCAAGTTCCAATTATAAAGTTAAAAAGGGGTAATGATAGCATACGTGATATTGTTGGGGTGGCTAAGAAAACAAAAAGAATAGCTCTAATAGATTTGTTTGATAAGGATGTTAATTTTAAGCTAGATCCATATCTAGAGGCAGCTACATCAACCAATACTCCAAATCAATTTCAAAAAGATTTTATTAAGGCCTATGAGAATTATTACTTATTCAATCAAGCCTTAAGTGGCAGTATATTGAAAATATTTCCTGTACCTGCAGATTCTGGTAACAAGTGGGTGTCTTACCCAGAATTAAATGAAAGTGCCATCAAAGGACAAGATTCTATGTTTGCTAAAACAGCATTGCCTTTATATTTTAATAGTCTGAGCGCTGCAAAGGCAAGCGGTGACTATACAAAATCAACTGAAATACTCAACCTAATTAAAGCTTATCAGAAAAAACACGGCAGTGAGGTGCTTCCAAGTGATTCAAAAGTTAGTGCAGAGATAGCGTATAATAAAATTGATATTTTCAATAGATTGTATCGTTATTTTACCCTGTTTGGAGTACTCATGTTTATTGGTATTATCATACAAATATTTAAAGAGGGGCCTCTGGTAAACGGCTTTGTTAAAGTTTGTAAAATAATAATTTGGTCTTTCTTTGTAGCGATGACACTAGGTCTTATCGCGCGCTGGTATATATCTGGACATGCTCCTTGGACAGACGCCTATGAGTCTATTATATACGTGGCTTGGGCTACGGTATTTTTTGGTTTAGCATTCGGAAGAAAGAGTGATCTTACCGTTGCCTCTACCGCTTTTGTTGCAGCCATTATACTTTGGGTAGCCAATCAAAACTGGCTTGATCCTGCTATTTCAACACTAGTGCCTGTACTGGATAGCTATTGGCTTATGATACACGTGGCAGTTATTGTGGCTAGTTATGGACCTTTTACCTTAGGTATGATACTGGGTGTTACCGTTCTAATTCTAATGATACTAACCAACAGTGTTAACAAAGCAAAAATGGATTTAAACATTAAGGAATTAACTACAATCAATGAACTTGCTTTAACCGTAGGCCTTGTGATGCTTACCATTGGTAACTTTTTAGGAGGCCAGTGGGCAAATGAGAGTTGGGGACGTTATTGGGGTTGGGATCCTAAAGAGACTTGGGCACTCATTAGTATTATGATATATGCCTTTGTAATACACATGAGACTGGTTCCTGGTCTTCGAGGAAAATGGACCTACAATGTAGCTTCTATTGCTGCTTACGGATCTATAATGATGACCTATTTTGGAGTAAATTTCTACTTAACTGGCTTACACTCTTATGCAAGTGGAGATGTACCAGTAACGCCTACTTTTGTATATTACTTAATAGGCTTTTTAGTGATATTGGCTATTGTGTCTTATGTGTTTTATAAAAAACAGTATATAAAAAAAGGATAGACCACCGGTCTATCCTTTATCAATAATAAAGCTCTCACACTTAATTATATAAAAAATCTGGTTGTAGCTTTAGTAGAGTAACATCTTGTTGTACAGCTTCCTCAATTTGTATTTTATGGTACAAGTTTCTTGTCATTTGTTCTATCTCTATTTCTGTAGTATTTAGCTTTTTAGCTATTTTGTTATTTTCTTTTCCTTCACTAATATATTGCAATAGTTTTATCTCTATACCGTCAAGATCATACTGCATGATTAGGTTTTCTAGATACATTTCTTCTGTTAATTCTATAATATTATCTCGTTCCATCATTTTTTCTTTTTTTAGAAAGAGTTCCATTTCTGTTTTATGTGCTGCCGTTTGTTCTTTAATATCTTTCATTCTGTAGACTATGGCATAGGTCATCAACAATATATTGATGAAAAATGATGTCTTTACTACAGACAAAGAGACGTTTAAAAATGCAATCCCAATTACTTGTAGCACGAAGTAATCTAACACTAGCAACAATGGTATAGCCATGCCTAAAACATAAAATTTTGAATAGTTGTTTTTTAAGAATAACATAATACCACTAACAAAGTAACATGCCAATAGGGCAAAGGATATACAATTTACTGCCACTGGTAGCATTGCATTATCAATAAACCAGTGTGATACAGATAATGCTGCAGCAACAATAAATAGGGGTACTGTAAATGTTTGTAACTTTGGAAAATAGTCTTTTATTGATAAAAACTTTGAAGAATACAGGGCTACAAGACCTGCCGTAGCGCAAAGTATGGTTGTTGTAAAATCTGTGCTCAATAATGTAGTATCTTGAAATAGCATACTAGAGAAACTGTCTTCTCCAAAAAACAATATCATGGTTCCAGTTACTGCCAATGCAAAATAACCAAATATTTTTTCTTCAAATAAAAAGAAGCATATACCATTTAAAAGCAAGATGATGCTAACGGCGCCATAAAAAGTTCCTATAAAAAATAAATCCTGGTTTGAAGTTTTTTCGCTTTTTTGTGAAATTTCACTTGCTTTGGATCTTATTTTTGGTATTGCTTTTGGGCTTACTTTTATAGGTAAGGCCATTGCTGTTATACTCATAAAGTTATTTACACTTGATAATATTGAACTTTGTGCAATACCATCGTTAGTTTGATGTTGTGTTTTTGCTATTTCAGTACCATAACTAAATAGGCTCAAAAGTAAAAACAAACAAAATGTGGGGACAAAAATTTGATGTTTCATATTAATAGGTTATTTTATTTGGGACGGGCAAGATACAAAACATTTACACTTTATCTAATAAATTTGCATTTAATCGATGAAATACACAAAAAAAAGAGTTTCATATGTACATGAAACTCTTTTTTATGGTCCTTAAATGGTATTTATTAGCCCACCATGTCTTGTGGTTTTACCCAGGCATCAAACTCATCCTCAGTAAGATAACCCAGATTTACGGCTTCTTGTTTGAGCGTAGTTCCGTTTTTATGTGCTGTATTTGCTATTTCTGCTGCTTTGTAGTAACCGATTTTAGTATTTAAAGCGGTAACGAGCATTAAGGAGTTGTTTAATTGTTGCTCAATAATTGCTTTATTGGCCTTAATACCTCTAGCGCAATGTTTCTCGAAAGACAAACATGCATCTGCAAGTAGCTGCGCAGACTCTAACATATTTGCAGCTATAACGGGTTTAAAGACATTTAACTCATAATGTCCTTGCATGCCACCCACGGCTATTGCCATATCATTTCCTATTACTTGGGCACATACCATTGTGAGCGCCTCACATTGTGTTGGGTTTACTTTACCTGGCATAATTGAAGATCCAGGTTCATTGGCAGGAATAGCTATTTCTCCAATACCACTTCTAGGCCCACTTGCAAGCATACGAATATCATTGGCTATTTTGTTAAGAGATACCGCTATTTGTTTGAGTGCTCCATGAGATTCAACAATAGCATCGTGGGCCGCTAGAGCTTCAAATTTATTTTTTGCTGTTATAAAATCCAGACCTGTAAAGTTTGCAATATGCCCTGCTACATTTACACTATATCCTTTTGGAGTATTAATTCCTGTACCTACTGCTGTACCACCCAAAGCTAGCTGAGATAGATGTGGCAAAGTGTTTTTTAATGCAATAAGGCCGTGCTCTAGCTGTGATGCATAACCGCTAAACTCTTGACCAAGAGTGAGAGGGGTAGCATCCATTAGGTGCGTGCGTCCAATTTTTACAATAGAATCAAACTCCTTTGATTTTGCATCCAAAGTATCATGTAGTTTTGTAATACCAGGAACGGTATGTTCCACAAGTTTTTTGTAAGCTGCAATATGCATGGCAGTAGGGAAGGTGTCGTTTGATGATTGAGATTTATTAACATCATCATTAGGCTGTAATGTTTTTTCTCCCTCACCTATAGTATTTCCCGCCAATTGATGGGCACGGTTGGCGATTACCTCATTTACATTCATGTTACTCTGGGTACCACTCCCGGTTTGCCAGATAACAAGTGGAAATTGAGCATCATGTTTCCCCTGCAGGATTTCATCACACGCAGCTGCTATGAGATCTCTTTTTTCTATAGCCATACCGCCTAACTCACAGTTAGAAAATGCAGCAGCTTTTTTTAGATACGCAAAGCCGTAAATAATTTCTAGTGGCATAGACCCTGGCCTTCCAATTTTAAAGTTATTGATAGAACGCTGTGTTTGTGCTCCCCATAATACATTAGAGGGTACCTTTACCTCGCCCATTGTGTCTTTTTCTATTCTGAAATTTTCCATATGTACATACTTAATATATTACAAAAATACTAGTTTATAGGGGTTTAGTTGTATAGTTATAGCGTATAATTTAAACCATCAACAAACTTGCTTATTTTTTTTGTTTTTGAGTACTTTAATCTTTCAGAAATAAAAAAATCAGTTTATCTTTGCAGATATAAATAAAATATTATGTTTGATTTTGACCAGTACCTAGGATTTCTTGCTTTTTTAACCATATTAACCATTGGATTTTGGCTCATGATATTCTTGGTTTCCATAATTCCTTATTGGATTGGTGGAGCACTCATAGAAAATATTAAGCTCAAGCGCGAAGCAAAAAGCAAAACAGACAAGTAATCACTTGTATCAAATAAAAAAAAGGACCAATGATATACTCGTTGGTCCTTTTTTGTTGTTGATGGTTTTTTTATTTTTTTATGACCTTGATGGTTTGGGAGACATTTTGGTCATTGTTGAGGTGCACAAAGTATATCCCTGAGGGCATGTCATCCATGTGAACTTTTTTGTTATCTGTGGTTATTTTTTTCATTTTTACGCTTCTTCCTGTTGTATTGTATATAGTCATATTTAAATTTTCTAAAGATATAAGCTCAAAATAGCCGTCAATTAAGGTCGGTTTGATGGTTACATCTAGTAGTTGGTTGTCTTGACCTCCTAATGTTGTTGGGCTGTTTCCGTACAAAAACTCCCATCTACCCGAACTATTATCAGTGTCCCAAAATAAAACATCTTCAACAAAGCATGCAACCCCGGCTGTCTCATTAATAAGCTCAGCAGAGATGTTCATGGTTTCTGTAGTTGGAATATTGTGATTAAAATTGAATAAACTCTCATTAATTAGAGTTTCCTGGGCAATAATAGTGCCCTGATTATCTGTAACGATCCAAGTGATGGCATTTTCTTCACTAGGAGTTGTTAAATAGTTTCCAGAGTGGTTAATACTAATAAGATCGGGTATAGAGCCTACATTAACTACCCACGTTTTTTGCTCGCATGGTATGTCTGTTTGCGCCTTTATTGTTTGTGTTAGTCCTGCAATAATTAGTCCTGCAATAATAATATGTTTCATTGTATGATTAATTTTAAAAATTCAATTTACTATTTTTTTAAGACTCTATATTTTATTTTGTGATATAATCTCTATTCGCATAGGTATTTTTGATATCTCGCAAGCTCTACCAATGCACTTTAAGTAGGGTAGTAGGTTTGGGTCTGTTTCTAACGGGTGTGTGAAATACACCATTTTAGAAATGTTGTTAGACCTAAGTTGTATGGCTATACTCCGGGAGTGCGTCTCTACTTCTGATAATGTAAGTAAATGATCATAATGTGCTATTTTCTGGCCGGGTTTTAATAGACCATATTTTCCAGAGAGTATATAAAAACAAATGTTGTCTTTTTTTGCCCTGTGTGCTATGTTAGTAATACGTTGGCTGTTATACAACTCCATGGCAGGGAGTTCCTCTTTAGAGAAGTTTTTTAGTGCTGAGCAATAGGTAGCGTAAGCAATCATATTTTATTATTTTTTCCAGGTTCCGCCATAGCTATAGGCTGGATTGTCTTTTTTTACAGTAAGCAAACAATCCTTACACACAAAAACCCATTTTTTAGGGTTTTTGTATTGTACCCTAAACATTGTAGAAAAGTCTTTGCTGCAAACCTCGCAGTGTTTTTTTCTCTCTTTCATTTTTCGGTTTTATATTGAAAAAACTTAGAGGACCTTTAATACCTCTTGGGGAGGTCTTCCAATGATTGCTTTGCCGTTTTTTATAGCGATAGGACGTTCTATGAGTTTTGGATTGTTAACCATAGTGGTGATTAGCTCATCTTCTGTGAGTGACTTATTCTTGTAGTTTTCTTTCCAGACAGCTTCATTTTTTCTAATCAGCGCTATGGCAGAAATCTCTAATTTTAAAAGGATGTCTTTTAGTTCTTCTTTACTTAGGGAATTTTTTAAATACAATACTATCTCAACAGGCTCATTTACCTGCTGTAATATTTGTAGTGCCTCTCTAGATTTTCTGCAACGTGGGTTATGGTAAAGTGTCGTCATTATGATTCATTTTATTTTAAACGTTGCATATCTTCTCTGTAGTCATACTGCAAGTCTTCGTGCAAGGCTTCAATTTTTTTATCAATAAGCAGCAATTGCCTATCATAAAGATTGTGTAGGGTTATATTTCTGATAATAGAGGGTTTAAAACGAATAAGGCGTTCACAAAAATGAAGTAAAATAGCAACCTCTGTTTCTTTGTTGCCTGAGTACCTTATGTATTTTTTCACGTTTCTAAGAATTTTACGAACACTCTTTTTAAGATAATAAAAGTTGGTGTTTGTAATGCTGTCAAACTCTTGGTCAATGCTTTCTTTTATATGAGCAATATATTCTTGTTCATCATCTGCCTCAAATAACAAATAAGTGAGCAGTTCTTTGTTTTCTTTTTTAAAACGCCCCAAGCGCAAGCACAGCTCTTCTATATCTTGCGGGGATCGGAGTTTTAGTTCTTTTTTAATTTGGGCTAAGCTAGCGGCTTTCAATAGATGTGTTTTAAACAAATATATAACAAGCCAGTGAGTTATACCGAAATACTATTTTAAAAAAAGAAATTAATTTTTATGTGTTTCTAACCATGCATGGTTTGTTTCTTGCCATAGTTTTTAATAATCTCTCCTTCAAAATCTATGAGATCTTGCCATCTTTTCTCCACATCAATGCCTTGTCCATATTTTCTGGCAAAGCCCAAAAAAGTGGTGTAATGACCAGCCTCACTTATCATGAGTTCTCTATAAAATGCAGATAGTTTTTTATCTTTAATTCGCTCACTTAGAAGTTTAAATCGCTCACAACTTCTGGCCTCAATCATGGCAGAGAATAGGAGTCTATCTACCATGGCCTGCTGTGGGCTACCTCCCTTGCAAGTAAATCGGAATAATTGATTTACATAGTGGTCTTTACGCTCTCTCCCTAGCTTGTAACCTCTTTCCTTAATAATATTGTGTACCATCTCAAAATGTTCTAATTCTTCTTGGGCCAGTTTTAATAAATCTGTCACAAGATCTTCCAGATGGCTGTTTAGTGTGATTATGGTAATGGCATTGCTAGCTGCTTTTTGCTCACACCAAGCGTGATCTGTAAGTATTTCTTCAAGATTGCTCTCTGCAATTGTTACCCATCTTGGATCTGTGGCGAGTTTAAGATTAAGCATAATTTTAATTAGTGTTTTAAATTTCGTAGGCCCTCATAGACAACAATACTAACCGCATTTGCCAAATTTAAGCTTCTTATATGTTTACTGTGTAGTGGTATTTTATATAATTCCGTTAGATGGTTTTTTGTGATTTCAGTAGAAAGCCCAACAGATTCCTTCCCAAAGATTAAAAATAAATCATCTTCAAAGGGTATCTCTAAATAATCTTTGGTGGCATTACTTGATAAAAAAGCCATCTTTTTTGTGCCGTGCTGCTCAAAAAAATCTTCTACGCTCTCATATATAGTACATTGTATGTGTTTCCAGTAGTCTAGACCTGCACGTTTTAACCTACTATCACTTAGCTCAAAACCAAAAGGTTTTACTAAATGTAGGTGCGATGCACTGCCCAGGGCAATTCTACCAATATTACCTGTGTTGTTTGGTATTTCTGGTTCTATAAGAACAATGTTATACGGCATATAGTGTATACTTATTTTGCTTTTTTCACCCTCTTGAGCACCAAAAAGTTTTGCGGGTTAATACCTAGTCCTGTAATTTTCTTTGACACAAACCGAACAGCGATATCATAGTATAGCGGCACAATAGGTGCCTGAGAAATAATAATACTATCCATTTGTGTGTACAGGAGCTTGCGTTTGCTTATTTCTGAAATTTTCTGGGCCTCTACATATAAGCTGTCAAACACTACATTTTTAAAATGTGTATAATTGGGGCCGTTGGGGGTAAAGTTTGGGCTATAAAAGAGAGATAGATAGTTTTCTGCATCAGGATAATCTGCTACCCAACTGGCTCTAAAGATATCAAGCTCACCACTGCTTTTAAGTTGTCTCAGGGTAGCGGGCGGCATCACATCTATTGTAATTGAAACACCTAGTTTTTCTAACTCGCCTTGAATGTATTCACAAAGGTCAAGATACTGGCTATTGGTGCCAATAGTTACTTGTATGGTAGTGGCGCCTGTTGCTTGTTTATACCTATTGATAAGCGCTCTTGCTTTCTCTGGATCATAGCTATATCCCTGGATTGAATCAAACCCAGCCAATCCTTTGGGTATAAAGCCATGTGTAGCGGCAATACCCATTGAGTTGCGTAAATAGGTCACCATTTTTTCTCTATCAAAGCCATAATTAATAGCTTGTCTAATAAGGGGAGAGGCGATCTCTTTTGATGTAGAGCCCATAAAAAAACCAAGATACTCTGTGTTTAAATATGGAGTAGTGATCAGCTTTACTTTGTCTTTGTATTTGGGTTGTAATGCTCCTTTTGTGGTAATAATATCATCTTTATAGGAGTTGTCTAGCCCAGTCATAAAATCAATGTTTCCTTGGGCAAATTGTAAAAATTCACTCTGTTTGTCTGGTAGAAATGTAATAGCCACTGCCTCAAGATATGGCAGGCTGTTGCCCTGAGCATCTTTCTCAAAATAAATAGGGTTTTTTCGCAAAATGAGTTTGATGTTTTCTTCCCAAAACTTAAACATAAAAGGACCAGTGCCCACAGGGTTACTTCTAAAATCATTACCATAATACCCAATCGCTTCTTTTGGCACAACAGAGCAATACCGCATAGATAGTAGTCCTAGAAAAGCAGGGAAGGGCTTTTTGAGTTGTATTACCAAAGTAGAGTCATTGGCTGCATGATACCTTTGTACGGCGTTCAACACCCAGCTCCCGGGAGAAGCCAACTCTGGTGATAGTAGCCTGTCAAAGCTGTATACAAAATCTTGCGCTATAACCCTTCTTGTACTGTCTTTTTTAAAGACCTTGTTTTTATGAAAATAGACATCATCTCTTAGTGTAAATGTGTAGGTAGATGTACTATCATTAATGCGCCATGATTTGGCTATATCTGGCTGAATGTTTAATTGATCGTCTAATTGCACTAAGCCGTTAAACAATTGATTACTTGGCCAAATGGTTTGAGGGTTTCTAGCGAAGGCAGGATCTAAGGTAGCTATATTACTATGCTCATTGTACTTAAAGATCAAGTGTTCCTTGTCTTTTTTTTGTGAATATGTACATCCTTGTAGTATAAACACCACAAAAATTCCCAAATTTAATTTTAAAAACAGGGTCCATTTTTGAGAATTCATATCATGTGTCATTTTATTGTCATTACAAAGGTATTATATTCTTTCAATGCGATTGCTATTATGTTCGTATCTTATTTAGGAATAAATCCTTTTATTTGGAATATTTCCATATTTTTGTATCATGGAATATTTGCAAACAGGCAAAATAAAAAGTCAAGCACCAAATCATAAGGCCAACGTTTCTAAACAAACGGGATTTCCTAGTCCTGCCACTCATTATTTGGAGCCTTCAATAGATCTCAACAAAGAGCTAATACTACATAAAGATGCAACTTTTTATGTGCGCGTATCTAGTGATGAGTGGTCTGAGTTTTCAATACTAAACAAAGATGTATTAATTATCGATAAAGCTCATACCCCAAAGGCAGGAAATCTAGTTTTAATCGTACAGCAAGGAATGTTTAACGTAATCCGTTTTCCTGTAAAGAGTAGCGGCATGTCTTTTATTGTGTGGGGTACTATTACATATATAATACACTCTAGCTTATGATAGCAATGGTAGACTGTAATAGTTTTTATGCTTCTTGTGAGCAGGTATTTCGTCCAGATTTGTGGGGTAAACCAGTGGTTGTTCTCAGTAATAATGACGGTTGCATTATTGCCGCCAATAAAGAGGCTAAGGCAATGACTCATATTGCTATGTTTGAACCTATGTTTAAGATCAAGGACCAACTTATTAAAAACAAGGTTACTTTCTTTTCTTCTAATTATACTCTTTATGGAGAAATGTCTCAACGGGTTATGAATATTTTAGAAACCTTTTCTCCAAGTGTAGAGGTCTATAGTATTGATGAGGCTTTTATAGACCTAACAGGAATAGTACATACTCCTTTAAAGCAATATGCAACACGTATAAAAGATACGGTAGTGCTCCATACAGGGGTTCCTGTTGGTGTAGGCATCGCGCCAACTAAAGTACTGGCCAAGTTGGCCAATAAAATTTCAAAAAAAGTAGAAAAGTTTAATTATGTATGTGTTATTGATACAGATGAAAAACGAATTAAAGCACTTAAATGGGCACAAACCAAAGATGTTTGGGGTCTGGGTAAAAAACACCAGGCACGTCTTAAAAAAATAGGTGTTTTTACAGCCTATGAGTTTACGCAACTTCCTTTGGCTTGGGTTAGAAAAGAAATGACCGTAGTAGGAGAACGTTTATGGAGAGAGCTAAGAGGGGAGTCTTGTATTGAGTTTCAGACCATTCCAAAGAGTAAAAAGGCAATAGGAACCTCCAAATCTTTCGGAAAAAAACTAGAAGATTTACCGCGTATAGAAGAGGCTTGTGCCTATTATATAAGTGAGGTGGCCGAAGTGTTGCGAGCTCAAAAATCTTGTGCAACCTATATACAGGTTTTTGTAACTACAAACCGCTACAGTGATGCCGATAAACAGTACAATAATAGTTGTACCATTACCATAGCCGTACCTACCAACAATACATTTATCTTAACACAACAAGCACGCAAAGCATTACAAAAGATATACAGGCCAGGCTACCGTTACAAAAAGGTAGGGGTAAACCTTACAGGCTTGATACCTCAAGAGTTTGTGCAGGGTAATTTATTTGAAAACCCTACTCTATATGATAAACGTTTAATGAATGTAATAGATGCATTAAATCATAAGTTTGGTAAAGCTACAATAGGATCTGCATTAGTTGGCACTAGAGTAGCGCAGTGGGAGCTTGTTAAAAAAGACCGTAGCAAGCGCTATACAACACAGTGGCACGAGTTACTGGAACTTAAAAACAAATAAATAAATTAGTGTCTGCCACGATGTCAGTCTTTTTTGGATGGCACAATCATTGACTTATGGATAGTATCTTTAGAAATATTTTTCTTTAGATAATTAAACTGAATTTTAAAATACATATTTATAAGTTATGAGTAAAATAATTGGAATAGACTTAGGGACAACCAACTCTTGCGTATCTGTAATGGAAGGTAGCGAACCAACGGTAATCCCAAATGCTGAAGGAAAAAGAACAACACCATCTGTAATTGCCTTTGTAGAGGGTGGTGAAATTAAAGTAGGAGACCCTGCCAAAAGACAGGCGGTAACAAACCCTACTAAAACAATATCTTCTATAAAACGTTTTATGGGAAATAAGTACAGTGAGTCTTCTACAGAAGCTAAACGTGCTGCATTTACTGTAAAAAAAGGAGATAACGATACACCGCGTGTTGATATTGATGGACGTTTATACACACCGCAAGAATTGAGCGCGATGGTATTACAGAAAATGAAAAAAACAGCCGAAGATTACTTAGGCCAAGATGTAACACGTGCTGTAATTACAGTACCTGCTTACTTTAATGATAGCCAACGTCAAGCAACCAAAGAAGCTGGTGAGATTGCTGGATTAAAAGTAGAACGTATTATTAATGAGCCAACAGCGGCTGCATTAGCATATGGTCTTGATAAGAAAAGCACAGATCAGAAAATAGTAGTATTTGATTTTGGTGGTGGTACGCATGATGTATCTATCCTTGAATTAGGAGATGGTGTATTTGAAGTATTGGCAACAGATGGTGACACACACCTTGGTGGTGATGATGTTGATCAAAAAATCATTAGCTGGCTAGCCGATGAGTTTCAATCAGAGAATGATATGGACCTGCGCAAAGACCCAATGGCATTACAACGTTTAAAAGAAGCTGCAGAGAAAGCGAAGATAGAACTATCTTCTTCTGCACAAACTGAAATAAACCTGCCGTATGTAACAGCAACAGCTAGCGGACCAAAGCACTTGGTTAAAACACTAACACTTGCCAAGTTTGAGCAGTTAATTGACGATTTAGTAAAAAGAACTATTGAGCCTTGCCAGACAGCTATGAAAGCTGCGGGACTCAGTAACAGTGATATTGATGAGGTTATTCTAGTAGGAGGATCAACACGTATTCCTGCAGTACAACAAGCAGTAGAGAAATTCTTTGGTAAAGCGCCAAGCAAAGGAGTAAATCCAGATGAGGTAGTAGCTGTAGGTGCCGCTATCCAGGGTGGTGTATTAACTGGAGATGTAAAAGATGTATTGCTCTTGGATGTAACACCACTTTCTCTAGGTATTGAAACCATGGGAAGTGTTATGACAAAGCTTATTGAGGCCAACACTACGATTCCTACAAAGAAGAGTCAAGTATTCTCAACAGCTGCAGATAATCAGCCTTCTGTAGAGATTCATGTACTACAAGGGGAGCGCCCAATGGCAAATGATAATAAGACAATTGGTCGTTTTCATTTAAGTGATATTCCACCAGCACAGCGTGGAGTTCCTCAAATTGAAGTAACCTTTGATATTGATGCCAATGGTATTATCAAGGTAAGTGCTGAGGATAAAGCTACCAACAAAAAGCAAGATATTAGAATCGAAGCTTCTTCAGGACTTACAGAAGAGGAAATCCAAAAGATGAAGCAAGAGGCTGAAGCCAATGCTGATGCAGATAAAGTTGCTAAGGAAACGGCAGACAAAATCAATGAAGCAGATGGTATGATTTTCCAGACAGAGAAGCAATTAAAAGAGTTTGGAGAGAAATTATCTGATGATAAGAAAAAGCCAATTGAGGATGCTTTACAAGAGCTAAAGAAAGCCTACGATAGTAAAGATCTTGAAACGATCCAGCCAGCGCTAGATAAAATCAATGAGGCCTGGAAAGTAGCTAGCGAAGAGATGTATAAAGCTCAAGCTGACGCACAACAAGCAGAGGGGCAACAGCCAGATCCTGCATCAGCAGATGCAGACCAAGGCTCAGATGTTGAAGATGTAGATTTTGAGGAAGTAAAATAATACCACTCAATATATTATATATCCCGTAACGAAGTTCGTTGCGGGATTTTTTTTGTGGTTATAATTCTTTCGTATGTATTTAAAAACTTGAAGGCTTAATTTGAAGCAATCTCTTGTATGGATGGTCCATGAACTTCGTGGCTCCCATCAAAGACCATGGTAGAGAGTGTAGGGCCAAATAGCGCTATTGCTTTATTTGTTTCTTCTGTTTTTCTGGCCTTGGTGATATATGGATCTTTATCTCCATAGAGATAGGTAGTTTGTGTGCTACTATTTAAATGACTAAAATCTTTTGGTGTTAATTCTTTAGGGATACCGCCACTGTGCAAAATAAGTTTTTTACAGGATATTTTTTTAGAGGCCAACCATCGAGTTGCAATGGAGACACCTTGCGAGTAACCTAAAACAATAAGGTTTGTATTGGGGTCTATATTTTCTTTAGCAAATACCTGGTCAATATATCTTAACACATTATCGGTCTCTAAAAGGGTATCTTCTTTGGTAAGCCAGCAGGCCCCAACGTGTTTAAAGTTCTCTCCCAAGTAGAACTTTGAGGGTGCTTGAGGGCAAATAATATAATTCTCGGTAGGATTTAAAATTTCAAAATGTCTTAGAAAGTAACGACTCAAAAACCCCAAACCATGAAAAACAAGCCATACATTTTTGGTTGTTTTGGTGTACGAGTTAAGCGTTTGGTAGGTGTTGGTAGTTTTGTAAGAAACTTGTTTTTCTAATCCCATTATGTAAAGTCTGTTTTGTAACTTTACAAATGTAAGACAAGCATATGAAACTATCTAAAGACGAAATCCTAGCAAGCTGCGCAAAAATGTGTAAAAACACCCTAATGGAGACCTTGCACATTGAGTTTGTAGATGTTACTCAAGATACCGTTACTGCAAGAATGCCAGTAACTTCAAGGGTACACCAACCAGACGGAGTGTTGCATGGAGGCGCTTCTGTTGCCCTGGCAGAAAGTGTTGGTAGTGCTGGAGCTTATATTTTTTTACAAAATAAAAATGTAAGTATTCGTGGTATTGAAATTGCTGCAAACCACCTTAAAAGCATTCGAGATGGTTTTGTATATGCTCACGCAAGCATACTTCACAAAGGAAGGACTACTCAATTATGGCAAATTAGAATTGAGAACCAAAACAAAGAATTGATCTCTTTAGTGAAATTAACTACCTTAACTTTGGGTAAGTATTAATGGATTTTACAGAGATACTTCAAAAAATAAATACACACTGGAATCAACAGCTTCCCTTTGTGTTGTATTGTAACCCAAATCAAACGGAAGTTAATGTGTTATTACAGCACAATTCTACCCATTATCGCAGTAAGAAATTTGAAACTACTGGTTTTGTGTTGGCACCTTTTGATACAAACAACACATGGTTTTGTATTCCTGAAAAATTTTCAGAAAAAATAACCCTTGAGCTCCCCATAGATCGTATTGTAACCACCCAAATTCCCGTATGCCAGGAGGATCCATTAGATAAAGAAAAACACCTTGAGTATGTATCTGAAATTTTAGAGCACATAAAAGATCAAACAGTTCAAAAAGTAGTGGCTACCAGGAAAAAAGAAATTTCTCTGACCGGCTTTACTATAAGTGAATTAATAAAGCGTATTATCTCATTAGATACTACGGCCTTTAGATACCTTTGGTTTCATCCCAAAACCGGTATTTGGTGCGGTGCCTCTCCTGAGGTTTTACTAGAGCGTGACGGGGCTAATTTTTCAACAATGGCTTTGGCTGGAACACAGAAGGTAACAAAAGATACAAGCCCTACTTGGGGGTCAAAAGAAACCTTTGAGCAACAATTAGTAACTAAGGCAATTACTACAAACCTTAAAAAAATTACTACCTCTTTACAGGTGTCTTCTCCAACGACCCAAAAAGCAGGATCATTATACCATATAAAAACTCAAATCAAGGGAACCTTTGACAACAAACAAACATCCCTAGCTCAAATAGCCTCTGTATTACATCCAACACCGGCTGTATGCGGATCTCCAAAAGATCATGCATTTTCAATTATACAACAACTTGAAGGCTATGATCGTGAATTTTATACGGGATTTCTTGGACCCTTAAACCTACAAAGCAATACTGCTCAAATGTATGTTAACTTGCGCTGTATGAAGATAAGCCCCACCACGGCGACCCTTTATGTAGGTGGTGGTATTACCTTAGACTCATCACCAGAGTTGGAGTGGCAAGAAACTAAAAATAAAATGGCTACTATGTTATCAGTACTTGCCCCAATGTTGCCATAATTATATTGGTATCACTATCTTTGTCTAGATGCAATTCTCTAGTAAAAAACTCTCTCAAACCATAACCAAACTCTGTCTAGACAATGGTATTGATCATATCGTTATTTCTCCTGGATCTAGAAATGCAGCTCTTACTATTGGTTTTACAGGTAATACTTCTTTCACAAATTTTTCAATAGTAGATGAGCGGTGTGCCGCTTTCTTTGCACTAGGGCTTGCCCAACAGCTACAACGTCCAGTTGCACTAGTTTGTACCTCAGGCTCTGCACTGCTTAATTATTATCCAGCCATCGCAGAGGCATATTACAGTGACGTGCCTTTGGTGGTGCTATCTGCAGATCGTCCAGCTCATTTACTTGAAATTGGTGATGGGCAAACTATTAAACAAGAAAATGTATTTGCCAATCATATTTTGTATAGCGGCGCCTGTAAAGAAGGAGAAGAATTTCAAAAACACAATGAAGATCAAATACATACTGCTTTATCTATAGCTATTTCTCAAAGTGGTCCTGTACATCTTAATCTACCTTTTTCTGAGCCTTTATATGATATTGTAACTACACCTACAGTTTTTCCAGAGAATCACCCTACAGTTGTTACAAAACATGATGATAATCAAGCGCTAATTTCTGAAATCGCAACCCACTGGAATGCATCTTCAAAAAAAATGATTCTAACTGGTGTGCTGGCCCCAAATAGTTTGGATGCTGCTATAATAAGTCAATTGGCAGACGACAATAGCCTAGTTGTTTTAACAGAGACCACCTCTAATGTACACAACCCCAACTTTTTTCCAGCCATAGATCAACTAATAGCTCCTCTGGATGCCACTGATTTTAAAGCCTTGCAGCCCGAGGTGTTACTTACTTTTGGCGGTATGGTAGTGTCAAAAAAAATAAAGAAATTTCTAAGAGATTATCCTCCAAAAGTTCATTACCATATAGATTCTAAAAAAGCATTTGATACTTATTTTTGTTTGACAAGCCACGTAAGATGTACTCCCAATTATTTTTTCAAGGAACTTTTACCCCTTCAAAATAAACCAGTGAGTACCTATCAACAAGAATGGCTGGGGATCAAACACCTGAGATTACAAAAACATGAGCTGTATCTTAAGGAGATTCCATTTTCAGACTTTTTGGTTTTTTCTCAACTCTTTAAAACCCTACCCAGTAATATACAATTACAACTCGGGAATAGTTCAACCATACGTTATGGGCAATTATTTGAAATGAACCCCTCACATACTATTTTTTGTAACAGAGGTACAAGCGGTATAGATGGAAGTACATCTACAGCAATTGGAGCGGCATACGCAGGCACATCACCAACGGTATTTATAACGGGTGATTTAAGCTTCTTTTATGACAGCAATGCACTATGGAACCAGCACATTGCCAGAGATTTTAAAATTATTATTATAAACAATAGTGGAGGAGGAATCTTTAGGATTCTCCCCGATGCAAAACAGGTTTTTTCTTTTGATATATTTTTTGAAACCAAGCATAAACTCACAGCCAAACAGCTATGCGATATGCATGCTATAGCCTACTACTGCGCCGATGATATGGTTTCACTAAAGAGGCAGCTTTCTACTTTTTTTGAAAATTCTGACAGACCACAAATTTTAGAAATTTTCACCCCCTCTACCATAAATGACACTGTTTTATTATCTTATTTCGACTTTATAAAATAAATTTAATACAGATTTATTTTTCAAATTAACAGCAAGTTTATAAGATTAGTTATTATTTTTTTGATGGATGAAATTGTACCTTTGCGCTATGATACGAATTGGAGAATACAATACATTAGAGATTTTAAGAGAGACAGATCCTGGCTTGTATTTGGGAGATACCCAAGAAAATGTAGTTTTACTACCCCATAGGTACAAACCAGAAAATTTCAGTATTGGCGATATGCTAGAGGTGTTTGTATATCTTGATTATGAGGAGCGTCCCGTTGCCACAACCTTAACCCCTCATATACTTTTAAATGACTTTGGATATTTGCATTGTAGTGATGTAAATGAGTTTGGTGCTTTTATGGATTGGGGTGTGCAGAAACAATTATTTGTTCCATTTAAAGAACAAGCAAGGCCTATGAAAGTGGGTAATTGGTATATTGTTTATCTCTCTATGGATGAGCAAACCAACAGGCTTGTTGGGTCTAGTAAAACCAATAAATACTTAAACAATGACACTGTAACGCTTCAAAAATTTGATGAGATTGCCATTATGGTTACACACATTACAGACCTTGGCGCTAATGTTATAGTCAATGGTAAGCACAAAGGACTTATTTATATTAATGATATTTTCGAAGACATTCGTACCGGAGATACCATGCAAGCCTTTGTAAAAAGCGTAAGAGATGACAATAAAATAGATGTAGTGTTGCAATCTCCAGGATATAGAAGTATAGAGCCCAACGCCAATTTTATTTTAGAAGAATTAAAGGCCGCAGGGGGTTTTATGGCACTTCATGATAAATCTGAACCTCAGGATATAAAAAACGAGTTAGGAATGAGTAAAAAGAGCTTTAAAAAGGCAATTGGGACTCTTTATAAAGACAAGCAAATACTAATCAAGACAGACGGTATTGAGTTAACTGACTAATTATCATAGTAAATACCTCTATTTACTCTAAAGGGGTTTGTCCTGTAGTAAGGCCTTTGGTATCTATTTTGTAAAAATGGCATTCCTTGCTCTTTATATACCTCATTGCGCACCTTGGTTTGACCATCGCTTAATTCAAAACTTGTATTTCTACCATTGCCTTTGATAGAGAACCCAAATTGTTTCTCTCTTAGTCTAGCGGTATCAAATTGAGAGTTATTGTAAGGGGAAGTGTTATTTCTCATTGCTTGGGCTATATCTACAGGTTGCCAATAATTACTTGTGTTTATCGCATTTGTATTTAGAGCATTTTTATAACTTGGGGCTTTCTCGAGGGTAAAAGAGCTTTTATTTTTTTTAGGTACTTGCTCCAAAACAAAGCTCATGCTACTAGGATAAAGTAATGATTTTGAATCAATGGTGTAATATCGTGTTTCGAAATCATTTTGGGATACGCATATGCTAACACTAAAAATTACCGTGATAATTGTAAATAGGTTTTTCATAATTTGAAATTAAAGCATATTGGTTCACATTGCTAATTGTTATATTTGAGCTAAAATACAAATCACTTATGATACCTAACTGGAAAACTGTAAAAGAATACTCAGATATTACCTATAAAAAATCTAATAACGTGGCCCGTATTGCATTTAATAGGCCAAATGTACGAAATGCTTTTAGACCCAAAACAACTTCTGAATTACTTGATGCGCTTTTTGATGCTCAAGAAGACACCAGTATTGGTGTAGTATTATTGTCTGCAGAAGGTCCCTCAAGTAAGGATGGCGTTTGGAGTTTTTGTAGTGGTGGAGATCAAAAGGCTAGGGGAGCCCAAGGATATGTTGGCGATGATGGGTATCATAGACTAAACATTTTGGATGCCCAGCGAATGATAAGATTTATGCCTAAAGCCGTTATTTGTGTGGTTCCTGGTTGGGCCGTTGGTGGAGGACATTCTTTGCACGTTGTGTGTGACATGACCTTGGCTAGCAAAGAGCATGCTATTTTCAAACAAACAGACGCAGATGTAACAAGTTTTGACGGCGGGTATGGTAGTGCTTATCTTGCTAAAATGGTAGGTCAAAAAAGAGCAAGAGAAATTTTCTTTTTAGGAAGAAATTACTCTGCACAAGAGGCCTTTGAGATGGGCATGGTCAATGCTGTAGTACCTCATGATACACTTGAGCAAACCGCCTTTGACTGGGCTCAAGAGGTTTTGGGTAAATCTCCAACATCTATTAAAATGTTGAAATTTGCCATGAACTTAACTGATGATGGTATGGTAGGTCAGCAAGTATTTGCTGGAGAAGCAACGCGTCTAGCATATATGACACAAGAAGCTAAAGAAGGCAGAGATGCTTTTCTAGAAAAAAGAGCTCCAAATTTTGATAAAAAATGGTTGCCATAATATTTTTTAATTCCTTTGAGCAAGAGAAAATAATTACTACTTGCATGATATAATTCAATGGAGTTTATAAGAAAACATGTTGAGGAAATTTCTTGAATTTCAGACTCAGATTGGGAATACTTTTGCTCTAAACTTGTACTTAGAGTTTTTTAATATAGGGAGTTAGAAAACCATATATGTATGTTCAATGTAACCATAGCAATAGTAAAGTTTTGTAAATAATATTTTAAATATACTTAGTAACGTATTATTTTTTTAGTAATTGTTCCATTATTTGTGTATATTTTCAATAAGTACACACCAGCAGGGTGCATTTTAAAATCAAGCTGGTTGTTTTTGTAATTTACTTTTTGTTGTTGTCCAAGTGTATTAAAGAGTTGTAGTCTAAGTATTTGATTTGTTGCAACACTTTTAATGTTTACAATGCTATTGGTTGGATTTGGGAAAAATTGTATTTCATTTGTAATGAACCTATTATATGTGTTAGATAAGTTTGCATTGATATATTTTTCAAAAAATAACCACGCCTGTTCTCCAGCATTTATATCCATATTTCCAAAAGCTCCAGGCCAGTCATGACCTCCACCAACAACCTTATAATACCAAACTTCATTTTGATTTACACCCTCTGTGTATTTTTCACTTACAACAAAACTACCATCAGAAGTATTAGTATTTGGCAAGGATTCTTGTATTAATGTGGTACAACCGTTTTTCTCCACAAAATACTCAATGGTATCTGCAATACTAGGGTAGGACCCCCAACCATCATTGTTATCAGGATCTCCTGCAAGTGGAGTAACTCCATCTTGTGATCCATGAATTTCAAAAACTGGTATTGCGGGAGCGGCATCACACTCGTCTAAAATATCTTGCAGTATCATGCCTGCCACAGGCGCAACAGCTTTAAAAGTATCATATCCTTGGCAGGCAAGCATGTAACACATCTCACCACCATTGGACATACCCGTTGCAAAGGTATAATCTGGATTTAATCCATTGCTTTGTTGTAGGTATTGTGCCAATTGAGTTAGATACCCAACGTCGTCTACAGTTTCGTTTGGATGAAATGCATACCCTACATTCCAGAATCTATTTCCTCCAGGATCTACAGTACCCCTTGGGTAACAAACTGCAAATCCGTATTGGTCTGCAAAATCATTCATTTGAGAGTAGTTTTTAATACTAACTGCATCACCGGTATAGCCATGCATCACAAAGACAAGTGGCATTTGCTCATTTAAACTTTCAGGCTGGTAATAAATATACTGCCTTGTAATACCGTCATGTTCAAAATTTGTATACTGTGCTTTTGTCTCTGTAGCCAATAAAGTAATACATAAAAGAATGATAAGAGTTAGGATTTTTTTTGACATTTTTAGTAATTAAAGTATGTAGATACAATGTATCAATCAATGAGTGTTAATTAAGAATATTTAAAAAACTAATTGCTAGATGAACTCGGTAGCGGGTTTTTTTCATACTTATTATGAATTGCTATTATTGCCAATCCAAAAAGTACTGCAACTACTATTAAAATAGTACTTATAAAACCCGTCACTCCAAAGGACATCCTAATTAGTATGGTAGAGATAACAAAACCAGAGTTTCTTATAATTTTATGAAATTGATCTGTGTAAAAGAAAGATATTAAAAGAAGTACAACATCCACTAAAATTAGCACTGTAAAAAATTGATCAAAAAATAAATTATTGATACTTTCAAATGAGGGAATTGAAGTACTAGTGATAGAAAGCCCCGTAGACCAATCTATAAGGGTATACAATGCCATGATAAAAAATAAAGGCACAAGTATTACTGCTATTATTTTTTTTCTTTTAACGAACCTTTGAATCACATTGTTTTCTCCAATGGGTTTTATAGTCTTTTGTTTGCCTTGTTTTTGAAATAGAAAGATTAAATAAAATAAAACAAGTGATGCCAATAAATCATACGTAAATTGTAAATCTCCTTTTATTTCAAACCAATTTGCAGTAAGCTCAAGGTTAGATAGATCTTTAAATAGTTTACGAATAATAATTAAGGTGATAATTTCGTATTGCTTTGTTATATAGGTTGTGAAAGATTTTGGTAGGTAGTATATCAATAGATATACTTCATATATCAAAATAAACGAGAATGGGGTGTAAACTGCAGATATGGGATTAATAAGTAGTTCTGAGTTTACAGGTTGTGCTAAAAAATCAAACTTAATTAGGTAGATAATTACCAAATGAATAAAAAAACTGAACAATGCCAATTTAAGAATTATTTTTTCTGTCCTTGCTCTAGTTTGCTCAGAAAGAAACAAGTCAAAAATATAAGGTGTAATGCTTGCTTTGGTTTTCATTTTACTTTTTTTAAAACTAATTATAAAAATAAGTAGTTGCTTTGAACTTCTAATTTAGCAAATAAAAACCTAATGAAAAAAAATCGGTAACCTTATCTAACAATATGTAAGTTAGGCTGTTAATTACTTAGTAGCTGAGTTGGTATTTATTGGTAGTTATTATATCATTAATTGCATCCCATAAATCTATTCTTTTTTCTAGAGACTGCTTAGCTACAGTTAAGGTTTCACTCCATTTTTGGGCATCTTCTTTACATAATTCTGCAATCATTTTTAGAGATAGCGGCCCGTGTTCATCTCCATCTAGTTCTACATGGCGCTCCAAATAATATTTTAATTTATTATAAGATTTATTTTCTGAATCAGCACTTTTTAAGATTTCAATAAACATATCTGGGATCACATCCTCTCTACCAAATGTAAAGGCAGCGGCAACCATGTGTGTTTTTTTACTTTCTATAACAGAAAATGTAAATGCAACAAAATCAACAACTCTTTTGTCTATGGTAATTTCTTTGAAGGCATCCTTTAGGGAGTTTCCAGCAGCTATGTGATTAATAAATGTGTTGATTTTATAGGTATCTGCTCCCACTTGCAACATCGCCTCTAGATACATTTCATAATGGCTGTTGGCAACTCCAAGTTCGTTTACATCACTCTCTTCTGCATGAACTATCTCATTTATAAACCTTGATAGGGTTGGGTTTTTTGGTGGTGTCCAAGGGGTTTTTACAGTTGTGATTTGTATTTGAAGGCTTTTTAAAAGTGACATAAAATCCCAAACTGCGAACACATGATGCTCCATAAACAACTTGATATCCGCTATGGTTTTTAAATTCTCATAAAGTTTGTGTGTCTTGAGTTGTTCTCTTAATCCAGAAATCTCTTGTTCTATATGTTGTATAGTATTCATTGTCATAATTAACTCGCCAATTAATAGATTGCAAAGATAAAAAAGATACATAGGTAAAACATATCCTTAACATATGTTTGTGTGAAATTTTAACACAACCATAGTTGGGCTTCCCCGTTTGATAAATGTACTTGTTTTGGAGATTAAAAAAAGTGTTTTAAAGCAGTTGTGATTGGTCTGTTTTTTCAAAATACTTTTTTAAAGTAAGAAAAGAAATAAGCGCTTCTGTTTTTTGGTCTTTAAACTGCTGCACATATGTATTTGCATTTGTTATGATTTGGAGCGCTTTGTCTTGATTTTCTATAAAGTAAGTGAGCCTTTGCTCAAGGTCAGAATAATCATCTTTTATTTTAATATAATGAACATCAGCTACCAGTGTTCCTTCCATAAACCATGTTTCAAATTTTGGCTTAGGCATCACCGCTATAGACTCAGAGGACATGACCCATTTCAAGTTGCTAGCTACATCATTGCCCTCTAAACATAAAATAAACTTATAGGCCAGTTGCTGGTCTATAGTTAGTCTGGGTACTTTCCATAGAGGACTCAACTCATTTGTATTAACCCTACCAATGTTACACATTGGGTGATTGTAGTATTGTTCCATGAATTTAATTCTGTGTGGTTGTGTTTTATGAACCTTGCCTCTGCTAACAAGCATGTTTTTTTTCTCTAGAAATGTTCTTTGTTCTTTTTTAATGAACATAAAGTGCCTCAATTTATTCCATTTCAGTAGTACCGAATTTGTATTGTTGTCTGTAATAGGCCTACTTTTTACAAAAGTTGGTTGCTCAGGGACTTTTACAATATCACCAAAGAGAAACAAACCTTTAAGTTTTTGATTAAAATATCTACTGTATTGATACAAGTCAAAGAAATATACTTTAGACCCGGAGATTTTTTTAATATCTGATAATTGTATTGGATCTTTTAATACTACAGTATTAGATAGCTTGTTGTAATAATTAACTCTTTTTTGTACGCCATCTAGATGCTCTTTGTTATGAAATTTTTGCGCCCTCTTTTTATGATAATATACACTGGGGATCAGTATCCTTATGTAATTAACCAAATAATAGATAGGCTTATTGTTTTTGTGTTTGTAGCTTATTCTTTTTAATTCCATTACGGTGTATTTATTGGGCAAGTTTTATAAAACAATCTGTAGGTTGTTGCTTTATAAAGTCTGTCAATGTTTGTAAAGCCTTGTAATGGTTGAAAAAATTAGGATCTGGCTTTGTGTAGTTAAAATGTGAGTGTCTCCAGAAAGTCATTGCAGATCCTGCATAGACTGTAAAGGCTTGCAGGGCATTTATTTCAATATCTAGTAGTTTACGTTCTCTTTGGTATGCTTTTAAAAGTGCGCTGACTTTTTCAAAATTAATAGTAATATCTTCTGCGCATATGCCTATAATAGTCATGCCAATATCATACACACTATAGTAATTTACAGCCTCTTCAAAATCAAAAATAACAACATTATTGTGCAATTGATTTATTACCACATTATTGCTAAAAACATCTGCATGAATAAGTCCTTGTGGAAGTTTTGGACTTATATATGGTTGTATGTACTCAAGATTTTGCGAAAGCCATGCATCAAACGAAGAGTTTGGGGCATATTTTTTTATGTTTTTAAATTCCTGCTTTCCAAAATTGGCATAATTTTGAAGGTATTTTGGTGCCACTACTTTATGAAGTCTCCCAAGCTCAGCCCCCACCAATGCAATTAAATCTATAGGTAGGGTATCTAGTATATCACCCTTGATAAAGCTTTTTACCATCACGGGTTTTCCCTGCCAAAGAGTAAGTAGTTTGTTGTCTAGGGTTCTAATAATTTTTGAGGTTTTAAAATTGTTTTGTGCTAGATGTTCTAAAAGTTGACCAAGCTCTGTTGCATTTTTTTTAGTCTTTAATTCACAAACTGTAACCACAAGTATTTTACCTTCTGTCTGCACTTTATAGTTTGTATTCTCTGAACCCCCGCTTAAAACTTTTAAGGAGTGTATTTGCTTAACCCCATAGGGTGTTAAAATAGTCTCAATATCTTCTATTGATAGTGTTGTATAGGGGGCCAATGGCTTATATTTTAATGGACGTTTCTATTGCTAGAAACTATTTTTTTGTGTGTAACTATTGTTGTAAAACCTCAGAGAGCACCTCATAATAACGTTGGGCTATAAACATGGCTCCTTTTGTGTTGTAATGAACATCATCTGCAAGAAAAGCATCTGTAAAACCTGTGTACATGTCTACGGCTATAACCCTAGAGGTTGCAGTAGATTTTTGTTCAACAATGGTTAGCACCTCATTTTGTAGCTCGTTGAAATAGTATATTAGCTCCTGTGTCATGATATCAGAACGTCCAGGGGCCATTTGCTCTATAATTACTATTACATTAGGATTCACCTCTTGAAGTACATCTATAATCTCATTTATATTGCTTACAGCTTCATCATAAGGGAGATTTTGTAATGCATCATTGCCTCCAGGAGAGCTAAAGAGTACAACATCTGGGATATCTACCGCACTAAGATCACTCTCCAATTGTTCCAAAATATCTCCAGAGCTCCAGCCGCTTCTTCCTTGATGATCTGGATCAAAGCCTATATTTTCAATCTCTGGATAGGCTCCAGGATCTCTTTGAGTACCAATAAAATCTACACTCCAGTCATTTTCAATTAGCTGTTTCCAGGTTTCAAACCTAAAACTTTCATAGTACGGTCTATTACCCTCCACTCTTGAGGCCCCAAGGGTCATTATAGTATTTACCTGAGTGTTAGTATTGGTGTTTGCTTGATCACTAGATTCATCACTACAGGAGAATAAACTAAAAAATACAAACCAGGTAAATATCCATGTTTTAGTTATTTTCATTGGGTATTGTTGTTTAGAAATTTTGCAAGTAAGCCATGAAAATGATGTACTCCTTTTTCTCTGGTTGGAGAAAAACGACCTGATTTGTAAAATTTAGACTGCAATCCTTGGTGTACTCCCTCTACAACAAACTCATCTTCACGCTCTACCTTATCAAGTAACGCTCCAGCTCCTTGATTTATTTTACTCTCATCATAGACATAGGTTATAAATGATACTTTGGTTTTGTGTAAAGAAATGGGTTTTACAATATTTATAGAAAGTCCCCAAGGATAAAAATTAAACATCATGTTAGGAAACACCCAATAGTAATAAGCGGCAACGTTTTTGCCATAATCTGGATGGCCTTCTGGCAAATCAAAAACCTCTTCACCTGCTTCACTGTAACCTATTTGCAGATTGAAATACTCGTAAATTTCTGTAGTGTAAGATCCGTAATCTAATGTTTTATTTAAATTTTCATGTACAAAAGGAATATGAAATCCCTCCAAGTAATTATCACAATATAGTGCCCAATGGCAATTAATGATATAATCCTTGCCAGCTGTAGTATCTAGTTTGAACTCGTGCAATGGTAAAAACCCAACACGTTGATTGATCTGGTTTATAACCTGTGTAAAATCAAAAGAAGGATCCAAACCAACAAATAAATGAGGCCCCCAATTGTATAAATTAAATGAGTGAAGACCTTCACATGCTCTAGGGAAATCTTTAGCCTGCTCAAACTCAGGCATACTTTTAAAACTGCCATCAAGATCAAAACGTCTTCCATGATACATGCAGGCTAATTGTTTCATTTTTCCTGGATGATGGGCCACTATATTACCTCTATGGGTACAAACATTACTAATACACTTTATGTTATTTTCTTTATCTCGCACCAGCATCATAGGCTCAGACAAAAAACGATCTAAAAATGTAAAAGGATATACAGATTCAGACAGTGGTATGGTGTTATTTGCATCACCAACCCATTGCCATGTTTTTTCAAAAACACGCTCTTTAAGGGCATCAAACACTTCTTGACTTCTGTAAAAAGTTGCAGGAAGAGTTTGGGCACTTGTAATATCTGGATTAACATAGAATTTTTCCATAACACAGTAATTAGATTGTTTTTTTAATTTTAA
>Ga0206125_10001345_pt1 | contig 28832 bp, 50 predicted proteins | sample Helgoland_Spring_4_FD_148598 | JGI IMG/M metagenome (GOLD analysis project Ga0206125, IMG submission 148598) | Pelagic subsurface seawater microbial communities from Kabeltonne, Helgoland, North Sea - Helgoland_Spring_Bloom_20160331_1 | ecosystem: Environmental > Aquatic > Marine > Epipelagic ... | reverse complement strand
ATTGTAAATAAAAATCACAAAGGTTTCTTTGAGACTATGAAAAAGTACTATGTTGATAATAGTATTGAAATAACAAAAGCCATTAATGATATAATGGCTGGAACAGATCAAACGATACTAAACTATATGTTACACAAAGAAAGGGTTAAGGTAAAGTTGTTGCCAGTTCGTTATAACCTTCAAGATTTGTATAGAAAAAATACCATAGTGATTGATAAAGAAATGCAACATTGGATGCAGGATGTTTTGTATTTTTTAGATGTTGGTTGGGTTTATCATTTTAATTCAATTCCACCAAATCCTTTAAATAGAGATGCCAACTATTGGATAAAAAGAACTTATAAGGAATTATATTGAGAAAGATAGTAGGATTTACAAGCGGTTATTTTGATATTATGCATCCTGGACATGTGATGATGTTGAAAGAATGTAATAGATATTGTGATTACTTAATAGTAGGTGTTCATGAATATAAAATTAAAACAAAACAACCCGATGGTAGATATAAAAGTAAACCTATATGGTTACCAAAAGAAAGGCTTATGATGGTTGAGGCTAATAGATATGTTGATGAAGCTTTTCTATACGAAGGAGAACAGGCATTATATGATTATTTAATGATCAATAAAGATATAATTGATGTTCGTATATTGGGAGAAGATCATAAAAATAAATCATTTACGGGTGATGATTTGGATATTGATATTATTTTTAATAGTAGAAAACATAGTTATAGCACCACAGGCACTATAACAAAAATAATTAAGGAAAGAAGTTAATGAATATAGAATTTATATTTTCTGAATTTGGTTCTAGATCTACTGCTAATCAACCTGATAGTTTTACAGATGAGTTTAGATTAGACCCAACTTACTCTTCTGTAAAAAGATATTTTCCTGAAGCTAAGCTGACATTGTATACTGATATCAAAGAGTTAGCTAAAAATTACTCTGATGTAGAGGTTAGGTTGATTGATGTAGAAAAAAGTCCATTTTCAAAATCCAATCATAGGTGGGGTTGGCATTGTTGTGATTACTATGAGGCTAAGGGTTTATTAGAATCAAATGCTGACATAGCCATATCGGTTGATTCAGACCTTATGTTTGTTTCATCAGATATTAGAACTATTTTACCAATAACAAAAAGGTTTGGTGTTTGTGTCCCAACCAATGAAAGACAGATGGTGAAAGTTGATGGGATATACACAAGAGGAAACGATGGTGATTATCATCTAGATGAGGATGAGAGTAAAGGTAATCTACTAACCTATGATTTATGGTGGTGTAGTTTTGATGTAAGTGATAATAGAGGTAGGGCTTGGTTGAGTGAATTCTGTAGATTAATGGAAACTAATCCAAAGAGAGCACCACTACAGATGAGTAGAGCTAGTTGGAATACGGGAATACATCCTTACTCAATGCCACAACAGTGGGGAGTTGGTAGTGGATACATAGGTTGTGGAAATGAGATTATATTACATGTCGGACATACAAATGTTCAAGATCACTATTTGGAAAGGCGAATTTAATGTCCTATTTAAAAGAACTTACTATAAAGTATGATGTTGACGCATTGGAATTGGGTTACACACAACATTACGAACAATTATTAAGCGAAATCAGAGATGACTTTACTAAGGTGTTGGAGATTGGTGTGGAAACAGGAAGATCTCATAGATTATGGTTAGAGTATTTTCCAAATGCTAAAATTTATGGTATTGACTTATTTAATGGTAGTTATGTTGAGGAATTTAATAAACTACAAAACGGCAATCCATTTTTAGATAGATCAGTATTGTTTAAAGGAGACCAATCTAATGTGAATGACTTACAAAGATTCTTATCAGAGAACGGAAGCGATTTTGATATGATAATAGACGATGGTGGTCATACTATGGAACAAATGCAAGTTTCTTTAAATTACTTATGGAACTCTTTAAAACCAGGTGGTATTTATGTTATTGAAGATTTGCACAGTTGCAGTAATCAATGGAAAACTTTATACGGTTATGAGGTTATAAAAGAGGGAGATACACTAACTACAGATTTGTTAGACAGCCTCTCAAAAAAAGATAATAGAATAACCGAAACGAATTACATAAAATATAATATGTTAAATAAAATTAAGGATGAATTGGATTGGTGTCAGATAAAAATTGGAGCTGAGAGTTATAAAAATTATATTTGGCCTACAACATTATCTTTTATGAGGAAGAAATTATGAAAATTTATACGATATTGTTTGATATGGTGCCAAGAAATTGGGGAATGGAAGAACATATCAAATCTAAAGGTTTACATTGTTCTGATTTCATAACAAATAGTTGGACAGCTACAACTTTATCATCAATGTTTACCGGACTCACACCATCTGAATTATATCCAAATTCTGCTATTGGATATGAATCTACTTATAAAAATAAATCCGCTAAGTTAAGAAGAAATGTAAACAAAAAAATTATTTTTAATAAATTACCTGAGGATTGGAACATACACATACATTCTATGGGTCCTACTAGAGGTGATGTTGGTAATTTTCGTTTTGTTCCTGATGAGATATGTGGTATAAACAGAGATTGGTTTGCCTATAAATATAAACAAAATGAGGAAGTTAAATTTATAGAAAAATGTCAAAGAATTAAGGATGATGATAATCATTTTATTTTTATAAAGTATAATGATTTTCACGACTCTAAATCGGACAGTCAAAGAAATCATTGGGTTAATGTTTATAAAAAAGTAATTGATGCTATAGATTTCACAGAGGAAAATTCATTATTTTGGATATTCTCAGATCATGGGATGCCTAAGGGAGTCGATAAATATATGTCTCCTCCTGATTCTTGGTTAAGTTGGTGTAGTGTTACTGATAATATCACTAATAAAAAAGTAAACAAAGATTTAATATACATGAATGATTACTACAACACGATTATTAACAGAATAAATAAAAAAGCTTTAATGCCAAATGATGTTTTAGATAAGGTAAATCCTAATAGAATTTATGTTGGTGAGGATGGACGTTCAAAAACTACTGTGTATGAATCAACCACTGTAACAGCAATTAAAAAAATAGATAAAAATATATTTCTACAAGTTGCTTATCATACAAAAAACTTTTCTGAGATTTTTTTATGTTATGACTCATTAAAAAATAAAATTGTCGATTCTAATATCGATACTATGGAGGCATTAAAATTATCAAACTATCTAAAACATTCTAAACATTGGAGTTGGTATTATCGAAATAAAACAGTTAATCAAAATGTAACCAACGCTCCAATTAGATACCTATCGACAAAGGTTTACGTTGGAATGTGTGCAGATTTAATTCATCACGGACATTTAAATATTATAAAAGAGGCTAAAAAGTATGGTAGAGTTATAATTGGACTTCTTACTGATTCAGCCATAGCTAGTTATAAAAGATTGCCAGCCTTAGTTTACGAACAAAGAAAAGAAATTGTGGAAAGTATAGTTGGTGTTGAACGTGTAGTTCCTCAAGAAACATTGGAATATGGATCTAATTTAGAGCTTTATAAACCAGATTTTGTGGTTCATGGGGATGATTGGATTAGGGGACCACAAAAACATATCAGAGATAAAGTTATTAAGCAGTTAAAAAATTGGGGTGGTATTGTCATCGATGTTCCATATACAATGGGCATTTCATCTACTAAATTACACAAAAATTTAACAGATATTGGAACAACTCCTGATGTAAGAAGGGGTATGTTAAAGAGATTAACGGAAGCTAAACCTATTGTGAGGGTATTGGAAACTCATAACGGTTTAACCGGTTTGATTGTGCAAAACACTAAGGTTGATAATGATGAGTTTGATGCGATGTGGTTAAGCAGCTTAACTCATTCAGCATCAAAAGGTAAACCGGATAATCAATATGTGGACATAACCACAATTAGTAAGACAGTTAGTGAGATATTTGATGTTACAACTAAACCGATGATTGTTGATTTGGATAATGGTGGTGAGATTACACATTTTAAGAACTCAATTAGAAGTTTAGAGATGCTCGGCGTGTCTGGTGTAATAATTGAGGATAAGATAGGATTTAAAAGAAATTCTCTTTTTAAAGACACATCAAACCAAAGATTAGACAGTCCAAAAGATTTCTCTAAAAAAATATCAGAGGGTAAAAAGTCTTTGATTACAAAAGAGTTTATGATTATCGCGAGAATAGAAAGCTTTATAGTAGGTAAGGGGTTACATGATGCTTTAAAAAGAGTGCACAATTATTTAGATGCTGGAGCTGATGGCATAATGATTCATAGTAAAAGTGACAACATCGGTGAAATAATTTCTTTTTGTCGTTCTTACAAAAATATTCCTAAAAAAGTTCCTTTGGTTGTTGTTCCATCTACTTATAATAAGGTGACAGAAAAAGAATTAATTGATGCTGGTGTTAACATAGTTATATATGCTAATCATTTACTGAGAAGCTCTTATCCTGCTATGGTTAAAACGGCTAAATCAATTTTAAAAAATAAGAGGTCTTTTGAATCTGATAAAAATCTTTTACCAATAAAAGAGGTTTTAGAGTTGATACCAAATGATTGAATTAGAAAAAATATTTATAGAGTTCGTTACGCGTGATGGTTATAATTTCTTTACGGGAGTGCCCGATAGTGGATTGAAACATCTTATCAAAGAGATACAAAAATCAGAATTTGAACACATACCTGCAACGAATGAAGGGCAAGCGGTTGGAATAGCAGCTGGTGCTGAATTGGCTGGAATGAAAAGCTGTGTCTACCTACAAAATTCAGGTATTGGTAATTGTATAAATGCTTTAACAAGTCTATGTATACCTCATAATATACATCCATTATTGGTAATAGGACACAGACATACTTTGCCGCAACACTCAGTAATGGGTAGAGTCGATAAAAAAATGTTAGACTTAATTGGTTATTCAAATTACATAATAGTCAATGGAGATAATAATGTTAAGTAGGAAAAAAGCTATAGAATATATATTTGAGAGACATCCTGATGCTGTGTTTGTAACCAATACAGGTTATATATCTAGAGCAGTTTACGATATGTATCCAAACAATAAGAATATATTTTATATGCAGGGTAGTATGGGATTAGCTCCGTGTATTGGATTGGGGATGGCTACTAATACAGACAAAGAAGTTGTAGTTTTAAGTGGAGATGCTGCTTTGTTAATGCACTTAGGAATAACTCATACTATAGATGACAGAGAATTAGGTAATCTTTTTGTATATGTTTTAGATAATGGATGTCATGAATCAGTTGGTGAGTTTCGGAGTTCTGAACTAGAAGATTCTTACTTAGGTATAGATGAGATTATCAGAATTACTAATGATGGTAAAAAAGGTAGAGTCGGTTTAGATTGTCAGAAAAATACTAAACAAATTAAGGAGATGCTTTGAATTCACTATTGGTTTGTTCTAATTCTACAAAAGATTTTCTAAATGGATTTGATAGAAAAAGAATAGTTACTTCAGCTCCTGATAAAAACATATTAGATGAAATTGGTATTGAGGAATCTGTTATGGCTATCGGTGGTGGTGCTGTAATAGACACCGCTAAGATACTGTGTAAAAATCCTATTGATTGTTATCCAACAACGGCAGCTGGTTCTTCTGCTACGTCTTGGTCTGTTTATTGGGATGGAAGTAATAAGTGTAGTTTGAAAAGACACAAGCCTAATATTGTAACTTTTCATAGAGGTTATGCAAAAAATTTATCAGATGATGTGATATTAGAGACAAAATGTGATGTTGTTAGTCATTGTTTAGACAGTTTACACTCAATCAAAGCGACAAATGAAAGCATCAATTATTGTAATACTGCTTTAAATTGGTTACAAAAATATAAAAAAGATAATTTGTATTTAGTAAAGGCTGGTCATGAAGCTGGTAATGCTATTGAAATTGCTGGCACTAATTTACTACATTCACTGTCCTATCCGATAACAGGATATTATGGTGTTTCGCATGGTAGGGCTCTTGGGTATTTGTTACCAAAGGTTTCAAGGCTAATGGATAATGAGGTTGTAGAGAGGGCTATTGATATTCTTGGGGATATTAATATTGAATTAGATGTTGATATTGACTTCGTGATTGATGAAGCATTAAAATATGATAAGATATATGAGATTGAGATATTTATAGATAGAAAAACTTTACAGGAGGTTATGAAATGAAAATAGTAGGATTCCACAGTGGTCATGATTCATCTTATAGTATATTGGATGATGGTATTCCAGCGGTTCATAATGAATTAGAAAGATTTAATAGAAGAAAAAATTCTTTAGCTAATTCTATCGATTTTTTTCTAAAGAATGAATATGATTTAACTGATATAAAGCATATGTCAACTCATAGAACAGGTGGTATGATTCAAAATGGTTATTTAAAATCTTTTGATGAGTGTCAGAAAATAATTAAATCAAATAAAGGAAATTTATATGTAGTTGGACACCACCAATCACATGCAGCTAACTCTTTTTTTACTAGTGATTATAAAGAGGCATTGATTGTCACAATTGATGGTGGTGGTATAGATAATACAGATGGTTCTTTACATAAAAAAAGTTATATTGATGTTAAGATAAGCACTTTAAAAAATCAACCTGAATATGATGTGCAAGAGGAGAAAAAAGAAATAGTAACTTCAACTACATTTTGGCTTGGTAATGATAATAAGATAAAGCCAGTAGAATTAATTCCTAGCGGTAAAGTAAATTTGGGAAAAGATTGGTCTATGTGTACAAGTAAAATATTTGGTCTTGGCACATGGAAAGATCCACGAGGAGATCAAGCCGGCACTGTAATGGGTATGGCTGCTTTGGGAAATCCAGAAAAGTATATGTCTTACTTTGAAAATAAACTAACTGATGGTTTATTTGATGGAGATGGTGATGGTTCAATAGACTTTCATTATCTAAAAAAAGAGGCTGATAAAGAAGAACAGAATAGGTTTGACATATCGGCTTCCTTACAAAAAGAAACAGAGAAAGTTATCAGAGCCTTGTTAACTCCATACATCGAAAAACATAAACCAAAAAATCTATGTCTATCAGGAGGAGTGAGTTTAAATTGTGTCTCTATAGGTAAGATGTTGGATTGGTTTCCTGGTATAAATATATTCGTAGATCCAATACCATATGATGCTGGATTGTCTTTAGGTTCTTCGAGATACGTTTGGCATCATATATTAGATAATCCAAGAATATATGATAAACCTAAAAATTGGAGTCCGTATTTAGGATACACATACTCAGAGGATGAGGTTAAAAATGCTCTAAAGGAAAGAGAGGATGAAATTCAAATAACGGATGTAAATGATGAGTATGTCATAGATACTATGATTGATAAAAAAATCATATCAGTATTCGGTGGTGGTTCTGAATCAGGTAGAAGAGCTTTGGGTAATAGAAGTATACTGGCCGATCCTACACATGCAGAAACAAAAGATATAGTTAATGAAAAAGTAAAACATAGACAGTGGTTTAGACCTTTTGCACCATCAATATTGAGAGACTATGTTAAGGATTGGTTTGTTCATGATGCTGATAGTCCTTATATGAATATAGCTATGAAATTTAAAGAAGGTATGTCTGAAAAAGTTCCAGCTGTAGTTCATTTTGATGACACCGCTAGATTACAATCTGTCAACAAAGAAGATAATGAATGGTATTATAATTTTATAGATAAGTTTAGAGAAAAAACTGGAGTTCCGATTGTATTAAATACTAGCTTTAATGATAGAGAACCGATAGTAGAAACTCCACATCACGCATTAGATTGCTTTTTAAGAACCAATATAGATTACTTATATTTTAGGGATTATGGTATATTAGTAAATAAAGCACAATTTATTGTAAAAAGAACAAACTCTGAGACTAATTGGGAAAAGCTAAGAGGTTATTAATGAAAAAGGTTGCGATAATAGTAGAAACCAGAAAACATAAGGCTTTACCTTTTGTTCTAAATAATGTTATGTCAATTTTGCCTGATGATTGGGCTTTACAGATATTTCACGGAACAAATAATTTTGAGTATGTTGTTGACATAATCAAAAGTAATAAATTATTTGATAGTAAAAAAGTTTATATTTATGATTTGGGTATAGAATCTATAAAGCAGCAGGAAACAAGCTTAAAGATTATGTTGAATAAAAAATTTTGGGAAGGTGTTGTAGGGGAAACTGTTTTATATTTTGAGTGTGATACGATGCTTTGCCCAAATTCAGATTATAAAGTTGAGGATTTTGAACATTTTGACTATATCGGTGGCTGGTGGGGTAGTAATTTTAATCCTAATTCTACAAATGAAACATATGATAGGGTTATGAATGGTGGATTGTCCATTAGAAAGAAAAGTTGGATGATGGATATAATAGATAAAAATTTAGAAATGTATTTAAAAAATGGTGGTAACTCATGTGAAGATTATTTTGTAAGCGATTGTGTTGTTGAAAAGCCCTTTGTAAAGGAAGTTTTAAGCTTTTCAATAGACAATGGTTATATGTATCCATTAAATGACAAAGCGCCATTTGGATTACATAAGCCATGGGGAGAGGGTAAAATTGGTCATGGTAGATATTATGAGGATATAAAAAGAGTATGTGAGGATGTTGAAAAGTTGGGGGAACTTAATGGCTTATAAAAATAACGAAACAATGAGATTAGAAGAGGTTAAAAATTTAGGGATAGAACCAAATAATATTTTAGACATAGGTGCCCATACAGGTCAGTTTTATGGTTGGGCAAAAAAAGTATGGCCAACATCGGTTGTTTTTATGATAGAAGCTAATATTTTGCATAAACTTATATTAAAAAATATTACCTTTGGTATGGATGATGATTATTTAATAACAGCTTTAGGTGATGAAGAGAGAGATGTTACCTTTTATACTAGGTTAGATAAACCACAAACAGAGGGTAATTCTTATTATAAAGAGGCTAACTATTGGGATATTCCTCAGTTAGTAAAAGAAACCACAGTCAGACTACAAAAGTTAGATGATTTGTTCGAAGATGATACTGTATATGATTTAATTAAAATAGACACACAGGGCTCGGAGATTGATATAATCAAAGGTGGTAAAAATTTAGTTTTAAAATCAAAGGCTGTTATATTAGAGGTTGCTTATACAGAATATAATTTAGGAGCTCCTAAAAGTGATGAGGTTATAGATTATATGAATGATATTGGTTTTGAAGAACGTATTAGTATCGGTGAGCACTACGATAATGATGTGGTAGTTCAGAAAGATTTACTATTTACAAATAAGGAGTTAGTTAAATGAAGAAAGAGTTTTTAGATTTAGGTAGACAACCTATAGCAAATAAGTTTTTAAAAGAGGATGAAATTAATGATGAGTTCTTCTTTGATTTAAAGGTAGTTTTTGATGAGGAAACTAAATTGGTATCTATGAAAGATTTTGTTAAACCTGATATGATGTTTAATGATGACTACAAATATAATACATCACTATCCACACCAATGGTAAATCATTTTAAAAAAACGGCTGAATTGTTAAAGATGAAGTTTGGACCTGAGAGCGTATTAGAAATAGGTTCTAATGATGGTCCTTTCATAAGTAATTTCCCTATAGAGAGTTCTATATGTGTAGAACCTTGTGGAAATTTTTCATCAAAAACAGCTAATATGGGATACACAAGTTATACAGAATTTTGGAATACTGAGTTAGCTGATAAACTAAAAAGCGATCATGGTAATGTGGACTTGATTTATTCGGCTAATTGTATATGTCATATTCAGGATTTAGATGATTGTTTTAAAGCTGTTGAAACTTTATTATCAAAAACAGGTACATTCGTATTTGAAGATCCATCACTACTTCGCATGTTGGAGAGGGGTTCATACGATCAAATTTATGATGAACATGCGCATGTATTTTCTGTGATTGCTTTGGATAATATTCTTAGAAAAAATGGGTTAAAGATTTTTAGTGTTGATAACTTAGATGTGCATGGTGGTTCTAACAGAATATATGCTAGACGTATTGATTCAGATGTTGTTGGTGATAGCGTAAGGATTAATGTAAAAGAGGAAAAGGAATTTGGAGTAGATAAATTTGAAACCTATGAAATATTTGCTAAAAGGGTAAAGGATTCAAAGGATGAACTAATGAGATGTTTGGGAAACCTAAGACATAATGGTAAAAGCATAATCAGCATAGGTGCTACATCAAAATCCACAACTGTATTTAATTATTGTGGTATAGATAGTTCCTTAATAGATTGCATTACAGACACCACACCCGATAAACAAGGATTATTAGCACCAGGTAGTCATATACCTGTGGTGGATAGGGATTCAGTAAACTTAAATGATTATGACTACGCTTTTTTAGGTGCTTGGAACTTTAAAGATGTTATAGCAAATAAAGAGAAAGAATTTGTAGAAAAGGGTGGTGAATTTATAACTCACATACCAAAAATAATGACATTTTCGTAAAGGAGATTGATATGTATTATAATGAGGATGATAGAGCTCAGAGATTATTAGATGTTTTTGAAGTTATAGACGGACAGATAAATGTTTCATATGTTAATAATACATCACATGTTGTTGCTTGGCATAAACACGATATACAATCAGATTATTGGACTTGTATCAAAGGTTCTTTTAAGGTAGGAATGGCTACAGAAGAGGATGGTGCTGAATTTGTTTATCTTTCTGATAAGCAACCGAGAGTTATTGAAATGAAACCAGGAGTATATCACGGATACAAAGCATTGGAGCCAGGTTCTATATTACTTTATTATCTAACAGAGAAGTATAATCCAAAAGATGAGTTCAGAGTGCCGGTTGGACACTTTGGAGAGGAGTGGGTAACAGAAAATAAATGACGACAATTGAAGATGTTAAAAGAATCAATTTAAAGTTCTTTGATGAGCCAGATGGTAGACTAGCGCCTGTTGAATTTGATAAGGATGTTCCATTTGATGTGAAAAGAATGTTCTATGTGTTTGGTGTACATAATCAGAATGACAGAGGAAAGCATAGCCACTTCACAACCAAACAGCTGTTAATTTCTATTAATGGTGCTATCGATGTAAAATGTGATGATGGAATGGGTGGCGTTAAAACTTGGCAGCTTAATCAACCTTGGAAAGCTCTATACATACCTGAAATGATATGGGATGAACAGATTTATATGAGTAGGGATTCTGTTTTGTTGGTTCTGGCGAATACTCCATATGATGAATTAGATTACATTCAATATTACGAACAATTTGTAAAGTTAAAGAATGAAAGTAAGTAGAATAGATCAACCATATCCAATTGTAACCATTGAGAACTTCGTGCCTAATGAGTCTTTGGTTAGAGCTGCTGCAGAGAGTTACGATTTCGTAGAAAATTGGGTTAAGTATGGTGGAGAAAATTCTAAACAAACTCAATGGTGCAATACATTGGGTCGTGAGAATATACCAACAGCTGCTCTGATTCTTATGGATTATATAGCATCTAATTTTGATCCAAATAAAGTATTTGGCTTAACGGATAATGCTTTTCCTGATTTTTCATTTTATGGTGGTGGAATGATGGTTACACCCAATAAAAAAAATGAGGGTGGATATTTGGGAATGCATGTTGATGCTAGCCACCATGGAGTAAATAATGATTGGAAAAGAGAGTATAGTGCTATACTGTGTATTTCAGAGGAGTATGACTCTTCTTTTGATTTAAAGGTTCATAATGGAAAGGTTCATAGTAGCATACCATATAAATTTAATCAACTTAATATATTTAAGTGTTCTAAAGATTCTTGGCATGGTTTGCCTGAAATTACGAAGGGTATGGATAGAAAAACATTAGGCGTTATGTATTGGTCTAAGGATAAGAAAGGGAATCAGATAAATGCTAAGTTTAACGATAATTTGGAGTTCGATTGAGAGTATTAATTACAGGCGGTAGTGGTGAGTTTTGTAAACATTTAGTTGAACAAGGAAAAGATTTCACATTCCTAACACCAACCAAAAATGAAGCTGATATAAGAAGTTATTGGAATTTAGATTCTTACTTTTATCTACATCAAAATGAATTTGACTATGTTATACATGCCGCTGCTATAACTAGACCAATGGTTATACATGAGGATAATCCATCCCTGAGCATACAAACAAATATAATTGGCACTTCTAATGTTGTGCTGATGTGTCAGCGATACGAAAAGAAAATAATATACATATCAACGGATTATGTTTATGATGGCAAGAAAGGAGACTTTAAAGAAACTGATGGTATGAAACCATTTACTAAATATGGTTGGTCTAAATTAGGTGGTGAGTGTGCGGTGCAAATGCACGATAATCATTTGATACTCAGAATGGCTATGAATAAGAAACCATTTCCACACCCAAAGGCTTTAAAGGATATGAGAAAGAGTTTGATGTATATCGAAGATGCTGCTAAGGTTACCTTAAAGTTATTAGATGAAACTGGTATAATAAATGTGGGTGGTAAATCTCAATCGGTATATGATTTTGTAAAAGAGGAAAATGAAAGTGTTGAGCCAATTTATCTAAAGGACATATCAGATGTAAATATGGCTACAGATTGTTCTATGAATACAACAAAAATGAAAAAAGTTACTAAATGATACAACTCTTTAATATTAATAATCACAAAATAGATACATCTAAATTTTCTAATTTACTACACGATGATATAGTTGTTAAATTTGAAAAACAAATTGCAGAATATGTTGGTGCTAAATATGCTTGTTCTGTCAATAGCGCAACAAATGCTATATTTTTAATATTCACAATGGAATATTTCTTAAAACCTCGTGTTATTAAAATTCCAAGTATGATACCGCCTGTTGTGGCTAATGCTCTGATAACTAGCAATAACAAAGTAGAGTTTACAGATAATGTTAAGTGGGTTGGTAATTCTTATACCTTGTACAAATTCAGAACATATAAAGTTATCGATTCAGCTCAAAAATTAGAAAGAAATCAATTCAGAAAGGAATGTAAACCAGATGATCTGATGATATTTAGTCACTATCCAACCAAGCCTCTTGGAGGCGCAGATGGTGGTTTAATAGTCACAGATGATTATAAAAAATATAAATGGTTTAAGGAGGCTGTTCTCAATGGAATGACTTATTCTGAAAATAATTGGGAAAGGGGTATATCTTTTCCAGGCTATAAAATGTATATGAATTCAATTCAAGCTCAGATACTAATGAATAATTTTAAGAATTTTGATAAAAAAATTAGTACATTGGAAAATTTAGTTGATATATATAATAGAGAGTTAGGTTATGAAAATAAAAGCAATCATTTGTACAGAATAGAAGTTTTAGATAATGAGAGGTTTATTAATAAAATGAAACAAGCAGGAATAGTTTGTGGTATCCATTATCCAGCTCTTCATTTAAATACAATATATAATAGAGGGAAGAATTTTAAATGCCCTAAATCTGAAAAATTAGAGAAAAGGACTGTTAGTCTACCAATGAATGAAAAGTTATCTTTATATGAAATACAATACATAATAGATAAAGTTAAGGAGTATATGTAATGAGTTATCCCAATCACGGAAAGTATGAGTGGCTTCCAATTTTATACGATATGGTATCAGAGTTGAAACCTAAAAAAATAGTTGAATTTGGTCCTGGTTCAGGTTATACCACAATAGCTATGGCAAAAGCTTTAGATGAAAATAATATAGATGGACACATAAAATCATATGATATTTGGGATGATAAATATTGGGGCAGTAGGGGGGTGACTCAAGCAGAATATGATGCTTGGAGTGTTTCTAATTACATAACATTAGAACAACTAGACTTTTATAGTTGGGTTAAAAATGGTTGTGAGAATTTTGACTTTCTTTATTTTGATATCAACAATACTGCTGAAAAAATAGAGAAACTTTATGATGTTGTTAAAAATCAAATAAAAAATGGTTCGGTAGTATTTTTTGAGGGTGGTTCAAAAGAGAGAGATTTGCATGGACACAATGGTGGTGGAATGTATGAGATAAAAGATAAATTAGGTTACAAAATATTAACAGGAAATGTAAAATATTCAGCCTCAGCGATATATAATACTGAAATTTATAATTTGGATTTCTCTTGAAGAAGATATTAGTTATAGCTACCGGCTGGCATTTTAGTTCTCATTTCTATGAGGAGATGATTAAACAAAAAGTTCCTAAAGGCTGGGAAATAGATTACTATTGTGTGGCTCACAGAACACCTGAAGATGAGAATACAATTAAAGAAAAAAATAGTGTTAGAAATTTAGAAGGTGGTAGCTTTTTAGATGAGTTAGATCAAATAATGTATAAGTATCCAATTTCAACTGAAACAATAGAAGATTTTGGTTGGAAATTTATGCTTGAAGAAAATACAGTTGGAGATATGGAATGCTTTAATCAATGGACTGAACATTATGATTATAGAGATTATGATTTTATTTTAATAACACATGATGATAACCTAATACTATCATGTGATTTGTTCGTTGATATTGTAAACAATGTAGATGTTCATAAGCCTGTGGTTGAGAGCAGATACAATACACATCAATTTAAAACAGAAATTGTTAATTTAAATAACGATTGGTTGTTTTTAGACAACGGATACACAGAGAATATTCCTAAAGCTTTTGAACCAAGAGGTTCATTTAGCTTTTATAAAAAGGAGTTAGTAGATATGTTACCGAATAACAAATTTGATATGTATCAAGAAGGTGGTTTGGGTATTGTTAATAGAGTTGGTAAAACAGATAGTGTTGGACACGATGGTATTTCTGCTTGGAACGCCCATTCAGGAACATTTAGAGATTTTTTATACAATGATAATTTAGTCGAACATACAAGGTGGCTCTCTGATAAAAAAAGAGTCAGTAAGAAAAAATAATGAGAGATATCGGATGGATATAAAACAACCTATAATACACGACAGGCATATAGTTAAACAGGCTTTTGAAGAGTTACAAAAAAATAAAAATATTAAATTTACACATCCAAAGGATTTAACAATAGTTACTTGTAGAAATGAAGGAACTTTAGAGGATAGGATAATACCTCATCTATCAGGTTATGAGGAAAATTCTATTTTAGAAGAAAATATGAGATACTTAGGTTTAGATTTGGTTGTTTTGAAGGATAGCAGACTTCCGTGGAGAAATACATTTAAGTTTGAGATGTTGCATAATTATTTAAATTCTGGTGATTGTGAGACAAAGTATTTTATGTGTTTAGATGCTATTGATGTTATTTGGGTTGATGAACCACAAAAAGTAATTGACATATTTAATTCATATGATTGTGACGCTCTCTTTATGTCCACACATTCCACAGATGGTTACAATTGCATGCCAGGTGTAAAGAAATGGGTTGATACCATAAATGTTAGAGGTAGATATTTGAATAGTGGGGTTTATATAGGTAAAACCTCTTTCGTAAAAAAAATGATAGAGGAGGCTATGAAGTATGCTATACCTCATGGAGTAACAATGGATGATTACAGAGATTACTTGAATGGGCAGCCAAAAGACTATCCAATAGGTTCACAAGATCAGGATATATTTAGATACATAGAGAAAAAATTTCATCCTCAAATAAAAGTTGACTATCAGAATAAAATGGCATTTAGGAGCTGATATGAAAGTATTAATAACAGGCGGAACAGGAACAGTTGGTAGAGCTATCATAAAAAATGGTGATGATGAGTACATAAACATAAGTAGAAATGAGGGGAAGATTGCTGAACTTAACAGAGAACATCCCGATGTAAAATCCTATGTAGGAAACATAGAGGATAAAAGCTTTTTACTAAGAGTGTTTAAGGATGTTAAGCCTGATATAGTGATACATTCAGCGGCTATGAAACACATTGATTTGATGGAAACCAACCCTATCGCTGGTTGTAATGTAAATGTTAAAGGTAGCTTAAATGTGATTGAGGCTAGTATTATAAATGATGTACATATTACAATAGGTGTTAGCACAGATAAGGCATGTTTAGCTGAGAGTGTTTATGGTGCTTCAAAGTATATAATGGAAAGGGTTTTTATGAATACCAACAATAGTGGGAATAGGTTTGCTTTAACTAGATTTGCTAATGTGGCTCATAGTAATGGTTCGGTACTACCTTTTTGGTGTAAATCATATTTAGAGGGAAAACCACTAAAACTAACAGATCCTAAGATGAATAGGTTGATATTTACGGAGGATGATGCTGCTAGTTTAATTGATAGGACTGTTAAGCACACCAAAAAGTTTGGTGGTGGATTTGTAAACTCTTATAAGATGAAGTGTGTTAATATGTTAGATTTGGCTAAGTTTATATCAGATGATGTAGAAATAATAGGTAAGAGGCCTGGTGAAAAAACAGATGAGGATTTAATATCTCAAAGAGAAATATCTAAAACATTCATATATAAAAATGATATACATATCAGAATGGAAGAGAATGAGGATTCTAATAAATTAAGCGCACCTTATAACTCAAAAACAGCAGAACAGATGTCAGAAGCTGATATGGAGAAATTGGTTTGGGGTTAAAAGATTATAAGGTAGCTTGGTTTACAGAGGGTGGTTGGCAAGGTAAAGTTGGGTTAGACAATCCTAATATGAGAAATGATGTGTCCACTAAGTATGTTTTAGGAGCTGAACACTATCCTATCTTTCAAATATCAGAAGTATTACAACATTTTGGTGAGAACCATTTTGACTTTGGTATCGTAACTCTACCTAAAACAAAGACAGAAGAACTAATGAAGTTTGATATGATTGGTGACTTGAAGAAGTTATGTAAGAAAACCATATCAATGCAAGAAGGTCCTCATTGGTTGTTTCAAGACTACACAATGGAACAACAGATTTGGTGGTTCAACGCCCTAACAGAGTTTGATATGTTATTTGCTCACAACCGCAAAGATGTAAATTACTACAAAGGGATAACTAATAAACCTGTACATAAAATGCCAACACTAATGTTAACAGAAAAGTTAGGAATAATTCCTAGATACGATACATTAGTGGATGAATATGGTAATCTACCAAGTCCAACTGCTTATAAAGAAGAAAAGGTTATTATTGGTGGTAATATGGTTAGGTGGTATGGTGGGTTTGATTCTTATGTGGTTGCTCAGGAGTTTGGCATATCAATATCAGCGCCCTCTATGGGTAGAAAGATTGATAGAGAAGATGAGATGGATATAAATCATTTTCCTTATATGACTTGGGTTGAGTGGATGAATAAACTTAGAGACTTTAAGTATGGAGTTCATCTGATGCCAACGCATGCGGCTGGTACATTTACACTTAATTGTGCCTATCACGGAATACCCTGTATAGGTTATAGAGGATTAGATACTCAACAAGAACTTCATCCCTTATTGTCAGTAGACGATGGTGATATACAATCAGCTAAAAAGTTAGCTATTAAACTAAGAGATGATGAGGACTTTTATAATGAGCGTAGTAAATCGTGTAAAGAGAATTATAAGAAATCATTATATAATGAAAAGAATTTTGTGCCATATATAACAGAAATATTAAGGAAACTAAAAAATGGATAATAGGGTAATAAGTTTTATACAACCGAGCAGAAACAATCTAAAGTATTTACAATGGAGTTATGACTCTATCAGAAAAAATTTAGGATACCGACATGAGATATGTTGGGCTGATGATTTTTCTGATGATGGAACTTGGGAATGGATGCAAGAGATTGCTGGAAAGGATAAGAATGTAAGGATACATAGGAATGAAGGACCTAAAAGGTTGGGACACACCATTCTATATGATACGCTAGTAGATATGGCAACAAGCGATATTATAATGATTTATCATGCCGATATGTATGCTTGTCCTAATATGGATATTGAGGTATTGAAACATTTAGAAAGAGGTAAGGTAGTGAGTGCTACACGAATAGAACCACCATTACATCCGGATGGACCCGAAAAGATACTAATGGATTATGGTATAGAGCCTGAGGAGTTTAAGGAGCAGGAATTGGTTAGTTGGATTAATATGTATTTGGAGGAAAATAAAGATGATGAGAGCGAAACTACCAATGGCATATTTGCACCGTGGGCTATGTATAAGGATGATTTTCTTGCCATAGGTGGACACGATCCATTATATGCTCCACAGAGTAAAGAGGATAGCGATATATTCAATAGGTTTGTGTTGGCTGAGTACGATTTAGTTCAGACTTGGAAAGGTTTTGTATATCATATGACCTGCCGTGGCAGTAGATTTGCCGATGGAGCTAAGAGAAATCCAAATGGGCAAGTCTTTATGAAAAATAGAGAAACCGATGAGTGGTTAAAACAGAATGAAAGGAGTACAAGAAACTTTATCCGCAAGTGGGGACACTTTGTAAAACATGACTCAATGATGATGCCAATAATACCATCGAAATATGACATAGGATTCGTAGTGGAAAATTGTGGAATTGAACATTTAAGAGCATTAGAGCCATGGTGTTCAGATATCTATGGTGATTGGGTTGGACATAAGGGATTTCATGTAAACAAGTATATTGATGAGGAACAACCAAATACTGTTTTTAAACTAAGCAAAAGAATACATTCACAACACATGAATCCACAGAATGATATCGTGGTTTACATTGATTGCTCTAAGTTAAACCAAAATAATTTTGATATGCTAACTCAACTATCTGAGATATTAGAGGAGCAGGGTGAGATAGGTGAGTTTGAGTTAGATGTGTTTACTGTAAAGGTTAAGAACCTACACACATATGAAAAAGAATTGATTTTGGTAAAATGACATACTATATATTATTAAGCAACGATACCACAAAGGATATTTGGGATGATAATATCTTAGGTGAAGAGAGTTTTGGAAAGTTTTATGCAGGTAATGGGTTTTTAGCATTGGATAACATAGTCAATAAAAAGCCGGAAGTTTTAGAAACTGTTACCATTATAGATGAACAAAAGAACAAATATTCAGTTGAACAATTTTTAGAATTAATATCAAAATGGAAAATAATGTCTTGACTTGTATAGTAAAAGTTGAGTATATTTAGGAGTATGAGGAATGGCTAAATACGATTATAGCGATTGGGAACAATACGAAGAACAAGCGTATCGTGAGGTTATTGAACCCAAAAAGAAACCAAAGAAACAAAAGAAGTCTTGGAAGGACAAAACAAAACAAAAGGAAAATCATCGTGATAAGAAGAATAGTTGGAATAATAACATTAAGCGTAGTTAATTTATTCATAGGTTGTGAGGATGTAAACCACTCAGAAATAGAACCTATTGAATTTAAGTTAGAGTCTGGACTACATCAAGATGCTAATGGTTTTTATCATTTAAAGATAGACACCTCAAAATGGCAGACTATCCATAGGATATCAGGAAAAGTATTAAGAAATAATAATCCCGTTAACATAATAAAATTTGGCTGGGTTTCAACACACTTTTGGACTATAGGAGATACTTTAGGTTATGTGGTTGAAAATACAGGTAATAGTGAATTGTGGTATGTTGGATATGATACCACATATATAACTTGGTTTGATGGATATGAAGTTCCAATAGTAAACCAAGCCTCATATAGTAATGAGAATGGTGAGGTGAATACGATGATAGCGCCTGTTAAAACTATGATAGGAGATACAGCCACCATACACTACGGTTATTGGGATAATTGGAGATATGAGGATACATATGGAGAGTTTAATATAATATTTAATTAGGAGAAATTAAATGAAATATGTGCTAGTTAATAAATTAGATGAGATTGTAAACAAAGTTGATTTACCTGAAACTGATGGTAGGATTGGAGCTCATACATACTTCAAAGGAGTTAAACGCATGCCAGATGATAAGGATTTTGATAAGCTATGGAAAGTAATGACAGAAGAAGAATATAACTCAACCTTTCAGAATAATTTACAAGATAGACAAATGGATAAGATGAAATACGAATGGTGGAAAGATGATGATTATTTGGACATAGACAAATGAAAGACTTAACAAAAGAACAAGAGATGGAATTAGAGGTATTAGCAACTGAGATGGAAGCTGAGGCTATACAGATGAAATTAGACTATGAGAATAATCCCTCAGAGGAGAGCGGTAGTGTGGTGGTAATACATGAGAACGCTGAGTTCCTTGATGAGAGTAAGTCGAGTTCGCAGGTATTAGCTGAGTGGGAACCCGATCCGTTAGATTTGCCTGATATTGATGAGGAAGAATGAAATATGTAGATACCTCAAAATTATCGGTTAGGGAAGTAGATAGAAAGATTGCAAAGGATTTAATAGTAAAGAACCATTACTCACATCAATGGACTAAATGTAGTGTAGCTTTAGGATTATATTATAAGACAGGTAAACAACACTCATTCTTTGATGAGGAAGAGGAAAAGCTAATCGGTACAATATGCTATGGTGATCCGATAGGTAGACATTCAGGCGCTTCGATATCAACAGCGATACCGAGAACATCGGTTTATGAGCTGGTGAGGTTATATGTGTTTGATGGGTACGGAAACAATATAGAATCGTATCTAATCGGAGAAAGCTTTAGGTGGCTAAAGAATAATAAAAAGGATATAAAGGCTTTAATATCCTATTCAGATCCGATGCAGGGTCATGTCGGTACGATATATCAAGCAACCAATTGGTTGTATCAGGGCAATAGGATAAGGCCAAATGATAGCTGGTTATTTAGGTTTGAGGAAGATGGTAAATTTCAACACGGAAGAACCATATTTCCGTATTATGGGACTAATGATATAAAGAAGATGAAAACATTGGTTAAGAAAGATTTTTGGGTAAAGAAAGAGGTTAGGAAACATAGGTATGTATATCTGCTCGGTAATAAGAGTGAGAAGAGAACGGCTGTACAGAATCTAAAACATCCTACATTTCCCTATCCTAAAACGGCTGACATAAAGGAGCCGGAAATAGTAAAAATAAAGGTACATAAATTCGGTACATTTAAATAACAAATAGGAGTATATTATGGATGAGAAAACAACAAATCAGATGATTAATCTTTTAGCCGCGATAGAGCAAAAGCTGAGTGCTATTCTTAATGAGTTAACCAAAGATAAGAAGAAGAAATAACTATGGCTTGGGAAATAGTATTATGGATTTGGGTTGGTATCGTAATAGGATCATTAGTAGGCTCGGTTCTTACATATATGGTACAGAAGGGTAAGGTATTGGATTTGCAGGATGAGGTATATGATTCCCGTGTGGTAAGAGAGGCTCTTAAAGAGGAGATATTCAGACTAGAGAATCAATCTAAACCAAAGCCTAGAAAAAGACGTGGTAAGGCTCAAAAAAAGTAACGGATAACCTATTTATATATAACTAATGGAGATTGTCCGTGAACCAACAAGACCGCAAGGAATTTGAGATAGTGCATCTAAAGATAGATGATTTAAGGAATGACATAAACGATATGAAGTTACAGATGGAAAAGGCTCATGACAAAACAGAAGAAACCTTGCGGTTCATAAAAGAAAACCTATTCAATCCAAATCAAGGACTATGGGCTGAGACTAAACTAAATAGTCAATACAGAGAGAGTTCCAATAAGTGGAGAGGTATGATAGGGGCAGGTTTTATAGGGTTATTATTCAAACAATTATATGATATGATGATGTAGGGGGGAACGGCGGGGAAGGTCCGTGAAGGTCCGTGTGTCGCTACAATCCTCTAACACCTATCAAATAGGTAGAATCTCCTAACGAAGATTCCACCAAACAACTCAACCATAACAAGCCAAATTCAATTCCATGGGCTCGGATAAAATCATCAAAGGCAAATGGAAATAATTACAAATAAGTCGTAATAATTCTCAAATAGATTATACTTATTAGCGGTTATGATAAAGAGATTCATACCAAAATAATAAACAATCAAACGGAGAACACATAATGAAAGTAAACATAGTTGCTAAGTATTCCATATTACTAAGCATGGCCTTGGGCTTGTTGACAGCCCAAAATCCCTTACATAATGAGCTTGGAAACTCATTGGATAAGGGAAGTCATCAACCCAAACCAATCATACCATTTGAGTTATCATACTACGACATACGAGAGAAGGTTATCAGAGAGGGCGGAACGATAAACGTAGAGTTCGAGATAGATGAGGAAGGAAACGTAATCAACCCAACCATATTGGATTCCTTCAACGTAAATCTCAACGATGTCGTGATAGATAAGGTTAGACAGAGCAAGTATCACCCAGCCACACAGAACGGAAGGCCGGTAAGAGTAAAATATAAGTTACCAATCGTATTTAAGTAAAAAGAATTTATAGAGGAGTAACCTAAGACAGAAGAGGGAGGCTGAGGCTTCCCTTTTTTGTGCCCTGTAATAGGGCCGGTACGCTAAATAATATCTAGCTAATATTTATATGTATGGACAATTGGGATAGATTAAATAAGCTAGGTAAGGTAAGTAATAAGAATCCTTTGGAGAAGAAGGTAAACCAACTTACAAGGGTTATATCCGATCCTGATGTATATAATGTAAACATAGCCAGTAGGGAAAGAATAGAGAAGTTAGAGAAAAGGGTTTCAGAGTTAGAGGGTAAGCTAACCGCCTTAATCAAACAAATTGACACCCCTAAGTGATACACATACCGAACATTGACACCTTCCTAGCCCTCATATTGGTAGGATTGGTGGTGTATAGCTGGTGGAAGGAGAGCTAGAAGCCTTTCAGAACCCCAATTTCCCCCCTTTAACCACCATTACCCACCTTAACACACCAAACAAAGTAATTACAATAAAGTCTCCCTGGGGATATAAGAAAATATAATATATGTATGTCATTCTGTCAATCTTTTTTTTCCGAGCCTTTTGATACTTCACTTATGTCATTATGTCAGTACCCCCACTTAGATAGGCTCGGGGTGGGCCTGTTCGCTCAATAAAAATCAGCGTCGCTAATCCAAAGTACTTATCTAGCCACCTTAGGCTAACCTATAATTTACGAAACTTTTGGTATATGAGTCAAGCCTTTTCTTAACTTTTTTTGGCGTGGCTCCCGGCCATGCTGAGTTAGTTTCACGAGCGTGGGGAAGCGCCGTTAAAAATAATTGAAGAAAAGGCTTGACTTTCTCATATATTCTGTGTATATTTAGTCGTGATTAAAGAGATAATAAAGATAGTTTTGGTGTCATTGGCTTTGGGAGAGGTAGGGTTCAGAGAGTTGAGGACTCCACCCAAACTAAGAGCGGTTGGTATAGAAAAGATAATTAAGGAAAAAGTATGAAAGAATGGACATTTAGATTTAAGGATAATGAGGATGATAGCTGGGGATGGAACTCAGTATGGGCTAGGGGTAAGAAGTCAGCCGCTAATAAGGCTATTAAGAAGCTTAAAAGTTTTGATGGTGACTATACGTTGATTGAATCCAGCCTCGATACCTGTGAGGATACCTATAAACAGCTAATGAGATTGTTTTACTAAAAATAATTAAAGAAAAGGCTTGACTTTATCAGAAATTGTGTGTATATTCTTATATGAGATACGGAGAAAATATGAAGAACTTAGTTGAAAACGCTTTCGGTGACATAGTTGAGAGAACCGATTATGGTAACCACAGAAATCAGTTAAATTTATTCGATAACCTGAATGAGGTTGTTGAGGAGAATATCACAGCGGATGATATATTAGATTTTTTATTTGGTAATAACAGAAAAGGAAACAGATAGTATGAGATTGAATGTAAGACGATTTAAACAGAAGAAGAAAGAACCGAAGTATGTGGTTCGTCAGGGCGTGAAGTATGAGGTGATGGTTATCGGTGGTACAGAGATGGAGATTCGGTTACCTACTAAACAGGATGTTGAGGATTTCAGGAATAACAAGAGTACCTACTCACACCCAGCCTAACAAAATATAAGCGGTACGCTGAATAATATTTAGCGAACACAATATATATTACTATAAGGAGCAAGTTATGAATCTAAAGGAAGGCTCGGTGGACGAGGCTATACAGGTAATGGAACGAGAGATGAAGGCTATGTGGGATACCGATGAGGTGTTGCACATACTGAAAGAGGATGTAGCCTTTATCAAAACCATAATGCTATCGCTACACTACGACAGAAGCTACTTCACACAGGAGATAGGTGTAATAATTGGGGAGGCTTGACAGAGTGACATACCCCCGGCATTAAGTCGTGAATCGCAAAAGTATGTCAAAGTGTCAGGCGCTTCATACCTGTTCCCGAATCGGACCAGGTTTTTGCTCGTATAGGTTTTAATACAAAAGAGGTATCATAGATGATAAAAAATAAACAGCGTACATTATGTTATCAAGGGAATTTTTAACAGAGAGGGGATATTGTTGTGGGCACGGCTGTAAGATGTGTCCATACATACCAAAGCATACAGAGGGAACTACAAATATGATAAAAAATAAACAGCGCACATCAATAAGCCGTTATGGTAAACAGCAACAGAAGGATTTGGATGAACTGTTGGTCATCACAATGGAGGAGTGCGCCGAACTCATACAGGCAGCAAGCAAAGCTATAAGGTGTGCTGACTATTATGATAATGACAGATTGACAGAGGAGGTCGGCGATGTTCTCACTATGATAGATCTGCTGCATGAGTATGATTTGGTAAGCTGGCAGGATTTGGATGAGCGTAAGAAGGTTAAGTTGGAGAAGCTGAGGAAGTGGAGTAATCTAATCTGATGCCTAAGAAACCTCTCAGCAAATCGAAGATGAGGTGGGCTATTGACCAAACCACATCGATGAGGAAAGCATCCCTCTTATATCCGTGCGCTTACAATACCTTTAAGAAGTATGCTAAACTTTACGACTTGTGGGAACCCGGTAAGCAGAGTGGTATATATAAGGATGGTGCTGGTAAGCCGGTGGAATTAATTTCTATACTATCGGGTGAGCATCCCACGTATTCGACAGCCAAGCTTCAAAAGCGTTTGTGCCAAGAGGCGTATCTAGCGGAGGAGTGTTCCAACTGCGGTTATGATACATACCGCGTATCCGATATGAGCAAGCCGTTGATGTTGGATTATTTGGATGACGACCCAACTCATAAGACTTTGGATAATCTCCGTTTGCTTTGTTACAACTGTTTCTTTTTGTTGAAGTTGGATCGGTTAGAGGTAAAGACCGAAGCGAATGTACGGAGCTTTAAACGAGCCGTTAAGGATTTGTTCGAGACCGATGATACCGAATAAGTTAGGACATTATATCTATAGGCGTATCTGTAAGGACCAGGAGCTGTTTCGGAAGAACAAGCCACGGAACTATGTCGGTTTGTACATCCAACCGAAGGATATTCAGCGGTACATATACGATTACACGAACTACGGCATTGACTATTCCGGCGATGACAACGATTGCGCTGAGGATAGATGGGAGAGTATGATGAACGAACCTGGAGAGGAGAGGTATTGGGATGAGGCAGATGAGGATTTATGATTGAGACAATATTATTTATATGGGTGGTATTACCGGCTATCGTTATATTCGTAGCTTATATATACGTGATGGGATTTAAAGCACCGTGGCACATTGATTTGTCGGATTCTGATTATAGGGATGTGTACTCTGAGGATGCGAATAGGATAGATGAGAAGGGAGGACCTTATAAGGTTAAGATAAGATGAGTAAGTTTTTTGATTATGGAGATGTGGAAGTTAGTGCTGAGGGTTGGTATAATGTGGTAGCTACCGATACCAATATGAATAAGCCCGATGGGTTGGAGATTTCGTTTTGGTTGTATGGGGATTCGGATGGGCATATTAGGACTTTGTTAAACGATAAAGGTTATACCAAAATAAAGAGTGTTGAGAGAAAAGAAATGGATTTTTTGTAATTTAGGATAATACTTATAGATATGGAATATACAGATTTAATAGGACATCTAGCATTTGGATTGATAGCCTTTTCCTTTTTGGTTAAGGATATACTATGGTTGCGTTTAGTATCCATATTGGCTAGTGCGTTTGGTATGGCATATAATTACTTCATACCAGCAAATCCTATGTGGATTGCTATTGGTTGGAATGGAATTTTTATAGGTTTGAATCTGTATCATATAGCGGTTCTTGTATATGAGAAGAGACCTATTAAGATGGCGCCAAAGGATAAGGAATTGTATCAGACATTATTCAAAGATATGACGCCTGTCGAATACCTAAAGATAAGTAAGATTGCTAGTTGGAAGAAGTTTACCGCTGGTGATGTTATAATACGACAAGAACATATGGTTACCGATTTAATTCTTATATATAACGGAACAGTTGATGTTATGGTTAGTGATAAAAAGGTGGCTGAACTGAGAGATGGTCAGTTTGTAGGGGAGATGAGTTTCTTAACAGAGAAGTCAGCAACCGCTACCTGCGTTGTAAAGCACGATACAGAATGTTTGGTTTGGAAGCAGCCTGAGTTTAAGGATTTACTGAAACGTAATCCATCCCTATACTACACAATACAATCTTTACTGAGCAATCAATTAATTAGTTATAGTAATAAGTAAGGAGTTACGATGAAGTTGGATTGGCATAAAGATAAGGACTCTTACCTAATCAGAGGAAAGAGCATTAATCGGATAATAGCATGCTTGCAGATACTACAAGAAAAAAATTCAAAGGTAGATGAGTTAGGTAAGTTTATAGAGTATCTAAAAAACTTAGTATCTTATAACGATATGCTTCATGCGTTTATTGTAGGAACGAGGGCTGAGGATATGAGTTTGAAAGAACGTGATAAAGATGGTTTATCTTTGAATGATATACTTAGGAGGCTTGATATCAAATTATCAGGAGATAGATGAGATGGATAAAATAGACCACATAGCAGTAGTTGTAACAAATATTCAAAAGGGTATTCAATGGTATACCCAAAATAGAAACTGTAAAATTAAATACGAAGATGATACTTGGGCGTTATTGGAATTTGATAACATAGACCTAGCTTTAGTTTTACCAGCAGACCACCCACCACACATAGCCTTTGAGGATAAATCCTTAGTCGGGGGAGTAGAACATAGAGATGGTTCTAAATCGGTTTACGATCACGACACATTCGGTAACATAATAGAGAGAATAAAATATAAAAAAAAGTAAAAATAAGTCTTGACTTTATCAAATATCCTTTGTATATTTAGTTGTGAATAATGAGAGAAAAACAATCAACTTAATAAAGGAAAATAAATAATGGCTTATATGAATCAAGAAAAGAAAAAGAAGTTAGCTCCGGCAATCAAAGAGATTTGTAAGAAATACGGAATCAAAGCTACACTTGGTGTTAGTAATTATTCAACTCTTAACCTAAACCTCAAATCAGGTCCTATCGATTTTGGTACTGATAATATTAATGAGTATTGGTATGAAGAACACTTTGCTGACAACCCAAAGGCTCTTGCCTTTTTGAGTGAAGTTATCCCAGCGATGAACAATGGTAACCACGATAACTCAGAACCAATGACAGACTATTTTGATGTCGGTTGGTATACCTCTGTTAGACTTGGTAAGTATTCTGATAAACCTTATGAGGTGGTGAGTTAAGTGATAAATAAAAAAGAAATGCATAGAGAGTTTCAAATCTGCCGGCATTTCATACATCGATTTAATCAGAGGTATATGAATACCGATCAAAATAGACTTTGGAAAAAAGACGATTTAAAAGATTACTTGAATGTTATAATGACAAGTGGACAAATCAGAAAACTAAATAAGTATAGTAAAAATGTAACAACCAAGTCGGTACATATTGGAATGGGTTCTGATTATAGAATGGTATTTAGAGAAAATACATTAATCACAGTAAAGCCAAAATAAGTCTTGACTTTATCAAATATTCTTTGTATCTTTACATATAACAAAAGAGGAAAACCAAATGACTAAAAAAGAAATATTAACTTATATTGAATTAATAAGTAGTGAACTAACTGATGCTTATAATGTTGGCGAAGGTACAGCACCTAGCGATACTCTATACTACATAGATACTGCTCAAGATTTATTAAATGAGTTAAGACATAACATTGAGAATAATGTTGAAAAGGATCCTCGTGGCGAGTATGAATTTAATGAAGCTATGAATGGTATAGTTTTAGGTGGAGATGGTGAGGGCAGATTAAAAGGAAATAATTAAAAATAAGTCTTGACTTTCTCATTTATTCTTCATATATTAAGGGGTAACAAAAAGGGAAAAAACAATGAACTTAAAAGAATACTTAACAGAAAACAATATTGAGATAGGCGATTTAACTAATCTTTTCAGCGTGGGTTCTGTGCTTGATACAGTTAATGGAATGATGTTTCCAATAAATGCTGATGCAAGTATTGACTTTGATAATCCAACTGACATAATCGAAGATGAAATCTCAGAGGACTTTATCAACGCTCTTGGTTGGGGTGAAGATGTTATTTTTATGGATACTCTGGAAAAGTTGCGATAGTGAAAACCATTAAACTAAATATTGATGATAAGGTTTATATGCTACTAAAAAGTTGTAGTTCTAAAAACTTTATCATTGATGGTTTTATCAAGCGTATCATTAAATGTATAGATGGTGGCATTGAGGAATATGATATGCAATTTAAATTTCAAAAAGATAAAAAAAAGTCTTGACTTTATCAAATATTCTATGTATATTTAGTTGTGAATAAAAGGAAAAAAACAATGAACTTAATTAGATTAGAAAGTATCGGAACGGCATTAAATATGAAAACCGGAATGACTCACCCAATAAATGCTGATGGAACTATTGACTTAGATGAAAGATGGGCAGAACACATTCTTTATGATACAGGTGGTTTTGATGAGGATGGTTTTGAATTATAT
>Ga0206125_10001341_pt1 | contig 28880 bp, 19 predicted proteins | sample Helgoland_Spring_4_FD_148598 | JGI IMG/M metagenome (GOLD analysis project Ga0206125, IMG submission 148598) | Pelagic subsurface seawater microbial communities from Kabeltonne, Helgoland, North Sea - Helgoland_Spring_Bloom_20160331_1 | ecosystem: Environmental > Aquatic > Marine > Epipelagic ... | reverse complement strand
GGTCTTAAAAAATTTCGAAGCCCAGTTGGATCCGTCCAGTTGGGCTTTTTTGTGCTCGGACTTTGATCGTGAGGGAACCCCCGCTCAAAGGGGGTGCTCTTCGGCGCCTTCCAAGATGTAGTTCATCTGGTAGACATCGTCAGCATTGAGGCGCAGGTTGCCATGAAAGGTCAGGCGCTCGTCGGTCTGATAGGTTCTGTGATCGCTGTCTGCAAAGCGCAAGTCAACCACACTTTCGGGTCCGGCTCCACCGCAGAAAAAGCAGTTTGCAAACGGATACCGGGACAAAACATAAAAATCTTCGTCCAAGTCAACGGGGATGACATAGCCGGTGATGTATACGTCTTGGCTTTCGGCCGCAATGACCTGCTTTCCAAAAACGGGCTTCCAATAGTAGCTGTCCAATTCTTCGAGGTAGACATCTTTAAAGTCGACATCGGCCAGTTCGGCCCAGGTCAATTCCCGGTAATCGACGGGGTTATTGGTCGTTGCAGCTGATGTAAAGGGGGGCATCACCTCTGCTGCCCTTGCCTTTGCAATCAGAGGCATGTCGGGCGCCTCGGATGCAGGGTGACAATACGAGCTCAGGTCCATGGCGGCTAGGGCCACAATGCCAAGAATGGCATAAGCGAAGCGTTGAAGGGTGAGTGCCATGGTGTGAAAATAAGCAGGAGTGCTGGGTATGGTCAACGCCCTTGACCCAACGTATTTGAAATGTCAATGCGCAATGCTGAGCGGGCTGGTATGGCCGCTGCCAAGACGCCAACGAGCAAGGCAGCTCCTACGAGCACAAATTCACCTGAGACCGGCGCCAATTGCGTGACATCGTAATGGAACCGATCGGCCAGAACTTGTCCGAGCGCAACCACGCCCAACCGGCTGAGGAGAAGGCCTGCGCATATGCCGGCAGCGGTCATCCAAAGGCCTTCAAGGAGAACGAGTGCGAACAGCCGCCGGGGCGGCGCGCCCATGGTGCGCAACAACGCAAGCTCGTAACGCCGGTCCCTCAGGGATGCGTAAAGGGCGATGAAAACGCTGATAAAGGACAGCCCCATAATGAGCAGAGCCACTGCCCTCAAAGTCTGCAGCCCAATGCCGAACTGTTGGGTCAGGCGGTTCATTTCGATGGCGGGCAAGGCCACTTGCATGGGGGTGTCCCGCAGCAAATTTGGCAAGGTCAAAATCGCCAATGGGTTCTTCTTTTTGAGCAGGACCGCGGTGATTTCTTGGTCGGCATCTTCGATGTCTTCGTGCACACCCCAGACTGAGGCTATGGGTGTGAGAATCAGCTGGTCAATGACAGCACCGGTTCTCTTGAAAGTTCCCACTACAGTGTACGCTTTGTCGCGGTGTACGTCTGTGCCATCGGTCAAACCATGCGCGCTGTAAAAGGTGTCCCCGAGCCCCAGGCCTGTTGCTGCTGCCACTTCTTCTCCCAGAACAACTTCGAAGGGGGCTTCGAACATGCGTCCCTGTGCTACTTCTGCGTCGTAATGCGCAGGGTAAGAGGCCTCGGTCCCCACGATGCGAAAGAGCTCGTAGTTGTCGCCGTAGGCCAGTGGAATCGCCTCCTCGATGTAGGGGTGGCGCATGACTTTTTTGGCGTCAGCGAGGGGGATGTTGCCCGTAGGTACGTCGACGTGATAGACATTGGCGAGGATCAACTGCAAGGGGCTCCCCTTGGCTCCCAGGACGAGGTCAATGTCCTTGATGTTGCGGTCGAGGTCTTCGGTCAAGCTGCGTTGCATGAGCAACATCAAGCTGATGATGCCAACCCCAAAGGCCAGTAGTAACACACTGAGACCGGTTTCGAGGGGCCGGTGCAATACGTTTCGTCGGGCGAGTCGGGCGGCCTTCATGCGATCGGATTGAGTGCGACATGCTGGGACATGCGGTCCTTCAGACGTTGGTCGTGGGTGACAATGAGCAATGCCGCTCCTGTGCGCTCGGCTTGTTTGCGCAACAGGGAGAGCACCGCATCGGTATTGGCATCGTCCAATGCACTCGTGGGCTCGTCTGCGAGGATGAGTCCGGGACCGTGGACCACGGCCCGTGCAATGGACACCCGCTGTTGTTCTCCGACGGACAAGGCATCGACCGGAGCGTTCCACTTGTGTGCCAGTCCCAATTCCCCCAAGACCGTCTTGATGGCGGCTTCATCGGGGCTGCAGCCAGCCAGAGAACGGGCCAAAGCCAGGTTCTCTCCCACAGTCAGACTGCGGACGAAATGCGCCGTTTGAAAGACGATACCCATATGACGGCCGCGGGTCTGGTCGCGCTCGGCAGTGGGCAACGTGCTGAATGCGCTGCCGGCCAGTTCTACCATGCCCCTCGATGGCGTCCTCATGCCCGCCACCAGATGCAGCATCGTGGTTTTTCCTGTCCCCGAAGCGCCCAGTAAGAGCAGCTCTTCGCCCTTTTGCATGCGCAGGTCGGGGAAGGCCAACTCGGTCTCCCCTCCATCGTATTTGAATCGAAGCCCTTCGGTCTTCAGCATGGGTGAAAGTTACGATGGCTTAGCGCCCATCTTTGCACCATGACGTTTACCCAACGCTTGTGGCGCTACATGATCGGCATTGCCATTGGTACCATGCTGGCTTTCTTCTTTTTCGGCAGCCGCTCATGTACGAAATGGCTTCCCAATCCCCAGGTCCGACAATTCCTGGGAGAGTCTGGGTTGATGGGCGATGAACGCACGCGTTGTCTCATGCAATGCGGCGCTGTGACCATGGCCGATTTGCGGGCATTGCTCGAAGAAGGCGACATTCAATACGGAGCAAGCGATGTGCGCAATGATCAAGGCACAGGGAAGTTCTACCGCATTGAGGAAGACGAGCGTGCTGCTGAATTTGTGGTGACGGATACGACGACCTTGGTGCGGGCTTTGCAGTTGCCCGAGGCACCACCGTCCTGCGATTGCCCCTGACAACAATCTGGACTTACTCCGTTTTTCTGCGGCGCAATTCTTGGCGGATGAGCTCGAGCTCGCGAGAGGTTTGTCCTCCGACGGAGGTGTTTTCTTCGGCCCTGCGGATGAGGTATGGAATGGCTTCGCGCAGTGGGCCGTAGGGGACATATTTCGCGGTCTCAAAACCTGACGCAGCTAAATTGAAACTCAGGTTGTCACTCATGCCCAGCAGTTGTGCAAAGGCCACGCGCCGATCTCCGGGCTTTAAGCCTTTGGACCGCATGTCTTGGGCGAGCTTGAGAGTACTCTCCTCGTTGTGTGTGCCACAGACGATGTTGACATGGTCCAGGTGACCCAAGGCGAAGTCCAATGCGGCGTTGAAATCGCGGTCTGTGGCCGCTTTGTCGGGCTGGATAGGAGAGGGCCGACCCTCGGCTTTGGCGCGTTCGCGCTCCTTTTCCATGTAAGCACCACGGACGAGTTTGATGCCTGCAATCCACCTTTCCTTTCGGGCAGTGTCCGTGAGTTGTTGGAGGTAATCGAGGCGGTCGTGGCGGTACAGCTGTGCCGTGGTATAGATGCGACATGTGCCTGCGTTGTGACGCCGCATCATGGTTTCTGCCAGCGTGTCAATGGCCGATTGGAGCCAGGTTTCCTCGGCGTCGATCATGATGGGGACGTCGTGTTGTGCCGCAGTTTGGCACAGCGAGGATACCCGGCCTTCAACTTTTTGCCAAGCGTCCTGCTCTTCGGGTGTCAGCGAAGCTTTGCTGCTGACTTTCTCCAAGAGCCCATTGTCTGAAAGGGCGCTGACTTTGAATACGGCAAAGGCGAACCGTGCATCCCCTTTTGCCGATTGGATGGCCGACATGATTTGGTCATGTGCGGCATTCAACGCGCCTTCTCCCGTTTGTCCTTCTGCACTGTAATCAAGGATGGTCTTGACACCGTATTGGGACAGTTTTACTGCGGTGTCGAGGCTTTCCTGAATGTCTTCTCCGCCACAGAAGTAGTCAAAAACCGGCCGCAGGATCCAATTCAAAGGCAGCCTGATGGCCAATGCCAAACGGACGGCTTTGGCTCCTAAAGCCACCATAGCGGGGGCGCCAATGAGGCCGAACATCCAACGCGCCCTGCGCAGATCACGGGTAGACCTGTGGGCAAATGCTGTGCGTGTATCGTCGAAAGCCAGGGGTTGGCTTGGCGCAATTTCCGCTGCAGCAACAGCGGGATTCGGGGAGGAGTTCGGAGAGGTCATTAGCCAAACGCGCGGAGCGCAAGATACTTCGGACCCCTTCCATTTCGAATGCAAGACACAAACTGATCGATGCAGGCGGGGCACACAAATCTCCCAAAATGGAGGTATTTGCCGCCTAAGTTGGGTGGGGGCCCAACGCTTTGAACTGATGTTCACCCGTTTATGCTCCTAAAGGCGGGGGCGGTACCTCAGTGAGCGCCGCCCCTGCTTCTTTTTGCGCTTTCATTGACCATGACCCCGTCAGGTGCGAACTTGCAGGTATGACTGCACAGGATTTTCTCAACGGCAACAAGGACCGTTTCCTCGACGAGCTCTTCGATTTGCTTCGTATCCCCTCCATCAGCGCCGACCCGGCGTACAAGGACGATGTCATGCGTTGCGCCGATTCGGTAGCAGACCACCTGCGCAAGGCAGGTGCTGACAATGTAGAGGTCATGACCACACCGGGATATCCCGTGGTGTATGGAGAGCGCATTGTCGATCCTGCCCTCCCTACGGTGTTGGTGTACGGCCACTATGATGTGCAGCCACCAGACCCGCTCGACCTTTGGACCTCACCTGCTTTCGAGCCGGTGATTCGCAAGACTGAGCTGCATCCAGAAGGGGCCATCTTCGCCCGCGGCGCATGCGATGACAAAGGTCAAATGTTCATGCATGTCAAGGCTTTGGAGTCTATGGTGCAAGCCGGAAACCAGCCGGTCAACCTCAAGTTCGTGATTGAAGGAGAAGAAGAAGTGGGCTCTGACCACTTGGACGAATTCCTCGAACAAAACAAGGAGCGCTTGGCCGCCGATGTTGTGCTGGTCAGCGATACCGGCATCATCGCCAACGACATCCCCAGCATCACCACTGGCCTCCGTGGATTGAGCTATGTGGAGGTCAAGGTCGTGGGACCGAACCGCGACCTGCACAGCGGCCTCTATGGTGGTGCTGCCCCCAATCCCATCAACATCCTCTGCGAATTGGTCGCCTCATTGAAGGACGACCAGCAGCGCATCACGGTGCCCGGTTTTTACGACAAGGTCATCGAGCTTTCTACAGATGAGCGCACGGCCATGGCAGAAGCCCCTTTCTCCGAAGAGGAGTATAAGGCCAGCATCGGTATCGGGGGTACGGAAGGGGAAAAGGATTACAGCGCTCCAGAGCGCATGTCCATCCGCCCGACATTGGATGTCAATGGCATCTGGGGGGGCTACACAGGCGAAGGTGCCAAAACGGTCATCGCTTCTGAAGCCAAGGCCAAGATTTCCATGCGCCTTGTTCCAGACCAGGATCCCGATGAGATCACGCAGCTGTTCAAGTCCCACTTCGAATCCATCTGCCCCGAGAGTTGCAAGGTGGAAGTGTCCATCATGCACGGTGCACACCCAGCGGTGACGCCGATCGACCACCCGGGATTCCGGGCAGCCGCAGCGGCTATGGAGGCCACGTTTGGCCGCAAGCCCGTGCCTTTCCGAGGTGGAGGGAGCATCCCGATTGTGACCAGTTTCGAGAAAATCCTTGGCCTGAAGACCGTGTTGATGGGCTTTGGGTTGGACAGCGATGCCATCCACTCTCCGGACGAGCACTACGGGGTGTTCAATTATTTTAAAGGCATCGAAACCATTCCCCACTTCCACGCTCGGTTCGCGGAGTTCCATGCTGGATAACCTCCGGTGTGGCCGGTCATATGCGTCGGTGCTCTGCCTGCTGGCCGTGGTCAACACAGGGTGTTTGCAGCCCGATGATTTCGATGTGCGCAGCGTGGCCATCGCCGACTTCCGAAGCCTGGGCGATGCAGAAACGACAGTGGGGGTCGACATCGGCCTCTACAATCCCAATGGGTACGCGGTCGACATTGTGGACAGCCAGCTCGGTCTGTGGTTGGCCGGAGATTCCGTGGGCGTATTGCAATTTCAACCCAACGAGCACATCGGGCGCAAAACTTCAGCCGATGTGAGGCTCAATGCCGTTTTGGATTCCCGTGCAGTCAGCGATGTCCTCTCCAAAAAGTGGTTTAGCTTTTTGGTGCAGGGAGCGCCGGTGCGCGTTGAGGGTTGGGTCCGTGGGAAAGCTTGGGGCGTGCAGCGCACCCTGCAGATTCGCCATGAGCAAAACATTCAGGTGATGAATTGAGGGTGCCTTTGATTGGGGATGCCTGAATAAGTGTATTTTTGACACAAACGTCCAAATATGATGTTTGGCGTTCAGAGGTAGCTCGATTACAGCATGTTACACCCATCCGTTTTTGGCCTTTTGCCCATTCTCGCCATCATGGGGAGGCGCCCATCTTCATAGGTCGATATGGACCGGGCAACCGGCCCGTTATTGATGGGGACGGCTATCAAGCGTGCCTGTTGATTTACAACGATGGGTACGTCGTCATTGACGGCTTGGAACTGACCAATGAAGCCAGCCACGCCGATGAATTTGGGGTGACAAAAAAGCTGGACGGTTTTGGGGGCGTTGACAACGGCTGGGGATCGGGCCGAGATGTCAGATTTGGCATCAAGGTGGTTGCGGATGCGGCGTCATTCGCTCATTTCAGAATGGACAGCCTCTACATCCACGACGTTTTTCCAACGCCCATTTCCGATCAGCACATTTATAAGGGGTATGGCATCAAGTTTGAAACGCAGTCGAACTTGACGAGTGCATCTACAGTGGCGGGTTGCGGCGTGTTTACTGAAGGGGTCAGTGAGGACTGGCCTTATGTGTTGCCGATGGCGAGCCCTGACAGTGCCAACAGCGCTTCGGAACAGGTGGTGTCCATCAATGTGACGTCGCTGCCCAGCTCAGGGGCAGAATACCGCATCCTCAAAACGGTGGCCAATGGAAACTGGTCCATTGGGAACCCCCAACCGTTGTCCATGGGGACCAATGAAATTTCGGTTTCGGAAGTGTCGTTTGATCGGTCGGTCCGGCTGCAGATATCGGACGGTGAAACAGCATTCAATGCTTTGACGCTCAATGGCAATTTCATTGCATGCGGCAATGCGCAGGCGGATGGCCTGCACCTGCTGTCCGATGTGCAAGTTGAGGCGTGCACTATTGAGCGGACAGGCCATTACGGCATTTGGATCAAGTCCTTGGGTTTGGTCGGCATTGACGCTTTCAAAAACACCGGCATTTCCATCTTGGATTGTGACTTCCTGTATACCGGGGGCTCGGGTTTTGTGCCCAACAAAAGCGAGGATGTGCTGGTAGAGGGGTGCACTTTTAACCACACGGGTTCGGGCATCGATCCCCGCATGTGGAACCGTGGCAGCGGAACATGGCCTTTTGACTGCCGCGATGTGGTCATCCAAGACAACCGCTTTATGAATGCGCATGGGCCGCAAGACTCCTATGGGGCGCACATTGATTACGGCAATGAAAACGTGGTCATCCAGTACAACCTGAGTTACCACAACGAGGGGGGCTTTGTGGAGATTCTCGGGGACAACATTCGCTGCGGCTACCGATACAACATCAGCGTCAACGACGGCTATCGAGAGGACCCGGAGGGCGATCCTTGGGACAAGAAGGGCAAGATTTTCTGGGTGGGGAATTACTGTGGGAGCAGCACCGTGCGCTGCCCGAGCACAGAGACCTTCATCTACAACAACACGGTGTTTGTGAACGACACCCTCTTTCCGGAAATCTACGTCTGGCCCGAGGTGGGGGACGTTTTCATGGCCAACAACCTGATCGTGGCCACTGCAGAGGGGGAGGTCATCCCAACTTTGATCCGCAACGAGGACAACACGCTGGACATCAGCCACAACCTGTTTTTCGAGGCCAACCGTTTTGACCTCGATTCAGACTTGCTCACCGATGCGGTGTTCGCAGACCCCATGATCTTGTATTCTGGCACGGAGGGTGTGGAAGACGCCACGCTGTACCGTCTCGAAAATGAGAGTCCAGCAGTAGGAGCGGGGCGCTTGATTGTGGGCAGCACAGATGCCTCTGATTACTTGAACCACAATGGGGGCAGGGACTATTTCGGCCTGCCTGTTTCTCCTTTGCAACCGCCCAATATTGGGGCTTACAATGGCCCGCCTCCCTATTGTGGTGACGGTTTGATGTGGGACGTGTATGCCGGGTCTTGTTTACTTGAAACGCCCTTGTGCCCTGTTGACCTCGATGGAGATGGGCTTGTTGCGACTTCGGACCTGTTGGTCTTGCTCGGGGTGTTTGGGACGCCTTGCCCCTAACCTCAGGTTTACGGGACCTCAGTTCAAAGAGAAGATCACATTCCCGTCTCTGTCTACAATTTGGGCGTACACCACTTCAGCCCGTTCAGGGAGGTCAAAGGAGAAGGCTTGGTAGGCCATGTAAGCCATGTGGAAAGCTGAGTAGTTCCCAGACATGTAGGCCCGATTCCCATCGGGATAAATGGCCAATACACTCAGCGAGTAGGCATTTCCTGTCACGTTTTCCAGCTGGATTTCCTGGTCCACTGCGCTCAAGGCGGCGTTGGTGTTGGTGTTGGTGTTGGCGAATGAAACGCTGGCGATCATGATCATTGCTGCAGCGAAAAGGGTGGAGGATACGTTGTTCATGGCGTTGGGGTTTTGTGTTGTGGTCTGTTGACAGAGCAAACATGGGAGGGGGGAAGGGCCTCATGAGTGACCGACACCACCGCTGCGGATTGACTTTTGTCATGCGACGGGTTGCTTCTCTTTGCGGCGCATGGACTTGGGCATACATGGCCCGGGCCCGTTGGGTATCTTGACCACCATGAACCGAATCACGTGTGTGGTGGCCTTTGTCGCCTTTTGTCTTTTGTCTGTTTGTGGCCCGCAGTCTGTGGCTCAGGAAATCTTTGAGGACCACCCTGTCCGTCACATTGGTCCGGGTACGATGAGTGGCCGGGTGACCGCATTGACTGTGGCACCGAATGACCGCGACATCATCTACGCCGGAACGGCCAGCGGGGGATTGTGGCGCAGCACCTCAAGCGGTGTGGACTGGGAGCCCTTGTTTGACGATCAGGACATCTTGAGCATCGGTTCCGTGGCGGTGGCGCCATCCAACCCCGATGTCATTTGGGCGGGTACGGGTGAGGGCAACCCCCGAAACAGCCATACCTCTGGCCGCGGCATTTACCGTTCAATCGATGGCGGCTCCACTTGGTCCATGATGGGGCTGGAGGATACGCGCACCATTCACCGCATTCGCATCCATCCCAACGACCCCAAGACTGTCTTTGTGGCGGCCATGGGATCGGCGTGGGGATCCAATCCCGAACGCGGGGTGTTCCGCACCCGCGATGGGGGCGAGACCTGGGACCACGTGCTGTCCATCGACGACACCACAGGTTGTGCCGAAATGATCATGGACCCGTCCAACCCCGATAAGATTTTTGCGGCGATGTGGAGCTTCCACCGCGAGCCTTGGTTCTTTACCTCGGGTGGTGAAGGCAGCGGGTTGTATGTCACCCATGACGGAGGCGATAACTGGAAGCGCCTTGGAGAGGATGAGGGCTTGCCCGATGGTACGCTCGGCCGCATGGGCTTGACCATGAGCCCTGCTGATCCGGACATTGTCTACGCCTTGGTGGAGTCCAAGAAGACGGGTTTGTACAAGAGCACGGACGGCGGGGAGTATTTCGACCTCGTTTCCACCAAAAACATTGGCAACCGCCCCTTCTATTATGCGGAAATCCACGCGGATCCACAAGATCCCGACCGGCTGTTCAACCTCTACAGCATGGTGAGCGAAAGCACCGATGGGGGCCGCACATTTGATGTCATTCTGCCCTACAGTGGGGCGCACCCGGACCACCATGCGTGGTACCAAGATCCGGAGGATTCCGATTTCATCCTCAACGGCAATGACGGGGGGATCAACATCAGCCGCGATGGCGGAGAGACCTGGAGCTTTGTGCGCAACCTCCCCGTGGGCCAGTTCTACCACATCAACGTCGACAATGACATGCCCTACAATGTCTATGGAGGCTTGCAGGACAACGGTTCTTGGAAGGCGCCGGCCTATGTGTGGCACGGAGATGGCATCCGCAATGAGGACTGGCAGGAGATCAGCTTTGGCGACGGATTTGACGTGGTGCCCATGCCGGGTGACCCCGACATGTGTTACGCCATGTCCCAAGGCGGCAACGTGTACCGGATTCACATTCCCACCGGGGCCATGACCTACATCCAGCCGAACCACCCTGACAGTATAGAGCTGCGCTACAATTGGAATGCGGCCATTGCCGCAGATCCATTCAACGCGGAAGGACTGTACTTCGGGAGCCAGTTCGTGCACCACAGCACGGACCGGGGCCAATCTTGGACCATTCTGTCGCCCGATTTGACGACCAACGACCCTGAGAAGCAAAAGCAGACCGAGAGCGGCGGACTGACCACAGACGCTACCAACGCAGAGAACCATACCACGCTCTTGTGCATCACCCCCCATCCAGAGCGCGCTCAGGAAATCTGGGCCTCCTCAGATGACGGCATGCTTCACCGTACAGTCAATGGTGGCGGCGCATGGGAGTCTTTGGGCAGCCGCTTGAAGGGTTTGCCAGAAGGCAGTTGGATTCCGCAAGTGCGGATTTCTCCGCACAACCCCGATGAGGTTTACGTGGTGGCCAACAACTACCGCCGCAATGATTGGGCACCTTACCTCTACCGCACCCGCGATGGCGGTGCAAAGTGGGAGCGCATCATTGACGGGGACGATGTATTGGGCCACGCCCAAAACGTCCTTCAAGACCCTGTAGAGCCGAACCTGCTGTGGTGCGGCACGGAGCAGGGGTTGTGGTGGAGCTACAATGGCGGAGACAGCTGGCAGCGTTGGACCGATGGTGTTCCTGCGGTTCCGGTGCGGGACATCGTGTTGCAGGAGCGCGAGTCCGACCTCGTGCTCGGCACGTTTGGACGTGGCGTTTACGTGATCGATGGATTGGAGGTGGTCCGCGCCTATGTCGCGGCGGGAGCCGATGAGACTTTTGGTGGTGCGGCTTGCACCATGTTCCCCCCCGATCCTGGGGTGATGGCGGAGTGGCGCCGCCCGGCTGGAGAACGTTTCCCTGCTGATGGGTATTGGTCCGCCGACAACAAGGGCCGTGGAGCGCGGGTGCACTGCTACTTCAATGCGGACAGCCTTGAGGCTGTGGCCAAGGGTGAAGCTTTCTTGTTGCATGTGCTCGATGCCGGCGGCGATACCGTGCGCACCATGGAGCCCGAGCCTGAAGCGGGCATGGATTGGATGCGCTGGGACATGCGCGGAACGGGCACATTCTGGCCTTCTCGCCGCAAGCGTGACAAGGATGCCCGCCCCGGTGGGGGATTCCCTGTGGAGCCGGGCACCTACCGCATGGTCTTGGAATTGAATGGCGATTCGACCTCGGCCATATGGGGAGAGGCCAATGTGGAGGTCATGGCCGACCCCCGTCGCTCGGCGGCTTCCGATATACGGGATGCCCAGCGCGCCCACATGGAAGAGGTCTATGGAGTGGTCAACCGCGCAGATGCGGTCTTTGAGGAACTGAAGCGCATGCGCCGCGCTGGAAATGCCGTTTCAGACCGCATGAGCCACGCCAAGCGCGCGCTGGCCAAGGGAGACACCACTTACAAGCCGGTTAAGACCCTGGCCGATTCTCTGGATGGCCAGTGGACCGCGCTGGATGAGCGTTACTTCACACCTGAGGGGTTCAATGGATACGATGCCGAGGTTCGGATCCAGGACCGCGTGTGGCACGCCATGAGCTATGCCGATGGCGGCATGGAAGCTCCCGGAGCCAATGCACAGGACGCACTGAAAGCATTGGACCGCGCTGTCATTGCTGCAGAGAAACACCTCGAGCGCATTCGGGGTGGTGTATTTGCCGACTGGCGCACTGCGGTGGAATCCACCAACTGGCCCGTTTTCGGAGAATTCGAGGAATGAGGACGCCGGCCCCCGACAGATCATCGGGGGCCGGATGTCGCTCAGTCACATTCGTTGGCAAACTCGCCCAGTACGAGCAGCAGGTCGGCTACTGTTGTGCCGCCATCGCCATTGATGTCGGTGGGACAGGTGTCCGGCTCTAATGGACCTCCACCGCCGCCTTCACATGCGCCTTGTGTCCAGCTGATCAAGCCTCCGAAATACATGGCGTAACACGCATTGGCATAGGTCATGCCATCGCACCCGCACACCGGATCGTATTCCTCGGTACAGGGGTAGTAAGGGTTGATCAAAGTGGGCAAGACGCAGGTGTCCCAAATGCAGGACCCATCATCTACTGTGGCGTCGGGGTCATAGTTGACCGCACTGGGGTTGGTGCACCCTTCCACTTCCGTTGAACCGCAAGGCCCTGGTGTCCAATACAGGATGCCGTGGACCATCTCTGCAAAGCAAGAGTTGGTGTAGGTTACCCCATCACACCCGCATACGGGGTCGTACACTTCAGGGCAGGGGTAAGTGGGGTCGCTTGGGCCATAGCAGTCGCCTTCAAAAATGCAGGACCCGTCGTCGATGGTGGCGTTCGGGTTGTAATTGATGGCTGTGGGGTCCGTACAACCGAATACCTCTCCATCGCAGGGCGGCAAATCGATGCACCATTCGACGTGGCAGCACTCCAACCATTCACCGGCAGCACCCGCCTCATAGAATACGAGGTCAATGCAGAAAGGACTTTCGCCCAAGGTATTGGGGTCCAGATCCACATTCAGAATGTCCGACGTCATGGGAACGATGCTGATGCCTGTGACCCATTGAACGATGGTTCCGGATTGGCCGGGGTAGCTCATCTGCAGCTGACCGAAGGTGTAGCTTGAGTTGTTGGAAACGCCAAACTCCAGGTGGTATCCATCGGCATCGCAATTCGAGCTGTCAAACAGGACCATCGTCGCACAATCAGTATCACACGGGGGCAATTCAACGCAGTGCTCGAGATAGCAGCAGGCTGTATTGGGGTCTAGGGCTGGATCGGATTCGTGTGCGGAAACCATGAAACAAGCATCTGACACATTGGTGTTGCCGGTCAAGGTCACGGAGAAGTCCATGCAATCGCCTGGGGCAATGCCTGCGCCGAGGTCGAAGACCGTTTGATCGATGCTCAGGCCTGGTGGCAGCACAGTGGACAGGGTGAAGTAGCCCACATTGTATGGATTGCTCGACCCGTTGCACAGCGTGAAGTTGTAATCCCACCCGCTTCCATCTTCGAGGCAATCGATGTCGCCACTGATCATGGTGATGCACGTGCTGTCACTTGGGACGGTATCCCCCGGGCATTCGAATCCGAATTCATCCCCGCAAAACAGGCTGTCGGGTCCAAACCAGGACCACCCAATGACGTGGGCGCCGGGCTCGTCGAAGCAGACCACAACGGCATCGTTGATGACCCCTTGGGGAAGTGGGCCCGCGATGTAGCTGAGATCCACCTCGTCAGGACCGAGGTTCAAAATGTTGAAGTCCGCCGAAGGAGAGAAAAGGGCAGGCTCGCCGTGGGTGTGGACACTGAGGTGGGTCAGGTCGATGGTGCTTTGGTTGTCAAAGGACAGGGACACGCAGCAGTCATCGGTGATGGTGTACAACGGCTCGATGTTGCAGCTGCAGTCGAGGAGGGTGAACTCGAGGTCCCCCGACATGGCGCTGCACCCATTGGCATTGGTGGCCATCACGTTGTAGATGCCCGAGGCATTGACGACCAAGCAGGGGTCGTTGGCCCCGGCGATGGCGGTTTGGTTGAGGAACCACTGGTATGCCGCATAGCCTTCAGGTGCGCAGAGCGTATCGGGGCCGCAGTTTTCGTAGCATCCTGTTGGCACCGCGCAGAGGTCGGGTACCGGGAGCACTTCAAACGAGGCACTGTGGTAGCATCCGTTCGCATTGACTCCGGTGGCGGTATAGATACCTGCATTTTGCACGGTAATGCTCGTACCGGTGGCACCGATGTTCCATGAGTAGTTCACGCCGGGTTGGACGGGATCGACTTCGATCAGCACATCGTCTCCTGCGCAGGGTGGCACATTGGGCGAGGTGAGCGTGAACAGCACATCATCGACCCATTGCACGTTGTGCACGCCGGAAGAATGCGGACAGTTGTTCGCGTCCGTGACCACCAGTTCGATGTTGTGCACGGTGCCGGGAGCGCCGGAAAGCGTGAGGGTGGATGCGGTGGAATACAAGTTGCCATCCACCAACCACTTGTAGGTGCTGAAACTGCCGACGGTCTGGAAGAAGGCGTTATCGGTTCCGCACACGATGGAAGGCCCGATGATGGTGGGACTGAGGTCGGGCAATACCTGGACGGAGATGGGGCCGCTGGTTCGGGGGCACCCGTTGGCATCGGTGATGGAGACGTAGTATTCTCCGGGTCCAGCCGTGTAGTTGTCCATGGTGGCACCCGGGATGTTGGCCCCGTTCTCATCCGACCATTGATAGGTGTCAAACCCTGGCATGGCTTGCAGGAGTGCGGTGCCCGGATCGGAACACACGATTTCATCCAATGTGGCGGCAAACGGATCGGCGGGTTCGGGATGGACGGTGACGGTCGCTGTGGCCGATTGGGTGCACCCTTGCGCGTCTTCAGCGGTGACCGTGATGATGTTGTTGGCCGGCACAGAAGTGAAGGTGTGTTCGATGGTATCGCCTTGGAAGGCCACGCCATCTGGGAACGCCCAGGTGTAGTTGACGGCATTGGTGGCGGATGCCGAGTGGGTGCCCGGTTGTCCCACACACAAAGGCGTCTCAATGGTGATGCTGGGCACGCCCACCGACCCGATGGTCACCGTTTGGGTGGCCGTCGCGGTGCAGCCGTTGGCGGCCGTGACCGTGAGGGTGACGGTGTATGATCCTCCACCGGAGTAGTTGTGGGAAGGACTGATGTTGCCAGGAAAATTCACAAGATCCCCTGTGACGCCGTTGCTGTCGCCAAAGTTCCAGTCCCAGCTGACGATGTCGTTGCCCATTCCAGCCTCGTCAATGAAGGAAGCGAGGTCGGTGAAGGCTACATCGGTGCAGCCGTTGATTTCATAGCTGAAATCGGCCGCCAACGGAATGCAGACCCCCACGTAATCCGTGACGGTACAGAACGACCCGAAGTTGCCTAAATCCGGCACTTGTGCCGTGGCCCAAATGGTGTAGCACTTGGCCTCAGTATAAGTGTGCGTGTTGGATGATGTCGGAGGTGTGCCGTCATCGTAGTCCCAGGTGGTGCCGGTGGCGATGACGGAGCCGTCATCCACGGTAACGGTGTTGCAGTTTACCGTGGCGGTGGGGTCCAATTGGTCAGCGGGTGTGCAGGGTCCGGGCCCCACACAGTTTTCTTCTTGCAGCGTGTAGCTGTCCGTGGCCTGGCACCCCGTGGCCGCTATGGTGGTGGTCACGTTGTAGGTATACAAGCCCGGGGAATTCTGCACGGTGTGGGTTTCACTGCTGCCCGTTCCTCCCGTATTCCAGAGGTGGGTCCATCCTGCTGCACTTGGGGTGTACATGGATACGGTACTTGACGAATGGGGCAAGCAGATGGTCTGGGGGTCAGGCGAAGAGATGAGGGCCACTGGAACAGGAGCGGCGTCGACGGTGAAATAAGCGGTGCCTTCACAACCGTTGAAATCCGTGACCAATACGCTGTGTTGTCCACCTGTGGTGACGGCGAATGGTGACCCTGGGGGAGTTGGCGGACTGCTGGGCGATGTCCAGGCATAAGTGTTGTAAGCCGTGGTGGTGGACAAGGTGGCGGGGCTGATGGCGCCAGGGCAGAGGTAGCCACTTTGTGAAATGACCGGCTCGGGTTGCGGGTTGACGTTGACAGTGAAAGTCCCGACTTCATGGATGCCGCACAAGGAGGAGGTCACTTCGACAGTGGCATTACCCATGTAGTCGTTCCATTGGATTTCCACTTGGTCTGTACCCTGGCCGTCTACGACACTTCCGGCCGTGGCAGGGACAATGGTCCAGGTGAAGGTCTCACCGTCAGGAGCGCCAGAGGTACTGAGCGTGTAAGCCTCAATTTGGTTGGCACAGGATACGTAATCGTTCAAGCCCGTGGGGGTCACCGGGAATTGTGCCGTGAAATTCAATGAGGCCGTGGCATTGCAGACCGGCGCTGAAGAGGAGGAAGCATTGACGGTCAATTGGTGTGTGGCAGAAGTGCTGGACCAGTTGACGGTGGTGTTGGTTCCGAAGAAGCTGGACAGCGTGCCTTGGCCGGCTGGGACGCTCCAGAGGTAGTTGACTCCTGGTTCTGGATTGTCAATGGCATAAAGGAGGTCTTCACCGGTGCACCCTTCGAGCGGTCCGACGATGACGGGGTTGGGCGCGTCTGAAATGAGCACTGTAACGGACACCTCAGGGTTACAGAACATACCCGGAGTGCCGGTCGCGGTGACCGTATAGACGCCCGCGCTGGGGAAGTCCACTGTGAACAGGGCGCCGGAAGAAGTGCCTGTGGCCGGGGCGTTGACCGACCAGGTAACGGCGGGGTCGTTTACCTGGAAAGTGAGGGATTGGTCCACGCAGGCTTGGTTTGGGGCGGAGAGAAACTCCAATTCGGGCAGGATTTCTACGGTGAGGTCCCCTGCTCCCGCGCAATCGGGGTATGCATGACCTTGGAGGCCACCGAGGAAGGGGCTCTCATATTCGACGTGTATGGTGCCCACTCCAGCAGGGCCCCAAATGATGCTGATCTGGTTGCCGTCTTCGTTGACCACGGTACCACCGGTTACGGCCCAATCGTACACCACATCCATCCACTTTGGGACGGAATAGATGGCGGCTTCACCAGGGCAGACAATCTCCGGTCCGGAGATGAGGGCGGTGGACGAAATGATGGGGACCTGGACTGTGGTAGGTTGGTCGCAGATGCCGCCGCAGCCTTGGATTTGCAGGCTGACTTGACCAAACGGCCCCTGGTCCCATTGAAGACAGATTTCGGGTGAGTTCTGGCCGTCGATGGTGACGTTGTCGCCATTGGCATCGGTAACCGTCCAGATGTAGGTCGCGCCGGAACATCCAGATGTGGTCCAGTAGCAAGCGCTGTCGCCTTCGCAGAGGGTGGAGATGCACTCGATATCCGGCCCTTTTTCATCCAACACTTCGATGTCCATGGCGTAGGTGTCCTGGCAGCAGCACACGGTATCGCCCTCCGCGTTGAGCAGGGGGGCGGTCACGGTCAGGATGACGGTGTAAGTCCCCGGGGTGGTGTAGGCATGGATGGGGTTGCCATCACCCGAGTGGTTTCCGTCGCCGAAGTCCCAGAAATGATCGGCGCCCGGTGTCGATGTGCTCAAGAATTGGACGTCGGTTTCCAGACATACAGGGGAGGGTGCGGTGAACCCTGCCGTGGGTGCTTCGCCCACGATGACGCACTGTTGGATGACGGTGATTCCTGCCGGACCGGTGATGGTGACGGTAATGCTTCCTTCTCCTATTGTGGTCCATTGTACTTCCACACTTGCGGGGTCTTGAAGCGGTCCAATCAAGGTACCCCCGGTGATGGTCCAGTCGTAGGTGTTCTGGTTGGAGTAGGGCGCCAGAATCGTTGTGATGCTGTTCTCACAGACATACACGCAAGCAGCGGTGCTGTCGTCTACAGTCGTGCCGTCACCATTGATGTCCGGGTCGGTCACCACTCTCGGCTCTAGGACAATCACTGAGCAGTCTCCTTTGTCTGTGCCGCACTCTACGGTGATGGTCACTTCTGCTGTGCAAAAGAGATCCGTTCCTGTGAGTAGCGTGTACACAAAATTGAACGTGCCGCAACAGCTGCTGCCATCTGCGATTCCGGTGTAGAAAATGTAACCGGTGCCTTGTTCAGCTTGGAAACAGGGAGGCAAACCTTCGATGGAAACGAAGGCATCCATGCCGATGATGTCGTTGCTGAGCAGGTTGGCTGTGAAGGAAGGCAGGTCCTCTTCTTGGATGATGTAGTGGTCGTCCACGGCCAACAGCACATCGGGATTACAGCCGTCAAAGCTGCCTTGGGTAAACAATGAAGGGAGGGCCCAAAACAGGGCAAAGGAGAGGAGAATGATTTGGCGCATTCACGCAATAACTTGAAAATCAGGGTATAATGACTGATAAAAGTCATCGAAACCGATGACTTTTTGTGGTTGTCCTGTCCGCACAAGGTGGAACAAGCCTGAAAACAGTGCGCTGATTACCCGTTGCCTCGGATGCTCCAGCCAATGCCGAAGTGGAGGGAAACATTGCGGACGCGGGGCCCAAATGGAGTGCCGCCCAGGGCAGGGCCATCTTTCTTCAAACTCAAGGCACTGCCTGAGATGCGGGCTTGAAAAAAGGTGGATTCGCCAAGGGGTGCCCGGGCGTATGCTTGACCGCCTATATCCCAAGTGTTGAGGTCCTCTTCAAGACTGCTCGAAGTGTCAGAGACGCGCTGCCATTTTTCGGCCTTGATCATGCGTCCGAGGTAAGGGCCAAAGCCCAGCTGATAATCTCCCAGATTGATGTCGAGCAGAATGGGGATGTCGATGTAGTTCATCCTCAACTCTATGGTGGTGGTGCCAACTTCAGGGTCACCGCCACGGCGGCTGCCTTTTTCGGCGTAGTGCATCTCGAGTCGGATGCCCCAGTACTTCTTAGGATTGCGGATGTCAATGAAGGCACCGCCTGAAAGACCCAGCTTGTTAAATCCCGTGAAGTCGTCGCCCTGTACTTGAGAGGCATTGATGCCCGCCACCGGGCCTCCATCGAAACGGAGGACTTGCCCGGAAAGACTGGTCATCATGGCGAGACCAAGGAGGAGCGCTGCAAACCTCATGGCGTCCAAGGGAGGTCAAGACAGTTCAAAACCTCACCATTGGCATTGGTGAGGACCGCCAGCACGTGGCTGTTTTCTTGGACCCATTCGGGGTCCCATTGGATGGTGTAATCTTCTTGAATGGTGCTCCCAGCCGTGGGATTGGTGGTCACCACCAAACCGTCGGCTCCGCTCAAGCTGCCACGCAACAGGTGGTTGTGCTCGAAATCAGGGATGACCTCCGGATCGTTTCCGTAATCCAATTGGGCCGCGATGAGGTTGTTCTCGGAGATGAGCAACGCCAGTCGCACATCACCTTGGATGGTTTCTGCAAACGTGGCATGCACATGGAGGTGCACATTGTCTGCGGCTGATGGATCGGGTATGGCAGCACCTTGCAGATGGGCGGGAGGTGTCAGAGCAAGCTCGGCATTGACTGTGTTGGTCCAATTGTTGGGAGAAACCACAGCTCCAGGTCCTCCTCGGCGGTTGACTCGGCCCATAGGGTTGGCCTGAACGTCGAGTTGGTCCCAGTAGAAGATGGACTCTGGGTTGGTCCAGTCCGTGTCAAAAGGGGCATTGCTGACAGCGGCCAACGAGCCGGCATGGATGGCCAGCAAGTGAACCAGATTGTCGTGTTCTTCGGCAAGTTGTGTGGCCAGCTCTCCAGCTGGGGGACAGTTTCCGCATTGGTGGGCCGTGAAGTCTTCGAGGAGCACGTGCTGGGGACCTGTCGTCATGGCCTCAAACTCGGGCGCAGGGGCTTCACCGTTGTAGTTGATGGTGAGCGGAACAATGGGGTCGTCGATGGTGTCGCACCCTGTGACCAGCAAGGCAGCAACGGCCATCACTGTGGCCAATCTTGTAGAGGTGGAGATCATCAGAAACTGCTTGTAAAGGTGATTTCGAAACCGTTGGACGCAGGCACTGCTCGGCAGACGCCACCAATGCAGAAGATCCCTTCGCGCCGTTTTCCGTAGCCAACCGAGAGGCGGTGGGCGCCTTCAATGCGTCCGACAGTGCCGTACAAATAATGGACGCGCTGCTCGGGGTTAGGGTTGCCGAAGTTGTATTGGTCCAGCACGGAGAAGAACCAATGGGGGCTCACGGAGTATTCTGCGAGAACCGTGGCCCAGTCGCCTTTGTCCTGTTTGACTTCTTTCATGAAACCGTCTACCTCTTTCATGTCGGTGCCGGTGAACAGGGCTTGTAGTTCTGTGCGGAGGCTGTGCCCTTTTTTGATGCGGACTTGCGTTTCCACCACGTGGACGTTGGCATTGACAATGCCCTTGTAGTCTGTGGTGACGGGGGTAGCGAGGGTATTGAAGTCAAAGTGGAAGAACGCGTACTTGGCTTTAAAGCCTTTCGAGAATTTCCGGCTGATGTCGAAGTTGATGTCGCGGATGTACAGGTCCTCACCGGCCTTCCAGCTGTTGCGTTCATACCCATACACGGCTCCGTCTGTCCCTGTCAAGTTTGTGGTGTCAAGGCAGCTGGCGGTGGCGTATTGGAAACTGATTTTGGTGCCGTACTTGCCGCCAAGCTTGCTCTTTCTGGGGATGGTATAGAATACTTCTGCAGACCAGCCCACTTCACCTTGGACCACGGTCGCATAAGGATACAGCGTTGCAGCGAGGTTGTAGGTGTGCTGCTTGGTGATGGCAGGGATGTAGTTTACCGGGAGATCGAAGAGCTGGAGGTTCCGGTCAGAGCGGAACTGCATGTTGTCGACGCCTTTGAATCCAAGGTTGATGCCCAGCCCTTTTGTGGACCAACCTGCGTTGAGCAAGATGCCTTCACCACCGCGATAGGTGTAGCCGTTGTCCGCATTGGGGTCGTTGATCTTTCGGACGTATTCACCCATGAATTGGAACCCGCCTTTTTGGACCTGTGCCCGGTAACCCCAAGAACCGACGTTTTGGGGGAGCTCCAGAATGAGGGTGTCTTTGGAGATGGTGCTGCCTTCTTGGAAGCGGGAGACAAAGCTGGCACCCAGGGTTATGCGGGTGCCGGCCGATGCCCAGCGTTCGAAGGCGTCGTTGAGGTTGATTTCCCCATCAAATGCACGGATGATGCCGGGGCTGTTGATCAGCCTAGAGTCGAAATCAAAACGCTGTTTTCCGACGAGGCTTTTGACGGTGACGCCATTGGCAGGCCGCAGAATGAGGCGGAACCCATCCATGGCGTTGTCGATGCCCAAGTTGCGCTCTTCATAGGAGCGCAGGACCAGCCCGGAACCGAATTGCTCGTAGAAATTTCCAATGGTGACCTCAAAGTGTTCCTTGGAATAGTTGGCATAACGGTAGCCTATGCCCGAGCCCCGAAAACGTCCAGGGTAGCCGAGAATGGGGTCGAGGTAGCTTTCGTAGCGCATGCCCGCGGAAAAGTCGCCGCGGGTATAGATCAGGTTGCCAAAGGCGTTGAAGCCGGTTTTACCCGGGGGTACCTGCGCACCAATGAGGGTGTCCTCTTGGTACGTCTGGAAGAGCATTTGCACATTGCCCGTGATTTGGCCGGTGGCTGGCTCGTCCTGGGCCAGGGCCATCCAAGGGCAAATGATGGCCAGCGTCCAGGCCAGTTTCAGCATGTGCTTCATTCGCCAGCGAGCTTCATCAGTTCCTCGTACAGTTCTTCTTCGTCGCCGTCGGCGTAGTTGTTGTGCTGCCAGACCACACGGCCCTCGGCATTGACCAAAAATGTGTGGGGGACGTTGTTGACCTGCATCGCCCGCGCAAAAGCCTTGTTGGGGTCGAGCAGCACCTTGTAGTCCCATCCGACGCTGTTGACATAGGGCTTGACCCGCATCATGCTGCGTGGATCGTCAATGGATACCGCGACCAGTTCTACGCCCGTTTCTTCTTGCCAATCTGGGTAGAGGTCAGCGTAGTTGTTGAGCTCACGTTTGCAAGGGCTGCACCAGGTGGCCCAAAAACAAAAGAGCACGGGCCCATCGGCCTCCTCGACAAAGGAGCGGGTATCAACCGTCAGGTCACCGAGGTCTTTCAATTCAATCGAAGGCACTTCTTGTGCATGCACAACGGCACAACCAAAGGCTAGAAGGAGGAGGAGGTTTCGAATCATCATGTTGCAGAATCTGCAAGAAAAGAAAGACCGACGAGGCAATGCCCCATCGGTCTTCCAAAAAATCGATATCTGAAGTATTACTTCTTGGTCACACGCAGGGTAGAGGTGGTCTCACCAGCGGTCAAAGTGACCAGGTAAATTCCGGACTCAACACCAGCGAGGTCGAGCTGCAAGCGGCTGTTGCCGGCAGACATGGTGCCCATGTCCTGAGACATGATGCGCTGACCGAGCAAGTTGACGACGTCCAAGCGGACTTCTTCTGAACCCGTGAGGTTCAAGTCAACCCAAGCCACATTCTCAACGGGGTTGGGATAAACGTTGAATGAAGTCTGTGCAACTTCCTCTTCGAGGCCGACGACGGTCTGAACGTCAGCTGCGCGGGTCTCTGAGTCGAAACCATAGCTTCCGTTGTATCCGTAGATCATGCTGTAATTGGACTGGTCATCGTTGAGGGTGTAGACGTAGCAAGCTCCGTCAACGCTGCCCCACTGGCTTCCGAAGAGGCCGTCACCGTACTCGTCAGTGAGGGTGAAGGTGTAGCAACCTGTGGATGGCACACCGACATACTCTTCGTACGTAGAAGTGTTGTCGTAAGTGTTTGGAGCAACTGAGGCTACAACGTTTCCGTCAGCGTCGGCAACCTCCCAACCTGTCTCTGCACCCCAACCATCGGTTTCGATGTAGATGTAGAAAAGGGTAGTGGCTTCCGTTGCGCCGTCTACAGCAGCAAACAGAACGTCATTGTCCTCGTTCATGTCTCCGCTGGTGATGCGGATGCTGAAGTCGGTGCTGCCGTCAAACTGGTGTGATCCCATTTGAACGTCCTCAATCTCATAGGTATTGAGGTCGCCGCTCCAATCGTAAGACATCACGCTGGAACCGTCGATGAACAACTCGAGCGTAGCGCTGGTCAGGTTGTCCAATCCGAGGTTCATCAACTGAGCGCTCACCGCGGATGGGCTGTTGCTGCAAGTGATGGTCTCACCTGTGTAGCTCAACACCGCTGCATCGTTGGCCATGGTAGCTGCAGCGCAGTCATTGGCAAACAAAATGGTGGCGTGATCATCAGCACTGATTTGGCTGCTTTCCGTAAGCATGCGGTTCGGGCAGATGGTGTAGATGGTGGGGTAGTAAGCTCCAGCGTAATCGTCAAAGATGTTTCCACCATTGTCGATGATAGGGTAACCGGTTCCTTCGGTCCAGTTTCCTTGGGTCGCTGTACCTGTTCCTTCGAGATCTTCCAAGGTTGTAGTGTCATCGCCTTCAATGAAGAAAACGTAAACTTCGTCCGTTCCATCAGGACCATACATTTCCCAGATGTCTTCGAGTGCACCTGTGTTGTGATAGCTCCAGCAAGGTCCGCACCATGTGGCGGAGAAGTCGATGATGACTTTCTTCCCTTCGTCGAGCAGGCTGTAAAGGTTGTGCTCCACTCCGTTGAGGTCCTCAGCGGTCCAGTCCGGTGCGATGCTGCCGTCTGGCAATTGAGCCGAGGCGTTCAAACTGATAAAGAGCGCAAGCAGCGCGATGTAAATGTGCTTCATTGAGCAGGGTTTTGAGTTGTTTGATTCCTGAATCCTAAAACAGGGAACGTAAATATAGGAGTGTAGGGCAATATTTTGGTTGCATTCCAGTTTTTACGCGTTTGGACCTCCAATCTTCAGGCCTAAAGGGCAATTATGCCGGTTCAAGGCAGTTTTCGAAGTTGCCGCTCCGCTCTGTTTTGGAAGCTATCTTTACAGCATGCGTTCTAAAATCGTTCGGTCCCAGCGTTGGGGCGTGCTCGCGGCCATCTTGGCTTTTTCGGTCATGGGTTTAGCCCAAGGCCCCACTTTGATTGATCCCATCGAAGTTGTGGAAGGAAACCCAACGGATACGGTGATGGTGGCCGAGTGGTTTGTCACCAATGCATCGGAAAACCCGATGACCCTGTATGTAGAGCGCAATGTCTTGCAAGTGGTCGACCCCATGAACTTGCCTTATGCCCCAGGCAACGAGGGTGCCTATGAGCGCTTCTGCTGGGCTGGAACGTGTTATCCCTATGGCGCTTCTTCGAGTGCCTTGTCCTTGGCCATTACACTTGAGCCGTCCGATACCACGGGCATCAATGCTTTCGGGGCGGAGGATTGGTTGATTTCCGATTACTACCCCAACGGTGTGGCCGGCGTCACAGCCCTTGAATATTGTTTTAAGGCGACCGAACAGGGGGTGCCTGAGGTGTGTCATACGGTCCTGTTTTGTGCAGGTGCAGAAGAAGGTGAATGTGTCGTTTCAGTGGAAAGCCAAGCGTCCTTTGGCTTTGAAACTTTGGCCCCGAACCCCGTGGTTGGTCATTCCGCACTTTCTTATTTGGCCCCTGAGGGAGGTCACCTGTTGATTCTGGACTTGACAGGGCGCGAAATGAAGCGGGTACCCTTGGCCCCAGGCCGCGGAACCGTTTGGATTGATGCACAGGACTTTGAGCCCGGTGTCTACCTCCATGCCTTCGAGATGGGAGGTCGGATATTACAAACGCGCAAGTTCAGCGTGGCTCGTTGAGGAGAAATCGCCGCTTGGCGGTTTGGTCTGCGTCGGTGATGGGACCATCTTCGCGGTTTAAGACACCACCCATTCAATGAGCAGCATCCGCAGGAAAGAGGCGCTGGACTACCACAGCCGTGGTCGGCGTGGAAAGGTGGAGGTCATTCCATCCAAGCCCTACAGTTCACAGCGCGATTTGAGCCTGGCTTATTCGCCAGGTGTCGCCGAGCCTTGCTTGGAGATTGCAAAAAACCCAAACGATGTATACCGCTACACGGCCAAGGGCAACTTGGTAGCGGTGATCTCCAATGGAACGGCCGTATTGGGGCTGGGCAACATCGGTCCCGAAGCTTCCAAGCCGGTGATGGAGGGCAAAGGGGTCTTATTCAAAGTCTTTGCTGACCTCGATTGCTTCGACATCGAAGTAGACGCTCTGGACGTAGACACCTTTGTCCAGACCGTGAAGGCCATCGCGCCCACTTTTGGCGGCATCAACTTGGAGGATATCAAGGCCCCGGAGGCTTTTGAAATAGAACGCCGGCTCAAAGAAGAACTGAACATTCCGGTCATGCACGATGACCAACATGGGACAGCCATCATCAGTGGTGCTGCCTTGATCAATGCGCTCGAGCTCGCAGGCAAACAGGCCGATGCGATCAAAATGGTCGTGAGTGGCGCGGGTGCGTCTGCGATGGCGTGTATGGACCTCTACATGCAACTGGGCGTCAAGCGCGAAAACATCGCTGTATTCGACAGCAAAGGACACCTGCACAAGGGACGAGAGGGCCTTGGTGAGCGCAAGCAAAATCTGGCCCATTCCGATGTGGAGATTCCTTCGCTTGCGGCGGCCATGGAGGGGGCAGACGTCTTTATCGGACTGAGCCGTGGAGGCCTTGTAAATGCTGAAATGGTGGCTGCGATGGCAGACAACCCCATTGTGTTTGCTTTGGCCAATCCCGACCCTGAGATTCCATACGATGAAGCGAAACAGGCCCGGCCCGATGTGATCATGGCGACAGGTCGAAGCGACCATCCCAACCAAGTCAACAATGTTTTGGGTTTTCCCTTCATTTTTAGGGGAGCCATGGATGTGCGGGCAACGGCCATTAACGACGCCATGAAAATGGCGGCGGTCGAGGCCATTGCAGCCCTCGCAAAGGAGAATGTGCCCGACGAAGTCAATGAGGCTTACGAAGAGCGTGGACTTGGATTTGGTGTGGACTTCATCATTCCCAAGCCGATGGACCCCCGTTTGATCACGACAGTGGCGCCCGCTGTTGCTTTGGCGGCAATGGAAAGCGGTGTGGCCCAAGAGCCCATCCGAGATTGGGACGATTACAAACGCGTTTTGGCTGAAAGGCTGGGTCAAGACAACACGTTGGTGCGGAACCTAAGTGGCCGTGCGCGTAAACACCCCAAGCGCATCGTGTTTGCTGAGGCTGACCATTATAAGGTTCTCAAGGCTGTGGAAACCGCACGCGATGAGGGCATTGTAGAGCCTGTATTGCTGGGCTCCAGGGAGCGCATTGCATCACTGATTGAAGAGCACCGCATTGAGTTGCCCGAGGTGGAAATCATCGACCCAGCGGATCCCATGGAGGGGTCACGGGTGGAGACTTTCGCCGGATACCTTTTGGGCAAACGCGAACGCAAGGGGTTGACCCATTCGGAAGCATTGGGCCTGATGAAGCGGAGAAGTTATTTCGGCTCCATGCTTGTGGAGTCCGGTGAAGCCGATGCGGTGATCAGTGGCTTGACCCGCAACTATCGGGAGAGCTTGCTGCCAGCTTTGCACACACTTGGCCTTGCTGAGGGCGTCAAAAAAGTGGCGGGGATGTACATCGTCCAAGCAAAGTCCGGTCCCATGTTTTTTGCGGACACGACGGTGAACCGCGATCCGACTGCGCGAGAACTCGTGGACATCACATTGTTGACGGCTGAGGCCGTCAGATCTATGCGCATCGTGCCGAGGATTGCCATGTTGAGCTACTCCAATTTTGGTTCAGCCGATGGACGCGATGCCGAAAAGGTGCGTGAAGCGGTGGCTATCCTTCATAAGGAACACCCCGACCTCATTGTAGACGGGGAGATGCAGGCCAATGTGGCGCTCAATGAAGAGCTGGCCGGGGAATTGTTCCCGTTCAGCAATTTGCGTGGCCGGCGCGTGAACACCTTGATTTTCCCCAACCTGGCAGCGGGCAACATTGCCTACAAGCTGATTCAGGAAATGGGCGGCTTTGAAGTGGTAGGTCCCATTTTGTTGGGCTTGCGCAAGCCGTTCCATATCCTGCAAATGGGGTCGAGTGTCCGCGAGATTGTCAACATGGTCCGCATAGCGGCCGTAGATGCTCACTCGAATCCATGATCCATCACCTCACAGGACAATTCACCGAGCTCACGCCCACATATATGATTGTGGAGTGCGCAGGTGTGGGATACATGGTACACATCAGCTTGCACACTTCGTCCGCATTGGCGGGACAGGTAGAGGGTAAGGTGTTGATTCACGCCGTTTACCGAGAGGATGCCCAGTTGCTTTTCGGCTTTTCTGAGGCGACCGAGCGCAGTTTGTTTGTGATGCTGACCAGCGTGAGCGGTGTCGGAGCGCAGACAGCACGGATGATTCTAAGTGGCCTTGGACCTGCCGAGCTGGTCGAAGTGATCAGCCGAGGAGATGTGGCGGCCCTGAAAGCGGTGAAGGGCATTGGTGCCAAAACGGCACAGCGCATACTGGTCGACCTGCAGGACAAAATGGGCAAAGACCCGGCGTTTGTGGCTTCCCCTGTAAGCGGCCAAGCTTCTTCAGGTCAGAATGAATTTGCGGGGGCAAACAATACAAAGCGTTCTGATGCGTTGGGCGCTTTGTGTAACCTCGGATTTGACAGGAAAAGGGTGGAGACGGTGCTCGATCAGCTGGCCGCTGAAGGGGTAGATGCCGTAGAGGAATTCGTTCGGGCTGCATTGAAAAGACTTTGACCCACTTGAGCATGACCATTTGCAACGACGTTGCGATTCAGGCCTTCCGCAGGCCTCACCTGACATGGTGGGGGCGGTGTTTGGGGCTGCTTTTTGTTTTGGGCTTGATGCCCTTGATGACCCGGGCTCAATCTGACTCGCTCGAACTTCCGTTGCCCCATGGTGAAGACCTGCCCAACCCGGTGGAAACCCCTGGGGGCGTGAGTTTGGACTTTCCAGACGTCATTGATTACGGCGTGGATTACGATGAGAACAGTGGCCAATATGTGGTGCGTCAGCGCTTGGGTGACACGCTGGATTTTCGGAACCCCACCTTCTTGACGCTGGATGAGTTCTTGGAGTACAACATCGATGAAAACCTGAGTGAGTTCTGGACGGAGATGCAGCAAGAGGTGGACGATGAAGAGCGCGGTTTTGCGCCCAAATTGACCATAGACTCCGAGCTGTTCGAGACCATTTTTGGTTCAAACGAAATTGAAATCAAGCCGCAGGGTTCTGCCGAATTGAACTTTGGTGTGCGTTACAGCAGAACGGAAAACCCGCGCCTTGCAGAGCGGGACCGTGCGATCACGACGTTCGACTTTGACCAGCGCATACAGTTGTCCATCGACGGCAGCATTGGCGACAAAATCAACCTTGGAACCAACTACAACACGGAAGCCACATTTGACTTTGAAAACCAGATGAACATCGGTTTCCAAGGTGAGGAAGACGACATCCTGAAGAACATTGAGGCGGGCAACATCAGCATGCCGCTTCAGAGTACCTTGATCCAAGGCAGTCAGTCCCTGTTTGGAACCAAGTTGGAAACCCAATGGGGCAAGGTCTACAATACCACGGTGTTCAGCCAGCAGAAGGGTGAGCGCAAGGAAATTGAAGTGGAGGGGGGCGCCCAAACCCAGGAGTTTGACATTCGGGCAGACGATTACGAGGCGAACCGCCACTATTTCCTCTCCCAATACTTCAGGAACGAATACGACAACGCCCTGCAGAGTTTGCCGGTGGTCAATTCTGGCGCGCGCATCACGCGGATAGAGGTATATGCGGTCAATACGCAAGCCAATACACAAGACGTTCGGAACGTTCTCGCCTTTACCGACATCGGTGAGCACCCTGACTACATTTCTTCGGACTTGCCCATCGCAGACATCACCAATGACCCCAACATTGGCATCAACCTGAATCGGGCGCCCAACAACGGCAACAACGACATCTTCTTTGACATGACGGGCGACCCGAATGTCATGGGATTCAGTGGCGCTGGCGCGGCGATTGCCTCTTATGTTGGAACGGACGGAAGCCCGATCTACGACCAGGGCATTCACTACGAGCGTGTGGGCAATGCCCGCCGTTTGGCACCAACAGAGTTCACCTACAATGACCGATTGGGCTTCATCAGCCTGCGTCAGTCCCTCAACAATGCCGAGGTTTTGGCGGTAGCCTACGAGTACACCTTGAATGGGGAAACCTACCAA
>Ga0206125_10001338_pt1 | contig 28927 bp, 25 predicted proteins | sample Helgoland_Spring_4_FD_148598 | JGI IMG/M metagenome (GOLD analysis project Ga0206125, IMG submission 148598) | Pelagic subsurface seawater microbial communities from Kabeltonne, Helgoland, North Sea - Helgoland_Spring_Bloom_20160331_1 | ecosystem: Environmental > Aquatic > Marine > Epipelagic ... | reverse complement strand
TAAGGACTCTTGCCTTGCAAGCAGACCATCACTTCGCAAAAAAAGGGATTGCTTGGATTTTATATTCCAAAGAACATAATACAACCCAAGGTAGTGTAATTATTGATCATTTATTGAAGATTCACAAAGTGCCAGAGTATTATTTATTAAAGGCTGAAATGGCAAGTTATCAAGGTGATTTTGTGCAAAGTAAGGAGCATATACAGCAGTTTTTTACCCTGGCAAACAACCCTTTGTATGGTGAAATGTACAACACGCATAAAATTATGGCCCTAGTTGAGGTTGATCCTCAAAAAGCATTAGAATTGGCCAAAAAAGAGGTAGGTAATAGGCCGATCCCGCAGTCCTATCATTTGTTGGCATTGGCCCAACTGGCTTTAAACCAAAAGCAGCAGGCGCTGTCAACCATTACAAATCATGTAGATGGTAAAACAAGCGAGCCAATGGCCTTACTTCATAGCGCCTTGGTCTATAAAGCTAATGATATGCAAGAAAAAGTGGGCCCTTTAAAAACAGCATTATTGCCTGCTAGTTTTGAGCTTGGACCTATGGTTTACAAAAAGGTGCTGGCTTTATAAAACACTTTTTAATTAATTCAATTTTCGGTGTTTTGAATTATTTTGGAGACCATAGGAGTAAAGTCACACTATCTTGAGTCGTATAGCTTATTCAGAATATCTTAACTCTTTTGCTCTTTGTTGAAGTAAACTAGGTAGTAATACATTTGCTTTTCTTCATCCCATCCTTTTTCTACAAACTTATCTGCACTTTCTGGATTTATAAAATCTAGTTTTATTTGCACGTTAGTATCAAGACTAATGACATTTTTTATTTTTTTTCTAGCTGCAGTAACAACAGTGTTTGCGATAGGAAATGTAGTTAAATCTTCAATTTTATATTTAGGAGCGCTCTGGTTTTTGTAGTGTTTAAATTCGGGAATTAAATCTGGATTTTCTATAACATCGTCCATGAAATTACCCTCGTTAAAAGTATCGTTTTTGGCAAAATGGTTTACAGCACGATTCATAAACAATACTTCTTCTTTTTTATCCTCTGCAGGTAGTACCACGTCTTTTGCAAAATTTTGACAAAATTTCAAGTATTTTTTGGTGTAGAAATTATCATCCTCAAACGCTTCAACCCCTAAAAATCCCTCTAGCCAATACTTTGCATCATATCTATTACTATCTACAGATAATACTTTATACCCCTGCTCTTTCTCTACATTAAAGATAATACACCCTTTGTCTAGCTTGCTTAGACCAACTCCTTGCTGCAGGTGCGCTTTAATTTGATGTTCTGTTTCAGAAAATTGAAGGAAATCTTGTTTTAGTTCAGATTTAAAAATACCTACCGCATTTACTTTTTCATTATCAATTTGCAAATTTTCTAGATAAGCAACATACACCTCACCACTTTTAATGTGCTGGTGTGTTGATTGATCATACAAGTGCTGTGTGATTTTTTTACTTTGTTGGTGGACACTCTCGGGATCCTCAAATATTTTACTGGCACAATTGAAAAGTTCATGAAATTCTAAATCTGCCTCACTTGCAAAATGAAAATAGTTTTCTTCCTTATCTCTAAAAGGTTTTAAAAAGTATTCTTTTAGTAGCGGAGTAATCTCGTCATCCATCTTATACACATCATCAGAGAGCAGTATAGGTTCGCTTTTACTTTTGTTGCCAACACGATGTATAGATAAACTAGCAATGTGGGTATTAAATAAGTTGATCATAAAATAAAGTTGTGGTATTTAGCCTTTTTGAAGGTAAAAATGCTGGAGATAATAGGCCCATTGCTATGGGTGTGGTTCCAACTATTCTTTAGTTTTTTTTGTTAATTTTTAGTTCCAGGTCTCATCAAAATCTAGATCCTCATAGTCATCACCGCTGCCATATTGATTGTCCTGGAATGTATTATCACCGTAGATATCATCCAAATCTCCATCTGTAGACTCCCCAACAAACTCAGGATCTATAGCTTGGTCAGGGATTTCACCTTGTGCAAACATTAAATTAGGATAGGTAATTCCTACCTGTTTTTCTACAACATCGGCCAGCTCTATAATAAAAGTCCACATAGATAGAAAATCATAAATATAAACAAGATTTCTATGCTCTTTAGAAACCACTTGGCTTAGTTGGGTGTCTGCCATGGTACGTGTTGGCTCACCGCCATCACTCATATCAAAAAGTGGGATTTCTTGTCCTTGTTCCCATTGGTCATTACTCTCATAAAAAGAGGCAACCTCTTGACCATCAAATCCGAAGGCTTGGGTAATGGCATTATGAAAATCCTCAAAGCTAGCGCTGTGTTCGATTTCTATATCACGGAACACCTCATCTTGTGAATTTAAAATGGCTCTAAAACGATAAATCATATACTCTTGTATTAATTTTTAAAGATATTATGTTGCTTTTTATTTACTATATCTGTGCAGGGTAAAGGTCATGCTTGCCAGTAACAAGAAAGCTGTAACTTGGTGTAATACTCCTAGCCAAACGGGAACAAACAACACCAAGGTTAGCACTCCTAAAACAAACTGTACCCCAACTAGAATTAAAAGTAAATTGATTCCTCTTTTTTGTAATAAGGTAGGAGTGTTTTTTGAAGCCTTAAACCATATAAAACCAATACATCCAACCACAAGGTAAGCCAAATAGCGATGTACAAATTGCACACCACTTTTGCCCTCTATAAAGTTTTTAAACAAGGGCTCTTGTTCTGTGGTTACAGAGGTGTGTATGAGTTCTCCATCATTCATAAGCGGCCAGTGGTTGTGAATCCAACCTGCATCTAAACCTGCAACAAAGGCTCCCCAGATAATCTGAATCACGAGTATTACAAGCCCCACTCTAACTAGATTTCTAAAACTGGTGTTTATCTGCTTTTTTGAGGGATATATTAAATCTAAGGCTACCCAAAAGGTATAAGCAAATGTCAAAAACGCTGTTGTTAGGTGCATGGCGAGTCTATAATGACTTACATCTGGTCTATCTACCAGGCCGCTTTTTACCATATACCAGCCCAGAAAACCTTGAAAACTTCCCATAAAAAGTAAAATCACACATTTTTTTATAGTGGCTTTTGTAAGTTGTTTTGTAGCTAAGAAATATAAAAATGGAAGAAGAAAAACAAGTCCTATCACGCGCCCAATAACCCGGTGTATCCATTCCCAAAAATAAATGTCTTTAAACTCATCTAAGGTCATGTTATAGTTAAGTTTTTGATATTCTGGGTATTGTTTGTATAAATCAAAGGCTTCATTCCATTGCATGGCATTTGTTGGAGGAATGGTACCAGATATTAGTTTGTAGTTTGAGATAGACAAGCCAGAATGTGTTAGGCGAGTAATACCTCCTACAATTACCATAATAAAAATTAGCACACAGCCCGTTAACAGCCAGTAGATCACTTTTTTATTGTCTTTCATACAATTGTTTTTAATCCTAGTTTTGCTCCTTTTTCTAACATAAAAGCTTTTGCAGGCTCATACTCATTAGGTATTTCACCTTCTAAGATGGCTTCTTTTATGGCATCTTTAATTTGTCCAATCTCACGGCAAGGAGATAACCCAAAAGTTTTCATGATTTCTTGCCCACTTACTGGGGGCTGAAAATTACGAATACTATCACGCTGTTCTACTTCAATAATTTTAGCACGAACAATTTTAAAATTATGATGATATGTCTTAAATTTTGTAGGATTTTTTGTGGTAATATCTGCCTCACAAAGTGTCATTAAATCTTCTACACTTTCTCCAGCATCAAAAACCAAACGCCTTACAGCACTATCTGTTACATCGCTGGCAAGAACAATTGGACGAGAGCTCATTAGCACCATTTTTTGAACAAACTTCATCTTGTCATTAAGAGGCATCTTCAGTCTTTTAAAGAGAGAAAAGACCATTTTGGCTCCAACAAATTCATGGGCATGAAAAGTCCATCCAATTTTTTTATCAAAACGTTTTGTAGGGGCTTTGCCAATATCATGTAGTAAAGCGGCCCAACGAAGCCATAGATTATCTGTGGTTTTTGCAATGTTATCTACCACCTCAAGGGTATGCCAGAAGTTATCTTTATGACGTTGTCCTTCTTTTTCATCAATACCTTGCAGGGCAACAAGCTCTGGAAGTATTAAAGGTAGTAATGTTGTTTTGTGAAGTAGTGAAAATCCTTTGGAGGGTTTTTCAGATGCCAGAATTTTATGTAATTCATCCACAATGCGCTCTTTAGAGATGATGTTAATTCTATGGGCATTTCTAGTAATGGCCTCTAAGGAGTCTTTTTCAATAATAAAATCCAGCTGTGTTGCAAACCTAATGGCACGCATCATTCTCAATGGATCATCACTATAGGTGATATTTGGGTTTTGTGGAGTGCGTATTATTTTTTGTTTGAGATCTTCAACGCCGTTAAAGGGATCTAAAAGCATTCCAAAAGTATCCTCAGCTAAGCTAAGGGCCAAAGCGTTTATCGTAAAATCTCTACGATTTTGATCATCCTCAAGGGTGCCATTTTCTACCTCAGGGTTTCTGCTGTCTTGTTGGTAAGATTCTTTGCGAGCTCCAACAAACTCTAATTCTATGGCGCCTGTTTTTAACATCGCCGTACCATAATTTTTAAATACAGAAACACTTGGTTTTCCAGGCAATAGTTTTGAGACCTGTTTTGCTAGTGTAATTCCTGATCCAACACAAACAATGTCTATGTCTTTAGCATTACCTCTGTTTAGAATAAAATCACGCACAAAGCCACCAATAACATAGGTCTCCATACCAAGGTTTGAACCAGCCTGTGAAATGATTTTAAATATAGGGTTTTCTAATGCTTTTGTGTGTGTTGTAATGCCCACCTAATTGTCTATTTATTTGCTTTTGCAAAGTTACAGTATAGGGCTCACAATTTGAAGTTAATTTTTACTATTTACAAAATTATTCTCGTATTATTTTTACCTGTCCATCCATCGTTAATTTTATAATAGCAGAGGGGTTGTGTGATTTTTTAGTTCTCTCAAAATCAACTACATAGTCTACACCTTCTAGGATTTCATTAGAAATTTGTTTGAAAGTCATGGGTGTTTTTTGACCACTTATATTGGCAGAGGTAGAAACAATAGGTCTTCTAAATTTTCGTACAAGGGTTTTTGCAAAAGTGTCATTTACAACCCGTATGGCCAGCGAATTATCTGGCGCTATAATATTTTGAGAAACTCTAATAGGATCGTCATAGATAATGGTGGTTGGTTTGTCTGCATATTTTAATATATCATAGGCAACCTCAGGAATCTCTTCCACAAATTGATTTAACATTTTAAAATCATGCACAAGACATATCATTGATTTAGTATCCTCACGCTGCTTTAATTTATATATTTTGTCTATGGCATCTGGATTTGAAGAATCACAACCAATCCCCCAGACAGTATCTGTGGGATAAAGAATTAAACCACCTTTTTTTAGTACCACAAGTGTTTTTTCAATTTCAGATTTTAGGTTTTCCATAGATTTATTTTTAAATAAAATATCGTCTGCCACGTTATTTTCTTCTAATTTTTTTGATGTTTCAAAAGTTTTTTCTTGCTTATTAGAGTGATTAGTGATCTTTTATAAACCGAATGTCTTGTTTTTGCTTTAAAGAATATTTTAAAGATACCCCTTTTATGATTACGGGAAACAAAAACCATTTTCTAGGCTTAAAGGGTAGGGTCAATAAATAGTACAATTGTACTATTTTGTAATGTAAAAATGAGTAATGTTTTTTTATGACGTAAAGCTCAGACAACATTGCCTCTTTCTTTATATTGGTTGATGTTGTCGAGCTTTTTCCTTGGAAATGTTGAAACTTTGCTTGTGGCACAAGCGCAGCCTCTACAGCTATTTTTTCTAATTTTTTTGCAAAGTCCATTTCTTCTGAATACAGAAAAAGATTGGTGTCAAAGCCTCCAATTTCAGAAAAGGTACTAGTCCTAAAAAATAGAAAGGCTCCGTTTGGTGAGGTTATTCTTATTGCTTGAGTATATTCTTTATTTCGCTTAGGAAATTTCACAGGATTTATTCTCTCTAATGTTTTTTTGCCAACTAGTAACTTCCAAAATGTTTTGTAGTGATGAAATGAAGGAGAGTAATTTCCATGTGCATCATAATTTTGTGCGGTTGCTAATCCTACTTTTTGATGGGTGTCTAAATGCTGTTTTAGATTTGTCAAGCAATCATTTAAAAAGATAGAATCATTGTTAAGACATAAAAAATAGGTCGCATTTACAAAGGGTAAGGACTCCATGTGTCCTCCTCCAAAGCCCTTATTAATAGGACTTCTGTGCAACATGATGTTTTCTTGGATCTGTAAGTTATCTTTTAGGTAATGAAAATCTTCTGGTTCAGAATTATTATCTATAACAATAATATCAAAAGTCATATCTTTTGAAGTATTTGCTATTATTGAATCTATACACGCAATGGTATATTTTGCGGTATTATAATTTATTATACTAATGGCAACATCTTTCATATTGCAAAATTAGGATAAAATAGATTGATACACATTAATATATTGTTTAGCTGTTTCATTCCAGTCAAAACTTTTTGCTCTAGAGGTATACCACTGGGTGTAAAAATCTTTTTTTTGAGAATATTTTTTCATTCCCTGTACTAGTACTTCAGCCATATGTTCAGGACTATGATTATCCCAGTAAAAACTATGCTCACCACCAATCTCTGGCAGTGAGGTATTGTTGGATATGAATATAGGTTTACCAAAAGCCATGGCCTCAATTGGAGGGATGCCAAAACCTTCTCTTAGTGAGGGAAATACAAAACCTTCACAGTGTTGTAAGTAATACTGCTTGGTAACATCTTCAATTTTTCCTGTGATATAAACGCGATGTGCCACTCCTATTTGTGTTGCCAATGCTTTTAGTTTTTTGGCATAGTCTGTGGCATTGTTTCCGGCTAATACTAAGTCATACTCTGGCAAGAGTGGTAAAATGTTTACTAAGCTCATAAAGTTTTTACGTTCACTAAATTCTCCAATTGAGAATAAAAACTTTTGTTTTGGAAGCTGGTGTGGCTCAAAACTCTCTGGTATATCTATATCTGTAATGGTGTTACCATTATAGATAACATATTGTGGTACACTGGGCACATCAAAATGTGCATGTGTGTCTTTTTTTGCAAACTCAGATATGTAAACGATAGCCGTGCAGCGTTTTAGTTTTTCCTTGAACCGATCTCTTTGGGGGCATTTAAGATGCGTAGGTGTTTGTGTTGCAAAATGTACATCATGAACAGTCAACAAATAAGGAGTCTTGAAAAAAGGTTCAATTTTTATATTTTGGTTTAAACAATGCCATAGGTTGTATTTTTTTTTAATCCTAAAGGCTTTGTGACGGGATATGCTTTTATATTTTTTGTAGGCAAACTCTTCCCCAAATTCCTCTTTTAAACTTGCTATATCCTTTGCATGTAAAACTATATCAAATCCCTTTTTCTCTTGTTTTTTTAGTGCTCTTATAAGGTGATAATTAAATTGACCAAATCCTGAAAATTTGTTTTTTAGATTGTGAGACTCTAGAAATATCTGTTTCATATCTATTGAATATTTCGGTACAATAACCATAGATTTACATATCTTTTAAACACAGAAAATGCGCTTACATAGGCCAATATTAAACCTCTTTTTCCATCAAGAATCCCTAATTTAAAAAAGTATTGATTTACAAACCGCCACCAAGGTCTAAAAAAGAAATGGTATATTTTTGGTTTGACACCTTTGTTGTACAACATCCTAGCTTTTAGTGCGCTGTAATGGTGCATTTTTGCTGTGTAGTTATCAAAGGTAGTATAGGTATAGTGTGGTAGTTTATTTTTCAAAGTAGCGGTTGTGCCTGTGGTTTGCAACTCCTCATGCACAAGGTTATTATTGTAGATGCAGTACTTTTTGTTAAAAAGCCGAATCACTTTATCATTTTGCAAACCGCTAAATTTAATTTTCTTGCCCATAAAATGAAATTCCCTATTCACATAATATGCAATAGCTTTTGGGTCTTTAAGTGTGTTTATAATTTCTTTTGATAATTGTTTTGTTATTTCTTCATCTGGATCAAAAAAGACAATCCAGTCATGAGAAGCCTTTCTAATTGCTGCGTTTTTTTGAGTAGAAAAATCATCAAAGGTTTTTTGATATACTTTTACTTTTTCATTGTGTTTGGCAATGGCAAGTGTATTATCCGTACTGTAAGAATCTAAAATAATGATTTCATGGGCAAACCAAAGACTATCTAAAAAAGCGGGAAGTGCTTTTTCTTCATTAAGGGTGATGATAACCGCAGAAATTTTTGTTTGGTTTTTCAATGTAGCAATCTTGTTTGTGTAAAAATACTCATTTTACAACTATAAAATAAAGCCACTACATCTAGTGTTTTATCATTAGATTACTCCATGGATTTATGTAACAAACTCAGTTTTACATATCTTTGAAAAACACCATACGCATTCACTCCAGCTACAGTAAGCCCTGGAATACCATCTTTGTAGCCTCCTTTTATAATATAAGATTTAAAAAAACGAAACATGGGTTTAAACCAAAAGTGTAACCAAGTAGCTCTTTTACCCTTTGCATATTGTTGTTTGGCTTGAAACCATGCATAGCTCTCTTTTTTTGTTATGTAGCTATGTAAATCTTTGTAAGTGTAATGTAGCATCTTGTTTTTAAGCTGTCCAACAGAGCCGTTACAGATTAGTTTTTCATGCACTTCTCCTTTAAAGTATGCTCCCTCACGTTTTACTAATCGCAGTACATTATCACTATGGCTGTATAAAAAACGATTCATATAAAAATGTGGAAAGTTTATCTTATACCCAGAGTGCATTGGGTTTTGCAAGGTTTCTATTATTTCTTTTTCTAAGGATTGGGTAACGCGCTCATCTGCATCCAAGAACAAAATCCATTGACTTTTTGCATGTTTTAATGCCTCGTTTTTTTGATTACTGAAATTATCAAACTCTCTAGAGATAACCTTGCTTACATGCGGTGTTGCCAAGGCAACCGTTGCATCTTCACTAAAAGAGTCTATGAGTATAATCTCATCTGCAAAGGCAACACTTTTTAATGCATCTTGTATGTATCCCTCTTCATTGAAAGAGGGAATAATTACAGTTAAAGTTGGGCTTTTATGCATCATAAACAAATGTACATAAATTAGACTTTAGACCTTAATTATTCAAAAAAATCAAACACTCAAAAATTTTAGGAGTATTTATAAATAAGCCACGCATCTCGCCCTATAGCTTTCTATTGTGCCTGAAAATTATATAGATATCGTGGGTAATAGATTTTTAAAAACAAAGGCAAAATCTAGTATATTTGCACTAATGAAAACTATAGACACCTCTATTATTATTAGCACCTATAATAACACTCAGTGGTTAGAGAAAGTACTCTACGGCTATAATAATCAAACCTATAGATTGTTTGAAATTGTTATTGCCGATGATGGCTCTGGACCACAAACAAAAGCCCTTTTAGAGCGTCTACAAAAAGAAGTTTTTTATCCAATTGTTCATGTTTGGCATGAAGATAATGGTTTTCAAAAATCCGAGATTTTAAATAAAGCAGTCAAAAAGTGCACTACTGCTTACACCATTATGAGTGATGGTGATTGCATTCCAAGAAAAGATTTTGTTGAACAACACGTAAAGTTTAGAGAAAAAGGTTGCTTTTTATCTGGTGGGTACTTTATGTTGCCCATGGATATCTCACAAAAAATTGACAAAGAAGATATTTACACAGGTCGCTGTTTTGATTTAAAATGGCTAAAAGAAAATGGGCTTCAAACTTCCTTTAAAAACAGTAAGCTTACCGCAAAGCCTATTACTGCTTCTATTTTAAATTTAATAACCCCAACCAATGCTAGTTGGAATGGTCATAATGCCTCAGGATGGACCAAAGACATCATTGCCGTAAATGGCCTTAACGAACAAATGCAGTATGGCGGTCAAGATAGAGAGCTTGGAGAGCGTTTATTCAACTCAGGTATAAAGAGCAAACAAATACGCTATAATGCCATTGTAGTGCATTTAGATCATCCAAGGGGATATAAAAATGAAGTTTCCATAAAGAAAAATCAATCTATACGCAGAGAAACGCGTGAGTTACAAAAAAAGTGGACTACTCATGGTATTGTAAAAGATGCCTATATCAAAGCACCTGTATCTATAATATTGAGCACGTACAATCAACCTTTGTGGTTGGAGAAATCACTTTGGGGCTACGAGAAACAAGATATTAAGGATTTTGAGATTGTAATAGCAGATGATGGGTCTACACAGGAGACTACGGCCTTAATTAAACGATTTGAGAAACAGTCTTTCCTGCGTATTAAGCATGTTTGGCAGCAGGACGATGGGTTTCAAAAAACAAAAATTTTAAACAAGGCAATCCTCGCCAGTGAGGGGGAGTACCTTATTTTTAGTGATGGAGATTGTATTCCAAGGAAAGATTTTGTCTTCAAGCACCTTAAACACAGAAGGCCAAAGCATTTCTTATCTGGAGGGTACTATAAATTATCTCAAGATATCAGTGACGCTCTTTCTAAAGATGACATCGATTCTCAATCTTGTTTTGATGCACAGTGGTTATTAGAAAATGGGCAGCCAAAAAGTTTTAAAATTAACAAACTAACCTCTCACGGGACCAAAGAGTTGATTCTCAATACTTTTACGACCACAACACCAACCTGGGATGGTAATAACGCCTCTGGATGGCGTAAAGATATCCTTGCTGTTAATGGCTTTGATTCTAGAATGCAGTATGGGGGAGAGGATAGAGAACTTGGTGAACGTTTAACAAATTATGGTGTGCAAGGTATTCAAATCAGGTACAGTGCTGTGTCAGTTCACCTAGAGCATGATCGCGGATATGTAACCCAGCAGATGATTGAGAAAAACAAAATCATTCGTGCCCACACTCGTAAACAAAACATTGTTTGGACGCCCTACGGCATCTCTCCCAAAGAGGCTCCACAAGATGCTAAAAGTGTTACTAGTTAAGGTGCTTTTCTAAAAAAGGGCTAAGTTTTTTTAGGATCATCTGGGGGGTTAGTTTTTGATACAAAGCCTCAGGATTCTTTTCTATTTTTCTGGTTTGTACTTGGGTAAAGCTTTTAAATAAATCTGGTTGCTCTTCCAATAAATGTATAGAATCATGAGTGTCTCCATCTTCAAAACTACACCAGCTTTCTTTATTGATATATGGAGAGTATATCGTGAAGGTTGGAACGTTTAATGCTTTGGTAATATGTACACTCCCACCTTCATTGGCAACTAATAGATCACAAGAGTTCATAAGGCAAATAAATCCCCTTATGGAGTCTTCGTAGATATCCATGTTTATGTACTGTTTGTCTGCGCACATTTCATAAATTTTAAGTGCTAGCTGTTTTTGATGTGGCGCATAATTAAATAAAATGGTGGCCTTGTAGGTTTTTGTGATAAAATCTATAAGGGCAACAATGTAGGGGTACGGCATTGATTTTTTTGGAGTACTTCCTAACACTCCGAGCATAATTACAGGTCTTTTAACCTCGGAAATTTTAGAGTATTGTTTTTCTTGATCGGTTAAAAAAATCTTTGGCTCATAGGTTGGATCAGGCAAATCAAAAACAGAAGTAATCATGTTAATTTTATCCTCAATTGCTTTTCCACAGTTTTTAGAACGATGTGTTAAATAACTAATAGGATGGGTGTAAAAAGGTAATTTGAGTTTTTTATGCGCTCGTTTTTGTCCAATTCTATACCCAGCATTGGAGTATAAACAGATAAGCCTGCTTTGAAATTTAGAGTAAGGATCAAAAATAATAGCATACTTTTGAGCTCTTATGTAGCGCATCATTTTAAATAGTTCAAGTGGTTTTTTTAGTACTCTCTCTTCTACAGAAATGATATGGTCTATATTAGGGTTGTTTTCTAAAACACCTACTGTATAGTCATATACAAAATAGGTGACATGACTCTTTGGAAACACCTTTTTAATATTATTGGCAATCACTGAGCTTATCAGTACATCACCAATTCGTTTATTTTGTATTACCAGTATTTGTTTGAGTTCCATTATCTTCGCAAAATACCTTTTTTTTAAACGTATTTAAAATTTATTAATGTCATTTACTCTTAAGATTCATCCAACATTTGCAAGCTCAGAGAAAGGCATTGCATCCTTTCTTGAAGATTTCGAGCACTCGGGGGAGTATCTCACAAAAGGAGACAGGAATGTCATTAAAAAAGGAATAATTAATGGGGTTACTATTACGGTTAAAAAGTTTAAAACACCTAATTTTTTTCAAGGTATTGTGTATCAGTACCTAAGGCAAAGTAAGGCAAAACGTTCTTTTGAATACGCAATAAAACTTATTGAATCCGGAATTAAAACACCTTTTCCTATTGCTTTTGCAGAGCGTTTTAGCTGGGGTCTTAAAGAGAGTTATTATGTAAGTGAATTTGTAGATTATGATTTAGATTTCAGAGTTTTAAATCATACACCGCTGTATCCAAATAGAGATGAGATTTTAACCCAGTTTGCAAGTTTTACTTTTAAACTGCACCAAAACAATATTAATTTTTTAGATCACTCTCCGGGAAACACCTTGATTAAAATTTTAGAAAATAACACCTATGATTTCTATTTAATAGACTTAAATAGAATGAGGTTTGAACATATGTCTTTAAAAAAGCGGATGCATAATTTTAGGCGAATGTGGCTATCAAAAAAAATGGTACGTATTATGGCCACACAGTATGCCCTTCTATGCAAAGTGCCTTTTGCTAAAGTACACGCCCTTATGCTATCTTACAGTAAAGAGTTTCAAGGAAAAGCAAACAAAAGAAAACTTCGCAAAGTAAAACGTAAGTTGTAAACGTTTTGCTATAAATCACGTCTTTTTAAAATTAGGTAAGACCCATACACAAAAACAGTGGTCCAAACCAGGCAAACAAGCATCGAGTGCCAGGGGACATCGTATGATTTTTCAAAACTCTCTCCAACTTGATTGGCTAGTGTTTGAACGGCCCCCAGTCTTGTAAAAGGCTCTGAGATTAAATCTGACATGGCATTAAGAGGCAATAGATTGTATACATTGTCTATAAGATTGATGTCTTTTTTGTTTTTTAAGTAACTAAAAACAATAAAGATAAAGCCTTCAAAAACTTGCCAAACCCCCAAAAAACCAAGTGCAAATGCAGATCTTTTTATCCAAATCCCTAAAAACATGCACATGCTAAAAAAGGTGGTTAATTTTATAAAATAGCCCAGTAGATATTGCAAGTCTGTAAAGACAATGCTAATTTCTGTAAAGTCACTAAACACAAGCCCCAGTGTTAAGCTTACTACAAACAAAAACACACTAGATATCACAGAAAAAAGGAGTACTGCCAGAAATTTTGAAAGGATAAACTCTTTTTTACTTAGACCATCAATGAGGTTTTGTTTGAGGGTATTGTAACTATATTCATTTGCAACGATAGAGACTATAACTATGGCAAGAAAAATTTTAAGCCACGAGGCCATAAAGCCGTTAAAGTGCCAAATAAAAGGAAAATTGAAAATTCCTTGGTCTGCTATTCTAAAATTTATACCTGCAAAGTTAAACTCATAAGAGGCAAATAAAGAGATGCCTAAAATTAAAGAGCAATACACAATGGTTATTACTTTTGCCGCTCTATTGCGTTTTATTTTATCTAGTTCTATGGAGAGTAATCTTAGCATGATGTTTTAATTGTTGGTTTGTGCTGGGTTTTGAGTCAAGGCCAAAAATTTCTCTTCCAGAGATTCTTTTCTTTGCACAAGGTGAGATAGGGTGATTCCTTTTTCAAACAAAAAGGCATTAAGTTTTGCGGCGTCCATTTCTTGTGTAAGATTGGCCACTAGGTAGGTTGTGTCTTCTTTAACGTTTTCAAAGTTGGTGCTCTCTTCGAGAATTTTTTTAAGCCTTGGCATGTTATTGCATTGAAGGGTTACAAAGCCAAAACTTGCATTCATTTGCTCAACACTACCCACATATAGGCTTTTTCCTTTGCTTAACACTACTACATGAGTACACACTTTCTCTACCTCGTCTAGAAGATGAGACGCTAAGAGTATAGTAGTTCCTTTAGCTGCTATTTTTTTTATGATTCCCCTAATTTGATGGATCCCTTGAGGATCTAAACCGTTTGTAGGCTCATCTAAAATTAAAATTTCTGGATTGTTTAACAGCGCAGATGCAATAGCAAGGCGCTGTTTCATGCCCAATGAAAAGCCTTTAAATGCATCATTTTGACGATCTAAAAGACCAACAATACCTAATGTTTTTTGAACCTGTGTTTTAGAAACCTCCTTAATTTTGCAAACAAGCTCAAGGTTTTGTTTGGCGCTCATATAGGGATAGAAGTTTGGCCTCTCAATAATGGCACCTACTTTTTTCAGGGCATCATGTGTAGCTACATCACCACCAAACCAGGAAAAGCTCCCAGAGGTCTTGTTTACTACGTTGAGTACCACCCCCAAAGTGGTAGATTTACCACTGCCGTTGGGTCCTAGAATACCGTAAACATTCCCTTTTTCTATAGAGAAAGATAGATTGCTTACAGCGGTAAGTCTTCCAAATTTTTTGGTAAGGTTTTCAATAGTCAGAATTGTTTCCAAAAACAAATATGTATTAGTTAGCTATCTATTTGACGAGTTAGCTTGTTTATTGTTACATTTATTAAAAGATAATAAAACAATTAATTGTTGTGAGTTTACTTCCATAATGTAATCTTTGTATCAATACCATGTTTATGAAAAAAGTTGTTTTAATTACAGGAGGATCCTCAGGAATAGGCAAGGCTATTGGAGAATACTTACTAGCAAAAAACTATAAGGTCTACGGTACCAGTAGAAACCCTGATCATTTTAAAGAAAGTTCCCCTTTTCCTTTATTACCACTAGATGTTACAAATTTAGATAGTATTAACGCTTGTGTGGCCTTATTGCTTGAAAAAGAACAAACTATAGATGTATTAATCAATAATGCTGGAGTTGGAATTACCGGCCCTTTAGAAGAAACGCCAATCCAGGAAATCCAAAAAGCATTCTCCACAAATTTGTATGGTCCAATACAGCTAACCAATGCGGTTTTGCCAAGTATGAGAAATCAACAAAAGGGGCACATTATAAATATAACCTCCATTGCGGGGTATATGGGCCTGCCCTACAGAGGTGTTTATAGTGCTACCAAAGCAGCTCTAGAAATTACCACCGAGGCCTACAGAATGGAAATACTGCAATTTGGCATACAAATGACCAATGTAGCTCCTGGAGATTTTGCAACCAATATAGCCGCTGGAAGATATCATGCTCCTCTCAAAGCAAACTCCCCCTACAAAAAAGCATATGGAGCAACTTTAAAAATGATGGATGCAGATGTAGATAGTGGTGAAAATCCAATAAAAATGGCGGAAGCCGTCTATCATATCATCAACAAAAAAACACCCAAAGTAAGATATACGGTGGGTGCATTTTTACAAAAATTTTCTATAATTTTAAAGAAAATAGTCCCTTCAAAAATGTATGAGAAAATACTCATGAGTCATTACAAACTCTAAAGGTATCTTTTTGCCTTGTCTTGTTGTTTAGAAATTGCTTCTCTAAACTCAGTTTTCATTCGCTCCAACAATTGTTTTACCGGCAGTGTATCCTCAATAGAGGTTACTCCCTGACCTGCAGACCAGATTGTTTTCCAGGCCTTGGCCTCTGTGTCCAACTCTTTCCCAAAATCCACTTTCCCCTTGCTGTCTATTTGTTCTTGGGTTATCCCTGCATTCTCTAGACTCTTACTCAAAAAGTTTGCGCTTACGCCACTAATGGCAGCAGTGTAGGTAACGTCTTTGGTTTGAGAGTCAATAATCATGTCTTTATACTCTTTATTGGCACTACTTTCATGGGTGTTAATAAAACGGGTACCCATGTAGGCTAAATCTGCTCCCATTTGCATTGTGCTTGCTATATCTTGGCCTGTGCTCAGTCCACCAGATAGAAGTATAAAACCATCAAAAATCTTTTTAATTTCATTTATAAATGGCACTGGATGAAGGGTTCCTGCGTGTCCTCCAGCTCCTGCACACACCAAAATTAAACCATCAACACCAGCCTCAATAGCTTTCTCTGCATGACGTCTTTTGATAACATCATGAAAAACCAAACCACCATAACTATGAACGGCATCTACTACAAGGCTAATGGCGCCTAAAGAAGTTATAATTAATGGTACTTTATGTTTGACACATACTTGTAAATCTGGTTCTACTCTTGGATTGGTGAAATGGACAATTAGATTCACACCAAAGGGTGCTGCTTTTTTACCTGTTTGTTTTTCCCAAGCTTCTAATGCTGTTTTTATTTGTATGACCCACTGTTCAAACCCTTCAGTTGTGCGCTGGTTTAATGCTGGAAAAGTACCTACGATTCCATTTTTACATGCTTCTATAACTAGTTCTGGTCCTGAGATTAAAAACATAGGCGCTGCAACAAGTGGCAGGCTAAGATTTTCAGTAAATTGATTTTTGTCCATAGTGGTGAGATTTTTTATAATATTTTTAAAACCCTATTTCAACTAAGGGAGTGAGGGTTATTTTTTCTTAAACAGTTTGGTAATTCTTCCTACAAAAGTATCAAGATCAAAAATACCTTGGTCTTTGGTGGCTCTATAGGTTAGCCAGATACTGAGTGGAAACATAATAAAAGTACTAAGCCATGTTGCAATAAAGGGATGAAGCGTACCGTCCTCGGCGCTGTTTTTTGCAAAAATACCAATGAAATGATAGGTTAAAAAAAGCAGAATTGCTACTACCATTGGAAGGCCCATACCACCTTTACGAATAATAGCACCCAGTGGCGCTCCAACAAAAAATAAAATAATACATGCAATGGGCAATACTTGTTTGTCATGCAGGGACATTTCATATTTGTTAAGACGTTTTGTTTTTATTTGATAGGTTTTTTTCTTAGCATTTATTGTTTGCAAAGTGCTTTTTGCATTGTTTAACGCCATTTTTGCAATTTCTGTTTGCCTTTTTTCTGAATATAAGTCTAGATAAGAGTTTAGGCTATCTGGTAGTTTTTTTGCTTTTGTCTTCCTGTTATTAAATTTTGAAACCCCTGCTCTGTAATAACTATTATTTGCAAATGTTTGAATGTCTTTGCTGTAATCTTTAGAGAGCGAATCTATCTCTACAAACAGCTCCCGGATATTAAACATGTTTTGGTTGCTTAAATCATTCTCTCTGTCAATGTCTGTATTGTTTAACTCTGTGAGATCAATATTTACGATATATTGTTTGAAATCTGTTTTTGCAAAAGGCATTCGCTTTTGTTTTTTGATATCTTTTTCTTGAATATCCTCATATCTTGAGCCATCGTTAAGTACCAAAGATAAGGTATTACTTCCTTCTTTACTTTTAAATTCTCCAGTTTGCGCTATGGTAACAATATAGTTTCCGTTAGGTTTTGTTGGTTTTTTTTCATGAATAATAACACCTGTAAGAAACTCATTGTTTTCACCATATTTATCATCTACCTTTATATTAAAGCCCTCTCCAATTTGACTAAATTGACCTTCGCTAATCACCATAGAGGGGCTCACTTGAGCTAGATTTCTGCGCAGGTTTTGCCATTTATATTCAGAATAAGGTATAATGTTATTAGCGAAGAAAAAGGCAGTTAGTGCTAAAATAGATATAAAAACCGTAAGGCTTCTCATGGCTCTTTGCAGAGATATACCCGTAGATTTCATTGCCGCAAACTCATATCGCTCAGAAAAACCACCAAAGACCATTAGCGAGGTAACTAATATTGTTAGGGGCAGTACCAGGGGTATAAGTTTGGGGGTAAAGAACCATAAAAACTTTAAAATTATAATAAAATCAATGTCTTTGCCAGCCAATTCTGCGATATACAACCAAATGGTTTGTAACACAAAAATAAACATCAAAATAACAAAGACGCTAAAAAACGTCTTTAGGTAAGAAACCAATATGTATTTGTCTAGTATCTTCACACCAAGTGTTAATCTAATCTATTAATGTAATACCCATCGTTTGTAAATTTTTGCTCGTCAAAGGTAAACAAGCCTTTTGAGAGTGGTAGGTTGGTTTTAAAAGATTGTACGGTTAAAGTATATTTTGTTCCTTTACTATCTATCTGTATTAATTTATAGATGTGTTTTGTTTTTTTGTCTATCCCTAGATGAATTTTTTTAATTTCGGCATTACTGTCTATAGGGGTTAATTTTACAAACTGTATTTTTCTTCCTTTTATATTTTCAACAATACCCATTTTAGAATCATAACCCTTTTCATAAAAAGTGAGCATCTGCGATGGTGTGATGTCTTTTTCATCCTCTGGGTTGTATGAGGATATAGTTACTTCTTGGTCTTCTGAGACAATGGTATATATTGAACTACCATCAAACATACGGGTAATATCTAGCATGTTTATAACATACTTATCATTCAAAAGGGTTAGATCTCCAAAAGTTTGTTGGTTAACACCTTCTTTTTGGTTGTTAAGATTGTATTTAAAATTAATTTGAATATTATCATAGCTTCTAACCTTTGCAGAAACCTCTTTTAGCAAAAGGGTTGCTTGTTGCCCATAACCAGTGCTAGAAATAAAAATAATAAGAAAGCTTAAGAGTGTTTTCATGATTTTATTCGTTTTCTAATAATTGATTTAAAGCCTCAAGAGTAGGCACAGAGACACTTCTGGCTTTACTTCCTTCAAAAGGACCAACGATACCAGCGGCCTCTAATTGGTCAATAATTCTTCCTGCGCGGTTGTACCCCAATTTTAATTTACGTTGTAGTAGAGAGGCTGATCCTTGTTGTGCAATAACAAGCACTTCTGCAGCTTCTCTAAACATTACATCTCTTTCATTGATATTATTATCAAGATTTGTGCCACCTTCCTCGCTAATATATTCTGGTAAAATATAAGCGTCAGGATAGGCTTTTTGACCACCAATATAATCTGTAATATCTGCTATTTCTGGAGTATCAACAAAAGCACATTGTATTCTTACCAAATCGTTTCCTTGCGTGTAAAGCATATCTCCACGACCAATTAATTGATCTGCACCACCGCTATCTAGAATTGTGCGAGAATCAATTTTGCTTGTTACCCTAAAGGCAATACGCGCGGGAAAATTAGCTTTTATGATTCCTGTAATTACGTTTACAGAGGGGCGTTGTGTTGCTACTATAAGATGAATACCAATCGCACGAGCCAATTGCGCTAATCGCGCTATGGGAGTTTCTACTTCCTTTCCGGCCGTCATTATTAAATCTGCAAATTCATCAATAACCAGCACTATATATGGCAAAAATCTATGGTCTTCCTCGGGGTTTAATTTACGTTCTTTAAACTTCGTGTTGTATTCTTTGATATTTCGTACATAAGCGTTCTTTAATAAATCATAGCGCTTGTCCATTTCTACACACAAAGAGTTTAGGGTTGTAATTACTTTGTTGGTGTCTGTGATGATAGCATCTTCATCTCCAGGTAATTTTGCCAAGTAATGACGCTCAATTTTATTAAATAATGTAAGTTCTACTTTTTTGGGATCTACCAGTACAAATTTTACCTCTGCTGGATGTTTTTTGTACAAAAGTGAGGTAAGAATTGCATTGAGCCCTACAGACTTACCTTGCCCTGTGGCACCAGCCATAAGTAAGTGAGGCATTTTTGCTAAATCTACCACAAAGGTTTCATTGCTAATGGTTTTACCAAGGGCGAGGGGTAACTCCATTTCTGCGTTTTGAAATTTTGGCGAAGCAATGGTAGTCCGCATAGATACCGTCTTTGGATTTTTGTTTGGCACCTCAATACCAATGGTACCACGCCCGGGTATGGGCGCAATGATTCTTATCCCTAGAGCAGATAGCGAAAGGGCAATATCATCCTCTAAGTTTTTAATTTTCGATATGCGTATTCCAGCATCTGGAACAATCTCATATAAAGTAACGGTAGGACCTACTGTAGCTTTTATACTTGCAATTCCAATTTTATAGTTATTGAGTGTTTCAACAATGCGATTTTTGTTTTCTTCAAGCTCTTCTTGATTGATAGTAATTCCTTGACCCGCTGTGTAGTCTTTGAGCAATTCTATGGTAGGAAATTTATAGTTGCTAAGCTCAAGGGTAGGGTCAAACTCTCCAAAATCTTTCACAAGCTTATCGCTAAGGTTTTCTACAACAACCTCCTCTTCTTTTGCTTGTTCTATTTCCATAGAAAGACCCTGTTCTGTATCTTGCCCCCCAGGGACTTGTTGCACATTTTTTATGGGCGTTTCAAGGGTAGTCTGCGAGGTGTCTGTTGTGCTAGTAGTGCTCTGGCTAGTAGTTTGTAGCGGTATTTCTGTTTCGCTTGTAGGATTGTTATTTGTATCAATATCAGTAGTTTTGTTTGCTTGGTTTACCTCTGGAGTACTAGAAGGCTGGTTGAAATCTGCAGCAATGTCTTTTTTTGTTTTTCTTAGAGCGTTGATAACCTTATCTGGGGTTATGTTTAATCTTACAACTATATATACAATGGCAAAAAATGTCATACAGAGTACCGTACCAATAAGACCCATATAGTCTTGCATAAAGTCATTAAGCTCAAATCCTATAACTCCACTTAAAATAGAACTATTACTAGTAAAAAAAGCAAAAAATACAGAAAGCCATATCATCACTAATACGCCCCAAAACCAAAACTTTTTTAATTGTTTTTTTGTGAAATCAAAAAAGAGGTATACACCTGTAAGGGTTACAAGGGTTGCAAAAATATACCCTGCTACACCAAATCCTTGATAGATACACAAGTAGGCAATAGTACTTCCAAAAGTGCTAAGCCAGTTTTCTGATTTTAAATTTCTGTCTGTAATACCAATAATACTTTGGTCTGCTTGCCAAGAAAAAAGAAAAGACGTGAAAGAAAATAATAGTGCAATTCCAAGAAGCGCTAAAAAACTCCCTAGTAAAACTTTTTGCTGCTTAGAGAGTGAAAACGAGATGGGTTTTCTTGGCTGTTTTTGTTTTTTTGTTCTAGTTGTTTTCTTTAAAGCCATGAAGTGTGAGGTGTCTCAAACAAAAATACAAATTGTTATGAGTTCTATTGTGTTTTTATTTTTAAATAATAATATTCAACTTTTAAGAATTAAATATAAACTAAAATACTTGTTTTTAAAAAGAGCGAAGACTTTGATTTTCTTTAATTTTCGCTTTGCTTTAAAATTTTGGGATATAAATAAAACACTCTATCACAATAGCAGTTATTGTTGCAAAAAATACCGCTCCTGCTGCGATGTCTTTTATAATGCCAATTTTTGGGTTCTGCGTAGGATGAATAAAATTTACCATTTCTTCTATGGCGGTATTTAAGTCCTCTGCAGTAATAACAAGGCCGAAGGCAAAACATTGGAACATCCACTGAGTTGCAGAAATATCAAAAACAAACCCAGCTTTAGTAACACCAATACTAATTATAGTTTGCAGCTGTATACTAGGTTCGTTTTTAATTAATGTAAGGGCACCTTTAATTGCATACTTAGATGCTAAAAGCCGGTTTTTTTAAAAAAGTAATAAACATTACACTAAGGCATTCAAGGCAGCTTGGTAATTTGGCTCTTGACCAATCTCTGGAACTTGTTCACAGTACAAGACGGTATTTTGCTCGTCCAATACCATTACGACCCTAGAATGCAGATTAGCAAAAGGACCATCTGCAATGCTAAGACCATAGGTGTACCCAAAACTTCCGTCTTTAAAGTCACTTAGCATTTCAACATTGTCTATTGCCTCTGCGGCACAAAAACGTGCTTGAGCAAATGGTAAGTCTCTAGAGATACAAAGTACTTGTGTATTTTCAAGAGACGCCCCATGAGTGTTAAATGTTCTGGCCGAGGTTGCACATACACCTGTATCTACACTAGGGAAGATATTTAGTATTTTTCTTTTACCAGAAAAATCGGAGATATTTTTTGATGATAAATCTGCTGCTGTAAGGGTGAAATCTGGAGCTGTTGTTCCGATTTCAGGCAGTGTTCCTACGGTGGTAGCTGGGTTTCCACCAAGAGTTATTTGAGCCATATGTTATTGTTTTTATTTAAAATTTATTTGTGTTTTACCGTGAAGTAGTTAGGCTTATTTTGTTTGTCCTAACATTCTTATTTTTATCTTAAATGCTGCAAATAGAAGGGTCGTAAATGGGCTCAGCCAGTTAAAAATAGCAAACATAAAATACTCACCAACGCCCACGCCAAGAACATCACTTTGGTAGGCGCCGCAGGTATTCCATGGTATTAAAACAGAGGTAACCGTACCCGAGTCTTCAAGGGTTCTAGAAAGGTTTTCTGGAGCAAGCTTTTTGTCTTGGTATGCTTTTTTAAACATTTTTCCAGGAATAACAAGGGCAAGGTATTGATCGCTTGCTATTACATTTAATCCAAAACAACTCACTACAGTGGTAGCAAACAAACCAAATACACTAGAGGCCATTTTAAGTAACGCTTTTGTAATTCTTGCCAATGCACCAATACCGTCCATAACTCCTCCAAATACCATGGCAGAAGCAATGAGTAATATTGTCCACAACATACCAAGAAGCCCGCCAGAGCTAAATAATTCATTTAAAGTTTCATTGGGTGTTTCTATGGCAGTGTCACTAAGAATAGCTTGAGCAAGTGCCCCTATTGTTGAGTCAGAAACCGTAGCTAAAATTTCAGGCTGAAAAATAACAGCAAAAATAGCAGCAGATACAACTCCTGTTGCCAGAGATTTTAATGGGTTTATTTTGAGTACAATAAGTACAATTACCAAACCAGGAACAAAAAACAGCCACCCTGTGGTATTAAAAGTTGCGTCTATGGTTTGTAGAAGATTACTTATATCTGCCTTACCAGAGGTTTCTATATTCATGCTTAGAATTGAAAATACAATAAGAGTGATTAATATAGTAGGCACCGTGGTATATGCCATGTATTTTATGTGGGTAAATAAATCTGTGCCGGCCATAGCGGGAGCTAGATTTGTGGTGTCACTAAGTGGGGACATTTTATCTCCAAAATAGGCTCCAGAGATAACAGCTCCTGCAATCACTCCTGGGTTTATACCTAGTGCCGTACCTATACCAACAAGTGCTATGCCAACGGTTGCTGAGGTAGTCCAAGAACTTCCTGTAGCGATAGATATAATGGCTGAGATAATCACAGATGCCGGTAAAAATACTTCTGGGCTCAATACCTGTAAGCCATAATATACCATGGCCGGGATAATACCGCTAACAAGCCAAGTTCCAGCCAAGGCTCCAACTAGCATTAATATGATAATGGGCTTGTATACACTTTTAAGGTTTTCTATAACCTCCTTGATCATAACCCCAATAGATACTTTGTTAAAAAGACCAACTACCATACCGACCCCACCACCAATGAGTAAGATATATTGGTTTGAGTAATCACCAAACCAAGCACCCTCTTTTAAAAATATATTATAGGCAAGTAAAGACATTAATATTCCAACTGGTATGAGTGCCTCCCAAATATTTAGTTGTGGGTTGTCTTTAATTTTTTGCTCTTGAAATTTACTATCTGAGATATTCTCTTGTTGCATAGTGTGGCGTTTAATTTGTTTTGTAATGTTACGATTTTGTGAAGATGTATGCAAATCAAAAAGAGAGCTGCAATCTAATCTTACAGCTCTCTTATAATTGTTGCTTAAAATCGTTTTATAAAACTCCTACCTCTTTCATGCACTGACGCATTATTTGGTAGGTGCGTTGTATATCATCATCAAGACCAATGGAGAAGCGGATAAGCCCATCTGTGAGCCCCATTTGTGCTTGTTCTTCTTCTGGTATTTCTGAAGATGTTGAGGTGCCTGGCGCGCTAAACAATGTTTTGTAAAATCCTAAACTCACTGCAAGATATCCTACATTTCTCTCTTGCATTAGTTCCATTAGCTTGTTTGCTTTTTCTAGTCCTCCTGCATCAATGGTTAACATACCTCCATATCCGTAGGTTTCATTCATCATATCATTGTAAAGTTCGTGCCCTGGGTGAGATGGCAATCCCGGGTAGACTGTGCGTAGGCCATCTGCTTCAAATTTTTGTGCAAGATACAAGGCGTTTTTACTGTGTTTTTGCATGCGTATGTGCAAGGTTCTTAGGTTTTTTAATATGGAGGCTGCACGAAGACTATCCATAGATGCTCCCAATAGCATCATTGCACCATCGTTTACATCTCGCAGAGAATCTATAAGCTCTTGAGAACCACAAACGACACCTCCCATGGTGTCACTACTACCGTTTATGAATTTTGTTAAACTATGCATAACAACATCTGCTCCTAGCTTAATTGGTGAGAGACTAAGTGGTGAGAAGGTGTTATCCACAAGTAGTTGCAAATTGTGTTTTTTTGCGATGGCAGCAAGCCCTTTGATGTCTGCTATTTCTAGTAGTGGATTACTAACACATTCACAGAATATAATTTTGGTCTCTGGGGTAATAGCGGCCTCTACAGCTTCAAGATCTGTAATGTCTACAAAGCTAGTTTCAATACTTAGTTTTGGAGTGAAATTCTTTAAAAAAGCATAGGTTCCTCCATAAATTGTTCTGCTAGAAACTATATGGTCTCCGGCTTTACAAAATTGCAATAAGGTAGGAGTGATAGCTCCCATACCACTACCAGCAACATTTGCTGTTTGAGTTCCTTCCATAGCGGCAAGAGCTTCCCCTAAATACATATTTGACGGCGTGGTATGTCTTGAGTACAAATAACAACCATCTGTATTACCTTCAAAGGTGTCAAGCATTGTTTTTGCTGATAAAAAGGTATAAGTTGATGAGTCTGAAATAGATGGGTTAACACCCCCAGATTCTCCAAAGAACTGTAGGTCCTGTATATTATTTGCTGGATTAAAGTCTTTTTTTGCCATGATTGAGTGATCTTATATTTTAATATTACATCAAATATACGCTTATGATGAATAATAATTGTTATTGATAGTACAATAAAGTAATATATACTATAAATTATAAAAATACTTGTTTTTTATTCATGTAGTTAGTGTTCTCTTGCGTATTTTTATGAAAATCTTTCACAATGAAATTGGACGCAACAGATCTTTCTTTATTGCAGTATTTGCAAGAGGATAGCAAACAAACAAATAAAGAACTCTCTTCCAGACTTAATTTGTCTGTAACGGCGGTTTATGAGCGTATAAAAAAATTAGAGCGCACTGGTGTCATTAAAAAATATGTTGCACTGTTAGAAAAAAAGCATCTTAATTTTGGTTTTATGGTCTTTTGTCATGTAAAACTATCTCAACACAAAGAGACTAATATTTCAGATTTTGAAGCAGGAGTATCTCAGTTGGATGAGGTTTTAGAGTGTTATCATGTTAGTGGAGAATTTGATTACTTATTAAAAGTAATGGTAGAAGACATGGATGCCTTTAGGCTTTTTATGACAAGTAAATTAACATCTCTAAAGCATATTGGTAGTACACAGAGTTCTTTTACTATTAACGAGGTTAAAAACACAACTGCTTTTAAAGTTTCTAGAAATTTCAATTAACTACTTCTGTGTAAACTTCTGGGGGTATAAACTTTTAAACTTCTATGCATAAGTGTACCTTTGTATCTAGACTTGGTGTATATCTAATTACCCAAGCAAAATGTTAAATAAAAAAAATAGATTATGTCAAAGTATGATGTTGCAGTAATTGGTTCTGGTCCTGGAGGATATGTAGCGGCAATCCGTTGCGCACAATTGGGTATGAAAACCGCAATTATCGAAAAATATAACACCCTTGGGGGTACCTGTTTAAATGTAGGTTGTATTCCTAGTAAAGCTTTACTAGATTCCTCACACCACTATGAAGATGCTATGAAGCATTTTGAGGATCATGGTATAGATATTCCTGGAGAAGTTAAAATTAATTTCAAAAAGATGATAGAAAGAAAAGCATCTGTGGTATCGCAAACTACCAAAGGAATTGATTTTTTAATGGACAAAAACAAAATTGATGTTTTTACAGGAGTAGGGTCTTTTAAAGACGCAACCCACATTGACATAAAAGGGGAGGACTCCCAAACCATAGAAGCCACTAATACCATTATTGCAACTGGTAGCAAACCAGCAACATTACCTTTTATTACCCTAGACAAAGAGCGAGTAATCACCTCCACAGAGGCCCTTAGCCTTAAAGAAATTCCTAAACACATGATTGTTATAGGGGGAGGCGTCATAGGATTAGAGCTAGGTCAAGTATACAAAAGACTTGGCGCAGAGGTATCAGTAATAGAATACATGGATAGAATTATTCCTACCATGGACACTGCTCAAAGCAAGGAGCTGATGAAGGCTATGAAAAAACAAGGCGTCAAGTTTTTCTTGTCTCACAGAGTATCTGATGTCTCAAGACAGGCAGATAAAGTAACGGTCTTAGCTACAGATAAAAAAGAGAAACAAGTAACCTTTACAGGTGATTATTGCCTAGTATCTGTGGGACGCAGAGCCTTCACAGATGGGCTAGCACTTCAAAACGCAGGTGTTAAAGCCAATGAGCGAGGCCAAGTTGATGTTAACGATCATCTGCAAACAAATATTTCAAACATATACGCTATTGGAGATGTAGTGCGCGGGGCAATGTTAGCTCACAAGGCAGAGGAAGAGGGTGTGATGGTGGCCGAAATATTAGCGGGGCAAAAACCACATATAGATTATAATTTAATTCCGGGTGTAGTGTATACCTGGCCCGAGGTAGCAAGTGTTGGAAAGACAGAAGCACAATTAAAAGAAGCTGGTACTGCCTATAAAGCAGGACAATTCCCTATGCGCGCCCTAGGAAGATCTAGAGCCAGCGGGGATACCGACGGATTTGTAAAAATACTAAGTGATGCCACCACAGATGAGATATTAGGAGCTCATATGGTAGGTGCTCGTTGTGCAGACCTTATTGCTGAAATGGTGGTAGCCATGGAGTTTCGTGCTAGCGCAGAGGATATTGCACGTATGAGTCATGCCCATCCAACCTACGCAGAAGCTATCAAAGAAGCTGCTCTTGCGGCAACTGCAGATAGAGCTTTACATATTTAAATCCATTAAATAAGTATCAAAAAGAATTCTAGTGCATATGATGACGGTATACTAAAATCATCACTGTTTCTAGGATTCTTTTTTGTTTGAAATGGTACTTCTTTTCAATATCTTTAAAAAATGAAAAAAATTATAGCCTTTGCAGGTAGCAATAATACTACATCTATAAATCATGCATTGGTGAGCTATTTAGCCTCTACCATAGAAAATTGTGATGTCACCTTGCTTCGTCTTACAGACTACCCTTTGCCTATCTATGGACAGGATATTGAGGACAATGAAGGGTTTCCCTCTGCTTTACTAAGCCTGGTAGAACTTATCAAACAAGCAGATGGTGTTATGATTTCTGTAAATGAGCATAATGGAAGTATCTCTGCTTTTTTTAAAAATATTATTGATTGGTTGTCCAGAGTTGATAGTAGGTATTTAAGTAGCGCTAAGGTAATGCTACTTAGTACCTCTGAGGGAGCTCGAGGAGGCCAAACCGCCCTTGGATATCTTACAGATTTTTACACCAGAAAAAAAGTTGATATTATTTCAAGTATTGCATTTCCCTCTTTTAGTGAAAATTTTGACCTAAAGGACGGAAAAATCACCAATCAACAGCAAGCAAAAATTATGCAAGAAGCAGTTGCCTTATTGATAGCCTCTTTATAGTGAAACGACATTCAAAAACTTTTACAACCAAACTAACAGACACCCTAAAGCAACAATTGTTGCAATGGTCACAGCAGTTTGATGAGGTTGCTTGGCTGGATTCTAATGAGCACACGCAAGCCCATGCAAGCTACAGTGCAATACTAGCTGTTGATGCCTTTACAGCCCTTAAAACAGATTCCCAAAATGCTTTTGAAAAACTTGATGAATATCAAACAACCACAAAAGATTGGATGTTTGGCTCATTGAGTTATGATCTTAAAAACGATGTAGAAGATTTAAGCTCAAAAAATATAGATGGCCCCGAGTTTCCACAGATGTATTTCTTCCAGCCTAAGAAAGTGTTTCTTTTTACCCAGACACAGGTAACCTTGTCGTATCTCAATATGGTTGATGATGAGCTTCAGAGTGATTGGGACGCCATTTTGGCTACCCACCTAACTCAAAAAACTGTTTCAAAAGACCCTGTAGAATTGCAAGCAAGAACCTCAAAACAGCGGTATCTCCAAAAAGTAGATACCATGTTACAGCACATAAAAAAGGGTGATATTTACGAAGCTAATTTTTGTCAAGAATTTTTCTGTGAAAGGGTAAATCTAGATCCCACAGCTGCTTTTTGGGAATTAAATGAATTGTCTAAACCACCTTTTGCAACGTTCCTGAAATTAGAGCAGCAATACATATTATCTGCCTCTCCAGAGCGTTATTTAAAAAAAGAGGGCACACATATTGTTTCTCAGCCAATTAAAGGCACAGCCAAGCGGGCGCTTTGCAGTACTGAGGATGCAGCATTAATATTGCAATTACAGCAGGATCCAAAAGAGCGCAGTGAAAATATTATGATTACAGATTTGGTGCGTAATGATTTGTCTCGTATTGCCAAAAAAGGGTCTGTAGCAGTACAAGAGCTCTGTAAAATTTACACCTTTGAGCAGGTACACCAAATGATCTCTACCATAACCTGTGAGGTTAGTGAGTCTGTACATCCAGTAGAAATCATTAAAAAAACCTACCCTATGGGAAGCATGACAGGTGCTCCCAAGGTAAGTGCAATGAAAATTATTGAAACTCTAGAAGATGCTTGTCGAGGGGTTTATAGTGGCAGTGTTGGGTATTTTA
>Ga0206125_10001337_pt1 | contig 28957 bp, 28 predicted proteins | sample Helgoland_Spring_4_FD_148598 | JGI IMG/M metagenome (GOLD analysis project Ga0206125, IMG submission 148598) | Pelagic subsurface seawater microbial communities from Kabeltonne, Helgoland, North Sea - Helgoland_Spring_Bloom_20160331_1 | ecosystem: Environmental > Aquatic > Marine > Epipelagic ... | reverse complement strand
GAGATTTGGATGGGGATGGTGATTTAGACCTTGTTCTGGGAAATAGTGCAGGAGAATTTTCGGTGCATGAAAATTCAGGGACTATTGATGAACCCGTGTTTGATGACTCGCAGTTGAACCCGTTTGGGTTGTCCGATATAGGGGTATTTAGTGCGCCTACTTTGGGTGATTTGGACGGCGATGGTGATTTGGATATGTTGTCTGGGCATTATGACGGTAGATTTAGATATTTCGAAAATTCAGGCGATTTTGAGAATCCTACATTTATTTTAAGTAATGATAACCCTATGGACTCGTTTGATGTTGGGTTTAGAAGTATCCCTGCTTTTATAGATATGGACAGTGATGGTGATTTGGATATTATGGCTGGAGAAAAATGGGGTCGTCTTAATTATTTTAAAAATTTAGGAAGTGGCAGCTTTGGGGGGGCTGTTATAAACCCTTCTGCGTTCTTTGATGTTGGGCAGGAAAGTACCCCTGTTGTAGGAGATTTGGACGGAGATGGAGATGTAGACCTCGTCGTGGGAACTCAGTTTGGAGTGTTATTTTATTTCCAATACGTAGACCAAGACCTGGACAATGATGGTATATTAGACATACAAGAAGTTACCTTTTGGGAAAATGATGAGTATGTGACTTATGACATTTGGGGAGATGAAGACGGCGATGGCATTCCGAATTACAGAGATGTGGTAGACAATGGAGATGATGGCGATGGCAGTAGCACCAATTACACCAACACCAATGGCGATACCATACCCGATATTTTTGATACCGATTTGGACGGAAAACCCAATTATGTAGATTTAGATTCCGACAACGATGGTATTCCAGATGTGATAGAGGCCCAAAGTACCACAGACTTTCTAGCTCCGAACTTGGTTTACGGAGCAGATGACGGTGTAGATACTGCCTATACAAACGGTTTAACTCCTGTTGATACAGATTCAGACCAGATTCCCGACTTTTTAGATACCGACTCCGATAATGATGGACAGCCAGATGTGAATGAAACAGGTTTTGTATTAAATGAGATCATAGAAGATAACGGTTTGGATACTGCGCTTGGTTATACCGATTATGCAGATCCTAGGGCAGGCAAAAGTTTTGAAGATTACCACAGTAATGAGAGCGAATATGCTTTTCGAAACCAATCTTTTGCGCTCAATACCAGTCAGGCGCCACTATATAATGTGAGTCTATTGCGCAATCCAGTAAACACGCATTTCGAAATCATAGGATTCACTGGAGCAAGCACGGTAAAAATATATTCGATGCTCGGGCAATTGCAACAAGAATTGTTAAATTATCAAGGTGGAGAAGTCGCTATTTCAGGGCTGAATTCGGGTGTTTATTTTGTAGAGATACGTATGGGTGGACAGAAAAAAGTGCTTCAACTGATAAAACAGTAAAAAACGAATGCTTTAAATAAAGATGAGAAACAACATTGTTAACGATGCATAAAACAACAACATTGAGGTGTTTTACCGTGTTATTTACAGGACTCTCGGGAACGGGAAAAACCACCGTCTCAAACTTGGTAGCAGTACGCTTGTATAAAGCAGGTATTATATGCTTTTTCAAAATCAAACTCCCTGGCGAATTGATTTGCTTTTTCTAAGTTTCTGGACGCAGCAGCATGGAGAATGGCGTTGGGTAGAAGGGCTAGGTCGGTCGCAAATTTTTTGGCTATTTTACCGTAACCGAGCACGTAAATAAAATTATAATGCACAACGGGTTATTATATATACTTTTAGTTCGCCCCGCTTTGAGAATATAGTCTACACAGCTTGGCAGCTGAGTGCCTTTTTTAGTTTCCAAAAATTCTCAAAACTAGCGTTTTGGATAACTTCTAAGTTCGAGGGATTACATATCCCTAGTTCGCCCCGCTTTGATAATAAAGTCTACACAGCTTGGCAGCTGAGTGCCTTTTTTAGTTTCCAAAAATTCTCAAAACTAGCGTTTTGGATAACTTCTAAGTTCGAGGGATTACATATCCCTAGTTCGTCCCGCTTTGATAATAAAGTCTACACAGCTTGGCAGCTGAGTGCCTTTTTTAGTTTCCAAAAATTCTCAAAACTAGCGTTTTGGATATTTTTGGGAACTAAAAAAGTCTGCACTTTCGTGCAGACTTTATCCATTCGTGGGCAATGAGGGATTCGAACCCCCGACCCCCTCGGTGTAAACGAGGTGCTCTGAACCAACTGAGCTAATTGCCCTTAGCGATGGCAAATATATGACCCTTATTTAAATTGACAATGCAATTTCTATGATATATTATATGTTTTTTGTTTTTTCTTAGTAAAGTAGCTGAAAGCTAAACTTTTATATTTTATGCTGTTTTTAGGATTTTTTCTAACTCCATCTAATTCTGTGATTTCTTATTAATTTTTTGGGTATATTTATATATCCAAAATTCAAAACCTATGAAAACTATGACCTGTAAACAGCTAGGCGGTGCTTGCAATCTTGAATTCCATGCGGATACTTTTAAAGAAATTGCTCAAATGAGTAAAAACCATGGACTAGAAATGTTTAAAAAAGGAGATGTTCCACACCTTCAAGCTATGGAACAAATGCAACAAAAAACACAAAACCCAGAAGAAATGCAAAAATGGATGGTTGCGAAACAAAAAGAGTTTGAAGCACTTGATTCGGACTAATAAAAAACCATCTGTATACATTATAAATTGTCTATTTCTTTAACTATTTTATTGATTTCCATTATGAAAAAACAATACTTATTCACTTTATTTTGCCTCGTCGTTTTAACATACGCAACAGCCCAAGAAGAAGAATCAAAAGAAACTGAAAAAGCCCTAAAGATAGTACCGCTAATCACTAGCACACCGCTTATGGGAACTGGGGTTGGTGTTGGAGCCTCCTATTTATACACTGGAGATAAGTCGGCAGCTTCCAAGTCACAATTGAATATTGGAGGTCAATATACCACTACCGATAGTTACAACGTTTATGCCACCAACAATTTGTGGCTACAGGAAAATGCAATCCGACTAACCACATTAGGAGTTTATTCGAGTATAAACAACGAGTTTGAACTAGACGGTGTTGATGTGGCTTACAATATCCATACCGTAATTATAGACGCATTGTTTTTAAAAAGAACGTCAAAAAACATTTATGTTGGTGGTGGAATGTTGTTTAAAACCCTAAATTACAAACCTATCAATGAAGGAGGTGAAGATTTTATTGATAAAAACGCCATTGAAAACGAAACAACTGGCGGTTTGTCTTTTGGTGCAACCTACGACAGCAGAAAAAACAAGTACTACCCAACTAATGGTTTCTTTGTAGGTACTCGATTGAATGCCTTCCCTGAATTTTTAGGCTCTGACATGAATTACCAATCGTTTATCTTAGATGCTAGGTATTACACAAAAATCTTTAATGAGAATTCTGTTTTAGCCAGTCAACTATACGGGCAATTTTCTTCAGAAAAAACACCGGATGCAGGATTACCATCCCTCTCAGGAAAATCTATTCTTAGAGGTTTTCCAAACGGAAAATATAAGGCAAGGCACATGACGGGTGGACAAACAGAATACAGATACACTATTCCTAACAGTAAGTTTCGAGTAACAGGTTTTGTAGGAGTTGCCAACCTTTCTGGTGGTTCTTACGGCGATGGTACAAACTCCAGAGATGACGATGGCTGGTATTCAGCAACAGGTATTGGTACACGCTATAAACTACAAGCAGTCACTGGCGTTGATGTCCGTTTAGACTTTGTACATACCAATGACAACGAATTTTCTGTGTATCTTAAGCTAAACCAAGCCTTTTAAAATCATGAAAACAGCTTCCCTTAATAGAAATATAGAATTCAAAGAAAACAAGCCTTCCATACAACTGCTCTTTGAAACCAACGTGAGTAAAGAGATAAGAATTGCTATGAAGGCAGGACAAGTTATGAGTGAACATAAAACACCATTTCCTATTGTAGTGGAATTATTTGAAGGCAACGTAGCGTTCGGAGTTCAAGGAAAAACACTGCATTTGTGCAAAGGAGATCTTATAAGTTTGGATGGAAATGTACCCCACGATTTACGCGCAGCTTCAGATTGTATCATTCGACTTACTCTTTCGAAGCTAGATAAATTAGAACGCGTAAAAGCCGTTGATAACAATTAACCAGGGACGCATTGCCGACAAAGGGATTGTGCTATATTTATCAAAAATTGTGCTATTCTGACCTGTTTATGGTTCATTGCAAATGTAATTTTGCTGTAAACCAAAACAGAACCATGAACAAATTGAAAAATCTTGCTATCCTCCTAATTGTAACCTGCTCATTGAGTGGTTTCGCACAGAAGACATATTATGTCTCACCAACGACTTTAGGCGATGATAGTAACAACAATGGGCTGAGTGCAGCAGCTCCCTATCGAACTATCAACAAAGCATTACAACAGTTTAATACCACCGAAGGAGGTTTTATCTATCTATTAGAAGGTATATTTACTGAGGAAGTACTTATCGATAACCAAGATGGCATTCATATAAAAGCGTTTAACAATGCCAACGTTGTTTTCGACGGAACCACAAAAATCACCAGTACATGGCTACAACATAATGGAAACATTTTTAAAACCCCTGTTTCAAAAGATATTTGGCAACTTTTTATAAATGACAAAGAAAAAGTGATGGCCCGTTGGCCAAACACAAGTTTTACAAATGATGCTATATTTGAAAACCTGAACTGGGCAGAAGGTGACGCTAATGCAGGAAGTAATGGCGTTATGGTAGACAAAACAGATCCTTCTATAGGAGATATCACCACAATTGGTGACATACAAGATGCCTTAGTAATTGCCAACGTTGGATCTTTTAGAACCTATGTTAAAAAGGTTACTTCCAATGTTACAAACAAAACATTTACATACGAAACAGTAAGTAGTTTTAAAACCAAAGAGCATTTTTACTTTTTAGAAGGTAAATTATCTCTTTTAGACACAGCCAATGAATGGTTTATGGGCTATGAAGGAAATCAACGTTATTTGTATGCATGGAGTGCCACGGGTGATGGAACCGATTTGAACAATAGTACCATAAAAGGAAAAACACAAAGCTATGCATTCGACATTAGAAACCTAGAAAATGTAACTGTTTCTGATCTAAAATTCTTTGCAACAACTGTAAGAATTCAGAGTGGACACGATGTAACTATCAATGACAATGTGTTTAGTTACCCAAATTGTTCTAAAAGGATGCTTGGTGTAAAATCTTCACCGCTGGTAACAAGTATTGACCAGAATTTGTCTTCTGGATCGCTTACAAATTACGGAAGTACCAACTGTACTTTTGAAGGGAATGTATTTGAATATACCGACGGAGAAGGGTTGATTTTAGACGGTAACAATCATAGGGTCCTGAATAATTATTTTCATCATATTGATTATTCTTGTGCTGAATTACAAGGAATTGGACTTTCCGTGTACTGTACAGGTTCTAATTTAACTTTTGATAACAATATAATCCATACCACTGGCGCTTCTGCTACGCTAAATTTAGGAGATGCAGCCAAGATTCGATACAATGATATTTCGAATACAGGACTGGCACAAAGTGATGGGTCTATCGTTCAAATCACAAAAAACATTGTTGAAGGTTCTGAAACAGCTTACAATTGGTTACACGATACAGGGAAATACGGTTTTCGTTTCGATGCTGAAGTTGGAAATTCTGGAGATGCTGGTATTAAAGGCCTAGCACACCACAATGTAATCTGGAACTTAGGAGATCATGCCCACAATTCTGGAGGTATTGGTATGATGATTAAAGGTGAGTATCAGGAGATTTACAATAATACATGTTTTGACAACTTAAAGATTGATATTAATATCTTAGAAGAAAATATTGGCGACGGTCTTACAACAAACATGCATACCATTACGCGTAATAATGCTGCTGATAGAATTTCAAATCACAGAACCCAAGTAAATACGTTCCCTGGAGTGCAAAGTAACAATACCTATGCAGGCGTAAATGATAGTACAAATGATTTAATCAACGGATTGCTCGAAAACACGGCTGTTGTTTATGATGCAGACAAAGTAATTGAAAATAGAGCTTTGTACGATTTTAGACCAAAAGCATCTAGTACGAATCTAATTGATCAGGGCTTAGAGATTACATCTCCTGTATACAGCAGTGTGATTGTAGATATAACGGAAGGATTCGCTGGTACGGCTCCAGACAGAGGCGCCTATGAATACAATGGTGACAAATGGATATCAGGAATAGACTTTACACCAACTGTTTATCCTTGGACATGGCCAGATGAAGGAGATCCACAACCTCCTGTAGATGATGAAAACTCAAGTGGTTTTATAAATCACCATACGTTTGAACACGAAGATGCTGGGAATTATTGGAGCACTACAGGTTCCGGTATAAACGGGAGTATTACATCGGACCAAGTTCATGGTGGTGCAAATGCATACACCATTTTAGCACCAAATGATAACTGGGATGGTGTGGATAACAAAACAAAGCAAAACAAAGCAGTTGTTTTAAGTGATTTGGCATTCAATTTCAGTCCGGATTTTACAAGTTCTCAAGTAAATATCAATGTTTCTTTTTGGATCAAAGTTGATCAAGATCAAGACAATGGTGCACTCGACCGAATTAAAATAGTTGTGAAGGATGCTAGCGAAGGTGCTTTAGGCTCTACACAAGTAGTTGTTGGAGATCCCCAAGGAGAAAACTATTTAAGTGCTACAAGTGGTTGGAAACAGATTACGACAACTTTTCAAAATGCTACTTATTTATCAACTTACACCACACATATTGAGCTATGGCTAGGAAATCTTAGTGGTAACGTATATGTAGACGACTTCGAGTCTGTTATTTCTGATGGAGATGATTTAAGTACAGATACGTTAGAAACCGTAGATGTGAGCATATATCCACAGCCTATTTCAAAGGATGGTACCCTTCATATAAACACAACATTGGAGATCGAAGCAACACGTGTTTATTCCCTGTACGGACAATTGATATCTCAAAATACAGGAAACATAAATGAATTGAACTTAAACCGATGTGAACCTGGAATGTATATATTGCAAATTCAGTTGAAAGGAAATCATAGCATCACGAAAAAAATCATTATTCATTAAGTATTTATACTTATAACAATAAACAAAAACTAAAATGTAACATTCATTTTAGTTTTTGTTGGTTTTGGAAAATAGGATACCTTTTAAAAATGGTACTTTTGAGTACTAATTTTTTTCAGATGTCACGAATTTATCCTTTAATTGTTTTTCTTTTTTTAACGATTTCTTGCTCGAAATTCACGAATAGCCATTCTTCAGAGACCAAATGGATTTCCATTTTTGATGGAAAAACGCTTGATAAATGGGAGTTAGTAGGAAGAGACAGTCTTAAACTACCTTATTTTTGGAAGGTAGACAATCAAATACTTTATTGCAAAACAAGTGGAGACAAAGCGCATCAAGGTAGTTGGCTTGTTTTTCATGAAAAACTGTCAGATTTTGAGTTGAAATTTAAATTTAGAAGTAATCCAAATTTAAAAGGGAACAGCGGTATTCAGTTCCGTAGTCAATTCGACTTAGAGCAAAACAAAATGCAAGTTCCGCAGATAGACATTCACCCTCCTGCCCCCTTCAGAACCGGATTGATATATGATGAAACAGATGGAGTAAAGCATTGGTTATATCCTGTTACCGAATCGTGGAAGTTGGCTTCGTTTCCTATGCCAAAAGATTGGGTATATTATAAAGACAGTAGTAAATGGAATGTATTTGTATTGTCGTGGGACAAGAATCATAACAAAGATAAATAATGTCGTTATTTCAGATTATGATGGTGCTGGTGTTTTGAATGACAGTGTCCATACGAAGTTGAATGTTGGTATGAATGGAACATTGGCTATTCAACTGCATAAAAAACACGATATAGACATTCAATTTAAAGATATTTACTTAAAAAAATAGTTATATGAAAGTATTTAGAATCCAATTTCTGATCGTTCTGATTTGCCAACTTTCTTTTGCGCAACAAATAAAAGAAGTAGCATTTGATCCTTACGTATCTATTTATAAAAAACGAAATCCAGAAGGCTTGAAGAAAATATTGTATATCGGAGGAGGCGATTTTCACGATGATTTAAGGAAAGCTTCAATTCTTAGAAAACTTCTTGAAATTGAAAATGGGTACTTTGTAACCTATACGGAAGATTATGATGTTTTTGAAAGAGGTGTCGATTCATATGATCTCTTGCTTATTAATACCAAAATAAATAAACTGACAGACACTCAATATGAGGGACTTTTGGCAGCAGTGCGCAATGGAAAACCAGTACTCGGTATTCATGCTGTTACGGCTTCATTTCGAAATTCAGGGTCTAAAGACAGACCTGAGTTCTATAAAATGATTGGGGCAAAATTTGATCATCACCCAAAAATGCATGAATTTACAATCCATCTAAAAGAAGGGAATAAAATTCTCAATGAAAATTTTGCGAATTATGCTGTTTTGGATGAGCTCTACTATTATTCACAGTATCAAGAAGGCAATAAGGTCTTGTTAACTGCAAGTTACGAAGAAGAGACATCACCTATGGCCTGGGTAAAGACCTACGGTAAAGGCAAAGTATTCTATACTGCACTAGGTCATAGCCCGGCTGTTACTTCAGATAGTAATTTTCAAAAGCTAATTCTGTTTGCAGTAGATTGGCTGCTAAAACCTTAGAGGATTTTGAATAAAAACTATTACAAATTATCCTAACGCCATTCAAAATAGACTATTAGCTAGCTTGAATTCTGATCTCGAAGTTTCAAAATTGGTTTTGTGTACTATGCAGGGGGCAAGTCTTTAGACAGGAAACTAAAAAAACTTGAAACAATGCATTCAATTCCTGGTGTTTATGTGCCAAAAATACTACTTAGTACTAGACAAATAATCATTAAATGACCAACGATATTGTTAATTATTTGAACAAACCATGATTAAACAATAAACAGCGCTAAAAATAAATGTTAATTTTTGTTGTTTTTAGAATACTAGCACTCGTAATTTACTTTTACTTTTGATTTTATTATTAAAACACATCTAAATTTATTCTATGAATCAATTGTTCATTTCCATATGTGGAATCGTTTTTAGTTTCCAAAGCGTATTTATTAACTGCGATCATAATCTAAAACTTTCAAAAAAAGAAGGCGTTCACCTGTTTATTTTATCGGGACAATCCAATATGTCACGTTTAAAAACAAAGAAATTTTTTACTCCTTTGGTTGAGGAGGCTTTTGGAAAGGAAAACACAGCGGTTGTGAAAATTGCACAAGGAGGCCAGCCCATTCGCAGATGGTATAAAGACTGGAGACCCGCTTCTGGTGAATTTGAGCCAGATAGAGGCGATATCTATAAAGTGTTAATAGATTCTATTAAAAACACCGTACAGGGCAAAAAACTAGCCTCGGTAACCTTTATATGGATGCAAGGAGAAAACGATGCAAAACTTTCTCATGGTGAGGTCTATAAAGAAAGTCTATTAGGCCTGATGGAACAATTTAAAAAAGATTTGAATATCAATAATATGAACACGATTATAGGTAGGTTGAGTGACTATGATTTGGAAAACAAGAAATGCCCACATTGGTCTATGATTCGAAAAATTCAAATGGAAATTGCTGAAGAAAATAACAATACAGAATGGGTAAACACGGATGACTTAAACGACGCAACCGCTAACAAAAAGCCAAATGCCTTGCATTATTCTAAAGAAGGCTATGTGATTTTAGGAAAACGTTATGCAGATCTAGCCATTAAAATGATTCGCAAAGAATAAATATTTGAAAGAAATCTGATAAGGTTTTGTAAGAAATAGACCGAGTACCCGCGCTAGGGGATATTATATTTGTTTCATAAAATTATTTAATACTACGGACATATGATGTTTCGAATTTTAATAGTGACGATTCTTTTTAGTACAATTTCCATAATTGGTCAAAACTTAGACAAACCAAATATATTGTTCATTATGTCGGACGACCATACGAGTACCGCTATTGGTGCTTATGGAGGTCGTCTTGCTTCTTTAAACCCAACACCTACTATAGATCAAATTGCTAAGGAAGGAATGCTTTTGGAAAACACTTTTTGCAACAATGCAATTTGTTCTCCAAGCCGGGCAACTATACTAACCGGACAATACAGCATTGTTAATGGGGTTACTAGTCTTGGAGGGAAAGTGCCAAAAGAGCAACAGTACTTAGCCATAGAAATGAAGAAGGCGGGCTATGAAACAGCAGTTATTGGAAAATGGCATTTGGGGATACTCCCCCTAGCCTTCGACTATTACAAAGTATTGCATTCGCAAGGAGCTTATTTCAATCCCATTTTTACTGAAAAAGGAATGCTTGTAAAGGATTTCAAAGCTGGTAAGAAAACGGAAAAAGGAACCATTCAAATGGAAGGGCATTCATCGGATTGTATTGGAGATTCTGGACTTAACTGGCTGAAAGAACGTAAAAGCAACCAGCCCTTTTTCCTGAAATTGCATTTTAAAGCTCCTCATGGACCTCAGGACTATGCACCACGATACGAAAATTATTTAGCAGATGTGGACATTCCTGAACCTGAAAACTTAAGAGATCGTAAGAACAATGGATCTATTGCTACCAGAGGTTACAAGGATGAATTAACAAAATACATTGGTTCTTCTGTAAGTAATAGAAATGTATTGCGAAACAATATTAGTATACTGAGAGGGACTAATATCTCGAAGGAAGAAGCAACCACCTCCCAGATTTACCAACGTTTTCTAAAGAAATACCTCAGATGTGTAAAAGGTGTAGACGACAATATTGCACGTGTAATCGACTACTTGAAAGAAACAGGAGCCTATGACAATACTATAATTATTTATACAGCAGATCAAGGCTATTATTTAGGGGAACACGATTTTATGGATAAAAGGTGGGCCTATGAAGAAGGCATGCGTATGCCATTTATTATACGCTATCCAAAAACCATAAAAAAAGGAAGTCGTTCAAAAGCGATTGTAGAAAACGTAGATTTTGCGCCTACTCTTTTAGATTTTGCCGGTGTAGCAACGCCATCACAGATGCAAGGAAAGAGTTTTAGACCCATTTTAGAATCAGGAGAGACTCCGAATGACTGGAAAACAAGTGCCTATTATCACTACTATTTGCATTTAGCGCACCATCACAACCCCGCTCATATCGGAATACGTACAGATGATTACAAATTGCTACTTTTTTATGGTGCTCCTGAAAAAGAAGGAAAGATGCCACATACACCAGCGGCTTGGGAGCTATATGACTTAAAGAAAGATCCGACTGAAGATAATAATGTATATAACAATCCGAAGTATAAAAAGGTAGTAATGAAGCTGAAATCGGAATTGAAACAATTGCGAGCAAACTATAAAGACAACAACGACGCATTGTATTACAACAAAATTATCGAAGAATACTGGGACTATTCTCCTGAAGACTATCAAAAAGCCATTGCCATTTCTGCAAAAGCCGTGACGTCACTTCCAAAGGCATTGGATAAAAAGTCTAAAAAGAAGAAGAAGAAGTAGTAGTTAGTCATTGGTCAACTCTAATCAGGAAAGGACAATTGACTATTATCGATAAAACAATTAAACAGTAAAAGATTAAATCCTGCTTTGATACGTGAACAAATCAAAATACCTGCCTTTCTTCGCAATGAGTTCGTCGTGTTTTCCTCGTTCTACAATAACACCTTCTTCAATAACTAAAATCTGATCTGCTTTTTGAATAGTACTCAATCGATGTGCAATGACAAAAGTAGTTCTGTCTTTTACCAATTCCTGCAAACTCTTCTGAATAAAACTTTCACTTTCCGTATCTAAGTTTGAAGTGGCCTCATCAAGTATAATTATTTTTGGATTGGCAAGAATTGCACGGGCAATTGAAATTCGTTGACGTTGACCACCAGACAACTTCACCCCTCTTTCACCAATGACAGTATCTAAACCTAACTCAAATCGATCTGTAAACTCATCTACATAAGCCCCTTTTACCGCTATTTGTAATTCTTTTTCAGAAGCATTAGGTCTTGGAAATAGAATATTTTCACGAATGGTACCTTCATACAAGAAGTCATCTTGTAATACCACGGCTAGGTTTTTTCTAAAACTACTCAAGTTTACGGTCGCCAAGTCAATACCATCTAAGGTTACTGACCCTTTGGTTGGATTTAAAAAAGTAGCCGCCAAACCTGCTATGGTAGATTTTCCAGAACCTGAAGACCCTACCAAAGCAGTCACACTACCCTTGGGTGCCTCGAAAGAAATAGTGTGTAAAACTTCCTTCCCTTCTTCATAACTAAAGGAAACATCCTTAAACTTCATCTCACCATCAATCGTTTTTAGAACCACTGTACGTGTTTCAGAACTATCCTCTTCTGGCATATCCATCAACTCTTGAGTTCTATCCAATCCTGCCATCGCTTCGGTAAGTTGACTTCCAATATTGCTCATTTGCACTATAGGGGCTATCATAAAACCAAGGAAAAGCGTAAAAGAAATAAACTCTCCATAGGTCATGCTATTGTCCATGATAAAATAACCTCCAATACCCATAATTCCGGCAGAGGCCAAACCTAGAAGAAACGTAGATGAACTTGTAATAAGCGCCGTAGAAGTCAAACTCTTCTTGACATTCAAATACAAACGCTCTACGCCTTTTTCAAAAGTCTTGCTTTCCTGTTCTTCAGCATTGAATCCTTTTATAACTCTTACTCCATTCAATGTCTCTGTAAGTCTTCCTGTCACTTCAGCATTTATCTTACCACGTTCTTTAAATATCGGTCTTATATACCCAAAAGCTTTTAAAGCAACCATAGCAAATACCGAAACGGGGACTAACACAAACAAAGTCATTAAGGCATTTATTTTTATTAGAATCACAAGAGAAACTATGGCTGTAAAACTACCACCTATAAGTTGTACCAATCCAGTACCTACTAAATTCCGTACGCCTTCAACATCTGTCATTACACGCGATACCAGTGCGCCCGATTTGTTATTGTCAAAAAAATGAATAGGCAATCGCAATAACTTCTGTTGTACTTGTACACGCAACTGTGAAATTAAATATTGCGCTTCTACACTTAACAAACGTGTCAAAGAAAAAGAACTAATAGCTTGCACAAGTATGGCAAAACAAACCGCCATTAAAAGTAGCTTTAAGGCATTCATGTCCTGTGAGGGTATCACTTCATCAATCAAGTTTTTACTGGCATATGGCAATACCAAACCCGCCAAACTCCTTAAAATTATAAGTACAATTCCTAACAATACAATTTTCTTTCGAGGCCAAATAAACTCTTTAAAGGCCCAAGCAAAGGATACTTTTGTTTTACTCATAATTGATGATACTATAAAAATTTATACGATTTACAACAAATGTAAGCTTCACAACTTTGGAAAGCAATTATTTTAAGAGTTCTGGAAACTTTTTCTTAAAGCGATTCAGTCGAGGAATGGAAACTGCTTTTACATAAGATTGGTTAGGGTTCCGTTTTTCAAAGTCCTGATGGTAGTCTTCAGCTTTATAAAACACTTCAAAATTCTTAATTTCGGTGACCATTTTCCCCTCGTAGACATTTTCATTTAAAGTGTCGAACCAATGTTTTACGATGGCTTCTTCTTCTTTGTTTTGATAAAATATAATTGACCTATATGGACTTCCATAATCTGGGTGTTGCCCTTTAGTAGTAGGGTTTTGTGAACCATAATACACTTCCACTAAAGTACTAAAGGAAACGATTGATGGATCGTAATACACGGCAACCGTTTCGGCGTGTCCCGTGGTACCCGACCCCGTGCTTTTATAGGTTGGATTTTTAGTATGCCCTCCTGCATAGCCCGATACTGCCTCCTCTACGCCATTCACACTTTCGTAAATTGCTTCAACACACCAAAAGCAACCACTGGCAAAATAGGCGACTTCAATTTTCCCTTCTTTTGCTTTGTCTATATAGGGTTGTGACTTTACACTTAAACTTACAAATAGCATTACACTAATCATGGAAATTGCAAATTGTTTCATTCTTCGAAAATTGTTTTTAGGTATGACGACACTAATGATCATACCTTACACTGAGAATACTTTTTTTTAATATTCGAATTTGTTTGAAAACGCGTTACTTCATGATTGGTTTTGGCTTTAATTTTTAAAACGAAGTCTAAACAATTGTTTAAGTACTACGTCTTGTAATAATTGTAATATCTACACTTAATCTTAAAAATAAATTATGAAAAAGTTAATGATTGCCTTTGTGGCTATTGGAATGTGTATAACTTCAGTAAATGCACAAAAAGGAAAATTTGGTATTTCTGCCGGTTATAACTCTATGATTGCAAAACTTTCGATTGAAGGAGATTCCGATACAGAATCTGTTGGTGGATTCTACTTAGGCTTGTTTACTTCAACTGATATTAATGAAACTGTTGATGTTAAATTTGAACTTCAATTTACGAGTGCTTCTTCAGAAGGAGATACTTCTAACCAATTGTTATTACCAATTTTATTGAGATATGAGGTGGCTCCTAAGTTTCAACTTTTGGTTGGACCACAATTAGAATATATAGTTGGAGCGGATGAATTGGAAGAAGATATTTTGAATTTATTTGGCTTAGGACTTGCATTGGGGGCTGAAATTAATTTTACGGATAGCTTATTCTTCTCTTCACGTTATTCTTTTGGACTAAGCAATCGCGTTGATTCTGACATTACCGAAATAATAGATATGGATATGAAGGTTAGTAATTTTCAACTAGGATTGGGCTATACATTTTAACCCGTTTTTCCATAACATACAAAAACCGTCTTGCGACGGTTTTTTTGTGCCATATATTTTTTAAAAGTGACAATTTCAACCAAGAATATCAATAGTCGATAATCAATTTAAATCCACTCATATTTTTGTTGGTTTTCCATCTTTGAATGCCTACATTTGTTTTTCAATTTTCACGTATTAAATGGAACAATTTATAGTCTCAGCTCGAAAGTACCGTCCTCAATTATTTGAAGATGTTGTTGGTCAACAAGCCATCACCAATACTTTGGAGAATGCTATAAAAAACAATCATTTGGCGCAGGCCTTATTGTTTACAGGACCTAGAGGTGTTGGAAAAACAAGTTGTGCACGTATTCTCGCTAAGAAAATTAACGAAGAAGCCGGTAGTCAAGCCGATGAAGATTTTGCATTCAATATTTTTGAATTGGATGCCGCTTCGAACAATTCTGTTGATGACATTCGTTCCTTGACAGATCAGGTACGTATTCCTCCTCAGACCGGAAAATACAAAGTATATATCATCGATGAGGTGCATATGCTCTCTCAGGCAGCCTTTAATGCTTTTTTAAAGACCTTAGAAGAACCACCTGCACATGCCATCTTTATTTTGGCAACCACAGAGAAACACAAAATAATACCAACCATATTATCACGTTGTCAGATTTTTGACTTTAAGCGTATTGGAGTACTGGATGCAAAGGAACATCTTAAAAAGATTTCAGCGCAAGAAGGTATTAACGCAGATGACGACGCATTGCATATCATTGCTCAAAAGGCGGATGGAGCCATGCGTGATGCGCTTTCTATTTTTGATAGAGTCATTAGTTTTTCAGGTAAAAATCTTACCAGAGAAGCTGTTACAGAAAACTTGAACGTACTCGACTATGATGTGTACTTTAAGACCACCGATTTGTTGCTGAAAAACAACATTCCTCAGGTGCTTTTAGAATTCAATACCGTTTTGAGTAAAGGTTTTGAAGGACATCACTATATAAATGGATTGGCTTCTCATTTTAGAGATTTGCTCGTAGCAAAAGACAAAGAAACTATTCCGCTTTTAGAAGTTGGCGATGCTGCCAAAAAGCAATATTTGGAACAAGCCAGCGCTGCCCCATTACCTTTTTTATTACAGGCAATTGACAAAGCAAACGAATGTGATTTAAAGTATAAGACCAGTAAAAACCAGCGATTACTCGTTGAATTGGCACTTATGCAAATAGCGTCTATCACCTTCGAGGCAGAAAAAAAAAAAGTAGTAACTACATAATTCCGGCGTCTTTTTTCAAATCTCAACTAGTAGAAGAAAAAATTCAAACCGAGAAGCCAATCCCTAAAGAAGCTATACAGCCTAAGGAAGAAGCGGTTCAAAAGCCACTACCAAAGCCTAGGGTGCGAACAGAAAGAAAAAGAGCTTCTGCCCTTTCGCTAAAAAGCTTAACGCAAAAAGTGGAGGCCGTAGAAGTCGCTTCGGACACAGAAGTAGATAGAAACACTTTGCCAAAAACAGTATTTACAGAGGCGAAATTCTTAGAAACATGGAAAGCATATGCTGCATTTCTGACAAAGACGGGAAATAAAAGTTTGGCTTCCATATTAACAGCTTCCAAACCTACGTTAGACACTTTTCACATTCATTACGCTTTACCAAATAGTTTGATGGGGGATCAATTAGAACGTCTACGTCCCAAATTATTGAAATACCTTAGAGAAACACTTAATAATTTTAGTATTGATCTTACCGTAACCATTGAAGTCTCTGAAGTAAAAAAAATCGTTTACACTCCTCAAGAGAAATACGACAAACTTGTAGAACTAAACCCAGATATTGCATTCTTAAAAAACCTATTTAAATTAGATCTATAAGTTTGATTTTTAGACTTACCAATAGTGGAATTTTAAAATCTTTTCAAAAAAAACAACCATAACTAACCGTGCATCAATTCAATAAAATACTTATAGGTGTTGCTTTTTCACCAAACTTAGAAGAAAATATTTTTGAGGCCTCCCGATTGTCGAATATGTTCAACGCCCAATTGGTATGTGTACATGTAGGAAACAAAACGACAGAAAAAGAAGCAAAACTTCAGCAGATATTTGAAAAAGGACCCAAGACCACAAAAGATATCAAACTCGTTTTTCAAGATGGAAACCCCGTAAACGTAATCTTAAACACTTGTACTAAAGAACAGATTGATTTGTTAATCTTAGGTGCCCTTCAAAAAGAAAATATTTACAAATATTATGTAGGTTCTATCGCACGAACTTTGACGCGAAAAGCCCCGTGCTCTGTTTTGTTGCTCATAAAACATTCCAAAGTTCGAATCCCTTGTAAAAACATCGTTGTAAACGGATTAAAAGACCCTAAAACAGAGGAAACGATACGAACTTCGTTTTATATTTCACAAGCATTGCGTTGTCCAAAAATCACCATAGTTGAAGAAGTAAAACAAGAAGCGGTTCATACCAAAGTGAGCGATGACATTTCTTTGCGTCGTGCAAGTATTGAAAAACAGCGAATTACGACAAGAGAAGATTTGCGTGTTCGTGAAATCCTCGATCATATTACACCAGAATTGAAAAAGAATATCGAGCTTAGAACCCAGAGTATATTTGGACGTAGAGGGTATTCTATTGGTCATTATGCCCGTGTGATTCGTGCCGATTTACTTGTGATGAATGCACCTAGAAAAACAAGACTTTTAGATAGAATTTTCCCACATGACATCGAGTATATTTTATCGGAATTACCGACAGATGTGTTAATCGTAAAATAAACTATGTTGCAAAGAAAAAACATAAATAAATCGTTCGTACAAGACATTCCTAAAAATATTTTTTCTGGATTTGTAGTTTCCTTAATCGCATTGCCTTTAGGTTTAGGCTTGGCATTGGCTTCTGAAGCTCCTCCAATTGCGGGGATTATTTCTTGTATTATTGGCGGTATGACCGTAGCAATTTTAGGAGGATCAAACAACACCATTACAGGTCCTGGTAACGGATTGGTTGTTGTGTTGTTAGGAGCAATCACTACGCTTGGTGGAGGTGATCTGTATCAAGGGTATCTTGTAACCTTGGCAGCTATTATTATTTCAGGATTACTGATGACACTTTTAGGTGTTTTAAGAATGGGGATTCTTAGCGATTTCTTTCCCTCGTCTGCCATTCAAGGCATGTTGGCTGCTATTGGAGTTGGAATTTTTGCCAAACAGTTTCATGTAATGTTTGGAAATACTGAGTTTAAAGGAGATACCATTGCTCTTTTATTAGAAATACCAAATACGCTCTATAACTTTGTTACAGATGGAAACGATGATACCATCGCTGGAATAGTTGGTGTAGGCAGTATACTCATTATGATATTCTATTCTAAAATGAGAAATCGCTTGTTACAATTAATTCCTGCACCCATGTGGATTGTTGTGATTACTATTGGTATGAGTTATTATTACAAGATCTTTGTCATTAAATATCCTATCGATAAAAGTTTGCTGATTGACATTCCAGATAAACTCCTAGCAAATTTACCTTTTCCTGATTTTAGCATGGTAACCGATATGCGTTTTATCAACGCTGTATTGGCCATTACATTGATTTCGAGCATTGAATCTTTGTTGAGTATAAAGGCAGTAGATAAGATAGATCCTCTAAGAAGAAGATCGGATATAAACAAAGATTTAAAAGCACTCGGAATTGCCAGTATGGTGAGTGGATTTTTTGGTGGTTTGAATGTGGTCACGGTAATTGCACGAAGTTCTGTAAACACAAATAATGGAGCTACCAACCGTTCGTCAAATTTCTTTCATGCCTTATTTATACTTGTTTTTTTATTGGTCTTTAGAGCACAGCTAACCATGATACCACTTACAGCACTTTCTGCAATTTTAGTATTTACGGGCTATAAACTTGCCAATCCAGTAAACATTAAAAACACATTGAGTATTGGTAAAGAACAGTTGATTATTTTCTTTACAACGCTTATTGTTACGCTATTTTCAAGTTTGATAGCTGGTATTTTATGTGGTATTTTAGTGACCCTAGCAATTCATATCTTACTCAACAAAAGTGTGATGGTTTTTACTAGAAATGTACTAAAACCAAATGTACTGATGTATATGGAAAAAGACGAGAAAGAGACTTACTATGTCAGTGTGGTTAATTTTTGTAGTTTTTTAAATTATTCAAAACTCAAAACGAAACTCGATCAGATTCCTGAAAACCGCGATGTGATTGTCGATTTTTCAAGATGTAGTTTTGTAGACCATACCGTAATGGAAAACCTGAACAATTATATGAACACTTTTACTTCCAAAGGTGGGCATTTTGAGGTTATTGGACTCGATTTACACGGTGCACATTCTGCACATCCTTTTGCATTGAGAAGAATTTCTGTGACAGAACGTTTGGCGTCGAGAAATTTTACCAAAAGACAAAAAACATTACAAAGTGTTGCCAGTGATTTTAAGTGGACCTACAAGGCTGTTCAGGATGGAGGACATCATTTCCTAAGTGATTTTGGATATTACAAGACAAAACATGTAGAAAGAGTTAAGAATGTGCTTACCAATGGAGAGTGTACCATTTTCGATGCCATCTATACCGAAGGTGAGTTTATTGCGAAACAAGTAATACGAAGTACCATGATGTATGTAAAATTAGATATAGAGGCTCCAAAATTTATATTGGACAGAGATGGTCTTTTTGAGTATATTTATCATTTAACCGGGTATGAAGATATTGCCATTCAAAACCATCCCGATTTCTCAAAACGCTTTTTCTTAAGTGGAGAAAACAAAGAGGCTATCGAAGCTTTTTTCACAGATGAACTCGTGCTTTTCTTCGAAAGCAATACGTATTATCATATTGAAGCCACTGACGGTGGTTTACTTGTTGTGCATAAAGAGCGTATGGCTTCTGTAAAAGAAATCAAAGCCATGGCTGATTTTGGTATGCGTTTGAGAACTATTATTGAAAATTCAATTGTTGAGATATGTTAGGACTTAAACTACCAACCGACCCAAGATGGGCGAATATTGCAGAGAAAAATATCGATGAAATTCTTATCGATCATGCACATTGCGAACAAAAGGCTGCCTCTACTGCTATTTCACTTATTGTAAGTTTTCCTGAGTATACCGAATTGGTAACAGAAATGATTGCTTTGGTAAAAGAGGAAATGAGCCATTTTAAATTGGTGCATGATAAATTGATTGCCAAAGGTGTTGAGTTGGGTAGAGATCGCAAAGATTTGTATGTATTACAATTGCTAAAGTTCTTTCCAAAAGGAGGAAGTCGGACCTATCAATTGGTACACAGACTGCTCTATGCAGCCTTGATTGAGGCGAGAAGTTGTGAACGATTTCGTTTGCTTTCGCTACATCTCGAAGACAAAGAACTGGCTAAGTTTTATAAAGATTTGATGATCTCAGAAGCAAATCATTACACCTTGTTTTTAGGTTTTGCCAGACAGTATGGAAATCGTGAAGAAGTGGATGTAAAATGGGAAGCTCTTTTAGAGTTTGAAGCCACTATTATAAAAGACCTAGGAACGCATGAGTCCGTACACGGATAACTTAGACAGGCTCAGCTACCAAAGTTCAAAAGAACATATAGCCTATAACAAGCATAGGAAAACATTCCAATAACTAAAAACGATATACTAACATTCAACATGACCCAAGCCGAGCTAAAAGATTTTCTCGATGCTAAAGTAATCCAATACAATACTTTAGATTTTATTGAATCCGACCCTGTGCAGATACCACATCGGTATGATTTGAAGGAGGATATTGAGATTTCTGGCTTTTTAGCGGCGACCATTGCCTGGGGAAAACGTCCCATGATTATTAAGAACAGTCTTAAGATGATGGACTTTTTGGGTAATTCTCCTTTTGATTTTGTGATGAGTCACAATCAAAGTCATCTGGATGCTTTCGAGCATTTTGTGCACCGTACGTTTAATTTAGACGATTTTAAGTTTTTTATCACTGCGCTTAAACATATCTATTCCAATCACGGTGGTATGGAGGCTGTGTTTAGCAAACACCAAAGTTCAGATTCTTTACAACCTGCCATTCACGAGTTTAAAAAGTTGTTTTTTGAAATTCCTCATTTGCCACGCAGCACCAAACATATTTCGGATCCTGTAAAAGGCTCTGCTGCCAAGCGCATCAATATGTATTTACGTTGGATGGTTAGAAAAGACAATAATGGTGTTGATTTTGGTATTTGGAAAAACATAGCTCCTTCCCTACTATCCTGTCCGCTCGATGTACATACAGGCAATGTAGCACGTAATTTAGGATTGCTCACGCGAAAACAAAACGATGGAAAGGCACTCACAGAATTGGATACTGGCTTGCGACGTTTAGACCCTAAAGATCCTGTAAAGTATGACTTCGCACTCTTTGGTTTGGGCGTTTTTGAAAATTGGGGAGCAGTGGAAAGGTTCGTTTAATTAAGTCTAATTGGGGAATTCTATTCGAATCAAAGGTGTTTTTTTCGATATCTGACTGCAATCTTTTATTCCTTTTCCATTGTCAGCTGTTATATAAATAGTTTCCATGTCAGCGTAAATACCTTCTACATTTGTGGCGAAGCTATTTCTATGTAAAAACACGGCTTCACTAACCGATACCAGTATTTTTGAATTTGTTTTCTTTTTCTTCAGTACTTTAATGGGAACAACATGGACTTCTCTTTTATTTTTCACAGAGGCATGCCCAACATAATAAGATCGAATACACAACAAACGTTTATTTTGTTGGTCAATTGCAATACCGGAGTACCTCCAATCCTTATTTTTATTTTTTAATCGGGTTTGATTTCTGTATTTAAATTTTAATTGTGCTTGCTTTTCCGAAATGTCAAATGAGTGAATCTCACTTTCATTGTCTTTATTTCGTTCCCGTAGTACATAAGCAACTTTTGCTACAGTATCTATTGCGATTCCTTCCATTCCATAATTTCCTCTAAACTTAGAAAACTTTGGTTGATCATGATTCACTTGTGTTAATTGCTTTGTTTTTAAATGATAAGAAAATATACGGCCCTTTTTCTCGTCTGTCAACAACAAATAATCTTTATACCTACTTAGTCCCTCGACTTCCAAACTTTCTATTTCTGATGTGTCCAGTTCAATCGTTTCTACAAGTGCTACGTTCTCTTTATCTAACACAAATACTTTCGCACATCGTTCTGCAGCCAAATACAAGTGAGTTGCATCTCCTGTCATGCCAGAAATTTCAAATTCTCGTTCAAATAAAGAAGGGAGTTCTAAAAACTCAATTTGCTGGCCATTTATAAAAGCACTACTAAAAAAAACAAAACCTAGAATCAATTTTTTCATCTTCACACTACAATTTTCTAAAATCGCTTCCTGTAGGGTTTTGAAAAACTTCCAAATCAAATTCCGGAACAGCCGCTAGGAGATGATCGAACATGTCTGAAATAATGCCTTCATAGACCACCCAGTCTTTGCGACTGCTAAAGGTATATATCTCAATAGGAAGTCCCTTTTCCGTAGGTAATAATTGTCGAACCATACAGGTCATGTTTTGGTTGATGTCGGCATTGCTTTTTACGTAATTTTCAGCATACGCTCTGAATACCCCAATATTTGTAAGCTGTCGGCCATTGATCAAATTCGAAGTGTCTATCGTATGTTCACTATTATAATCTTCTATTTCAGTACTTTTCGATTCGATATAATCTTTTAACAGTTGAATCTTTTTAAAGCGTTCCAATATTTCCGGTGAACAGAACTGTATGCTGCTTATTTTTATATGCAAAGAACGTTTGATCCTCCTTCCCTCCGATTCCGACATACCTCGCCAATTTTTAAACGATTCCGATATAAAGACATAGGTAGGAATGGTACTGATGGTTTTGTCCCAGTTTTGCACCTTAACTGTGGTCAGATTCATTTCAATCACATCACCATCGGCATTGTGTTTTGGCATGGAAACCCAATCACCAACACGGACCATATCGTTAGCCGAAAGTTGGATACTGGCTACAAAACCCAAAATGGTGTCTTTAAAGACCAAGAGCAAAACTACGGTCATAGCGCCTAAAGCACTAAAGAAGTACAAAGGCGATTTGTTGAGTATAAACGACAATACAATTATGGCTCCGGTAATGTATACTGCAATTTTAGCCAATTGAAAATAACTGTCGATTGGATTGTCTTGAAACCATTTCGTGTTTTCAAGATATTGTTTTATGGTGTCTAAAAAATTGATAATTACCAAGAGTAGCACGGCACTTATATAGGCCAACACCAAGCGATAGATATACGGAACCACCTCCGAAAAATCTGCAAACACTAAGGGAGCCGCTAGGTAGGCTACCAATGCAGGTGCTATTTGAGACAGGTTGCTAAATACTTTGTTGGCTACCAGTGCATCGTCCCATTCAGTTTTAGTCTTTTTAATGATCGATTCGATAAAACGCACTAAAAATTTCTTTACGACAAAGTTCGTAATCACCGCTACAATACAGAGTATTGCAAGGAGAATCAATAGTTTTAAATACAGTGCATAGGTTTCAGTAATGCCGTGTCCTATAAGCCAATTGGTAAGCCTTTCCATCAATCTTGTATTCATAGTTGTTTTCTCGATTTAAATGAGAAATTAAAAATAAGAAATATGTTTGAGTCGAAGTAGTGAACCAAGAAAAATGTTTTAGAATCTATTGTAAAATCAATTAGGTTCGTTTCGTTTGTAAATTTCAGAAGGTGTATTGTTGGAAATATAAAGAGTGGAGCCTAATACTCCACTCTTTAATACAGCTATTAAGCATTGTTGTGCAATTTTGAAAAGTTAGCCATTAGCATCTCACCGTTACTTTTTACAAACTGTCTAAAATCGATCTCAGACATTTGTGGGTTTTCTATAAAAGACGCCATAGTCGCTTCCCATGAGAGTTCACATTTTTTATAACCAAGATCTTTTACCGAAAAGGTGTTTACCATGTTTTTTACCGGCATGCTGCCCTCTTCAATTTTATAAGAATAAGAACGATTCGTGTCGTCAAAAGCAATGACCTCTTCTGCTGTAGCATGTCCTTCTTCGGACATATTATGTAATGTACAAGATCGTTTTGTACCTACACCTGGTGCCTGATTATCTACAATCCAGGATTTACCAACTACTTCGGGGAGAAACGCTTCAACGCCGTCTAATTTTCTGAGTCGTGCCCATACCGAATCGGCAGAGTCATTGATTACTTTTTTTGCACTTGTAATTACTTCATTTTGTGACATAATATTTTTTTTAGTATTAGTTGTACAAAGATGCCGTTAATTTGAGCAACCCATTTTCTTAGAGGGGTCAAAAAGTTTTCTATTTAGGCCAATTTCGATACGCTCGTGGCGATTTTCCATAGGCAAGACGAAATGCGTTGCTGAAATGTGCAACATTTTCAAAACCACAGTGCCATGCAATATCGCTTACGGGATTTGTATTACTCCGCAATAGTTTGGCCGCTTTTTCCAATCTTTTTTGCTTTATATATTTAGCAGGACTCGTTCTATACGCTTTTTTGAAATCTCTTTTAAATGAACTTTCACTACGAATTGCTAAATGGGCTAGTTCTGCAATCGACAAGTTATTGAATAAATTGGCTTCAATAACTTTTTTAAAAGCTATCTGCTCCGGAATAAACAGGGTGTTGAGTATGTAATTAATTGCACCTACGTCGCCTGATTCATACAGTATATATATAAGTTCTTGCAGTTTTACTTCTATAAGGTTTTCGGTTGCAAGTTCAGGGTTATCCACATAAGGCATCATAGAGTTTATAAAGGAATCCATCAGAATGTTCTGATCAATTTTCACAGTAGCTTGCTTTTTTTTATCTGCATTTGACGGCCTAAAAAAACTTACATCCTTATGAGCAAAGACCTTTTTAATAGATTCTGGATCGAGATGAAAAAGTACATTTTTAAAGAAATTTGTTTCCGTGTCCTGTTTTAGATCTGCTATATAATTCCCACATTTCATTAATATACTTTCGTTGTGTCTGGCAATAAGCGTCGTGTTAGAAGAAATGACCTCATAAGTACCTGCTTTTACATAAGCCAAACAAGCGTCGTTATTCATAGTTGCCTTAAGTCTAAAGTCTTTGTTGAATGTGGCTATTTGTACAAACGGATGTCCGTACAGCATGATTGTTCCGTGTTGTTGCATTGTCAAATATAACCATTATTCCATTTGGAAATTTTCCAAAAAAGGTCAAAATTACTGCCTGATCGAAACCTTAGTCGTCTAGCCCCTTCATAAAGTTTACAAAGAGGTTAACACTTTCTTTGCCAAGCGTTCGCTATAGCTATTTATTTTCCAATGTTGAGGGCTCCAACCTTTTAGAAAACGATGGAAATCGGTCCAGGCTACTGGGAATAAAGCGCGCCAATTGTCTTCCAAGGCGGTAAAATCAAGTGTTTTGTTTTGTGTTTCCAGCGCAGACTTCAATGCTTTAAAATAAAAAGCTAATAGTGTTTCTTCTTGGGCTTCACAGTCATGCTCATACAGGCAGCTTCCTATGAAATACGCTACATCTTTCATACCACAACCACCTCCTACATATTGAAAATCGACAGCAGCTACAGCTGTTCCGCCTTCAGAAAAACAAAAATTCGCCAACTTGGCATCGCCGTGTACAAATGTTTGAAAAGGACTTTCTTTTAATAGTGTATCTATTTTTTTTGCAGCTTTCTTTAGAGAATCGTCCTCCATAGCCTCCAATTCTTCTGGACGGGTTTCTAAATGCCAATAAGTTCCTGTTTCCCAAAGTCCTTTTGGGTGTTCCATCATATAACAAGCGTGAAAATTAGCCAACCACAATAAGCAATTTTCAATATCCGTAGGGTTTACTTCAGTTTTTCGAATTGGGAATCCTGAAGCATCCAAATCTTCTAACACCATACACACCTCTTCACCTACCGTCCATACCCCATAACATTGAGGCATACGGCAGGCATTCGTCCCCTTACCACTCCATTGCTCATACCAATTCGTTTCAACCTTGTAAGACGTTAATTTTCGTTGGTGCGACAAGTTTGTATTCCACCCCCTAGGATGTGTACTCTCAATGGGTAAACTTACATGTTTAACGACGATCGTATTCAAAGCAGCTCCCTCCAAACCCATACGCACAATACGGCCATAGCCACTCCATAAGGTTTGAATGGTCTCTAGCTCAAATATAGCGTTTGCTCCAGTAACTTCTAGAATGTTGTTTTTAAAATCTGATAGCATCGTTGCGCAAATATAAACATTCCGTCAAAGCAATTTAGGGAAGCGTTGTTTTAAACAAATTAAAAAACTAATTTTGAAGACTTGCTAAAACTGATGCATGACGACCCGTCCACAAATAATTGAAAGCATTACTGTCCCAGCGTTATCGGAAAAGATACGACTCCAGGATGCAGCCCCTATGCTCTTTAAAAAAATAGCGACTAAAAGCGGACTAAAAAAAGCCATCAAAAATAAGCGTGTAAAGATACAAGGTACAGTATTACAAACCGGAACTTATCTGTACGGAGGTGAAACTATTGATCTTTTTGAGAATCCACTTGAGCAATCCAAACCAGTTCTCGATATTCCACTGGATGTCCTGTATGAAGACACCTATTTTGCCGTTGTACATAAACCAGCTGGGATTACCGTGAGTGGTAATAAAAAATGGACTTTAGAGAATGCGCTTCGTCATAATTTAACGCCTAGTACAGCAACAGATGCTTTGGTGAGGCCAGAACCTATACACCGTTTAGACCACCCTACAAGTGGGGCTTTGCTTATTGGAAAAACAGCTGAAATGGTCATTACCCTCAACAAGCTTTTTGAGGAAAAACAAATTGAAAAGACCTATATGGCAGTTACACAGGGTATCTGTGCTATGGAAGGAACAATTCAAACTCCCATCGATCTGAAACAAGCAAGTACTGTGTTTTACAAAAGAGCATCTATCCCATCGCCTAAATATACAGTATTGAATTTAACGGAACTGCACCCTGCCACTGGACGCAAACATCAGCTTCGAAAACATCTTTCTGAAATGAAAACGCCTATTTTGGGTGATAAGACTTATGGCATTCCTGGGAATATCTTATTTGGAAATGGTTTGTACTTACATGCCTATCAACTGAATTTTGTACATCCCATTACTCAAAAATCAATTGCAGTACGAGCAACACTTCCCAAAAAGTTTTCTAAATTGTTTCCAGAACAATGCGAACTTATAAACAAAAACGTCTGAGAATGAATTCTATGGAAGTAGCTGCTCTTTTCAAAACCTATCGCACCAAAAAGGATCTGATACGTTACGCAAAAAAAACACCGCAACTGTTTCTGCTTTTGATACAAGAAAGCCTTTTACCAAAAAGCGAAGATGCTTGGCGCGCTGCCTAGTTGCTAGGACATATACAAAAACCAGATGACATTCGTCTATTCCCTTATTTGGATCGCTTTTTAGAAATCATGAACCAATGTAGTGATGGACATCAACGGCAACTGTTAATCATTTTAAACAAAATGCGACTCAATGAAGACCAACAGGGACTTGCCTTCGACTGTGCATTGACCATCTGGGAAGCCATAGGGAAAATTCCATCTGTGCGAATTTCTGCTTTTGATGTATTGCTCCGAATTGCTGAAAGTCATCCCGAATTACGGAATGAAATTGAACATTGGGCGCAACCTATGTACACTGATTCTTTGAGTCCAGGTATTAGAAATAGTTTGTTTAGAAGATTGAAAAAGTAAGATGTTCTTCCTGTTTTTTACTTCTTTTTAAGTATCTTTATTTGATTAAAATAGATCTTATGAAAGAGAAACATCCGGTTCATAGCATGCGTTCCATTCTTGTTTTAATGTTGCTATTCAGTCTGAATAGTTTTGGTCAGAATGCTACTGAACTAAAAGCCATTATTTCCAAAGCAGAAAATAAACTGCGTGGTAAAAGCTCTATTTCAGAAATGACCATTACGACAGTTCGTGCGAAATATACACGTGAAATGAAAATGAAATCTTGGACGCAGGGCGAAGATTATAGCCTTATGTATATTCAAGAACCAGTGCGTGACAAAGGAACTACCTATTTAAAAAGAAATAAAGAAATATGGTACTACCTACCTTCTATTGAGAGAAATATCAAAATGCCGCCCTCTATGATGAATCAAAGCTGGATGGGTACCGATTTAAGTAATGACGATTTGGTAAAGAAAACTTCGACCGCTAAAGATTTTAATCACACGTTACTAGGACAAGAAACTATTGATGGTCTGGTATGTTATCATATTGAACTGATTCCTCATGAAGATGCTGATGTGATCTGGGGTAAAATAGAGCTATGGATCGAACTTGAACATTACAATGTTATGAAACAAGCCTCTTTCGACGAAGACATGGAATTAGTAAATACCATGCTATCATCGAATGTTCAAAAGGTTGGAAAGGAAACAATTCCTTTAAAACTCGAGTTTTTTCCGGCCGATAAAACAAATCAAAAAACAATACTTGAATACAACAGCATAGCATTTGATGTTGCCATTCCAAGTCATTATTTCACAACCCAGTATATGACTAAAGTAAAGGGGTAATTCTATGAAAAAGCAGTTTCTTATATTGGCATGGCGAAATATTTGGCGTAACAAACGGAGAGCTTTGTTGACTATTTCCTCTATTGTCGTTTCCTTGTTTTTCGTGCTTTTTATGCGTCAAATGCAGTATTGGACTTATGATTTCAATATCAAAAACACCGTTTCGGGGAGTATAGGTTATTTGCAAATTACGGACACAAGCTATGTCGATGAAAAGATATTAGACAATAGCATTGTGACAGCTGAAGTTCCTGTCGGAACTATTGAATCTATTAAAGGGGTTACAGGTGTACATCCTAGAATTCAATCCGGCGCACTCGTTTCTACCGGTGTCAAATCTAAATTTGCAGCAGTATTAGGGATTCAACCATCCAGCGATATAGAACTCTTAAAACTAAGTCATAAAGTACGTAAAGGAACATTACTCGAAGAGAACGACACTGGCGTACTTATCTCAGAGAAAATGGCAGATTATTACAAAGTGTCTGTGGGTGATTCCCTTATTTTTATGGG
>Ga0206125_10001336_pt1 | contig 28995 bp, 20 predicted proteins | sample Helgoland_Spring_4_FD_148598 | JGI IMG/M metagenome (GOLD analysis project Ga0206125, IMG submission 148598) | Pelagic subsurface seawater microbial communities from Kabeltonne, Helgoland, North Sea - Helgoland_Spring_Bloom_20160331_1 | ecosystem: Environmental > Aquatic > Marine > Epipelagic ... | reverse complement strand
AATAACACCTGTTTCTGTAGAAGTTGCATATTGACCAGAATTACCTGTCACATCAGCATAACTCGCAGGATAAACGTTTGACGTTAGTGTGTTTGTCACTAACTGACCCATGATCAAACCAAGGTGGGTGTACGTCGTTGCAGAGGCTGATTGTTGACTCGCTGGCAGTTGTGCCGCGCCGGTCAGACCGTTAAAGTATGATTTAGCATTGATGGTTGTTGCGTGAGTACCGCCATAGATGACATCGTGGGATATTGCATCGACGATATACCCTACGTCTCTTCGACAAGTTAATACATTATAACCAGTCGAGAATGTGTAATTGGTTGCGCCGTGGACGATTGTTGCAGTTTTAATATCGGCTGTTGCAGTAACTATAGCATCAAATTCTGTCGTTGTCAACCCCGCAGTAGAGATATCTGTTTCTGCTGCTACACCATTAATGTTACCCGCAGCAATCGCGCCATTGACAATTCCGATGAGTGTATCAACACGACTATCTTCTGTCACGTTTGTCAGTGCTTTGATTCGTGTAGCAAGGTCGGTAAACGCTGCCACTGTCGCAGTACCTTCGCCAGCACCTAACTGTGATTCTGTGCCAACAAAGTATGCCAATGCAGCGCCGCGTGATGCACTATTACCGCTGTAATAGAGATCCGCAACCAGAGCATCGATAAGGAATCCAGTGTCTCGTTGACACTTTGCGGAATCATATACCAGAGAAGGATAGTTCGTTGTGATATATGCCGTTGTGTCTGTGATTAATGTTGTTCGCGCAGATGTAATTGCAGTTGTTTGATCGAGTCGACCCGCAACATTTGCGTATGTTCCTGCCTGAGGATATGTGGTTACTGCTTGCGGTACTGTGAACGTACCATCAATACAATCCGTAACACGTTTAAACAATGTATCGACAGTCGAATCGCTGGTTACACCGGTTAGTGCCTTGACCAGATCTCGCGCAAAATTAACCGAACCAATCGTAGCGGCATTCTGATCTGACAGAACGTATGCGCTATTTGCTCTCAGATACGCATTACCTGCGGTGATCGTCCAATAATCTGTACCAAGGATTAGATCTCTTCGTACTGCATCAAGTATCAGACCCGTATCTCGGGCGCACTTCTCACCGTTAAAACCACCAAGAGTGGGGAAGTTTGTTGTGATATAGGCAGTAACTTCATCAATGAGGAAAGTTCGGTTACTTTGAATAATTGCCGCAGCATGATCAGCATCAGGTGTAGGCAATACACTTGGGCTAGGAAACGTTACTACGTCTGCCGCCTGACTTGTCGAAGCAACGCCTTTAACAAGTATGTCGATGATCTCAGAGAAGTGACGATTGCTTCGTTGCAACGCGCCATCAAAACCTGTGCTTGCTTTGACTTCAGCAACCGACGCAACAGCGCCCTTCGCTTCGTTGATCGCACCGCGAGTCGCACTTAACTGTTGTGACTTAACAAGTGCTGCGCTCGCTCTTTGATACGAGAGACCTGATGTTACCTGATTGTAGTTCGTACCAAAAGCAATGTCAAGATATAATCCATCAAGAATAAGTTGAAGGTCACGTCTACATGTTGCTTCGTTGAATGTGAATGCTTTCTGTGTGGTGACAGTCTGTACCGCAGAGTCAAGAGTGAAAAACGCATCGCTTAATGAAGTACCCCTGTTGCCTAATTTACCACCTTTCGAAACATAGAATACATTTTCTGTTGGATCATCACCAACTTGGACAACTTCAACTGCACCATCCCGATCTTGTTTGATGAACATCTTGCCATCATAAGTGTTGACGGCGATTTCACCAAGATCAATATCAGCAATACCCGGGCGTCTATCCGGGATCGCTGTATTTTTGCTGATAATTTTTGTTATTGCCATTTTATGTCTCTATCTTAAAGATATCTTTATATTTATTAGAACGTGCCGCCAAGCAACTGAGTAGCCGTAACAGATCCTGACGAGTCAATTGAAAACTGATCCGAATCGTAAGATGCCACACCAGGAGTATTCGTTGTGGCTAAAGGAACTGAAACTGTTAACTTGTCACTATCATCGCTGTATACTAAACTTATTGCTTGCCCTGCTCGTAAGAGTTGAAAGACATCACTATCAATGAACTCGCTCAGAGTCTGTGCACCAATAAAAACATCTCCAGAAAATGTTACCGGTCCTGACATCACTACAGAGTCGAGTGTTGAAACTCCTGAAACAGTTAAGTTATTCAGAATATCTACACTGGAATCAAATGTAGCACGACCCACAACATTCAATGTTTGATTAATGGTCGCGCTATTAAGTATTGTATCGCCAGCAACGGTCAGATCATTTACTGCCAGAATGCTCAATACTTGTAGGTTATTGATGAGAGCAGAATCACCAACATACAGATAGGTCAGATTTGAACTATCAGCAAATAAAGCACTTGTGCGAAATTGGTTGACATTACTGTTAGAATCGACTATAATAGCGCTTGACGCTGTTAGAGTACCATGAGGATGATTGAGTAAGTCAGTAAAATACTTACCGCCGATTACATCTATTCTTTCAGAGGTTATTACACCTCCAACAGAAGAGTCACCGCCAGCACCAATAAAAAGTCTATCACCACCCGCTCCAAACCCGTCTGCTGGGCTACCCGAGTCAGAAAAGTAAGAGTATGCTAATTCACCTGTTCGAAGAACAAGAGGATCACCTTGAGTACCAGATCTTCGAATAAGAATCTGTGATCTGTCAGAATCTGAAGGGTATGTTCTACCATCAATGATTTGTTTGTTTAGTGAAAGAGAAGCATTCCAACTTGATGTGTCTGAATCATATATGAAGAGAGATCCATTGACAGCACCTGTTGTGACCAATCCCGTGATTGCGTCGATGTCAGCACTAGCAGAGATAACAGCACTACGATAAGGAGTACCGTATGTTATCTTACTTACTAATGTTCTGTTTCCTACTTGTACTATTGACATTCTAACCTCATGTTACAGAAGGCGTAACTGTTATAAGTCCTTCAAGAACTCTTTCTACTAATGTGTTTGAATCACTATCTTCATATGTAATTTCAACATCGTAAACATATTTTCTCTTAGTATTTAGTGAATCTGTAACAGTATTTGACAAAGATAAATTAATAATTCCATCAGTTGGCGGAACAACAACGTAAGCACCAAATGGAGTTTTCTCCGAACTATCGACACCGTATCGAGTACTCATCTTTGCCGCGACAGAATGTCCAGCCAGATCTTTAGCGGATCCATCAGTATTCGTCAGGTACACATCTATAGATAGATCTGTGCCCTGATCGATAGTTAATTCTTCATATCTAGCCATAAACTTTAGTCCAATAAAATAAACCTATGGCACTATTTATAATAATTTATTCGTGAATATCTTCGATTATCCAGTCCTGCATTCCCAAAGCCATCTCTGACCTATCGAGTACAAACGCAACCGTCATTCGTAAACCTGTACCACCATTCTTTGCTGTATGATAAACCAGTCTCTCTTCGTTATCTTCGTAAGAACCGAAGTAACCTGCTTTACATTGCCATCCTTTTACATCAGGAATGGTTATCATCTCTTTCTTTTCGTTATCCCAATGTTTCCACCAACCATCACCTGTTTCAGACCATGTAAAAACAAAATTGTAAGCCGGAGCATTCGCGTTATTGTGCCACGAAATATATCCACCAGGCGGATACACAGCAAACAGTGCTGCTCTTTTCAAATTAAACGTTGTCTGTATGTTACTTAAAAATGAAGTTTGGTTCAAGGTAACTTCGGGTATTTTCTGCGTGACCTTTTCCTCTTTTATGAATCGCAACTGACCTATCCCGAAAGAATGTGATACAACAATCTCTGGGAACCCATTATGGGCGCGCCCCATACTTTTAATTTTTTCGAAGTATTCATTACCTGTATAGTAATCAGCATCTTTTTCTGTAAGCAATTCCTTTTTGGTCAACCTCACAGATCCATAGTTCTCATCTCTCGTAAACCACAATGCCTCATTAAGAATTTCTAAAGCAAAATCATTTAAAGGTATATCTCTCATTAAAATTCCATATGTTTCGCTTTCGAAGCAGAGTAATGCCTAATAACAACTGGTTTCTTATTATGTTGATATTTATACCTTGAAAAAAAGTTCCATCGGGCATCGTCTTCTAAGATACCCACCTTTAAATCTTTATACTTGGGTTCTTTATTAACAAGCCACCATAGAGAAAATTGATCCCATCTTGCTAACGACCGTGGATAAAGATCGTTATCCCAAGTACCATCTTCTTTTGTTGGCCACCACGAACCTTCGTATTGTTTTACTGTTAGATCATACCAATCATCCATAAACTCTCGCACCATTTGTTTGCGCATATCATACAAACAAACTGCTCCACACAACTCGAACTGACCACCAGGAAATTTCAATTCAGCATAACAATACGAACGTTCTTCGGGAAGACCTGTAAATAAAAGATCATAGTCACCCATCTCGTCAAAGATGTGTTCGATGTCTTCGTGTTCACATTCTGTGTCGGCGTCAATATAGAATGTGATATCCCATGGAGACAACGCCATTCCCTTTAACTTTGCTCGCTTGTGGTCGTCGCAGTGGATAATAACATCTACATCTTTTCTACCTCTGTCGTCCACAAATTTTTCTTCTGTGACAAGACACACGTTAGCATCCGGATAGAATTCTCGGATCGAGTCAATAAGATTTAGTGCTGAGATGTAAAAGTATTTTTTCCTTGAAGCAACGATGACATACCCTTTAGTAGGTTCAGTCATTCTGCCGCCCCAAACAAACCTAACTCTTTCGCAATTAGAATAGAAGTGACCGCATTCATCTCAGCTACACTCTTTGATCTGCGCAGTTTAGATCTTAAGGTGCGATCTTCAGAGTTTTTAATTTCTTCAATTTCAAACGCCTGAAGTTTTAATTTATAAAGTTCTTCAAGTTCAGCAGACTTTTTGCGTTGATCGTGAATCGCTCTTTTCTCTTTTCCTTCTCGATCTTTTCTGGTCTTTCGTTCTTTGGTGTGTTCATCGATTCTTGCTACCCCGAACAAAGATACAACTTCTTTGTAGTTCGGGCATTCAGCCCCATCGGGCAAGAGTCTGTGAAACTGTAGTATTTCTTTTTTCTTTTGGTTGTCTGGTTTACCTTCTTGCTTTGAAAGTTTAATACATTTTAAAACTGAACGATCGTCGGATTCCCAATAAGCGTTATCGACATACTCATAATTTTTCATAATTTACTCTTTTTTCAAATTTATGCTACACGAGCATATAACGTATATGTTTCTAATATAATAGGCGTGGATGTTAACTGAGCATCATCACTAATATAAGACCCTTCCACTCCCGTATTTGCAGGTACTACTCTGAATATTAGAGAGTCTGACGTAACAAGTCTATCACTTCCCGATGGAACGAGAAGATCCGAACCACTACCGTCACCTAACTCACCATCAATATTTAGAAAAGTTTTACTATACGATTTCTCAAATGTTCCATCGTAATCTGTCGAATAACCGACACTGTAGTCAGCTTCGATAATATCTACAACGCCAGTATAATTTTCGTCATTTTCACTAATGTAAACAGACAAAAAATCTTTTTCGTATACGCCTTCATAATCTGTCACTACAAGATCGCCAAGTCTTACTACTTCGTGAGTATAAGTTGAAGCAAATTCTTTAGTAAATGTACCTTCAAAATCATCTAGGTAATCATGAGTATATATGCTTGTGTAGTTTCCCTGGAAAGTGGTTTCATAGTCGGCAGCATATTCAACAAGAGTATAGTCTGTGACATAATTAATAGAGTAATCGGTGCTATAACCAGTCTCATAAGGGGTTTCATAACTTTTTATGTAATTTCCTACATAGGGAGACTCATAGTTGCTATAAATGTTTTCATAACCGGACTCATAATTACCTTCATAATCTGTCTCATATCCTCCAGCATATTCTGTTGAGTAAGGAATAAAGTTACTGCCCTCGTATTCATTTTCATAGTCGCCTTCATAAAGTTGAGGGATGTATGATTCGAAATCGGCGGTATAAGTGTTCGCCCCAATATCTACTTCATAGTCGATAGGAAAGCTAGGTTCGGTGCCATCCGCAAGACCGCTGTAATTTTCTACACGAACTGTGTCAGTATAATCACTGATATAATCCTCTACGTATGTTCCTCCAGCTACTACACCCTCGTAAATTGTGGTGATGTCGAACTCATAACTTTGGACGTAATCGCCGAAATATCCTGACCCTTGATAAGTTTCCTCGAATATGTTTTGATAGTTTTCGTCAAGAATATAGTTCAGAGAATACGGTGCACCATCATCGCCAGCGATGTAACCTCCTGCCCGAATTACTTCTGATTGGTGAAGGTAATCGCCTATATAAGTTCGATCATAAGCTTCAATGTAGGTTGTGGTATAATCTGCTTGAGTATACTCTTGAGTGCCAGTTCCGTAGGATTTAGAAATTGCACATCGAATCGCAATATCAGTTGTTAGGCTGCCAATGCCGCCCCCAGCACTGGTGGAATAGGAATCTATGATTTTTGCATCAGACTGGGCTGGGATAAAATAACTAGGCAGAACACCGTCGGCGTTTGGTACACCGTCGGGTGGAGTAAGAATTGCCGGCGCCTGTATTATCCCGGCCTGTAAACCCCCGCTTCCATCCACGTTCCCGCTGGCGGATTGGAGATATTGATACACCAGTTTTCCGTCCCAGTAAAGATTATGTTGACGACCTTGAAAGGTTGAATTGCTGCCGGACGACCACCGATTAAATATTTCCCAGAAGTATGCGCCGCCGGATGCATTCGAAAGTTCCGCATCTGGTGAATTGGGGTTATAACCAGATGTCGACGTGTTATTATAATAAGCATTATGGTCAGCAGTATATTGGTCCTCTGCTTCGTATCGATAGGAATTAACTGTTAGTGGGCCCACATCAATTTGGCTCGAATATGTGTTTACGTAATCAGTATTGGCCGTTCTGGTGACCAGGAAGTATGTGTACTCGCTTGCGCCAGCAGAACTGGTCTGAACGCCACCGGTATAAATTGCACCATCACTCCCAGTCTTAGGTGCAGGCGAGGCGCCTCCACCGGCGTTTGGGGCGCTATCATAGACTACAACATTATTCCACACAACCTTATGTTCGTAATAGTCGATTCCGGTGCCGGGCTCGGTTATCCGCCGTATCCTATAATAGTGAGTACCGTTAGGATAATCCATTGCCCCTGCATAACTGGTTTCACTCGAAGTAGAATAATCTTCAGCATAACCACCACTATATTGATTTGTGGTAACCCCGCCCACGCCCACGCCCGTGTAGGCAAGACCAGATTCCGGTGAAAGGACCTCGCGGACACCTCGTTCATATGATGTTTCATACCCGAGCAATCTTTGATACTCTTCTTCATACTCACCCGCAAAGGTTCCCGTATAAGAACTGTCATATACTCCCTGAAAATCACCAGCGTGATAATCTTGGTACACAGAGTAATTGTTTACAACCGACCCATCATATAAATTCGAAGTATAAAATGCAGTATACTGTTCTTCTTCATACGGCACATCTGTATAATCTACGAATCCTTCGGGAACATCTTCAGTATAACCTCCTTCATACGGTACTTCACGGGTAAGTTCATATTCGTTTGTATAGTTTGAAAGGTCTTGAGTATAAGCGTCATATGAACCTATCTCATAGTCCTTTTCGTAATTAACTGGGCCACCACCGTCATAATCTATTGTATAGTCACCAGAATAATCAACGGGAACAGACTTTGTATAGTCTATATTGTAATCATATTCATACAGATTTGCGTAAACCTCAATAACCACGCCAGCATACTCTTTAGCATAATCGCCAGCATAATCATCTTGAATGTAGTTTGTCTCGTAATCAATTAGATAATCAGTTAGATAAGTGTTTTCGTAAATCTGAACATATTCTCGAAGGTAAGCGAGATCAACATAATCCCTGAGGAAATCTGTCGCATATGGCACTAAACGAACATTTATATAATCATCATGAAAATTACCTTCAAATTCACCAGTAAAACTATTTTCATACTCGTTATCATAGTTCTCGGCGCCGGAATAAATTTCAATTGCTTCGAGGGTGAAGTTCTGAGTATACCCCAAGGTATAGTTGCCTGTATATCTTTCTTCAGATACGCCAGTATAATCTTCTTCGTATCCCGCAGAAGGATTTACTTGCGTATTATAACTCTCAAGATAATCTGTCGTAAAGATGCCATCATAACTACTGACATAGTCATTACCGTAACGCTGGATGTCAAGGTAAGCCGTTGTTTCTTGATATGTCAAGTTTGTATCGACCGCATTGCCACGTGCTTCCCACACACCAGCATCAGTCGGAGCACCCTGTTCAGAAGATCGAAGTTGATACTTACCAATCCCAGTAGTCTGGATTGTTCGCTTCATCTTTTCGCCAAAAGTGTACTCTAACTGAGGACCACTAAGTTCTCTAAATCCTCCGAACTGGTTGGTTAAAGGCATACGAACAGGAGCGACTATTTTAACAGGGGTTGGTACTACACTTGACGACTTGACCCAGATAGAATAGTTTATCTGTGAGTTATCACCTCGTGTGTCAAAGAAAACATCAGCAATAAATTCTGACCAATGTTCACTCGGTGCCTCAGCCGCAAGTCGATACTGCCCTGGCAAGTCACTAGAGAATATTTTACGTAACAGATTTTCAATGACCGTGTCGAGTTCGGTATCGTTCATCTCTTTAAGACCCGCAGGTGATGCGGTACGATCCCAATAGACAGGATTTATGATCGATGGATGCTGTTCATCAATTGCGGATACATCAGCGTTGTTCTGATAGAGTTGATAAACTACACTAGAAGTGTTTGGTCTTGTCTGTGCCTGAATTTGGATAGATGGCAAGTCTTCATCATCAAACGAACCTGCTATTGAATTATTTGGATCCGTTGAAGTGGCATTAAGAGTAATGTTAAGAATGCCAACGGTCGTTACTGTAAACGAAAACGTTGTCGAATATGAACCGGATAATGCTTGAGTGCCAAAGTCTTCCCAAGTTGTTTGAAGACCAGTGATGTTGGTTGCTGTTGGTGTAGCAGTGACCGAAACAGAACCAACCTCATCACCTAAAACGCCTAACTGATATTCAATCTCTGCGAATCCAGTACCAGTGCTTGTCGCAGTACCAGAAATTGTGATCTGAATAGTATCACCAACATAAACAACAGAAGGTAGATTAGTTATTGAACCGAAGGTTGTGGTGTGTGTTGAACCACTCGGATCCGAAGTGTGTGTTACATTATAAGTTCGGGATATTGTTTCGCCAGCAACGGATCCAACACCAGATGTATAGAAGGTGTTTTCAAAAGATCCTACAAGTTCTGCTTGCGTATTTGTTGATATCGCCGACAGATCATTGATATCCATCTTGCTTAAATGAAGACCCGCCTTATAGGCTAGGTAGTCTTCTTCAGAAGTTAGTAACTCCCTAAAAGCGCCTTCATTTGTAAATTTGATGGGTCGTAATGACATTAAAATCTCGACAATGCGAATACAATTATATCTTATTTATAAGAATTGTCAAGCAGAGTTCTCAACAGAGTTTTTATTTCGGTTAAAGTATTTTCTACATTTTCAACTCTAGTCTTTAGGTCAGACTCTTCTTTTCGTTTCTCAATCCGTAATCTTTTGCGTTGTCTGGCTTGCTCGATCTCCGCAGTATCAACATTAATTAAAGCGTTGGACTGCGTGTCACGAACTAAGCCAGAGTAACCTTTCACTGGTACATACTTGCTCATTATACTGCCAAGTATCTAAATCTCAGATTTCGAATTGTTGCTGGCAGATCAGTACCTTTCAGAACAAACTTCGTCTGTACTTGATTGAAAGGGTTCAGAGTTCCACCTTGATCACCCGGAAGCCATGTAACATCTCTAAACGAATTACTATTGTCAGATGGGATCGTATTCACAGTAGGTTGTTGTATCCAGTGTTTATCGTAAATATTTTCGTCTGTGGTCGCTGTGCGATAATACATCACAACATCTGCCCCATCAGGAATATTTACCAGTGCTTTCGTTTCAATACCTACCGCATCTAATTCTAAGATCACTGGAGAAGTGATGTGCTTAGATCCAGTTGTGCCGCCTGTAGGTTGTGTTTCGTCAACCGCGTTAATGTGAGGTGTCACATCTGGGTTGTCTTGACAGTATCCTACAAGAACAAGCGACGATCTCTGAAGATCAATGACTGGTGATACATAGTCGTTTGCTGTCTTCATATCTACTTTGACATATGTCGAAGCAACCCCAGCACCAAGATTTGTTTCTTGAGCAGAGTAATTGTAGATCCCCTTCGGAGTCTGAAAATCGACATTCTGTTTAAGTGTGATGCGCGAGTACTCATCGTCTTGAGACCACCGCCCAGCAGCATTGATCCTTGTGCTAGAAATATTCTTGCCTTCAGTAAACTTGGCAGAAACATCTAACGAGGTGTTGTTGGGAATGATTGACTCAACATATGGATTTAAAACATTAAACACAACATTTCGACGAGAGAGAACTCTATCTCCACCACCGATCGATGATGATGTAGCAACGGCTTGTGAACCATCGTAAGTGAAGGTATATCCGCCAACATCAACAGAATCAACTGTGTGTGCCGCATTGAGCCAAGAGTTCGCATCGATTCCCGCAATATCTTCTGCGCTATCAATGAATGCGGTATCACCAGGTTCCAACCCATGACACTTGTGATTCACATAGATCTTTCTTGTGCCACTGTATGTCTGAATAGGATTAGAACTGAGTAACTTGTCAGGTAATCTTGCGTTCTTCAGAATTAAACTGCCGCCTCCAAGGTCGAACTTCGCCCGATTGATTTTATACATCAGGTCTTGATCTTTGGTTTCGATCCAGAACATACCATTCTGAGGCAAGAACAAAGAACCAGGAGCGGGTTGAGTTGTCACAATCTTCGTAGTAGAACCAAACACAGGTTCTTGAGTCTTCGCACTAAACACTTCATATTCAGTAGACTGTGAAGTCACGACTACCGCATAGTGTGTCCATGGTTTAAGATAGATCGGTTCATCAAACGAGAAAACTGTTGGCGCTTGTTGAATGACTGTTAAAGTTGGATCCGTCCCTACAGCAGTCACCTCGCTTGGGTTTAAGAACACATGCGAGTCAGGAACAATCTCGTTACTCGAAGGTCGCCCGTTAACCATAGGTCTCAAGTGAATAGAGACAGGAAGATTACCAGTATCTTTCGTTCTGAAATATAAGTTAATGTTTGTCAGAACAACCCCAAACTGATTGTCGACATAGAATGTCTGAGCAAGAGGGTTCAGAGGAGCAGTCATCGTTGAAACAATGTTCGACCCAAACTGGTTCTGATCAACATCAACATAATCAGAAAGAACCTGAGACATCTGACCCGTAGTATCGAGACCGTTCAGGGCCGCAACAGAGAGTGCCGCAGATCCAGTACCATATTTACCTGCTAACTTAGGATCAACCAAGTTGACATCAGCAGATCGAATCTGGTTGAGGGCGTTCTGTAGTTCTTTTGAACTAAATGCCTGAGGTTTGTTATTTAAGTGCGCGTGAGGAGACCAATACTGTGAAGGTCTTGTCGTGATTATATTACCCCAATGATTCCACAAAGCACCTCGTGCGACATAGTGAGCAAACGCTTTGCTTCCTGCCGCAGCCCAATCATTCGTGTCAATATCAAGAAGTTTAAACTCTCGAATACCAGATCTAAATCTTTGACCCGCCAATTTCATTTTTCTGGGAGCATTGACACGATTCACATTGTATGAAGGTCGGATGTTGGGAATAAAGAACGATCCAATTATCTCACCATTCTCGTCTGATATGAGATCAGAAGAACCACTAGGGTGAGCGGTAATCGCTTGGTGTGTATCCTGGTTACCGTTATCGTCAGTACGATCAGAGTACTGTAAGAAAGCCGCCTCTTCACGACACCACTCAGTCACTTTATCACCATCAAAGAAAGGTGTGAACTTGGTGTTAGGTCTCAACCCTTTTGCATGGAAATAGATCTTTCGTGAACGAATCCATGGGATCAAGGCAAGATCGATAATTCGCTTACCTACTACTTCACGCAGAGTGTCAGATGGAACAACCCGAGAAACGAATCGACCACCACTACCGTATCTGGGTAGAGACGTGTAAGTTGATGCATATTGCTCTCGTAACTCGTATGCTACTCTACCTCGAACATTTCTTGAGTTAAATTGATTCGCTTTGCTCAGATCAACATCTTCGGGGCTTCGACCGAACCAGTTCCACATCCAGTTGTTCCAGAGAAACGCTTGTTTCTTATCTAAACGATTAGATCCAGCGATTGCTTTTTCGGCTTCTTCTTTAGAATCTTTCCACTCGTCTGATGTTGGAGATAATTTGATAACACCGACATTATCGACAAGACCAAAAGGATTGACCTTGAGAGATCTAGAAGCAAGAGACTGGTATGCCCATTGTTCAGAATCATACGCGACATATACATTGTCACCTTTCTTAACAATGTTAGAAGAAAGTGTAGCATCGACTACAAGACGAATATTATCTTCGTCGGTCATAGGTCGAATCAACTTGCTTTCTGGATCCATCGAAGCAGAATAGTCGTCGTTGTTTGTATCACCACCTGTCTGATCCCCGAAGTCATCAACCTGTGATCCACTCTCGACGCGTTCGTTACCATCACTGTCGAGTGCTGCGTTAAGTTTCTGTTCAAGTTCAAGTATATTGAGTGTTGTGTACTCTTCAAGATCATCTAACTTTGCTTCGATCTTTGCGATGTCTGACATTGTGTAATGCTTGTGCTCAATTGGAGTTGACTGTAGGTCATTCTCGTCAAGCGTGTTTGCGTTAAGAAGAATCTTATAAAGTTCGAGCGCATTGTCAGGCGTTGCTTTGTACTGTGGGTTTGATGCCTGCTGACCAAGAAGCAACTGAACTTCACCTTCTTGAGTAAGGAGAAGTTTATCTGCTCGTGGTAAGTAATAGTTTATATCAGCAGTTATGTTAGTCCCGTTTCGAGGCAGGTCAAAGATATCGGATGCTGTACCGAATGAAGTCTCGTCTGGTCGAAAGTCAACATAGTTTCGCAGATTGACAAGAGTTCCATCTTTGAGAGTGTGATTCGGGATGTCTCTATATGCGACAGGAACATTACCGTAAGAAGTCGCGTCGTAGAAATCACCACCCGCGCTTCTCGCAAAGTATCGATAGTTAACATACAGATTAGAAGGTGCACTATCTGCGGCATTAATAATCAAACGACCCTTTGCGTAATAGTTATCACGTTGGCCATCGTCAAGTAACAAACGAGGTAACATATTAATACCAGAAGAGGTGCCTGATCTTGCGGAGTCGACTTCATAAATATCTGGTACTGTAAACTCGTAGTAACTCACGCTATTAACGCTATCATATTGCTTCGCAAGTGTGTCGGTGGCAGAAGTAAGCGTCTTTGCTTTGCGAGTCGCAGTCTTCTGTACATACGAAAGAACCTCGTATGTAGCGGCATTTACAAGCCCAGAAATCTGTACGTCGCGACCACTGTTTGTAGGAGTTGCTACTGTGTGAGCAATTGCTGTTTCACTATTAGTTGATACGATCCAAAGAGAGGTATCTGTGTATGCTTGACCTACGGGGAGTGTCGGTAATGTGATTAATCCACCACCTGCCACGAGGTTGTCTTCACGAATCTGCTTCGTGAGCGTAATATCTGAAAACGATTCGGGGCGAGGTCGAGAAGTAGGAAACAGTAGATCGTTATCGATAACGCCATGCAATTTTGCACCGGCTGCTTCTCGCACTAAGTTAAAATGATCTGTAACACCAGTACCAACACTCTTTGCGTCACGCAAACTTTTGTCTGAGTCGACATTAACATCGAACACATAGACACGGTTGTTAACACCGTCTTTTTCTACTGCTCGAATTCGTGCTGTGCCAATCGCTGTTCCTGCTGCTGCAAAATCGTTGTATAAGTTTACTTGTGACGCATCAAGATCTGGTAGACCTCTGTTGCTGTCCGCAATAAAATAGTTACCATAGGTAACAGGAACAACATCGTTTACAACCGTTTCTGTTTGTTGTGGTCTTGGAATCAGAAGTTTTGTTGTAGATGATTTATCAACACGGTATCCATTAATGTATGCTAAACCAGGTGACACGATAAGTTCGAGGCTCGAATCGCCGGCTACCGCGTCTTGTACATTGACAACGAATGGGTTTACAATGTAGTTCCCAGACTCTTCGTGAGTCCTCATCGCAATCATTTCTTCGATTTTATTGTAAGCGTCTGATTCTTCTATTTGTTCTACGATAGTAGAGTTCTCGACCGTAGCAAGAAACACAAAAGTGTCTGCGTCAGTGAGTTTATCTTGGGTTGTCAATTGAAGACTTATACGATATCGATCAGCGCCTGGAGAAGCATTGTTGACAATACCATTAGCATTATCGTATAATGATGTTGTATCATTTACTGTAACAACATCTTGGACAACTTTAAAACCAACTGTAGCATTAGCAATCGAAGAGTATGGCGACAATATGATCGATTGTTCTACCGTATGTACAAAATGACCTAAGACAAAAAAATCACCTTCACCAACAGTGAACTTAACACCTTGCCCTGTTGCGGAAGGCGTTTCAGTAACTAATTGATACCCGCCGCCAGACTGGTCATAGAGAGTTTCTCCATCACCAAATCGCGTGGTTGTAGCACCAATCGTAGCAGAACCACTGCTTATGTATTGTACATATAAAGTATTGAGTATAAAATCACTTCCGTCTCGCGCTTTAACTTCGAGCACTCGTGCTTCAACATTGGTAAGAGGATTTTTAAATACCGTACCCACTGGGATATCAGCAAACGCGCCACCTGCATTCGTAGCAGAGATTTTAATCCACTCATAATCAGCATTGACAGCATTTCCGCCAGAAGATACTATTGCACCTTCTTTGAAAACATTCTTCCCAAGTCGTGCTAATTCATTGTGCAATATTGTCTGGAGTTGTGTCAACTCGCGAGCTTGCAACGCTCTCCCGCTATTGAACAGTATTTGATGATAGTTATCAGCCTCATTATAATCGTCGTTATAATTGCCTGATAATGTACTGGAAGTAAATTGGTTCGCCATTTTTTATCCTAACTGAATAACTATTCGAATGTCTTCGGTTTGTTCCGCGCTGCGTTCGACTGCACTAGCGAGTGTATTTATGTATAAAATATCACCTGAATAGGCATCAACATCTGGATTTACTATATTAACTATACTAGCGGTGCCACCTGTTGTATTAATAATGTTTTCATTAAGTGAAAAATTTTCAAATCCAGTCTCTTCATCTTGATAATAGTAAAGCGTCGTGCCATCAAGGTCGAAAACTTTTGCTGTTACTGTCTGTAAAGCATTGCTGAATGTATCGTTGTCGATCCAAGACTCTGGCGCCTGAATTGACCCTAAAGTGAGAATCTTTGTGACTTTGCCAGTATTGCCTGTAAAGTCAGAATCATTAGTGTATTTTTCTAACCCTTTGAGTACACCGACTTGACGAAAGTCTGTTCCGTTCGCAACAATAGTGTTTTCTTCTGTACCAATAAAGTCTGTCTGTAACATTATCTCTCGACATTTTAAAGTAGAAACAGGGTCTTTGTTCACACCATCTCGTGTAGAGATGACTGCTCTTAACTTAGCGCCTGACCCACCACCTGGATCCGTTACAACAACTTGTGCATAGTCATAATTTGTGCCGTGTAAGAAATCACCAAGACCGTTTGAATCACATCGAACATTTACAATCTTGTTATCGAATACCTCAGCAAAGAACTGGGCACCCGAACCATTGCCACTTATTGTAATAGTAGGGTTGGTATAATTTACACCCCCGTTATCAACTGCAATGTTGAGAATCTGCCCAGGCGTTGAACTATCTTGGAGCCCAATCTGTGAAATCTCTTCGGGTATCGTTGTTGCTCGATTGGTGACTTGTTTTACTGGTGTATAAGTTTTTGTTCTGAATGTACCATAAGCAAGGTTACTCATCTTGTACATATATCTCCAAAGATATCCGTCACCGGTTTGGAAGGTCTTTGGTTGTTGATTTGCTCGTGTTGATGTGGGTTCAATAAAAGAATTTCCGGCTGACCCGTCGGCATTTTTTCCCTGCTCAATACACAAGAAGACTTCCCGAGCAGAGTTAATCACATAGAAGTTCGTCTGAATAGGGTTGTTATTATCATATGCTTCATATTGAACTTCACTCTGCCATGTAACTGTGGGGACAACATACGACACATTGCTTAACACTTTTACTGACTGAAGCGTGTGCCTAAACTTACTTTGATCGTATATTGAACTTGAGTTAAGGGGAGTAGAAGCATCAGAATCAGGTTGAGCAATACCGATATGATAAGGAACACCATCACTATCAATGTCAGACTTGAGTAGTGTAAGGAGATGTTCCCTAAAACTGTTAGTAACCGATGCTGTCATGGTTTAATTCTCTTTATTCGATTCTGTTATTTAGTTATTTATAACGTATCTGTGAGTACTGCTCGCGCTCGTGATGCCTGCGCGTCATATCTTATGATACTACTTCTGAGAGGATTGATAACTGATGGATTAGCAGGTAACGCAGTGATTCGTATGTAACTACCTGTAATCAGTGTACCTGTGAAGTTAACCAAACTAACAGTGCCATCTGTTGCTGAGTATGATCCTATATTATCGACGAGAGGTAATCCTGTCGAGACCTCAATCACTTGAATAATACTAGACTCAAGTAAATTTCTTAAAACACACACCTTGCCATTGTAGTAAAAGGTATCAGATTGAATAACATAACCGTCGTCTAATGGGGCGGATATCGCCGCTGAGTAAACGACTGTCTGCAATGGTGTTGTAGGGCTAGGCACAAAACGATTTTGCATTTTGATGTCGGCTCTACTCGAAAGAATCGAATTATCTTTACTATCAATGTCTGTTAACATGTTTGATCGACGGAACGATTGACTGAATCCACCAAGATTCGTGTCAAAGTAAGTTTGCATCGCTTCTTTGACATCACTCTCGATCGATGTTTGTGATGCTGATGTCAGTGTAGGATTAAACTGGATAACAGTTGCCACTTCAAGATATGTCTCAACAGGATCTACAAACTCAACATTAAACGAAGCAACGGACAAATCTTTTGCTAGAGTTAAGATGTCCGCCTTGGTGTTTGCGATAACAACAGGATCGTCAGTACCAAAAACCATCGAGACAAATATTGACCCATACTTGGTCGGGACGTTGTCTTCTCCGCCCCATGACTTGATATCCGTGATGACATTCGAAAAGTTTCGTAAAATTAAAGCGGCATAATCTTGTGCAGTGACCATACGATTCTGCGCAGACCATTGAAAAGGTGCGTTCTTACGAACCGATTCAAGTTCTTCTTTGTATGATCCGCTTGAGGAACCAGAAACAGTAGTGACATTAATTGTTTTACCGTCTAAAGTTGCTTCGGGGACAAATGATTTACTGCCATTTGCTTCTGGACCAGAAACCGTTGTGTAGTCGACTTCAATTTTATCACCGGGTTGCGGCGTTTTACCTAAACGAACACCATTACCAAAAGTCAATTCGTAGTATCCGTTAGGAGATTCTTTGACAACATATATTACAGAATTGGAATTAATAGTTGTGCTGTTGATAATGTTCGTGTATAATGTGAAATCATTAGACGATACACTGTTATAGACCTTTACAGTAACGGTGTCGAGATCCAAGTTGTTGACAGGTATCACATAAGTGTCGTTCTCTGAGGCAGGGCCCGCAATGAAAGTCTTTCGTCGAGTCACGCCTTCATAAATCGGAATATTTCTGTTTCCGTCTAGAGTAAACTTATAAAGACCTGTGCCATCAGAAAAAGCGGTCACAGTATCCCGAGTCTGGAATGTATAACTCTTACTGTTAACTGTCGTTGAGAATCTAGTTCCAGCAGGCATAGTAATACTTGAAGGGTTGTCGTTGTTTGTCACGCTTAGATTTACAACAGAGAACGATGCTTTCCTAGAACCAACAGTATAACCTAAACCTCCCGCAAGACCTACGATAGAGGATCTTAACTGAGCAGTACTCAGAAAAGATTCGTTCAAAGCGAAGTTTGCTAACAACCCATTGTAGTGTGTGTTATACGCTAAGACATCTAACAGATTAGAAAGCCCAGATGCCTCAAAGTTGTAGTCAGCAAATTCTGGTTTTTGTGCCAAGAACACTTTGAGATTGTTCTTGATCGTATCAAAATCTAAGTCTGTTGATTTAATGGTGGTTGCCATTTCGGTCTCCGATTACGCAATTTCTTGTTGTGGTATGATGAAGTCTCCACCAAACTGGGTGTATATTTGATCCTCATCTGGAGTAGTAAGTATACCGTTCAATTCTTCTGAATCGACAAGAAGAACACCCTCAACGAATCCGTTGTAAAGCGCAAAGATCATATCTGAATCAGGATCTGTTAGTAGGGCATTTGGTGGGGGTGTGACCAAATCTTTCTTAATCAAATCCCCGTTGTATGTAACGAGTCTATTTAGATTTTCTGCCTTAATAATATCATTGTATAAAATAAATGGTGATATCTCAAAAGGTAGAAGAGGAATCTCTGTAATCGAAGTGGGATTCATTGACACTCTTAAAGTGTCTACAAGTCCTGTACTGATTATTCGAAACTCAATTGTTGCTGATACACTATTATAATCGGGTGTCGCTGTTACCTTGACTCCCAACACCTTTGCTCTTGGTTCGTATCTTTGTATTGTTTTCTTGATATTGTCAATCATCTCTTCGCCGACATCATCAGACATCAATTCGAAAAGAAGACCAGAAAGGTTCGCACCAAAGTTTGGTCGATAAGGTTTTTCAAACTTATTTGTTAACAACAAGTTTTTAATGGCTTGCTTTACAGAAGCCGCATCAGTCTTTTTAAAAACATCACCGTCAGTAGATGTTCTAGAAGACAATGACAGATCAACATCCGAGTATGTTCGTTCTTTTACAATACGAATACTCGTGTCTAAATTACCATCTTCTGTAGAGAAAATCTTTGTCATATGGTTGTGAAAACCTTTTCTTTTTATTTATACCATTAATCAGCGAGAATTTCTAGCAGTTCGTTTTTTGCTTGAAGTTCGCCGTTAAAGGTTGTCTCAAGATTGTGTGAGAACGAGACATCAAAGCTTGCAGGCACCTTTGGCATTTCTAATACAATCTGTGAAGTAAGGATGCCAGTTGGATCAAAGGTATCATAGTCTAATGACAGTTTATCATAGTCAATGTAATCTTTCCAAAAAACAGCCAGATCAAATGTTTTCTGAGGATCTGTCTGCCCGTTTTTATTTATGAGTTGATATACGATAGCGCGCCCAGTTCTTCTCAAATCATTTACACTATTAGAAGAAGGGCGTTCACCAACATACAAAGGTATTCTCGCAACCCAGCCATCAGGACCTTTACCATAGGACCCACCAGAATTTTCTCGGGCGAGTTTCTTTGCCTTCGCTTCGCTTCCCGATGGTATTTCTTGGGTTTCAAACTTTGGATTAGGTTCGTATATTCCCTCTGACACAATCAAACGATGTTGTGAAAACGTTGTATTACCTATGACAGTTTTCATTGCGTTTGTGTGGAGCACAAGGTTGCGAGCGATCTGTTTCAGATCAGGGGCGCCAAAGAATCCATCCGCGTATAATTTTTGAAACTGTGTACGTGAACCTCGTGCTCCTAAAAACTTGGCACAAGTAATGCCTGGCCCTAATTTAGTAGCAGAGGTGATCGACGATTCGAACTCTGGATTATATTGAGGATCAACTAATATCTTCATTTTTTATTCACCTTGAATCGTTTACTGCGATTGTCTGATGGATTGTTACCTAACAGATTGACACCCAATCGAATAGTTCCAGTCTTGGATGCTGATCGGCCGATATTCTTCGGCATATTCTTTTTGAAATCCCCGTTGAGTTTGCCCTGAGATACCAAATAACTTGTAAAACTTCCGTTACCAAAGTGTTGAGGGTCGCGGAGTTTAGAACGGATCTCATGAATCGACGGATCATGATTGAACAATTCTTTATAATCATCAGATTTGGTGATCTTACTCTTTAATTTAGGATCAACTGCCACGTTTCGAATTCCGTAGTTGCTTGATGATAACTGAAGTTCCACAATAGCAGGATTAGGAATCGGTGCTGTAGGTGGAATAGGAATGAACGGCATGATTCCGGGAACAGGAACCTCTGGAACTGGAAGTGTACTTGGTCCACCTACAGCAGCAGCCTTCACCGCCTGCACCGCCGTTGCAGCACCTCTCGCAAAACCCGCACTGGCAGCATGAATAGAATAGTCAGCATGTATTGCTTCTGCGGCTTTACCCACAAGAGACCCGTAAAAACACGCAAGATTCGTAACTTTCGCAGGAAATCCACCGTATGACTTCCCGTAGTAGTCCATGAGAGGACCGCCAATGGTTCCTTTGTGCCCGATCATACTAATGTGTCGTGCTGTGATGTTTGCGATCGAAGATGCCGCTACCCATTCCCCAACAGCAGTTTGAATGAAATCACCACCCGAAAGAATCTCTGTGTTACCCTGAACAAAGTTGTTCATATTTCCTGCGACAACAACATTGTGATCGTCAAGTAATGTCTCAGTATTCATTCCGATGACTTGAGCGCCACGAGAACCTCGAATGGTATAGTTCTGGTCACGGTTTACTGTTTTGGTATGTCGCCCTTTAATTTCTTCGACCTTATCACCGGCGACGTTGAGGTTATAATTGCCACCGACATCAACATTAAAATCACCCGTGACAGAAAGAGTAAGATTACCCTTGTAAACAAGATTACCTTCCCCTTCAACGATCGTTGTTTGATCGCCACCTGTAACTTCTACTCTCTGATTTTTTGAAGAAATGATAACAGTACCATCGGCGCGCATTTCAACACCCGCACCTGTGCGATGCTTGATCAAAACTCTCTCACCGCCGGGCGTATCATCGATCTCGATAACATGACCCGATGGAGATTCAGAGACTTGATTGTAGGGATACTGAGAAGGTTTTTGATCTGATACGTTTAGAGAAAGATCGTAGTCACCACCCCCAAGATCCAGCGAGTTTACTGTTTCTCCCTTTGAGGCTTTGTTAACACTCGAACCGAAAAAGTAATCACGTTTGGGATATTCACCAGATGCGTCAGAGAACCCCTCTTGCGAGATGCCTACAGTTTCTTCTTGACCTTCGCCAAATTTCTCTGTTCTTTCTTTTAATGAATCAAGTTTATTCGTCATTTTTTAGAATCTCGTCGATCGTTAGTGGCGCTTGTGATAATGTATCTGTAAACTTCGATTGTTTTCTGAAAATATTCTCAACATAATTAATCACCTCAAAGCCTGGGTCTATTTCGTCCTCGTCGATATCATTATGACCAATGATCTGACCACCCGGAAATACCGCATAGAACGATCTACAAAAGTGGTCAAAAGTATTCAACTGGCTTCTCGTCAACGATTGTACTGATAAAAAGTTTTCTGAATTAGGTGTTCCCGAAGGAACATTAATTCCTCCAACAAACACAATTCCGATACTTCTCAGATCATGACTGTTTACAGGAGCGTGTTGCCCTTGTGTGTTAACTGGTCTACCTCTCTGTAGAGAACCATCGCGTCTGATAACATAGTGGTAACCAATCCCATCCAACCCAAGATCTAAATGGTATTTATTGATTTCTTCAGAACCAATATTCTTGTTGGTGTGTGTCTCGCTCCAGTGTGTGACTACTTCAGTCACATCACGATCAACATTTCGCAGTTCAGCCTGTAGTTCTTCAATAGATGACACATAAGGGAAAACGGGTTCGCCTTCACCTTTCTTCCACTCTTTCTCATATGATCCAATAACATATGGTTCAGAAAAGACAGCCTCACTAGGAGTGACACGAGTAGCGTTGTCGATCGTTGTGTCGATACTCTTCACTAACTGTCGTATACTATCGAATGATTTGCCTGTCGCGTCATACAACAGTCTCACCGCTTCTGAGATGTCACCAGCATCGCCCTGAGACAAGTTAACAACCCTGTTGGTTTGTTCGTCTGTAAGTTTGGGTGCAAAGTCACGAACCCGTTTCTTAACATCTGACAGAACCTCTGTACTAATGCCCTGTATGATACCTGTTTGAGATCCCTTTGCGACCTTTGTTTGTATGAGTGATCTGTATTCATCACCCTTTGTTGTGTATGTGTTTCTTGCTTCGGCCGATCCTGTAACAGAGTTGAGGACAGTTTTCGAATCTTTACCACCCGATAAGTTTTCAAGGTCGGAACCTGCTTTCTTTAGATTCTGTTTGATGTTACCCGAATCTTTCACAATATTGGATAAATCTGCTAAAGGGTTTGTTTTATTCTTTAAAATTGCCTCATTAAATTCGGCACTATCAGTTTCTCCTCGACCTATGCGAGAAGAAGTCACTGAAGACCTTGTAATATTACCGTTCGCATCAACAGCAGAAATCGTGCTGATCACAGTGTTGAGATTGCTGTTTGACGCAAGACTGGTTCTGACTACCGATTCGAGTTCGTCTGTTACGCTTGTGATTGCTTTATTTGCAAGAGAATTGATTGCTGAAGCACCATCAAAAGCACCCATCTTACCAGATAGTATATCTTTGCCTGCGTCGAGAATACCTTGAGGGCTGGCTTCGACAAGTGCTTTTTGAAGATTGCCTGGAGTCACTCCAAGACCCGTGATTAACTGAAGCACAGAGGCTACGGTACCGCTAACGCCACCTTCAGCATCAAGTGTTGCTTGGATAGGAAACACGACACCATTCTCATCGGGTTCGCTAAATGTAATTTTGACAGCCGACCCAAACTTAGATGCGAGCCCCGAAGTTAGTTCATCGACAAAGGCGGTCTTCATACCTTCAAGGCTTTGAATACCGTCGTCAATCAACCCTTCGGTAGTCACATTGCTTAACTTATCTTGATACTTGTCGAATTTTTGTGTTAAACTTTTGACGCCACCTTCGACTTGACCGGCGACACTACCCGAAACACTTTCGACCGAATTCTTTAAAGAGTCTTTGGCATTTTTTGCAGATGATTCGAGTTGAGTTGTATCAACAGAAGCCTCTGCATTCTTTACCGATTCCGATAATTTTTGTTTGTCCGACATTATGAAAGCACCTCGTCGTAAGCCCTTTGTGCGAGTATGTCTGTTCGATTTGACCCTTTGATATATTCTTTGTTAATCACTACACTCGCATCTTTAATATTAGATGTCGCAAGAAGTTTTCGATTAGCAAGGCTTAAACGATTTCTTAACTCGAACACCACAAATTGTAACTGAATAGAAAATAATCTCCAATCAGAGTTCGGGGAATATTGTGCGGCAAATCTTAACAGGTCAGAAAATCGACTACCGATTTCTGTTGTGTTTTTCCACTGAACAATACCCACAGTTTCTTCGGTGATGTCATCGTCATATGTTTTAAAACGAGAAACACCTTCGAGCGCCCCTGTTATGGCTGCCGCATGAATTAACTCATAACCATTATCGATAAAGAACTTTACTGATTGCTGTCGTCTGAGACCTACAAGAGCGTAGTTACCGAAACTTGCTTCTGCTACATTGTCGTCCTTCATACGAGTCGAAACAACATTCTGTAGTCTTTCTTGGTCATACTCAAAACTATTATCTGTATTGTTTTGTCGACCACTCTGAACACTCGAAGGAAATTCTGTTCGAGGTAATGACCCTAGAATTAAAGGAATTTGAGATGATACCCCGTCAAGAAAAACACCGAACACAAACGCACCCGAAACAAGTTGAGGTATTTTTCCAATACCAGACGCACCACCTTCTGTGGTAGGAACTAATACTTGTGCCCATGGTAAATCTTTCTCAGGAATGTTTTCTGTACTCTCACTGTGTACGCCATAAATTCTGACTTTAACACGACCTTCAAGGCCTGATGGTGGATGTGAGTTAACAACAGTTCCGAAGAACCATCGATAATCGTCCCCATAAAACTCTTTCTGTATAGGTCTTAGAACAGCCATTAAGTGTTATCCTTTAAATGCTTCATACTCTAAAGTCTTTTGGCAGTTCGCCTAGTTTGGTCAATCTTAAAATCGTAGTGTGTTTCTCGTCAGCGAGTCTATGATTGGTTGCAAGAATTATATAGTCTCCAGATTTTCTTTTGTCGATCTGATCATTGGTGTCTTTTAGATCCCCCTGAACATTTGAGTTTAGAAACAGAAGTCTTAATTTGCGACCTACACTGATCTTACCTTTGAAGAATAACGACCCATTCATTCCGATATCAATGATGTTCTTCTTCAAGAAGGTTCTTATGATTTTATTCTTAGCCTTCAATCGCGACTCGATTAGGCTGTTGTTCTCCCCCAATAATGAAGTCTCGTCGTGATAACTCTTGAATTGGTTATATGTGTTACTTGACACGACTTGATGAATATGTAACGAGTTGTATTCGTCAGATAATTTACCATCGATCTCCAAAGACGGATCGAAAACAGATTGATTTGTATCTGCGGAGATCAATTTGTTCGTGTAGAACTCGTCAAGGATATCTCGAATACTAATGTGATCGCCTGATAGTACTCCTGTCCCAGCATCAATGCTCGCATAAAAAGATCCAATCGCACCATTCTCATACAGTGCCAACGAGTTTTCAGCATCCACCTCTTTGAACGACATGATTTCATAATAAGGTCTAAGTTGATCCTGATCCGCGTCAACACCAGAAATCGCAGAACTATATCTCAGAGGCAGTTTATCATTGATCACATCTTCTCTGAGCAGACCGTCAAGGGATGACATCACGAGACTGTTTGTGTAAAGACTTCCTGACAAAAATATAGGTGAACCTGTTTGAGTTGTTGCGCGGTCTCTTAACCACTGTATCGCTTCAAGGGGGCTTAGATAAGGTACGATTATCTTTCTCGGACCTTGAACAGATGGTTCAAATAAACTTTTGACTACTGTCTTACCCAATTCATTATCTGCTATAGAAGTGATAATGTTTTCGAGTTCGTCTGTATAAGATTTACTAAACTGTTTTATAGCATCAATATATACATGTTCTTCGACCAAACTAATCGAGAGCAATTCTGCTCTCTCATTCATTTTTTGTGTGTCGTTTATCTTCGAGAAAAAGAAATACTTGACGACGACCGGTTCCTCTGGATTTTCAGCGTCACCCAAAACAAGTTTAAGTCTTTCTGTCCCCTGAATATTTAATGATTTTTTAAGACCAAAGTCATCTATGAGAACAATCGTTGAATCTACATAGGGCTTATATAGATTCTCGAATAAGTTTACTTCGACAATATTACCCCGAACATCTACAACCTTATCTTCGTTTTTGACAGAAGATAAAATTATAGACGCTTCGAGTATTCCAAACTGAGATTGGTTTTGAGCCATTAAGTTCTCTTAAGTAGTCGCTTGAAGTCGCCTACAACTTGTTCGATGTATTGTTTTTTAATTACTCGAATCTTCTTGACAGCATCGTTCTGACTAATCAGAAACTCAAGATTAGTAATAGGAATCTTCGAGGGTTCGAATTGGTAAAAGAAGTCAAGGTATGTTCCCGAATCATTCTCGTAGTGATGTGTTCCCTGATATTCATAAACTGTAGCCTGAAGCCCGGCAAGCTCATTAGAACCATCAGCATAAGAGATCTCATCCTTACCTGTAATGTCGCTGTCTGACGAAATGGTAATCTCGCCTACATTAAGATTCTTTCTGACAACAACGCCGTCACTACCCTGAACTAACACTGCTTGCCCAACAGGATATTTGTCAGCAAGATTTCGAATCCCTGCGCTATCCGCTTCTGTCAAATTTAGTTTAACAGTGTAGTTTGGAAACATCGTATTCTGAGCATACGTGTATAATTGTTGAAGCGTCTTCGGCCAACCTTGTTCTCGCAATCTCTCATTCATCAAGAAGAAGGTCCAATCATACTCACTCTTACCATAAAGTCTGTGCGCTAATGTGTCGGGTCTATCCCCATCACGAATCTCATACTCGATGTAAGCACCGGTTGTGTCTCGTAATATATCAATCAGATCAACATATCTTGTTAGTTGTTGAAACAATACGGGAGACTCTTCCTCACCAAAGAGGTAGAAAACCTTGGGAAAATTTTCAAAATACTTTGACATTAGAAACCGCCCCTAATTTTTTCTTTGTCCAGAGTAACAATCTCTTGAAACGCTAACGAGATATCAACTTCAACAAAGTTACCATCCCAATGCATTCCTGTTCCGGTTGAGTTGAAAGATGTCTGTACATCTCTAAGATAACATCTCTGAATTTTAAATGCCGGATTTTCTCCGTAATTATTTTTAATATCTATTTCAAACATGTTGGGAAATTTATACGCAAGGGGTACACCCGAATCACCAAGAGGTATCTTTTCTGGGTAGAGTTCTTGTCTGAAAAATTTTACAATGTTTCGCACTTCTAATGCTTCCTCGTGACTGTTCGCGACCATTTTGAAGGTGAAAGCAAAACTTCTTATTCCCACTTGCTGAAAAAGTGTTCGTTGATTGGGGGCAGATGCGATTCGTGTTGCGCTTCGTACAGCAGGAGAAAGACCTCCCATGGTATCTCCTAGTGCCGAGGCACCCACAACTGCGCCGGCACTGCCGAATGCGCTACCAATCGCTGCACCTAAAACTTCTCCCGCACCTTTAGCGATTGCGGCGGCCGCAAGAGCAGACGCTGTTGATAATAGTTGACCATTAGACGAGGCTCCAGCAAATGGATTTTGTCCTTGCATCGCGCCTTCAAGCGCCCCGCCGACTAGTCCTAAGTTGGCAGTTTCATATTGTGCCAGATCACTGTATCGCAGATCACGTTGAAGAGGCAAGGTGACGCTACCAACGCGTTCACCACCGCCTTTATTCTCATATGTCTGAAAGTAAGACGCTTGTTGTGCTTCACCTTCTTCGGTTTCAAAAAGTATGTCTGTGAGAGACTCGCCGTTCTGAGAGCGAAGGACAGTATTACTGATAGTTCCTCGCTCGGTCATCCCGTCTTCAGCCGTGCCGGCTAGCGACTCCACCGGATTAGATGTCTTTTCGCTTAAGTAATTAAACAACTTCCCTATCTTTTCTGATATATCAACACCTTCAGTTTTGACTGCTGTAAAAATAATACGGGCAGGAAAAGACCTTGATAGTGTGAGGGGATATTTAAAATTCCGAGACTCTTCCTGCGATTCTTCTGAAGGATCTGTGGCTTCTTGATTAACGTCTTGGGTAGATTTTTCTTCGGCGATCACAACTTCTTCGGTTGCCGTGTTCGGTTCTTCGCTCCAGTACTGGCGGCGTTCACTTCGATTTTGTATAGTGTCCATATAAGACCTAATAAATATGTTTATCTTAGTTTATTTATAGAGTTTTTATGACATATAAAGGCAGGTATCGAGTTAAAAATCCCGAGAAGTATAAAGGCGATTATTCAAATGTCGTCTACAGATCTTTATGGGAGAAACATGCGTTCAAATGGTGTGACCAAAACTCAGAAATAAAATATTGGTCAAGCGAAGAAACTGTCATACCATATCTATATGAAGTTGATAGAAAGTACCACAGGTATTTTATGGATTTGAAAATTGTTTACAAGTCAGGAAAAACCGTTCTCATAGAAATAAAGCCTGAAAAAGAACTGTCACCTCCTAAGGGTGATCGTCGCACTAAGCGTTATATCAATGAAGGATTGACGTATATAAAGAATCAAAACAAATGGAAAGCGGCAAGTGAGTATGCGAAAGATCAAGGGTGGGAGTTTCAGATCTGGACAGAAAAACAACTTAACGCAATGGGAATAATGCCCAAGTCTACTAAACCATTAAAACCTTTCACGAGGAAGAAAACGAGTACAAAAAAGACTAAATAGAAAGTATGAAAATGGTGTTAATAAAGTTAGGGTCGTTTCGGGGAAAAGGGACATGAAGGTTGCTATGTGTTTTTCTGGTCTGCCTCGAGGCAATTACAAAGAAAATATAACGAGATTCCGAAGAATTTTTCCTGATTATGATTTCTTTTTTAGTACTTGGCGGGGGTATGAAATAGAAGGCGAAAATTACACGATCTACGAAGAACCAAAATCCGACTATTTAAATGCTCTATGCAACGATAAAAAAATTGGCAAAAAATATAACGCAAAAGTATTAGCCTGGGGATACAAACAAATTATAGGACATTCGTTACAATTGCTTTTTGATGTCCCTAGAGAATATGACATGATAGTTCGGTGTCGATACGATTCGGAACTGAACGAAAAAATAGATTGGGACCATTTTGTAAAAAAATCATACAACAGAAATACCATATTCGGATTTAGTTCGGAGTCAGGTGAAAATTCAAAGGGATTAAAAAGATGGGATTCAATTATAGAAATTACGGGAAAATACCAATACGCCAGATTAAACGACATGTTGATTTTTCATAAAAGAAACGATTTCTCGTCTGAAAGAGTATTTGAACTGTTTCGAAAAGAGATATTACAACCATGTGAACAGGGATGGGTTCAAGCGTTTCCTGATGCTGTTTTCCCGATGAGAAAATATGCGATTAAACTTCCGGTGTTTAGATGTTTTGTTGGCGGGCTTAGTTTGGATAGAAGCGAAGAACAAATTTCACTCATGCATGAACCAAGGGTCTTATAGTGTCAAATCTTTTTCAGACAGTAGAGTTAGAAGCGTTTCGAGCGGGTATCACGCCACGCACTAAAGAGTCTCGTGACTGGTTTCGAAAGAAAGTGCAGAACATGCGCAACCTTAATCGTAGAGCGTTGATGAATGAAGATCCTGTTGAGAAAAGGTCGAAACATGCTTCTGGATCT
>Ga0206125_10001335_pt1 | contig 29013 bp, 29 predicted proteins | sample Helgoland_Spring_4_FD_148598 | JGI IMG/M metagenome (GOLD analysis project Ga0206125, IMG submission 148598) | Pelagic subsurface seawater microbial communities from Kabeltonne, Helgoland, North Sea - Helgoland_Spring_Bloom_20160331_1 | ecosystem: Environmental > Aquatic > Marine > Epipelagic ... | reverse complement strand
TTTTCTAAGATTTCTATTTTCCATCTTTAAAACTGACTTAGAATTATTGTAATTCTCTTTTTGTTAATTCTGTTGCAAGTTTTGCTACAGTTCTTCTTAAGCTTCTTAACTGCATTGGGTTTTCCAATGGAGTAATGGCATGTGCCATCTTAAGGTCGTTATAATTTTTCTGCAACGCTCCCAACTTCTCTTGTAAATCAGCAGCTGATAATTCTTTAATTTCTGATTGTTTCATGTTCTTATAGAATTAAGCGTTAATATCATAATCTCTCGCGATAATAAACTTCGTTCTTACAGGAAGTTTTTGAGCTGCTAAACGTAAAGCTTCTTTTGCAACATTCATTGGCACTCCACCAATTTCAAACAAAATTCTACCTGGCTTAATAACTGCAACGAAATGATCTGGTGCTCCTTTACCCTTACCCATACGTACTTCTAAAGGTTTTTTGGTAATTGGCTTGTCTGGAAATACTTTAATCCAAAGCTGACCTTCTCTTTTCATGTGACGAGTTGCCGCGATACGAGCTGCTTCAATTTGACGAGAGGTTAAAAGGTTCTGGTCGACAGACTTGATCCCAAACATTCCATTAGAAAGTTGATGACCTCTTCCAGAAATACCATTCATATTTCCTTTTGCCTTCTGTACCTTACGGTATTTTACTCTTTTTGGCTGTAACATTGTTAATTTCTAAATTTTAAAAATTATTTTCTTCTACGAGGTTGACGTTTCTGATTACCGCCACCTTTATTTGGTCCACCTTGTTTTTTAGACAAACCAACTAATGGAGATAATTCTCTCTTACCATATACCTCACCTTTCATAATCCATACTTTCACACCAATTCTTCCGTATGTAGTATGTGATTCAACAAGTGCATAATCTATATCTGCTCTAAACGTAGATAGCGGTATTCTACCTTCTTTATAATGCTCAGAACGTGCCATTTCTGCTCCGTTTAAACGACCAGAAATTTGAATCTTAATTCCTTCTGCATTCATTCTAATAGAGGCAGCGATAGCCATTTTGATTGCTCTCTTGTAAGAAATTCTGTTTTCTATTTGACGCGCTACACTTGCAGCTACTAATTTTGCATCCAATTCTGGACGTTTAATTTCAAATATATTAATCTGAACTTCTTTCCCTGTAATATTTTTAAGCTCTTCTTTTAACTTGTCTACCTCTTGACCGCCTTTACCAATAATGATACCTGGACGTGCCGTTGTGATAGTAACGGTTACAAGTTTTAAAGTACGCTCAATGATTACTCGAGAAACACTTGCTTTAAATAATCTAGCATTTACATACTTTCTTATTTTGTCATCTTCAGCGATCTTATCACCGTAGTTCTTTCCACCATACCAGTTAGATTCCCATCCTCTGATAATTCCTAAACGATTTCCTATTGGATTAGTTTTTTGTCCCATTTCTACTATGATTAATTACTGATATTTTTTGCACCTAACTCTAAAGTAACGTGATTAGAACGCTTGCGAATTCTATGAGCACGCCCTTGTGGAGCTGGTCTTAATCTTTTTAACATTCCGGCGCTATCTACACAGATAGATTTTACAAATAATCCAGCGTCTTCAATACTCGCCTCTTCATTCTTAGCTTGCCAGTTTGCAATTGCAGACAATAACAATTTCTCTAAGTTGATTGAGGCTTCTTTTGGACTGAATTTTAAGATTTGTAAAGCTTTTTCAACCTCAACTCCTCTTACTTGATCTGCAACTAAGCGCATTTTTCTTGGTGACGTAGGGCAGTTGGTTAGTTTAGCAAAAGCTCTGCTTTTCCTAGACTCCTTTAACTGCTGTGCCATATTGTGTTTACGAACTCCCATTACCTACTATTTTTTACCTTTATTTTTTGCACCTGCATGCCCTCTAAAAGAACGTGTTGGTGAAAATTCTCCTAATTTATGTCCTACCATATTTTCAGTAACATAAACAGGAACAAATTGACGTCCGTTATGTACAGCGATAGTTTGACCAACGAAATCTGGTGAAATCATACTTGCTCTAGACCAAGTTTTGATTACAGTTTTCTTTCCAGCTTCTACATTAGCCATTACTTTTTTCTCTAACTTATAGTGAATATAAGGTCCTTTTTTTAATGATCTTGCCATGTCTTATTTCTTTCTACGTTCTAGAATATATTTATTACTTGCTTTGGTCTTAGATCTTGTCTTAAATCCTTTTGCTGGAATACCATTTCTAGATCTTGGATGACCTCCTGAAGATTTACCTTCACCACCACCCATTGGATGATCTACTGGATTCATTACAACTGCTCTAGTTCTTGGTCTTCTACCTAACCATCTAGATCTACCTGCTTTACCTGAAACAAGTAATTGGTGATCTGAGTTAGAGACAACTCCAATAGTAGCTGTACAGGTTAACAAGATTAATCTTGTTTCACCAGAAGGTAATTTAACTGTAGCATACTTACCATCTCTTGCCATTAACTGAGCAAATGAACCAGCTGAACGAGCCATTACAGCTCCTTGTCCTGGACGTAACTCAATACATGATATTGTAGTTCCTAAAGGAATATCACTTAAAGGCAATGTATTTCCGATTTCTGGTGCAACACCTGAACCTGAAATAATAGTTTGACCTACTTTTAAACCGTTTTGTGCAATCACATAACGTTTTTCACCATCAGTATAACTAACAAGAGCAATAAATGCTGTACGATTTGGATCGTACTCAATAGTTTTAACTGTTGCAGGAATACCGTTTTTATCTCTTTTAAAATCGATAATACGATATCTTTGTTTATGACCACCACCGATGTTACGGGTTGTCATTCTTCCTTGATTGTTTCGACCTCCAGATCTTTTATTCGGAGCTAATAAACTCTTCTCCGGCTTATCAGTTGTAATGGCGTCGTACCCATTTACAACTCTAAAACGCTGACCTGGTGTTATTGGTTTTAATTTTCTAACTGACATTTCTTCTTATCTTAAAGATTGTTATAAAAATCAATACTTTCTCCTTCTGCTAACTGTATAATTGCTTTTTTATACCCACCTTTTGTACCCGTTACTAAACCTTTTTTAGTGAATTTAGTATTCTTTTGTACTGGATAATTTAAAGTTTTTACACTAGAAATAGAAACACCGTAAGCAGTTTCAACTGCCTTTTTAATTTCTATCTTATTAGCCTTCTTATCTACTACAAATGCATAGCGGTTAAATAACTCACTATCATTAGTAGCTTTTTCCGTAATAATAGGTTTAATTAAAATACTCATCCTATTTACTTAAGTTGTTTTTAATTTCTTCTAAAGAGCTTTCTGAGATTACCACTTTACCAGCATTTAAAATACCGTATGTGTTAAGACCTGAATTGCTTACAACTTTAGATGTTTTTAAATTTCGAGAAGACAAATACACATTGTTATTTGATCCACTCATTACAAACAATGACTTTTTTGATTCTAACTCTAATGCTTTTAATACATTCGTGAAATTTTTAGTTTTCACGGTATCAAAATTAAAGTCTTCAACAACCATTAAGTTATTGTCTTTTGCTTGAATACTTAAGGCAGACTTACGTGCTAACTGCTTTAAGTTTTTATTCAATTTGAAAGAATAGCTTCTAGGTCTTGGTCCAAAAATTCGACCACCACCTCTAAAAACAGGAGATTTGATACTACCCGCACGAGCTGTACCTGTTCCTTTTTGTTTTTTAATCTTTCTTGTACTTCCTGCGATCTCTGCACGCTCTTTAGACTTGTGCGTTCCTTGTCTTTGATTAGCCAAGTATTGCTTTACATCTAAGTAGATAGCGTGATCATTAGGTTCTATTCCGAATACTTCTTGAGAAAGCTCAACCTTTCTTCCAGTATCTTTTCCATTAATGTCTAAAACTGCTACTTTCATTATTTCTGAATAGTTATGTAAGAATTTTTGTGACCAGGAATTGCTCCTTTTACAACAAGTAAGTTCTTTTCAGCAACTACTTTTAAAACTCTTAAGTTTTGAACTTTCACTTTTTCACCACCCATTCTTCCGGCCATTCTCATTCCTTTGAATACTCTCGCTGGATATGATGCAGCACCAATAGAACCTGGAGCTCTTAAACGATTGTGTTGACCGTGAGTGGCTTGACCAACTCCAGCAAAACCATGACGTTTTACAACCCCTTGAAAACCTTTACCTTTAGAAACACCAGATACATCGACAAACTCGCCTTCTTCAAAATGTTCAACAGTAATAGAGTCTCCTAAATTATACTCTTTTTCAAACCCTTGAAATTCAATGACTTTTCTTTTAGCAGTGGTGCCAGCTTTTTTAAAGTGACCGTCTAACGCTTTGTTAGAACTCTTCGCCTTTTTGTCATCGAAACCCAATTGTAACGCATTGTATCCGTCTACCTCTTCGGTTCTGACTTGGGTAACAACGCATGGACCTGCTTCGATTACTGTACAAGGAATGTTCTTCCCGTTTTCATCAAATAAGCTGGTCATTCCGATTTTTCTTCCTATTAACCCAGACATTTAGTTAAAATTTTAGACGATTAGATTTTTTCCAGCGCGTCTATATTAATATTATTGTTTTTGAAACCTAAGTTTCAGAACTTGTCTTTAAAATTTCTCTTAAAAAAAAAAGCGTAAAACAAACGCTACGCTAATTTGTTTTTCCGTTTTTCCTTCGCGAAACGCTCTAGACATGTTATTGCTCCCATTTTACTTCATTTATTTGGATAAATCCAATGTAATTTTAGCTAATGGATTGCAAAAGTAGTAAATTAATTTTGATTATTTACCCATATTTTAAAAAAATAAAGCAACTTATTTTTATTTTTAATACTAGTGCATGTACATCCAAAAAAACGAGTTGTCTGTTATAGACAACTCGTATAATTCTTGGTTTAGGTAAGAACTTTAATTTGTAGGGATAAACAAAAATAAATTTCATAAAAAAAGACAATGCCCTTAAAAAAAGGCATTGTCTTGTGTAATTGACATAAGGCTGTACTGAAGGCTATGATGGCCGGAAATACAAGCAATTTGTGTACTTATACTTTAATTTCAACTTCTACTCCACTTGGTAATTCAAGCTTCATAAGCGCATCAATAGTTTTTGAAGAAGAACTATAGATGTCTAACAAACGTTTGTATGCAGACAATTGAAATTGTTCTCTAGATTTTTTATTCACGTGAGGTGAACGTAAAACCGTGAAAATTTTCTTATTTGTTGGTAGAGGTATTGGACCGTTTACAACTGCTCCAGTACTCTTTACTGTCTTTACAATTTTCTCAGCAGATTTATCTACTAAATTGTAATCGTAAGACTTTAATTTTATTCTAATTTTTTGACTCATCGTTTTTATTTTTAGTAGATTATCCTTTTGCTTTAGCGATTACTTCCTCAGAAACGTTGGAAGGTGTTTCAGCATAGTGAGAAAATTCCATTGTAGATGTTGCTCTACCAGAGGACATAGTTCTTAACGCAGTTACATATCCAAACATTTCAGATAATGGTACTAAAGCCTTTACAACTTTAGATCCAGCTCGGTCACTCATATCGTTAACCTGACCTCTTCTTCTGTTTAAATCTCCTACAATATCACCCATGTTTTCTTCAGGAGTTAATACTTCTAGCTTCATTAATGGCTCCATAATTTTAGCTCTAGCAGATTTTGCCGCAGCTTTATAACCCATTTTAGCAGCTAACTCAAAAGATAATTGATCTGAATCTACCGCATGAAAAGAACCATCTTTCAAGGTTACTTTCATGGAATCCATTTCATATCCAGCTAAAGGACCATTCTTCATTGCTTCTTTGAATCCTTTTTCAACAGATGGTACAAATTCTCTAGGAACATTACCCCCTTTAATTGTTGATTCAAATTGTAAGCCTTGAAAGCCTTCTTCTGCAGGTTCCATTGTAAATACAATGTCTGCAAACTTACCACGTCCACCAGATTGTTTCTTATACACTTCTCTGTGATCTGCAGATGCAGTAATAGCCTCTTTATATTCTACTTGAGGTTGACCTTGGTTTACCTCTACTTTAAATTCACGTTTTAAACGATCTACAATTACATCTAAATGCAACTCTCCCATACCTGAGATAATGGTTTGCCCTGAAGCTTCATCAGAACGCACTGTAAATGTTGGATCTTCTTCAGCTAGTTTTCCAAGACCAATACCTAACTTATCTACGTCAGCTTTTGTTTTTGGCTCAACAGCAATACCAATTACTGGATCTGGAAAGTCCATAGATTCTAGTACTATAGGATGCTTTTCAGAAGTAAGTGTATCTCCTGTTTTAATAGATTTAAAACCTACAGCTGCTCCAATATCTCCTGCTTCGATAAAATCGATGGCATTTTGCTTATTGGCATGCATTTGGTAAATACGTGAAATACGTTCTTTTTTACCGGATCTATTGTTTAACACATATGAACCAGCGTCTAATCTACCAGAATATGCTCTAAAAAATGCTAAACGACCAACAAATGGGTCTGTTGCAATTTTAAAAGCTAAAGCAGCAAATGGCTCCTTTACATCTGGCTTACGAATTTCTTCTTGATCTGTGTCTGGGTTTACACCTGTAATACCTTCTTTATCAGTTGGAGAAGGCAAATAACGACATACAGCATCTAAAAGAAACTGAACCCCTTTATTTTTAAAAGCAGAACCACAAATCATAGGAATGATAGCCATATCCATTACGGCAGATCTTAGTGCTGCATGCACTTCTTCTTCTGTAATCGATTCTTCATCTTCCATAAATTTTTCTAAAAGATTCTCATCATAACTTGCAACTTCTTCAATAAGTAGTGCACGATATTTACGAGCTTCTTCTTTCATATCCTCAGGAATTTCGATAATATCAAAAGTTGCTCCCTGAGTTTCATCGTGCCATACAATAGCACGGTTTTTTACTAAATCTATAATTCCTTTAAAATCATCTTCATCACCAATGTTTAATACAATTGGCACTGCATTTGATTTTAACATGTCTTTTACTTGCTGACATACACCTAAAAAATCTGAACCTTGACGATCCATCTTGTTTACGAAACCAATTCTTGGCACTTTGTAATTGTCTGCTAGTCTCCAGTTAGTTTCAGATTGAGGCTCTACACCGTCAACTGCACTAAATAAGAAAACTAATCCGTCTAAAACTCTAAGTGATCTATTTACTTCTACAGTAAAATCTACGTGACCAGGGGTGTCAATGATGTTGAAGTGATACCCTTTAGTATCTGGAGTTTTTTCACCATTTTCAATAGGAAAATCCCATGTACAAGTTGTTGCAGCAGAAGTAATTGTAATCCCTCTTTCTTGCTCTTGCTCCATCCAGTCCATTGTTGCTGCTCCATCATGAACTTCTCCAATTTTGTGAGAAACTCCTGTATAGTATAGCACACGTTCTGTAGTTGTAGTTTTCCCAGCATCAATATGTGCTGCAATACCAATATTTCTAGTGTATTTTAAATCTCTAGCCATTTCTATTAAAATCTAAAGTGAGAGAATGCTTTGTTGGCTTCAGCCATCTTGTGAGTATCTACACGTTTTTTAACGGCTGCTCCTTCTTCTTTAGCTGCTGCTAAGATTTCTGCTGCCAAACGCTGTGCCATGGTTTTTTCGTTTCTCTTACGAGTGTACAAAATCATCCATTTAATAGCCATAGATACTTTACGATCTGGTCTAATTTGCATTGGTATTTGAAAGGTTGCCCCTCCAACTCGTCTAGAACGAACTTCTACCTGAGGCATTACGTTAGATAATGCATCTTTCCATACCTCTAATGCTGTTTTTTCTTCGTCTTCTTTTCTTTCTTCCACAATAGCAATTGCATCATAGAATACTTTAAATGCTACCGATTTTTTTCCGGCCCACATTAAATTGTTTACAAAACGTGTTACTAGCTGATCATTAAATTTTGGATCCGGTAGTAAGACTCTTTTTTTTGCTGCTCTTTTTCTCATGTCTTTACATTAAAAAAGTTACTAAATTACTTTTTTGGGCGTTTTGCACCATACTTTGATCTTCGTTGAGTTCTTCCCTCAACTCCCGCTGTATCTAAAGCTCCACGTACAACGTGATACTTTACTCCTGGCAAATCTTTTACCCTTCCACCTCTAACTAATACTATCGAGTGCTCTTGTAGATTGTGTCCTTCTCCTGGAATGTATGCGTTTATCTCATTACCATTTGTTAATCTAACTCTGGCAACTTTACGCATTGCAGAATTAGGTTTTTTTGGCGTTGTAGTATAAACACGTGTACATACTCCACGTCTTTGAGGACATGACGACAAAGCAGCCGATTTACTCTTCTTAGTTATTTTGGTTCTTCCTTTACGAACTAATTGTTGAATAGTTGGCATACTAAATTATTACTATTTTTCGTTTGTACTAAAATTTGTCTCTTTTTAAGAGTGCGCAAATGTACGATTAATTTCTTTCTATTCAAATCTGCAGAAGTAATTTTTTTGTACATGAATATAAACTGATAATGTTTTCATATTTTGAGGTACATTTGACCGCTTTAACCTACATTTTGAGTAAAAAAATTATACCTTATATATATATACTTTTCTTTGGCTGTTTTTCTTATGGGATGGTTGGGCAAAATCTTGAGCTAAAAATTACTTCTGCAGACACCCTTCAAAACCAAGTTTTGAATGCAATTATATTTAAAAAAAACCACAAGCTTAAAGCAGATATTTACAAGGAAATAAAACACATTCACTCAGACCTAAAAAAAGAAGGATTTTTTGTAGCTACCGTAGACACCATAATTAAGGATACTAAAAAATATGAGGCAGTGTTTAATCTAGGAAAAAAAACAGACAATCTCATTTTAATACTACCACAAGAAATTAGAACAAACTCCTCAATAAAGTATAATGACTCTATTCGAATTAAAACCAAAGAGTTTGAAAACTTCACAAACCTGCTCTTAACCAATTTAGACGCTACTGGAAATTCGTTTTCAGAAATTTCATTCACAAAACCAACCTATTTAAAAGACACCTTAATTTTAAACTTAAAATTACTAAAATCTAAACGCAGGAATCTTGATAAAATTCTTGTGAAAGGATATGATGAGTTTCCAAAAAAATTTTTAAAGCATTTTTTTAATATTGACAAGTCAACTGTTTTTTCTAAAAAAAATATGAAAGCAGTTTCTAAGCTTACTAAAAGTTTAGATTTTGTGCGAGAAAAAAAAGAACCTGAAGTACTATTTAAAAAAGACTCCACACATTTGTATTTATTTTTACAAAAGTCAGAGACGAGTAGTTTTGATGGTATTATTAATTTTGCATCTAAAGAAAATGAAGAAGGCCTTCTACTTAATGGAAATCTTGATTTAAAATTAAACAACATCTTAAATACAGGAGAAAAATTTGAATTGTTTTGGAATAAAGTGGCCCAAGAAAAATCAGAGTTTAAAATTACTAGTGCCATCCCCTATATTTTTAACACCCCTTTGTCAATTGCATTGGGTTTCAATTTATATCGTCAAGATTCTACATTTATAAATACGCGTTTCAATTTGGATAGTCAATATGTGTTAAACACTAAATCAAAAGCGTCAATATCCTATTCAAGTGAAAAATCAAGTTACTTGTTAACTACAGCAGAAAACAACTTTGACTCCTATTCTAATTATTTCATTGGTATTGGGTATCAACTCAGAAGTTTATCAGATACTTATTTATTTAAAAATAACTACAGCATAGCACTTAGCAGTAAATTAGGAAAAAGAAAAAATGAAATTTCAGATCAAACTCAAGTTCAACTAGAAGTTTTAGCATTCTTAAATATTCAAACCAATAAAAAAAGCTATATCCATATAAAATCAGAATCTAAACTACTAAGCTCAGAGAATTACCTTATCAATGAACTCTATAGGATAGGAGGAGCCAATAGCATTAGAGGGGTAAATGAACAGAGTATTTTTACAAATACGTATTCTTTAGCTTCTATCGAATTTAGATACCTTACTTCAACTACTGCTTACCTGTACTCGATAACTGATGTTGGATACTACAAGAACTCAATAACTGACAAGTTAAATAACGCCTATGGTCTTGGTGGCGGATATCGATTTAAATTAAACAATAACTTTGTAGACTTAGGCTACGTAATTGGAAATAATTCAAATAATCAGTTAAAACTTAATAAATCAAAATTAATCATCAAGTGGACCTCATATTTCTAAGATGAATCATCAATAATGAGGTGTTTCTTCGTATTTGTTAAGTTTTTTTTAACATAAACCATTGTTTTTAAAAAAAAAAACAAGATATTTGGGCTAATTAATTCAAATTATAAAATATGAAGACAAAGTTCAAAGGAGTTTTGACGCTATTACTAGCGTTAATTGTGCAGGTATCATTTGCACAAGAAAAAACTGTCTCTGGTACAGTATCTGACAACACTGGTAGTTTACCAGGTGTAAGTGTTATTATTAAAGGTACTAGTACGGGAGCTGAAACTGATTTTGATGGTAAGTATTCCATCAAAGCTACATCAGGTGACGTTTTAGTTTTTAATTACCTAGGGTACAAGACAGTCGAAAAAACTGTTGGTTCTGCCAACGTTATCGATGTAACTCTTGAAGAAGGTGGTGAGGTTTTAGATGAAATCATCGTTACTGCACAAGGTATTAAAAGAGAAAAGAAGGCATTAGGATATGCCGTAAGTGAAGTTAACTCTGAGCAATTAGAACAACGTTCTGAGGGTGATATTGGTAGACTTTTATCTGGTAAAGCCTCGGGTGTAAACATCCAAACTCAAAGTGGTGTGTCAGGATCTGGAACAAGTATCCTTATTAGAGGTATGAGTTCTTTTAGTGGTTCTAACCAACCCTTATTTGTTGTAGATGGTGTTCCTTTTAGTAGTGACACAAACTCACAAGGTGGTTTTGTTGATGGTAACAATGGTTCTAGTCGTTTTCTAGATATTGACCCAAACAACATTGAAAGTGTAAACGTTTTAAAAGGTTTAGCAGCAGCTACACTTTATGGAACACAAGGACGTAACGGAGTTATTTTAATAACAACGAAGAGTGGTTCTTCTGGACGTAGTTCTTCAAAACAAGAAATTACTGTAAGTTCTTCAGTATTCTTTAACGAAATAGCTTCTGCAGCAAACTACCAAAATGAATATGGTGGTGGTTTTGATCAAGCTTTCGGTTGGTTCTTCAGTAACTGGGGTCCAAAATTTGAAAGAGACGGTCCTGGTGGATGGGGAAGCAGTAGTGCTTTCGATTCAGCTGGTACGTTAGCTCACCCTTATTCTACAGCTTCTAGTGTTACAGGTATCCCACAAGCTTTTCCAGAATTTGCTGGAGCAAGATATGAATGGAGACCATATAACTCAGTTGGAGATTTCTTTAGAACAGGAGTTGTTAGAAGTAACAACATTAACATCCGTTCTTCTTCAGAAGATGGAAAAATTAACTATAACATTAATTATGGTAGTTTAGATGATGAAGGGTTTACACCTGGAAATACTGTAGGTAGAAATACTTTAAGTATTGGTGGTAACGCTAAGTTATCTAACAAGTTTACTGTTAGTGGAACAATGAACTATGCAAGAACAAACTTTAAATCACCTCCAATTGCTGCTAGTTTTGGTAGTAATGTTGGTGGTAATGATGCATCGATCTTTGGAAACTTATTCTACACACCTAGAAGTGTTGATTTAATGGGGCTTCCATTTGAGAATCCAGTAGACGGTAGTTCTGTATATTATAGACAAAACAACAGTATACAACATCCATTATGGACTGTTAAGAATGCAAAAACTAGTCAGCTTACTAACAGAGTATTTGGTAATGCTGCGCTTACGTATGCAATGAATGACAACATCAACTTAATGTACCAATTTGGTTTTGATACATATAGTGAGAACAATGTTAACTCTTCTAACAAAGGAGGTAAGACAGGAAGTGTTGCCAACCAGTCAGGACAGTATAGCACATGGAACAATACAAACACTATTAACAACCACAAGGTTTCAGTAGCAGGAAATTATGATCTAACAGATGATTTAGATTTGAACTTTACTGTGGGTATGGAAACAAGAAGTGATGTTTATGATAGAAGTGGTGTAGCAAGTACAGGACAACAAGTATTTGGAGTGTTAAGACACTTTAATTTTGGTGTACAAGATGAAATCCAAGTTTCTCAAAGAAGAAACATTATGGGAGCCTATGCTCAAGCTGATCTTGGATATAAGCAAACTGCTTTCTTAACGTTAGCTAGTCGTACAGACTGGGTTTCTAACTTAACTCAAGAAAACAGATCAATTACTTATCCATCTGCAAGTATTTCATTCCTTCCATCAAAAGCTATTGAAGCTATTCAGGAAAGTGAATTTGTAAATTTCTTAAAGCTTAGAGCTGGTTTAGGAACTTCTGCAAACTTTCAATCAGGATATCCTGTTGCAACTACATTAAGTTTAAATACGCAAGCATTTAATTCTGATGAAGGTGTAGATATTGTTACAAATACAACAAGTAGTTTCCTAGGAAACCCAGATTTAAAGCCTGAAACATTAGAGGAAATAGAATTTGGTGTAGAAGGTAGTTTCTTAGACAACAGAATTACTGTTGACTTTTCTATATATCAAAGAACAACAAACAACTTAGTTGTAGATAGACCATTAGATCCAGCAAGTGGATATGACAGTACGCAAACAAATGTTGGTGAGATTGTTGCTGATGGTATTGAATTAGACGTTACCTTAGATTGGATTAGAAATGAAGGAGATGGATTCAACTGGTCTACTAACTTCAACTATTCTTCTAGTGAGGCAATTGTTACTGATTTAGGACTTGATACAGACCTAGTACCATTTGCAGGTTTCTCAAATAGAGGAAATGCAGCTATCGAAGGATTTTCTTTGGGAGCTATGATTGGTAGTGCTGTTGCAGAAGATGAAAATGGTAACTTTAGAGTTAATGGAAGTGGTAGTTATGTAGTAGATAACGCATTTGACTTCTCTGAGGGAAGTGACTATAATAACGTTATTGGTGATGCAAATCCTGATTTCGTATTAAACATGGGTAACTCTATAAATTACAAGAACTTTTCATTAGGATTCTTATTTAACTGGACACAAGGAGGTGATATGTACTCTCAAACAGTTCAAACTTTACTAGGTAGAGGGGTTGTAAACCAAGCTGGAATTGATAGAGCTAACTCTTTCATTCTTCCAGGTGTTAACCCAGCAGGGGAAACTAATACAACTCAGATCAATAACTCAACTTACTATTTCTCTAACGTATTATACGGAGCTGACGAATTAGGAGTATATGATGCAACTGTATTTAGATTACAAGAACTTTCTTTAGGATATTCTCTTCCAAACAATATGTTAGAGAAAACTCCTTTCGGATCTTTAAGTGTTACTTTTTCAGCTAACAACTTATGGTTCCATGCGCCAAATATGCCAGAAAACACAAACTTTGATCCTAACGTAGCTGGATTAGGTGTTGGTAATGGTAGAGGTTTTGAATACTTAAACGGACCTAGTTCAAGAAGATATGGACTTTCTGTAAAAGCTTCATTCTAATAAAAAAATAATTTATATTATGAGAAAAATAAACAATTTAATTAAAATGTTGGTTCTGTGCGGAGGATTATTCTTTGCTTCGTGTGAAACAACAGAGCTGGATTTGACACAAAATCCAAATGCACTATCACCAGTAGATGCTGATCCAGATTTCTATATGAACTCTATTCAATTATCATATGCATATTTGATAGAAAGCTTTGGAAACACAGCTGGAGCAGTAACCAGAATAGATTACATGAGTGGTAGAGATTATGCAAATGCATATCAACCAGGTAGTTTTAATGGAAGATGGAGTTCTGCATACCAAACAATCATGCAGGATATCAGAGAAATGAATGTAATTGCAGACGAAAGTGGTTTAACTCACCATAAAGGAATCGGTCAGTTTATTGAGGCACATATCTTAATGACTCTAGTAGATTTCTTTGGAGATGTTCCTTACACTGAAGCTTTTCAAGGAGCTGCTAACTTAAACCCAGTAGCTGATTCAGGTGCTAGCGTTTATGCAGTTGCACTTGGTTTATTAGATTCAGCAATTGCTAACTTTAATAGTGATGCTCTTGGAGAGCCAAGATGGACTTCAACAGTTACAGACCCATTTTATAATGGAGATTGGGCTGCTTGGACAAAAGCTGCAAACACATTAAAGATGAATGCATACATGAATACTAGAAATGTAGATGGATCATCAGTAGCTAATTTCAACGCTATTGTTGCTTCTGGTAACTACATCGCTACTACGGCTGATGATATGCAATTCAAATGGGGAACTTTAGCAGTTCAACCAGATTCACGTCACCCAAGATATAGAAGTAACTATACTTCAACAGGTGGTGGATCTTATATGTCTAACTCTTTAATGGATTACATGAGAGGTGGACCTAATGGAGGATATAGTATTGGTGCTGGTGAATTTTATGCTGACCCACGTATTATGTTTTACTACCACAGACAAACAAACCCAACTCCTGGTATCGACGGAGATGCTAATGAAGAAGTGTTAGAATGTGGTTTACAAAATGCTCCTGCTCATTATACTGGGTATGTATTTTGTGCAAACCCTCAAGGATGGTGGGGTAGAGATCATGGAAATGACAATGGTATTCCACCAGATGGATTCTTAAGAACATTAGCTGGAGTATATCCTGCTGGTGGTAAATTAGATGACTGGTCTTACGGTGGTCAAACTGATGGTGCGGGTAATGCTGGAAACGGAGTTACACCTATACTATTAGCATCTTGGCAAGACTTTTTAATTGCAGAAGCTGAATTAGTTTCTGGAGATGAAGTAGCCGCTAAAAATGCAATGTTTGTTGGTATACAAAAATCTATGGATAAAGTACTAAACTTTTATCCTAGAACTGAAAGATTTGATGCTATAATGGATATTTACTTTGGTGGATTAGCTTTTGTAGAACAACAATTTTATGCTAGAATCAGTGATGAATGGGATGCTGCAGCTAACGTAATGGATGTATTAGGTATGCAAAGTTTTGTAGCTCAATACGGAAATGGACTAGGTGCTTATAACTTCTACAGAAGAACTGGATTCCCTACAACGTTACAGCCAAATATTGAGCCTAACCCAGGTGGATTTATCCGTTCATTCTATTATCCAGGTGACCATGCTAATAACAATTCAAATATTAGTCAAAAAAGTGGTGTAACAGAACCAGTATTTTGGGATAATGGTGGAGCATCTCCTGGTTTTCCAGCAGCTAATTAATAATTAAAAAATAATAAAAGATGAAAAAACAAATAAATAAAATAGTATTATTACTGCTTTCAGTAATTGTGATAAGCAGTTGTGAGACAGAAGATAAGGCTATTGATCAAGTATTTGCCGGTGTCGAATATGGCGCTGTTCTTAGAAAGTTAGAAATTACATCGGGTAGTTATAACTTATCTGATTTAAACTCTGCTTTTTCAGTTATTGTTGAAGAACAAGACGAAGAATATGGAGCATTATTATCTGAAGTAGATGTATATGTTTCTAAAGGTGGAAATGAAGCAATGGTATCTACGGTACCTGCTAGTGCTTTTACTATCGGTGAAAAAGGATTGCCTGTTACTGAAATTTCAGTAACTTTAGGACAAGCCTTGGATGCCTTGGGTCTAGGAAGTAATTATGGTGTTGGTGACGTATTTGGAATACGTTTATCACTAAAATTAACTGATGGTAGAGAATTCTCTGCTGCTTCTGCTAGTGGAAGTTTACAAGGATCTTATTTTTCTTCTCCATTCTTCTATACTTCAGCTATATTATGTACTCCAAAACCAGGAGATTATGTAGTTGATATGCAAGATTCATACGGAGATGGATGGCAAGGTGACGGTATCAAAGTAACTTTTGATGGTGGACCAAGATCTGGTGAAATAGTTTTCATAGATATGTTAAGTTCTTATTCAGGAGGACCAGCATGTTGTGGTTGGACAAGTTCTTCAGAAACTTTAAATGTTCCTGTAGGAACTCAAGGTTTTGCATGGGAATACACAGGAGATTCTTACCCAGGTGAGGTTTCTTTCCAGATTTACGCTCCAGATAATTCATTATTATTATCGGCAGCTAATCCTGCACCAGGATCTTTAACAATCTTGAATTGTTTATAAAATAGAATTTAAAACTAAATTTTAGTAACCTAAGATTTAATATAAAATCTAAAACCTTCCAAATTAATTTTTGGAAGGTTTTTTTTATTAATATAAAATAAAAAAAAATTCAAAATATAAAACATCATTTATTATACTACATTTGCATGCATGACTGAAAACACGACAATTTTTGGATTAAGGGCTATCATTGAAGCCATAGGTAGTGGTTCAACACTCAATAAAGTATATCTTCAAAAAGGGCTAAGAGGAAGTTTGTTTTTTGAATTAGAAACACTCATCAAAAAAGAGCGAATTACTACTAGCTTTGTTCCGGTAGAGAAATTAGATAGGCTTTCAAAAAATAAAAACCATCAGGGAGCAGTAGCTCAAATATCTCCAATAGCGTTTGCAGATTTAGAAAAATTAATTGATGATAGTTTAGAGCGTACTGCTACTCCTCTTTTCTTAATATTAGATCAAATTTCTGATGTAAGAAATTTTGGAGCCATTATTAGAACTGCAGAATGTACTGGAGTTCACGGAATTATTATTCAGCAAAGTGGAAGTGCCCCCATAAACGCAGAAACCATTAAAACTTCAGCTGGTGCAGCGTTTAAACTTCCTATATGTAGAGTTAATCATATAAAGGATGCTATATACACATTACAAGCCTCTGATATAAAAATTGTTGCGGCTACTGAGAAAACAGAAGACTTGATCTATGCTATAGATTTCAAGCAACCTATTGCTATTGTAATGGGTTCTGAACATAGAGGAATTAACCCATCTGTTTTAAAAATTGTAGACTATACGGCAAAACTTCCTTTATTAGGAACTATAGATTCATTAAATGTTTCTGTTGCTTGTGGCGCTTTCTTATATGAAACTACGCGTCAAAGATTATCGTAATCTTTATAAGTTCAAATCAATTACTCACTGTCTTCATATGGCTCCTCCACTACCTTTGGAGGTGAAAAGTTGCCATTTTCGTCAAATAACAAATCAAATTCAGACTTTGAAAATTGATATTGCTCTTTTATGATTCCTTTTTTTCTATAGAGATAAGAAAACAATAGACCTACTAGGAAACCTGATAAATGACCCTCCCATGAAATTCTATCTTCAGTTGGCAGTATAAGCCAAATCATACTTCCATATAAAAAAATAACAACTAGAGACATAGCAATAAGTCTGTAGTGTTTTCTAATAATACCACTAAAAAAAATAAAACTAAATAATAAATAAATAGTTCCACTTGCGCCTATGTGATATGAACCTCTGGCAATACCCCAACAAATTAAACCCGATAAAAGTGTTCCGTAGATAAGAACCTTATGGGCAATTGTTTTGTAGAAATAAAATAATGAGGCTAGCAGAACAAACAAGGGCACAGAGTTATTAGAAAGATGAGAGGCATCACTATGTATGAATGGAGAGAAAAAAACACCTCTAAGGCCTTTAATTTCTCTCGGCAGGATTCCATAGGAATTAAAATTATACCCAAATCTAATTTCTATCCAATAAATAATCCATATGGCCAAAATAGCAACTACTGGAATCCAGAGTACATTTTTGTGATAACTAAGAGCATTGTCATTTTGCATAAATAAATTTAATCAAAAATAAATCCAATTACTAAAATAACAACTTCTGTCATAAATCTTTACTATTTTTATAGTTATGAATGAACCTTTGGCAGAAAGAATACGCCCAAAAACACTTGAAGACTATATTAGTCAGCGCCATTTAATAGGTGAAAAAGGAATTTTAACCCAACTTATTAAACAAGGAATACTACCGTCTATAATATTTTGGGGGCCCCCTGGCATAGGGAAAACCACATTGGCAAATATTATAGCAACAACATCTGAACGCCCTTTTTTTACTCTTAGCGCTATCAGCTCTGGAGTTAAAGATGTGAGAGAAATTATAGAAAAAGCAAAAAAAGGTAGTGGTTTATTTACAACTAAGAACCCCATATTATTTATAGATGAAATTCATCGTTTTAGCAAATCACAACAAGACTCTTTATTAGGAGCGGTAGAGAAAGGATGGGTTACCCTTATCGGAGCAACTACTGAAAACCCAAGTTTTGAGGTAATACCAGCACTATTATCTAGATGTCAAGTATATATCTTAAACTCATTTGATAAAAGTGATTTAATCCTATTACTAAAAAGGGCCATAAAAAAGGATACTATTTTATCAAGAAAAGAGATTAAACTGAAAGAAACCGATGCCTTGCTTCAAGTTTCTGGAGGTGATGCACGAAAATTATTAAATATTTTCGAATTGGTGGTAGGGAATGAAGATAAGATCACCATCACTAATAAATTGGTGCTAGAAAAAATTCAAAAAACAACAGTAAGATATGATAAAACAGGAGATCAGCATTACGATATTGCTTCTGCTTTTATAAAGTCTATAAGAGGAAGTGACCCTAATGGAGCGGTATACTGGCTTGCAAGAATGATTGAAGGAGGTGAAGATGTAAAATTTATTGCTAGAAGATTACTAATAGCAGCTTCAGAAGATATTGGAAATGCTAATCCTACAGCCTTAATTTTAGCCAACAATACGTTTCAGGCTGTTAGTGTTATTGGTTATCCAGAATCTAGAATTATTTTAAGCCAATGTGCAGTATATCTAGCAAATTCTCCAAAAAGTAATGCTTCGTATATGGCTATAAATAAAGCTCAAGAAATTGTAAAGAAAACAGGAGACTTACCGATACCGCTTCACTTAAGAAATGCACCTACAAAACTAATGAAAGCCTTAGCGTATGGGAAAGACTATAAATATGCTCACGATTATCAAGGAAACTTTGTGCTAGAGGAGTTTTTACCTGAAAGTATTACAAATACAAAAATATATGATCCTGGAGGAAACCCCAGAGAGGAACAGTTTAGAGAAAAGCTAAAAAACACATGGGGAGATAAATATGGCTATTAAAACTTTATTTGAAGTTTTCTTGTTATTAATAATTGTTCCTCATAATATTCCACAAGCCAATGGCTTCCTTTGTTACTTAGTATTCCGTTTTTATTCTTTATAATATATACATCCTTTTTACTCGTATTAAGAATCTCAAAAACAAGCTCATTAGTTGAGTTTGTGAGTTGATAACCTGTTTTACTTTTTTGTGCGCTTAAAATATAACTAGTTGAAGTTTTCTTTTCCTTAGTTATTGTATCTAAAACTTCTAAAGGTTTTATTTCTATAGCTTTACCCTTGGAGGCTTTCTTTAATTCTTGAGTGTTATTTTCAGTAGTTGAATTTTCAATTTTTTGAGAAGAGAAAGAAGCATAAATAAGATTTAAATTTTCAATTGTAAAAAAAGCATTTCTAATGGATTGCCTAAAAGATCTCTCATAGTCCTTAAGTTTACTAGCACCTAACTTTGATGTGAACAATACCTTACCATTACAATCAGCTAACTCTATGTAGTTTCTGGTGGCAAAGAGATTAGACTTATCTTTTACGTCTACATGCAAAGCACTGCATTTATTATAATATAACTCCTCTGGAAGTTCTTCATTATCTAAATACACTTCATAACCAGCCTTAGAAAATAAAAATTTTGTAAAGGAATTGGCTTTGTAACGATTTACCTGTTTTAAGAAATCAAATGTACTTTTAACAATAACATACTGTTTTTGTGAAGGGATACTTTTTTGCCCAAAAGAGGGAGAAGTCAAAAAAATAAGCATAAGAAAAAAGCATATATATCTCATAATTAGTCTATTACAATATTAAATCCAAAATTAAAAGCAATGGAATTAGCAGTGGATACATCAGCAACTCCTAATAGGTTATCTAAACCTCCAAACACATATAGTTTACCTAATTGAAGAGAAGTTGCAGCACCAAAAATAGTAGAAGAATAGTCATTTATCGTATGGGTAAACTTGGTGTGTATTTTTTTTGAAAGAGAAGCCTCATAGAAACTCGTGAAAGAAAATTGAGGTTTAATAGGTCTCATTATATTGTGGAGCTGAAAACCTACAGCGTTATAGTAATATTGTTTGTGAGTTTTAGAATAACAACTTTTACTCCGTTTTTCTCCAAAACTATACTTAAATGCAGCATTAATTTTCATTGGTCTCCATGATGTATAGGCCTCTTGAGTTTGTTCTGTAATCACCCTATCTCTAAAATCTTGTTCAACTTGTTGCCAGTAATTACTAAGACTAGAAGTATCATATTCAAAATTTAAACCATCTAAAGTATAATTTCCATCGATATTAAAATTTTTGGTGTTTTTTGAATGTTTTACGAAACCAATATCTAGTAAACTCGCCGTAAATTCAAGTTGAGATGTAAAATGGTAAGTAAGACCTAAGTCTAACCCTAAGCCTAAATTACCCCCTAGAAACGTTCTCGAAAAATATTCATTTGGAGAATCTACATACTCATCATCAGAATCTACTATTCCAGAGGTTCTAATTTGGCCGTTTATATTATTTAAGGATTGACGTATGATATTTTCATTGCTCGTTGTAGAACTAAAAGTTCCAGAATTATTAAGGGATTCGATATTTATACTCGAGGAATAAATTTTAACTCTTGCTCCAATATTAAGTTTTTCACTTACTTTTTTTGAAATTCCAGCATGAAAAACTCCAAGAAAATCACCTTTCATAGAAACTTGAGATAAAGAAAAAGTACGGTTTAAAAAAGGCTCATTACCGTAATAAAATAATTCTATGAAATCTTTTGGCATATAACTTATAAAATCAAGCTCTTCATAAAACCCAAAGCTTAAGTACGTTTTTTTATCCAACCTAAAACCAACATTTAAAACATCAATTTTAGTATTAAAATTAATGTAATCTGTTGAATTAATTTTATTCAACACGCCTTCAAAACGAGTTCTAAAAGCTCTAGAATCATTTGAAAATAAGTCATTTAGGTTAAATCCTGTGAGTCCGAGGTTAAAGGAAAAATCAGATAACATCGGAATACCATAATGGCTTTTGAAATTTGTTTCTGCACCAGGATTTAATAGTAATGTTTGCGGTGTCTCCCCAAAAGAAAAAGCTAATTTCTGTTGAGATTTTAATGAACCCGTAACAATTAAAGCTATAAGTAATAGTAATTTTTTCATTTTTATTTTAAATACTTAAATGAAAAGTTCCAGTAGATTTGAACTTTATTATTTGGTAAATATTGGGGTCAATTTGTGTAGTTGATGGATTTAACTTTACCTCTACCCTAACTTTTCTTGAAGTTAAAAATATAGGGGAAGCATCAATTTCAATGGATTCTGATGCTACATAATTTAAATCTTGAGGAACTATAGTGAAACTAGGAATAGTTCGAGTGATGTTATCGTTACCGTCAAAAAAGACGATATTAACTTCAAAAGATCTATCAAATCTATTTTCAATTTCAAAATCAAAAACAGCTTTAAAAACATCATTTCTAATGGCAGACGATTTAAAAACTCTAAAATCTGAAGTATCTGTAATCATTGGTATTTCCGTGCCTGTGGTACTGTTATAAAAATCATCTTGATTCAACTCAAAGTAAATTAAAGGTGTAGTAAGTATGGGATCTACATTTAAATTAATTTCATCGAAATTTAAGTTATCAGTACAAGAAATTAAAAAACAAAGACTAAAAAATGCTACTAGATTTTTTATGTACATATTCATAGGATTAATAATTGAATCGTGTTTTTTTTAAGATTTTAAAGATATTCTTTTAAATCTAATAGATGGTTAATTGAAGTTATATTTTTTGGAACTTTAGTTAAATGTTCTGAGTTGAAGTGTATGGCTTTTATTCCACAATTCAGAGCTCCCTCAATATCGGCCTCTAGGTTATCTCCAATCATAATACAATTAGAAGCATTTGCATTCACTTTTTCTAATGCATATTCAAATACTTTCTTATTTGGTTTTTTAACGCCTACAGATTCTGAAGTGATAATAACATCGAAAAAATTATAAATACCAGATTTTTTCATTTTTTTAGTCTGAATTTCTTCAAAACCATTTGTAATAATATGAAGTTGATAGTGAGTTTGTAAATATTCTAAGATCTCAAAGGTTCCATCGAATAGATGGTTGTGGTTGGGAAGTTTGGCAATATATTCATCTGAAAGATGGTGTATGACCTCATCTTTAACAGGAAGCTTTAGTGCATCAAAAGTTTCCTTCAATCGTAGATATTTTAATTCTTTTTTAGTCACTTGTTCTTCTCTATATTTTTTCCAATAGCTAAAATTAATTGGAATGTATATTTTCAAAAACAAGTCAATATCAACGATTACATTAGCGGCTGGTAAAATTTCTTTAAAAGTTAACGCAGAATTTTTTTCAAAATCCCAAAGAGTGTGATCTAAATCAAAAAAAACATGTTGTATTTTCATAAGGTAAATATAATAATCTAGCGTTAAAAATGTTTGAACTTATTATATATTTGATTTTTAAGATATAACTGTTGAAAAAAAAGCTTCATATATTATTTTTGTGTGGATGGTATCCATCTTCGGTACTTCCTCAAAATGGTGATTTTATTAAAAGACATGCGGAAGCTGTTAGCAGTAAACATCGGGTTAGTGTACTACATATTATTTCTAAAACTGGGGTGTCAAAAACTCAAATTGAAGTGATAAAAAAAGGTGATTTAGCTACTTATATTGCCTATATACCACCAAGTTCTAATCCAATCATAAAATTAATTAGATTTTGGAATGCCTATAAAAACATCTTGAGGCAAATAGGCAGTTTTGATGTAGTTCATCTCAATAAACTATACCCTTTTGGTGGATTTGCTCTTCACTTAAATAAGTTTAAAAACATCCCCTATATCATCTCAGAACACTGGACAGGCTATCATTTGAAGGAAAAGAAATCATTGCCTTGGATGGAACGCGTTTTATCAAAAAAAATTACAAAAAATGCGAGTTTTATATGCCCTGTAAGTACAGATTTAAAAAAATCAATGTTGAAATCTGGATTAAAAGGTAGCTATGAAATCATTCCAAATGTGGTAGATACTCATCTTTTTAAACCGGCAAAAAAAACAACTAAAAAATTTACAATTACTCACATCTCTAACTTAGAGGATCAGCATAAAAATATTTCTGGCATGTTACGTGTTGCCAAGCAACTTGAAAGTTCTATTGATTCTTTTCAATGGAATTTTATCGGTGGAAAGAAAGATATATACAAGGGATTAATTGATGAATTAAACTTCAAGAAAAATACAATCCATTTTATAGATCAACTAAGTCATGAAAAAATTCCAAAACAATTAACGCAATCAGATGTCTTTGTTCTTTTTAGTAATTATGAAAATCTACCCTGTGTAATACTAGAAGCTTTTGCTTGTGGCACTCCAGTAATTTCAACACATGTTGGAGGTATTCACGAATTTTTTCCAAAAGATTTTGGGTTTCTTATTGAACAAAATAACGAAGATCAACTTGTAGAAAAAATCATAAGCATACATCATAATCCAATTACAAAAAGTGATGGTATGCACAAATATGCGAATACTAACTTTAGCTCAGGAAAAATTTGTGAATCTTTTTCAAGGCTTTACCTTAAAACATTAAATTAAAAACAGTTGGGTGATATTAAAGAATATATTAAAGGATTCATAGATAGATCAGGGAACTATGTTTTTTTGTCTACTTTATTTTCAAGAGGTTTCTCTTTTCTGGGTTCTTGGATTGCTTTACAACTAATAGATCATGAAGAACTAGGAGTTATTCTGTTTGCTTTTAGTATTGTTCAGTTTATCATACCAATTGGCGGTTTTGGTTTGCATCAAAGTCTTATTAGATATGGTGCTTTGTTGAATTCTAATGAAGAAAAGCAAGAACTCTTTTCTTATGTTCTCAAAAAAGGAATTATCGCTTCAATTTTAATTATCCTTTTATTGAATGTGATCGGTTATTTTATTCCATTTCAATTTGATAAAACCTATGGGTACTTTTCTTTTTTAACGCTCACTATCTTAACAATTTTTATTCTTGAAATTATAAAAATACAATTCCGCCTTCAGCATAAAAATAAGTTATATGCCAGTTGTGAATTTTGGTATAATGCCATTCTTGTGATCCTAATTTTTCTTTTAAGTTATTACTTTGATGGGTTTGGCTATGTTATCGCTTTAATTATATCACCATTAATTACGGTACTTTTTTTCTTAAAAAAACTAAACATTAAACTAACCTCAACAAACAACTTGAAAATTACCAATTTCTTTTTCTGGAGATATGGCTTTTTGGGAGGGATTTCTAATGTTGTAACTCAACTGCTTATTCTTATTGATATCATTTTAATTGGACACCTCATGGATGATCCTATTCAAGTAACTAACTATAGATATATATCCATTATACCCTTTAGTCTATTATTTTTACCCAGAGTATTTATTACAACTGATTTTGTGACATTTACAGAGAAGATAGCGGATCGTGAGTATATAATGAAGTACATAAAAAATTATGTGCTGTTTTTTGCCATCATTAGTATAATTATACTTGTTTTCAGCTATTTATTTGCAAGTGAAATTCTTTCAATATTTGGCAAGGAGTACATGATGTACACAGATTCTTTCTTTATCCTAATTATTGGTATTATTGGTATTTTCTTGTTAAGAGGGGTCTTTGGAAATTTATTGGCATCCATAGGAAGAATTGAGATCAATTATTATATCATTTGTATGGCATTACTAATTAATATCCTGAGCAATCAATACCTAATTCCAATATACGGCATCAAAGGTGCAGCCATTACATCAGCAATTTTAATGTGGTTTACTGGAATTCTTTCCTGGTTGTGTTTTGCGTATCTATATAGAAAAAAATATAGGTAAACTTTTAGAAACCAAAATTGAATACTCTTTTCGGTACTGGTTATTTTTTAAATAGCTGTAAAATTTTGGGAAGCTTATTCATTTTTAGTTGGTGATATTTTTCTGTTTCAGCTCCAAAACTTTTTGAAAAACTTGCTACACTTTCTATTGATGATCCTCCAAAATTAAATACTGAAAAATCCTTATGGAATTTGAAAATTACCCTGTCAATTAAAAATGTATTGGCTCCATTTTTTCTATTTTTGAGGTTTGTTGATGAGATTAGTTTGGTAATTGAGTTTTTATGTTTTAATAAAAAAACTGAGGCTACTAGTTTATTTTCTTTGTCATAAACAGTTAGTATTTCACCCACTTTTTTTTCAAGACAAATAGCAATCAATTTTTCTAAATTGGCATAGTCACTTTCTTTAATATTCGGAGTTCTTTTACCTATGTTATTTTTAAAAAGCTGAACTAAATTACTTGGACAATCGTTCCATTTTTCTATCAAATTAGCTGTAGTAGCTTTTTGTAAATCCTTTTTCCTATCTTTTCTGTACTTGGATAAAATTGAATTATAGGGTGTGTTTAATACTAATTTCTGACATTGTTTTAATTGTAAAAACTCAGGATATAACTCAAAATTATTATGGGTATTCATTCTTAACTCAACAAATTTAAATTTATTGAAAAGATGTGTTAGAAATTTATTTTCATCAATAGCTTCCTTAGTGTAAACTCCCAATTGCAATACCCAAAAAGGCGGATATACATATTTGATTCCATATTTTTTTCGCCAAGGAACTGGCATTACCGCATCGTAATCATGTAAGACCAATACACCCCACTGCTCACATACAATGTCTAAGTACCATGAGAACGCATAAATTTTAGACTGAATTGAAGTATCTATACACTGGTTGTATTTCTCTTCATCTAAATGTTCTCTATGAATGTATTTAATTGACATGGGTGTGAATTAATTTTTGCATCTTCTCATAGACTTTTTTCCATCCATTCCACCGGAGGTATCCACTGAGACTCTCATTATGAAATAGTGTAATAAAAGTTCCATTAACGTTCATCACCTCATTCAATAAATCTTTAGTTCTTCCCAAAGACTGTTTGGGAGTTAGTCCCATATAATCGTTTAAAGTGGTATCCATTAAGGCAAAAGGATGAATAAGCAAGGGCGTTTGTATTTCAAAATCCAAATCAAAAAAATGAAAGGGAATAGAGGTGCTGGCTCTAAAACCAACATGACTTGCATAGCCCATAGAGTAATCTTCTTCAATTTCTAAATCTATCAAATTCTGATAAGTTTCTGGTAAACTAAACCGTAAAAAATGTTGTCTAGAAATGGTTGTGGGAATATTTGTAATTGATTCTAGGCGTTCTTTTTCTTTTTTCAACATCCCACTATTCTTCATTGTATAATAAGAAGGATGAAGTCCAACACTTGCATAATCTGCAATATGCTTAATGAGTAATCTAAATTGTCTTTTAGTGGTTGATATATTAGTATCAAATGTGGTATAATCTGCAATGAGGAAGAAAAAAATAAGCTCTACATCATACTTTTTACTCAGCGTTAAGATTTGCTCAAAGGTATTGTTGGGGTCTTTTCTAATTCTTAGAATTACCAATAATCTGCTCCAAAAGCTTCTTATTTGTAACTTAAAAAAATCTGAGATGAACGCACCTAAGGTTCTTACAAAGCTTTTATACTTATAGGCAAAAGCATTATCTACATCTATGGTAGAAATGTAGCGAAATTCTCGATCTGGAAAATGATAGTCTGGGAAACGTAATTTTAAAATAGTTTTTAGTTTTACCACCCATAGGTCTACCACAGGTTTTTCTAAAAATTTAAAATTATAGGCTAAGCTTTGCTCAGCTGTAAATCGTTCATGTACATCTCTTACGTGAGGTAAATACTCTTCATATCTTGAAATCAGATAAAAACTTGCTGCAAAAATATCAAATGGTATACTAGATTGAGGTCCTGCACTAAAAAAACAGGGAGTATCGTCCCAAGATGATAAGGTAATTTCAAGATCATTTATACCCTGTTCAAACAACAACTCGTTACTTTTTACAAAGAATTCATTCCCTAAAGGAAACTTTGTGTAGCTCATTTTTGGCCCATTATGGGCAACAAAATCCTCAACTTTAGTTGTAAAAGATACTGGAACAAGTAGAACTCGAGTAAAAATATGCTTAAAGATATACCGAACTCGTGGGGTAATCTTATGCGTATAGACAAGTATCAAAACTAAAAAAGCGGTTTAAATTTCACCATTATCGGCAAAGCTAAAATAAGACTTTTCAGTAATTATTAAATGATCTAAGAGTTTAATATCTAAACTTAGCCCTCCATCTTTAATTTTCTTAGTAATCTGTTTATCTTCCCTACTTGGATTTAGTGTGCCAGATGGATGATTATGGCAAATAACAATAGCCACAGCTGACATTTCAATTGCTTTCTTAAATAAAAGCCTAACATCTACCAAAGTGGCTGTTATCCCTCCTTTACTTAACTGATGTTTTGAAAGAACTTCATTTGAATTATTTAAATAAAGTACCCAAAACTCTTCGTGGGCTAAAGATCCCATTAGAGGTTGCATCATAGAAAACACCTCTTGGCTGCTACTAATTTTAGGCTTTTGAATGAAAGTTTCTAGTTGTCTTCGCTTTCCAAGTTCAAGAGCTGTTACTATGGCTATAGCTTTTGCGGGGCCAATCCCATGAAATGCTGTTAATTTTTTTAACGAAAGCTTAGCCAATTCATGAATATTATACTGAACAGATTCTAATATTCTTTTAGACAAATCTACTGCACTTTCTTTTTTATTTCCCGAACCAATTAAAATTGCAAGAAGTTCTGCGGTACTAAGAACAGAAGCTCCTTTACTCATTAATTTTTCTCTGGGTCTATCCTCTGTAGCCCATGATTTAATGGTTAATTTTTTCATTTAGCATCTTTTTCTTTAAAGATATAAAAACAAGTTTAAAATGAATATCGATGGTTATTATGGTTACACTATGTTAAGTTTTATATCTTTGTAGGATATTTCTTACGATTTATGAAAATTATTATTGCAGGTGCTGGAGACGTTGGGTTTCATTTAGCAAAGCTATTATCTTACGAATCACAAGATACGTATGTCATAGATTTTGATGGAGAGAAACTAAATTACATCAACAATCACCTAGATGTCATCACCAAAAAAGGAGATGCTACATCGATAAAACTACTTAAGGAAATTGGCATAGAATCTACGGATATACTTCTAGCTGTCACAGAATCTCAAAATACAAATTTTACCATTTCAGTAATAGGGAAATCTTTAGGTGCAAAGAAAACTATCGCTAGAATAGACAATCCGGAGTTTCTTGAAAATGATCATATCGATTTTAAGAAATTTGGTTTAGATTACATGATTTCTCCAGAGGAGTTAGCCGCAGATGAAATTAAAATGCTGTTAAACCAATCTTCATTTAATGATACGGTTACTTTTGAAAATGGTTTATTTAATGTGATGGGAACATCATTAGACTTCAAATCTCCGCTCTTAAATACCACAGTAAGAGAAGCAAGAGCTACCTTTTCTTCAGTAGAATTTATCATCATTGCCATTAAAAGAGAAGGGATTTCTCAAACCATTATACCAAGAGGAGATACCGCATTTAAATTAAATGACCAAGTGTACTTTTCGGTTCCTCACTATAGTGTAGATAAGCTATACCCAATAGTGGGTAAAGAACATTTAACAATAAAGAATGTAATGATTCTTGGAGGGAGTTCTATTGGAGCTAAGACCGCAAGAAACCTCTGTAAGGAAAATTTCAAAGTAACGCTCATAGAAAAACAACGAGAAAAATCATTACTCTTGGCAGAAGATTTAAATCAAACTTTAGTCATTAATGGTGACGGAAGAGATATTGAACTTTTAGAAGAGGAGAACATTAGAGAAATGGATGCTTTTGTAGCCGTTACTGGAGATTCTGAAACCAATATCATGTCTTGTTTGGTTGCCAAATCTAAGG
>Ga0206125_10001328_pt1 | contig 29067 bp, 27 predicted proteins | sample Helgoland_Spring_4_FD_148598 | JGI IMG/M metagenome (GOLD analysis project Ga0206125, IMG submission 148598) | Pelagic subsurface seawater microbial communities from Kabeltonne, Helgoland, North Sea - Helgoland_Spring_Bloom_20160331_1 | ecosystem: Environmental > Aquatic > Marine > Epipelagic ... | reverse complement strand
TCGGTGTATCAGAACTCATTTTTTATCTCTTATTTTTTTATTAGCCGTCTTGCTGAACCTGGGTAAAGGTTGCCAGATCGGTTATTCTCGCTCGCGCCAGTCCAGAGCCTATAGCGTCCTGCGCCATATCTACGCCCTCTTTCATATCCGCGGCACAACCGGCAACATAGAGTGCGGCACCCGCATTCAGGGCGATAATATCTGCGGCTTTGCCTGCATTGGGCCCAACCTGTTTGCCCAGCGCATCAGTAATCATTGCCAGTGACTGCTTGGCATCTTCAACATCCAGGCCTTCGAGGCTCTGGCGCTCGGCCAAAAAGTCTTCTGGCGCAATTGTATATTCGCTAACTGCGCCATTTTTATATTCGGCGACATAGGTCTCTGTGGCGATACTGATTTCATCCAGTCCATCGGCGGAGTGGACGATCATAATATGCTCTGCGCCCAATCTTCCCAACACTTCAGCCATTGGCTTGCACAGTGACTTGTCATAAACACCGATCAGCTGACGTTTTACACCAGCGGGATTGGTCATCGGCCCGAGGATATTAAAAATAGTTCGCAGGCTCAGCTCGCGTCGCGGGCCAATCGCATGTTTCATGGCACTGTGATGAGCCGGAGCAAACATAAAGCCAACACCCAGTTCCTGCACACAGAGTGCGACCTGTTCTGGGCTGAGGTTTAAATTAACACCAGCGGCTTCGAGCAGATCTGCGGCGCCACTGTTACTGCTGACTGAACGGTTGCCGTGTTTGGCAACCTGACCGCCGGCCGCTGCGACAACAAAGGTCGAGGCGGTGGAGACATTAAATAAATTTGATTCATCACCACCGGTACCAACAATATCCACTAGGCTATCGCCAGAGACTTTTACACCGGTTGCCAGTTCGCGCATCACTTCAACGGCGCCGGCAATCTCATCAATGGTTTCACCCTTCATACGCAGGGCGATTAGAAAACCACCGATCTGGGCATCGCCGGCATTGCCGGTCATAATCTGGCGCATCACATCGCGCATCTGTGCGGCGCTGAGGTTTTCGCCATTAACCACTGTTTCCAGTGCCTGTTTAATATCCATTGCTATCTTCCTGTTCAACCCTTGAGGAAATTATTTAACAGATCATGTCCGTGCTGAGTGAGGATTGATTCGGGATGAAACTGCACTCCTTCAATCGCCAGCTCTTTGTGTCGCACACCCATAATTTCATCGATGCTGCCATCGTCATTCTGTGTCCAGGCGGTAATCTCGAGACAGTTGGGCAGAGTTGTCTGATCTATCACCAGTGAGTGATAGCGAGTGGCTTCAAAGGGCTTACTGAGTCCTTTAAAAACACCGCTGTCGCTGTGATACATCATTGATGTCTTGCCGTGCATTACCTGTTTTGCGCGCACAATATCGCCGCCAAATGCCTGTCCTATACTCTGGTGCCCAAGACAGATACCCAGTATTGGAATGCGTCCGGCAAAGGTTTTAATCACATCGACGGAAACACCGGCTTCATTGGGCGTACAGGGGCCTGGAGAAATAACAATTTTCTCCGGGGCGAGTTTCTCGATTTCGGAAATGGTGATTTCATCATTGCGGTAGACCTGCACATCGGCATCTAACTCGGCGAGGTACTGCACAATGTTGTAGGTAAAGGAGTCGTAGTTATCGATCATTAATATCATTTTGACTCTCCATTTACTTGCCCATCCGCTTTCTCACAGACCATTGCCGCCGCGCGCATTACTGCTCGGGCTTTGTTCATTGTCTCTTTCCACTCCAGCTCGGGAATGGAATCTGCTACCACGCCGGCACCGGCCTGAACGTGGAGCATGCCATCTTTGATTACCGCTGTGCGGATGGCAATGGCGGTATCCATATTGCCATTCCAGCCGATATAGCCAACCGCGCCGCCGTAAATATTGCGCTTGACCGGTTCGAGTTCATCGATAATTTCCATGGCGCGAATTTTTGGTGCGCCACTCAATGTGCCCGCGGGCAAGGTGGCTTTAAGGACTTCCAGGCTGCCCATACCATCGACTACCTGACCGGTCACATTGGAGGTGATATGCATAACATGGGAATAGCGTTCGACAACCATTTTTTCGGTGACTTCGACGCTGCCAGTTTTACTGATACGGCCAACATCGTTGCGCCCCAGATCGATCAACATTAAATGTTCGGCAATCTCTTTTGGATCGGCGAGCATTTCATCTTCCATCGCCTGATCTTCCTCTGCGGTTTCGCCGCGCTTGCGGGTGCCGGCGATCGGTCGCACGGTGACTTCGCCATCTTCGAGACGGGCCAACACTTCTGGAGACGAGCCGACAATATGAAAGTCGCCCATATCGAGAAAGTACATATAGGGCGATGGATTGAGTCTGCGCAGTGCGCGATAGAGATTAATCGGCGAGGCATCAAAGGATGCCGAGAGTCGCTGCGATGGAACTACCTGCATAACATCACCGGCCATCACATAGTCTTTGATTTTATTAACGCCTTGCTTGAATTCCTGCTCGCCAAAGCTGGAGACAAAGTCTTTTTCCGAGATTCCATCACCGCTCATATTCATTGGCGGTAATTCCGGGGTTGGCTGGGCCATTTTTTGCTCCAGCTCGTCGAGTCGGGCTTCGGCTTTCTGCAGTGACTCGGGATCTTTGGCATCGACATGCACGACCAACATAATGGTTCCCGACAGATTGTCGAAGACGGCGACTTCATCCGAGGCCATCAACATAATATCCGGGGTGCCGAGCTTATCTTGCGGTGCACTCTCGGCCAGACGGCGTTCAACAAAACGCACAGTGTCATAGCCAAAGTAACCAACAAGACCGCCGGTAAAACGCGGCAGATCCGGAAGGTTGGGCATGCTAAATAGCTGGCGAAATTTTTCGACTTCAGCCAGGGGGTCAGTGGTCGTGCGATTAACCATAGGTTTGCCATCGCGAACAATCTCGAGCCGCGAGCCAAAAACCTTGAGCACGGTGGATGTCTGCAGGCCGATCAGCGAGTAACGCCCCCACTTCTCTCCGCCCTGAACAGATTCGAACATATAGGAGTTGGGGCCCTGAGCAAGTTTTAGATAGACGCTCAATGGGGTTTCAAGATCGGCAAGGACTTCGCGAGTAACCGGAATACGGTTAAAGTCTTGGTTGGCTAAATCAGCAAATATTTCGGGGGTCATAATAGGTGTTCCTGGTTCTCTAACAGAGTGGTTTTGTTTTGGCGCCAATGCGCCTCGTCTGGCACTAGATGCGCCAACGCCACTCACGACAATCACTGTCAAACTGTTTGGAACTCAAGTATTTCACGACCCATCTCCAGTAGGGGATTCGCTATTGTAATCAATTGCGCAGATTCAACAAACTCTCTGGGCAAAAAGATTGGTAATTGTAACTCTAGGCCTGCGCAAGCTCAGCGCGCATTTTGCCGATCACCTCAGGATAATCCGCGGCACCAAAGATTGCCGATCCAGCAACAAAGGTATCTGCACCCGCGGCGGCAATCTCGCGGATATTTTGTACGGTAACACCGCCATCGATTTCGAGGCGAATATCATGGCCGCTGCTGTCGATCAGCTTTCTCGCTTCAGCCAGCTTGTCGAGCGTTGACGGAATAAACTTCTGGCCACCAAAGCCGGGGTTAACTGACATCAGCAATAACATATCCATTCGATCCATTACCCAGCGTACGGAGTCAAGACCAGTTGCCGGATTGAGTACCAATCCTGCCTTGCAGCCGAGATCACGAACCAGCTGCAGCGAGCGATCTACGTGATTAGAGGCTTCTGGGTGGAAGGTAATATAGGTTGCGCCGGCATCGGCAAACATACGGATAAGATCATCGACTGGCTGCACCATCAAATGAACATCAATAGGCGCGGTGACGCCATGATCACGCAGGGCTTTACAGACCATCGGACCAATAGTGAGATTCGGCACATAGTGATTATCCATCACATCAAAATGAACAACATCGGCTCCAGCTTCGAGCACCGCGTCGACCTCTTCTCCGAGACGGGCAAAATTGGCAGACAAAATGGATGGGGCAATCAAAAAATCAGTCATAAAACACCAGCGGTCAAGTAAGGCGTAACTATGCGCGACTTCGTTATTAGGTGCAAATAATTTGCCCTAAAATAGAGCGTTAAAAAGAGGCGTAAAAATAAACTGTAATGACCAATGCTCTATATCAAGAGTATTGATAACCTTTAAACTGATCCTTGAGATCCTTTTTGCTGGTTTTACCGGTTGCTGTATGGAGGATTCCAATGTCAAAAACACAGTATTGTTGTTACGGTTAGTCGAGAGGAAAAAATTATTACAGGAAGTGGCATTTTATTCTTTTGCTGATATCTCTCGCAGGTGATTTTCGATCTGCTGAAAATCCGGCAGCTGTAAAAGCTGCCCGTCACAGTCGATATTGAGACTGATGCAGGGGGCCAGCGCCATTTCATCCTGAGCCGCCAGAACAGAGTCTTCCTCGATTCTTAAGGTGTGGGGAAAGCCCCGAGAAATAATCGCGTAGTAGCGCTGCTCATGTCCTTCGAGCAGACTGTTAAGCACCAGTATTCGCGTACTGCCGGCAAAATCTTTAGCCGCTTGATTGGCTTGCAGTGCAGCAAAGTCGATTAATGGGATATCCAGGTTGCGCCAATTAATCCAGCCAAACATCCACTGCGGTGACTGTTTATCCGCCGTCACGTCCTGATTGAGAATAATCTCTGCCACTGCAGACATGGGTATCAGGATATTGGCATTAGCGGAAGAACCTGTATTGACCGACAGGCAATCTATATTGGCCACTGGGCCCTGCTGATCAAGAAAAAATAAACTCATTGGCTGCACGCCTCCATTTGATTTACATCTTCACTTATTCTGTTGGCAAGCTGGTCTACACTGCCAATAAAGTCGGTTTCACAGCGCTGGATTACCGCCTCGGGCATGGCTGGCACTGTGCATTCCTGCGGATCCTGAACCCAGACCTGGCCGGCATACTCTTTAACTGCACAGCAACCCCTGGCGCCATCGTCGCCCATGCCAGTAAAAATAATTGCACCGCAGTCCTGACGGTAGAGTTGCGCCAGGCGATTGGCCAACTGGTCAATCGAGGGCGCGTAGTCGCCACGCCAGGATGAGGCAAAGCGCAGTATCCAACCCTCTCGGCTAACCCTTGTTTCAAATTGCGGTGAAATAACGGTCACTGTGCCGGGGCGAAAAAAATGTCCTGTGGATGGTTCGCGAGCTGGCCATCCGGTTTGGGTTTCAATCATCCTCAATACTGTCGCTATCTGCTGCCCGGGAATATGCTGTGCATAGACAAAAATCAGTTCACTGCTGACAGGCACGCTGGATAAAAATTGTCTCACGGCCTGCAGTCCACCTGTGGATGCGCCGAGCAGCCAGATCCTTTTTGCGTTTAGCGGCTGCATAGACTGAAATCAATTCTCTACGGTCAGCAGTTGATTGAGCGTTTCCAGCAACTGTTCTTCCTGATAGGGCTTGCCCATATACTGATCTACGCCTAGTTCCATCGCGCGCTGACGATGCTTATCACCGGTTCTCGAGGTGATCATCACAATAGGTATATGCTTTAAATCCTGACTGGCTCTAACCCTTGTAGCCACCTCAAAACCATCCATTCGCGGCATTTCAATATCCAATAACATCACTGCGGGTATTTCTTCCTGCATACTCTTTAAAGCTTCAATACCATCTTTCGCGGTCAGCACCCGGTATCCCTGACGACGCAATATACGGCTGGTTACCTTTCTTACCGTTACCGAGTCATCGACAACCAGTATGGATGGCGCGAGATCAATAGATGATATGGCCTGGATGGGTGACTTATCCGCCTGGCTTATACGCGGCACATCGGCAAAGGCAACCCTGGCCAATTCATTGAGATCAATAATCACCACCACCTGACCATCACTTAAAATCGTCGCTCCACCGAGCCCGGGAACCCCGGAGAACTGTGGGCCCAGAGATTTCACAACAATTTCTTTGGTACCGATAATTTCATCAACCTGAACTGCAAAGCGCCGGTTGTCGGAGTGGAATAAAACCAGTGCTGCATCAGCATTGAGATTATCCGAGCGCCGGCTGACCTCCGGATTGAGCAGCGTGCCCAGATAGCAGAGCTCATACTGACTGCCTGCATAGCTGATCACACCGCCACTCTGCATAGCCTCTTCAACAGCGCTCGAAGGCATAAAATGTACGCCATCAATTGAGTTTAGCGACAGCGCATAATGATCTCCGGTGACATTGATCATCAGCGCGCGGTTAACCGACAGGGTAAAGGGCAGGACAATAGTGAACTGGGTGCCGCGGCCGGCAGAGGTCTCAATATCTACGCTGCCACCGCATTGACGAACTTCACTGTTGACCACATCCATGCCGACACCGCGACCGGATATCTGGCTAACAGCATCGGAGGTGGAGAACCCCGGATGAAAAATAAACTGGGCAATCTCATGTTCCGACAGTGCGGCATCTTCGCTGATCAGTTCTTTCTCAAGAGCTATTTGGCGGATACGCTCCACATCCAGACCGCGACCATCATCGGCGAGGTGAATTACGATATCGCCACCCTGTCTGTAGGTGGTTATAGCAATGCTGCCGGTTTCAGGCTTGCCGGCTTCTTTGCGCTGCTGCTCAGATTCAATACCATGATCGACAGCGTTGCGAATCATATGCTCGAGGGGCGCAACCATGCGATCGAGAACGGATCTGTCCATTTCGCCGTGGATATTGTCCATGCGCAGCTCAACTTTTTTGCCCAGCTCAAGCCCGACTTGACGCACAATTCGGCGCAGACGGGGAACGATTCGCGCAAATGGCACCATGCGGGTTTTCATCAAGCCCTCTTGCAGATCGGTATTAATGCGCGACTGATGCAGCAGCAATGTTTCAGTGCCAATCAATCGTTCGTTAAGAGTCTCTTTAAGATCGTGCAAATCCGACGCGGACTCCATCAGCGAGCCGGTTAGCTGTTGCAGATGGGAGTAGCGATCCATTTCCAGCGGGTCAAAACTGTCGGCTTCTCCCGAAGCTTCAATTTGCTCGCGGCGGTAATCAATCTGCGCTTCGGTCTCTGTTCCCAGGCGTCTTACCTGCTCTTGCAAACGCACTACGGTGGCATCCATTTCATCGAGGAACTGATTAAATTCACTGACCTGTTCTTCGATTCGGCCGCGGAAAATTATATTTTCACCAGAGAGATTGACCAGGGTATCGAGAACTTCGGCACCGATTCGAACAACTTCCTTGATCTCTCCTTTCATCGAGAGTGATTGCGCTGCCGACTCTTGAGGAACGCTGGACTCTGCCTTTAACTTCAGCGGCGCTGGAGGCTGGATATCCTCAGAGACCGACTGTTGTTCAACTTGATTTTCAAGCTCTTCCATCTTCTCACGAAGGTCTTTGATATCACCCCCGCGGGCGATTTGGCGAACAATATCGTAAGCACTTACTAGCCTCTCCTGCTCTGAGACTATTGCCTTAAAGAATTTTTTATTGTGCTTTTTGGTTTCATCAATCAGCGATTCAATTGCATGGGCTCGCTCGCCCAGAGAAATAAATCCAGCCATTCGCGCACCACCTTTTAAGGTGTGTAAATCGCGCTTTAGGCGGTCGGCAAGTTCCACTTGTGAGGGATTCGACTGCCAGGCCAGCACCGACTCTTCGATACTGCTAACTATATCGTCGGCCTCTTCGACAAAGACACTGACAATATCTGGGTCGAGATCTGCATCGATCAATGTTGCCGGTGGCTTCTCTGGCTCCTGCTCTTCTAATTTTTGGTCTGGCTGTTCTTTTTGTTCCTGTTCTAACCTCTCCTCCTCTACTCGCTCCTGCTCTAACCGCACCTGTTCTAATCGCTCGGCTTCCCGAGAAGCTTCGGCCAATTCCTGGTCTTTTCGAAGCTGTTCTTCCCTAAGCTTTTCTTCCTTAAGCTTTTCTTCCTTAAGCTGTTCCTCTCTAAGCTTCTCATCCTCAAGTTTTTCTGCCGCAGCACGATCGCGCTCAAGCTGCTCAAGATCGCGTTTTCCCTTTTCCGCCATCTGCTCGGCAAGCTGTTCTTTTAATACCCGTAATTCAGTTTCTTGCGCTTCTGGCAGCGCATTTAAATCCTGATCTGCGGCGAGCATATCGAACAGGTTTAGCAGCGTTTCATGATTGACCTGCAGAACCTCAATCTCCTGCCGGGAGGGTGCCTGACCTATGCCTTGCAGCAACTTATAGATCTCGGCCATTATTGCTGAGAGCTTTAGAATAGGCTTTATCTCGGCATCCTTTAACTTGCTTCCAATCTCATTTAGGTCACTGAGAAGCTCATGGTAAACAACCCGTGGCGGTGCGGTTTGCTGTTGCAGATGTGCATATAGCTGGGGGTAGTTTTGCAGTGACAGCAATCCCTCTGCCATCAGCTTTTTCACCGCAGAGAAATCCTTGCCACTGCCCTCAGCGTCACCACGATTCAACAGATGGCCAACGGCTTTGTCGCGCAGCTCTGCGAGACGCGCGCGGAACATTGGCAAGCCTTCCTGGGGAACGGCATCTCCGCCAGTCATGCTGGTCAATGTGCTGCGGAAGATAGCTGCGGCATCTTCGACAAGATGGACAATATCTTCATCGAGACAAATATGGTGATGGTGAAGCTCTTTTATAAACGCTTCCAGCGGGGCAACCAGCTTGCTGAGCTCGGAGAAATCAGCCATCTCCGCCGTGCCTTTCAAGGTGTGCAGCGCTCTCTGCAATGACAGCGGCGGCGCTTTATACAGCGGCGCCATACTGCGGGTTGCGGCGACAAAATCATCAATGGTTTTTAAATGCCCCTGGGCCTCATTGACAAAGATTTCTAGGAGTATCGTCTCATGCTCCTCTTCTTCGGATAGCGCTTCAACCTCTTCGGTCTCTGCCTCTTCGCTGGCCGGCTCTTTACTTGCCGACTCTGCGGTTTCCAATACTTCAGCGATCTCTTCCACAGCTTCGGGTTCGTCTTCCTCAACCTCCAGCTCTTCAATGACAACTGTAGGTGAGTCTATTTGCCCATCTTCTATTTCCTCAGGCTCGGGTTCAGAGGCTTCTACTTGTGAAGCTGTTTCTGATAATTCACTGCTCTCCGGCAATGACTCAAGGGCTTCACCTTTAGCCAGACGCTCTGCACTGGCTATTATTTCCTGACTGATTTCCGGGGTTGGTGTCGACAATTTTTCAGCAAAGGCTGCGACCAATACTGGCATGCGCTGAATGCTCTGCTCGGCCAAATCGACCATTGCGGTATTGCAATTAATTCGACCATCGAGAACGCGGTTTAGCATATCCTCAATTGCCCATGCCAATGCGCCAATATCCTCGGCACCGACCATTCGCCCGCTGCCTTTGAGGGTGTGAAAGGCGCGACGGATAACTGCGAGCTGATCTTTTGATTGCGGCTGGTCTCGCCATGCCGGCAACAGGGTATTTAAGCCTTCCAAAACCTCTTCGGCTTCTTCAATAAATATTTCAACAATCTCTTCATCAATCTCTGCATCAATGATTTCGCTACCACCACTAACCTCTGGTGCAGATTCTTGATGCTGCTCAGTGTCTATTGAAATCTCAGTTTTATCACTGTCCTGAATATCTTGCAGCTCGGCAAGCTCTTCGAGAATCTCTTCCGGCTCGACATAAAAATCTTTATCAATTTCTGTTTTCGGTTCAGCAGGCCGGCTTTCCAGCAGCGCGAGAATACTCTCTTCTGCTGCCGACAAAACATCGTCCTGCTGATTGGCTGTATCGCTATCAAATTGCTCGAGATAGTATTCAACAATGGTAATGGCATCGGCAAAGGTATCCAGCGCGTGCCACTCCACAGCGCGGCCCTGATTGATCAGAGCCTCTTGCACATACTTTAAACAACCGTCGATCACCGCCGCCGCTCGGGTAAGGCCAATAATATGCAGCGCGCCCTGCAGTTCCTGAAACATGGTCGGCACTTGCGACAGCAGCTGTAGATCCCACTGTGAATTTATAAACTCAACAACCGCTTCTTTTATGCGCTCAATTCCGGTTCGCGATTCGGCTAACAATGTCTGGGTTGCACTGTTGTATTCAAATTGGTTTTGCTGGCTATCCAGATCGACGCTGCCAGAAAACTTGTCCGGCCTCGCGGCCCAGGCATTTAAGGCCAACTCGACTTCAGTCAAGCTCTGCACTGTATTGATTACATCAGCATCGTTAATGCCGGAGCCATCCGCGGTAAAAATCTGGCGTAACTTTTGTTCTATTTTACTGATCGCATCACGCAATTTACCCTGACCTACAAGAGCCAGAGAATCCGCCATACTAAGCAGCACCGGCAGGCTTTCGCGGACATCGTCGGCGGAGAGACCGCCCTCCAGCGAGAAGCGCTCCAGTGCTGATCGCACATTTGCCAGCTCGCCCTGGATAGCGCTGACCAGTGAGCGAACTACCTGCGGATCGTACTGCGGCATCAGTCGCCCACCTTCGGGGTTTACTTCGCCTGAAGGAAAGGCTTCGGCAAGGCTGTAGTCGCTCCAAATCGCTTTCAGCTCTGCAGTATTAGCCTCAGTGGTCGTCAGGTAGTAGAGCAGGTTTTTCAACAGCCCCAGGTCTGGGTTACTGCTCTCGTTCGAGATAGCTTCTTTGGCCTGCATTTTCAGTTGGCTGTCGAGAGCACGAAAAAGTTTTTTCAGGGCGATACTAAAATTAATTTCACGGGATGAAACCAGGCCGAGAATTTGCTGCGCAATACGCCAAAGTTTTTCCCGCCAGCTGCCTTTTGATAATTCCTGCATTCGCTGCAAGACTTTTATCAGATTGGCACAATTTTTATTTTTTTCCTCACCTTTAATCAACTTGATTAGTGACAGCTGATAAACCTGGCGCAGTCGTTTTACCAGATCTGCAGTGGCGACTGGATTTGCACTGATTTCTGGCTGCGGCGTATTCTCAAAAGAGGTTAAATTCGGCGAAAATAAAACACCTTCAGAGACCAGTGCTCGTCCCTGCGCTGCGCGCAAATCATTGAGCAATATTATCAGTGCTTCTGGATGATCTTCTCTGCTGGAAAGTATTTGTCGCAGATAGATCGGCAACTTAATAATTGCCTGAACAAGAATTTCACAGGCTTCATTTGTATTGGAAATTTGCCTATCAAGAATTCCCTGGGTGAGCGCTTCCATCTCTTCGACCAGAAGAATGCAGCCTTCGCACTGAAGAATTTTAAAAGACCCAGTAATCTGGTGCAGATGCCCGAGACAAAAACGTATTTTTGTCTCGTCGCTATTATTTTGGGTAAAGGCTTCCAATTCATTGAAGGCCGATTGCAGACTGTTTTCAATTTCGCCAATAAGCCATTCAAGACCGGTAAAGGTTTTTACATTTTTTACCTGAAACTTTTCCCCATGAGCTCTATTTTCATGAGCTTTGTTTTCATGAACACTTTTATCCTGAACATTGCTCATCGAGCTTCTCCCTGTTCAACTGTCTTGTCCTTGATGTAGGCCTGAATATTGCGCTGGGTAACTCGGGTAAATCCGCTCGGTAGCCAGTTGCTCAACTCGCCCAATCCGAGCATAAGACAACCCTGATTATCCAAGTGATTACTCAGCTGGCCGATAATCTCGCGACGCTTCCAGCGACGAAAATAAACCAACATATTTTGACAGTAAATCAAATGCATTTTGCGTCTTACCAGCGGCGATCCATCAGTCAGTATATTGCTAGTTAAAAAACACACTCGGCGGCGTAAATCGGCTTTTACTCGCCACAGCCCGCTGCCAACCGGATCAAAATATGCACTGTTGATAGGCTTGTCGATTACCGCCATTTTACTTTCGCGGTAGATACCGCGACGCGCATGGAAAACTGCCTCGCGGCTTATATCTGTGCCAATAATTCCGTAGCGTGGCTCCTGGCCCTCGGCCTTCATCGCCTGTTCAACGGTGATCGCCAGCGAATAGGCCTCTTCACCAGTTGAGCATCCGAGGCTCCATATCCACAGCGGTTCACTAATGGACTTCTCTCTGACTGCATCCCTGACCCAGGTCTTTACATAATCCATCGAAGGCTGGTGGCGAAAGAAACTGGTTTCTTTAACCAGCAGACTATCGATAAGATCGCTCCATTCCTGCGCGCCTTTGGCTATGTCCAGAGCATCGTTCATATACTGATCAATATCTTGGGAATCCAGCTCTTTTATTCTGCGTTCGAGCAGCAGCGCTAACGCCCTTTCACGATCCGGCGTAATTTGCACACCGGTGCGCTCTTCGATAGTCGCTTTCCAGACATCGAAGTAACCGAAATCGCTATTCTGGCTGATTGCGTTCTCCATACTGTTAGCCACGGCTAAATCCTGTGTCCGTCGATTAGCTAGCTGCGTTTTTCGTCGTCACCCTCGGTCAGCATGGCTTCTATTTCTGCCTCAAACTCTTCGAGGTTTTCGTGCTCTTCGCCCTCGTCTACTTCTCGATCTTCATCAAGCTCTTCGTGAAGTGTTTGCTCGGATTCGGTGCTGGCTGGTGACACAAAACCGAGATCGAGCATCTCGGCTCTATCCTGATCAAACGCTTCATCGCTGCTGTCGGTTTCTTCAACTTCTTCAATGTTATCTTCCGGGACTTCTGCTACAGCAAATAAATCACCCAGAGATCCATCGTCCAATTCGTCCAGCCCAAGCGGCTCGTCGCTTTCGATAATTTCATCTTCGTCGGCATCTTTGCCGGGCAGAATAAAGCCACTGACCGAGTCTTTCATTTCAACGGCCATGCCAGCCAATTCGCCAATTGAGTTGGCTGTGTCATTGGTTCCAGAAAGCGTTTGCGAGGTAATTTCCTGAATAACATTCATCGTGTTGGAAATATGTGCAGAGGTGGTGGCCTGGTGTTTTGCCGCTTCGGAAATATCCTGAATCAACTCTGCCAGATTGGTGGATACAGTTTCAATTTCTTCCAGTGCCGTACCTGCACTGTTGGCGAGTTCAGCACCTTTAACAACTTCGGCGGTTGTCTGCTCCATCGAACTAACCGCTTCGTGAGTATCGGTTTGAATGGTTTTTACCAGTCCGGCAATCTGCTTGGTCGCTGTCGCCGAGCGCTCCGCAAGTCGCTGAACCTCATCCGCTACAACCGCAAAACCGCGACCGGCTTCACCGGCCATGGCCGCCTGAATTGCCGCGTTGAGTGCGAGAATATTTGTCTGGTCGGCAATCTCATTAATTAACGAAACTATATCGCCGATTTCCTGGGAGCTTTCACCGAGGCGTTTAATTCGCTTTGCTGTATCCTGAATCTGCTCGCGAATCGTGTCCATGCCATCGATGGTATTGCGCACCAGTAATGCACCATTTTTTGCAATGGATACCGAGCGCTCTGCTACCGCTGCCGACTCGGCAGAGTTTGATGATACCTGGTCGATGGTAATGGCCATTTCATTGATCGCTGCCGATGCTCCAGCAATTTCCTGAGCCTGGTGCTCGGCACTCTCTGCCAACTGCAGCGATGTCGCCCGCGTCGCATCCGCAGAGCCGGTTACCTTGGCCGATGAGCTGGCGACGTTTTCTACCAGGCTTCTCAGCTCGGCAATTGCAAAGTTGATCGAGTCGGCAATGGTTCCAGTAAAGTCTTCTGTCACCGTTGCCTCGACGGTTAAATCACCATCTGCCAGATCAGAAATATCGTCGAGCAGACGCAGTATTGCCTGCTGGTTTTTATCTTTGATCTGCTCGGATTCAAGTAGGTTGCGCCTTGTGGTTCTGAAGTTAATAAATCCCAACATAACCAATGCGGCAAAGAATCCAGCTACGGCCATCAGGGTTGTGAAGTCATTAAAAATTCGTTTTCCGGAGGTATTTAAGTCGACTACTGTGTTATCCAGAGTATCAAATTTGGTCAGCAGCGCTGGCACATCGCCAAGCAGTGATGCGGCTGAACTGCGCGCGACAGAAAGATCATCTGCGGATTCGTAAATACGGTCAATATCATTGGCAACCACATCAAAAGATTCCTGAATTTGATCGATACTGGCGATCGCCTCTTTATCGGTAACCTTGGTAATACCAAGAATAAAGTTGCCATTTTTCATCGAATCCAATGTGTCGCGAAATACATTGGAATCACTTTTAAACTGATCGGCAGCCACATTGGCATCGCCGCTGCCAGAGATCATCTTGTCAATATTTCGACCGATTCGCTCAACAAGCCACAGCTGTTCCTGGGCAATTGCGATCTGTCCGGCGGGTGCCGACTGGGTAATCAGTACATCGACCACCTGACCGGAGTTATCCTGCACCTGAGGTAATTTTGCATTGAGCTCTCGGGCAACTCTCGAGACAAACAAGACCGTTTCACGGTTATCTCCCAGCAGCTGCAATTTGTCACTTACCGCGTCCCAGCTATCTGCCACGGACTGAACCTGTGGGCGGGAAATTTCGCCCTGATCGTAGAGGCGTTTTTGTAGCCGTCTCCAGGCTTGTGTCATCTGGTTATTGAGGTTGCTGAGGGCATCGAAAGCATCTTCATTGGCGGCACCGGCGTCTTCCGCCAGCTGGGTAATTCGCAGTGCGTTGACCCGCAAATTTGCAATACTTTGAATATTGCTCTGGTCGTTTTTAACCTGACTGCTAACCTCTATGGCGCTGTAGGTGCCGACCAGTATGCAGGCAATGCCCAAGATAATTATTAGGCTGCGGAACGGCGATCCTTTCCCAGTATTTTCTTTCATATAATCCTCCAGATTGATTCTGTATTACTCTATTAATAGAGCGTTACGGCGCTAAACCCCTCTACACCGAAACACTCAAAAACTGACCGTCCTCAATCAGTTTTTGGGCGCAAAAAAGTGGGTAGTCTCTATTTTCTTCGCTAAAACTACCGTCGATAAAATGAACTAGGGGCCCGTTATTGCGGGCCTCTTTGTAGCGATCTACTGCCAGTGATTTAATCCCCTGAACCGCATCGACAATCAGACCTATATAGATGCCATCCATGTCCAGTACCAGAACTCGCCTGTCCCTGACCGAGCCTGCCAGTGAGCCACCGAGGAAATCGGCGAGGTCGATAATCGGCAGCAGCCGTCCGCGCACGTTGGCCAGTCCGCGAACCCAAGATTTAACTCTCGGCAACTTGGTACATTCGGGTACGTCCAGCACTTCGCTAAGCTCATTGAGCGGCATCACATAGTCGTCGCCGAGTACAGAAAAGCTGACCAGCTTACGGGTCTCGACAATCTCCTTCTGTGCCGGCAGGCCGTAGCTGGACTGCCCAAAACGGCTGACAACGCTACTGATTACTGAAAATATATCCTTGGCCACAGGCTGTTCCCTAGTTGAGTACAGCGCTGATGGCTGAAACCAATTGCTTCTCGTCAATCGGCTTTACCAGATAGGCTTTGGCGCCCTGACGTTCGCCCCAGACCTGATCCGCCTGTTGGTTTTTCGCGGTGACAATTATCACTGGGATATGTTTAGTCTCTTTACTGCGACTCAGTTGGCGGGTGGCCTGAAACCCGTTCAAGCCCGGCATAACTATATCCATCAACACCACATCCGGTTGCTCATCTTTTGCCAGATGCACGCCCTGCTCACCAGAGTCGGCAGAGAGAACAGAAAATCCATTGCGCTCAAGAATATTTGTCAATTTATATGTTTCTGTGGGGGAGTCATCCACAATCAATATTTTTGCCATGATCCAACCTCTAAGTCCTTTTTAGTTTTGAATATATTTGTCCAACACATCGAGTAGCTCGGTGCGACCAAATGGTTTTGTCAGATAGTCGTCCGCGCCAACAATGCGACCCTTGGCCTTGTCGAAAAGACCATCTTTGCTTGAGAGCATAATGACTGGTGTGGATTTAAAATCGGGATTGTTTTTGATCAGTGCGCAGGTCTGGTAGCCGTCGAGTCGAGGCATCATAATGTCGACGAAAATTATGTCGGGATTGATATCGACGATTTTGGCAAGCGAGTCAAAACCGTCTGACGCGGTAGAAACGGCACAGCCCGCTTTAGCAAGCAGGGTTTCTGCCGTACGTCTAATTGTATTACTGTCGTCTATGACGAGCACTTTAAGGCCCTGAACATCCATTTTATCACCACTGTAAAACCACTTAACGCCTCAAGTACTGTCAATGTCACTCAAGATGTGGAATTTTAAACACACTTGTAATATATAATCCACAAGCCTCTAAATTTATTAATAAAATTGATTTATAGGTCACAGAATTTTCTGTGGCATCTGCATTGCTGTTGCCACACTTAGTTATAGCGCAAAAACTCAGCACAAGGTCGTCATTTTATGGGCACTACTCTTGGGGTCGTTATGGACCCGATTCAACTGATCTCTTTTAAAAAGGATTCCACTCTGGCGATCTTGCTCGCCGCCCAGCGACAGGGCTTTGAGCTGTTTTACATGCAGCAGCAGGATCTGTTTTTAGAAAATGGTGAACCCAGAGCCAGTATTACGCCACTCCGCGTCTTCGAAGACCCTGACAAGTGGTTTGAGCTGGGCGAAAGTCGCGTTGCCGCGCTGGAAGAGATGGATGTTTTGCTGATGCGCAAAGATCCGCCCTTTGACAGTGAATTTATCTACTCCACCTATATTCTCGAAGCAGCTGAACAGCGCGGTTCGCTGGTGGTCAACAAGCCGCAGAGTTTGCGCGACTGCAATGAGAAGGTATTTGCTACCCAGTTCCCCCAGTGCACACCCCCCCTTCTAGTCAGTCGCGACCAGTCGCGCCTGAAACTGTTTCTGGAGGAGCATAAAGATGTGGTTTATAAACCACTGGACGGCATGGGCGGCACATCTATTTTTCGGGTTAGCGAGGGAGATCAAAATCTCAATGTGATTCTCGAGACGCTGACCAACTATGGCCAACAGACTATTATGGCGCAGAAGTATCTGCCGGAAATTACTCAGGGTGATAAACGCATTCTGGTTGTCGACGGCGAAGTGATTCCCTTTGGTCTGGCGCGGATACCAACCGGCAGCGACTTTAGAGGCAATCTTGCCGCTGGCGGTCGCGGCGTTGTTCAACCGCTTAGTGAACGGGACCAGTGGATCGCCCAACAGGTTGCGCCGACATTAAAAGAGCGCGGGTTAATCTTTGTCGGCCTGGATGTTATCGGCGACTATCTAACCGAGATTAATGTCACCAGCCCAACCTGTATTCGTGAGATTGATAATGCCGAAGATACCCAGATTGGCGATCGTCTGATTGCCGCTATTCAGGCCAGACTGGAACAGATATAAGGCGCAATAAAGCCGCGCAGATAAACAGGGACCGCAGTGGAAAATTTAATTGAGAGCAGCTGGAACACTACCGATGAACGTCTGCGCAAGACGTTTTCGGCGGCGCTTATCTTTCATTTAATTATGCTGATTGGTGTCAGCTTTACCCTGCCCTCCGGTTCCTCACCGAGCGTCTCCATGGAAGTCACGCTGGCCCATTACAAAAGCGACGAAGCACCGGACAGTGCGGATTTTTTAGCCCAGGCTAATCAGCTCGGCAGCGGCGATCAGTCCGAGGCCAGTCAGCCGACAACTGATCAGCTATCGCCTTTTGAAGGCCGCGATCAGGGTCAAATGCCCCAGCTTCAGCAAGAGCGTGACGAACCTCAGACTCAAACTCTATTAGCCAGCGCCGGCGACACTAGTAATTCCCGGACTAACGATAAGCAGGCCGAAGATTTAACGACTCAACCCGCGCAGATCGCTGACCGGGATATTGGTGCTATTCGCGCTGAGCTCGATCGCTTGCAGCGCGCTTACAGTAAATTACCTCGGGTGCTGCGTATGACGTCGGCATCGGCGAAATCTGCGGATGAAGCCGCTTATATGCATTATTTTGAACAACGTGTAGAGCAGGTCGGCAATGTTAACTATCCTCAGGAGGCGCGCACGCAACGTATTTACGGCCATGTGCAGTTGGTAGTGGCGCTGCTTGCCAATGGCAGTATCAAGCGTATCGAAGTCTCCAAAACCTCTGGTTCTCGGTTGCTCGATCAGGCCGCCGTTCGCTCTGTGCAACTGGCATCTCCCTATAAGCCCTTCCCGTTAGAACTTCGCAACAGCGACGAAATTCATATTATTCGCACCTGGCAATATCAATCCAATAATGTGCTAACCACAAACTAATCCCATTCACAGCTTGAGTTTGTCTCGTTAAAACCCCATATTAATAACTATGGAAACAACTAAACCAAAAAAGATAAGCAGCCTTAAAAATCACTTCCTGGTGGCGATGCCCGGTCTTACTGACCCTAACTTTGCCGACTCGGTGATCTATATCTGCGAGCACAATGCCGATGGCGCTATGGGCCTGATTATCAATCATCAGCTGGATGTGCCGGTCAAAGCTATCTTCGACCAGCTGGACGTCGAGTATCAGGATGAATTTGCCCGATCCCTGCTATTTGATGGCGGTCCGGTTCAACGCGACCGCGGGTTTATTCTTCATCCCAGCTGCGAGCGTCAGTGGGAGTCAACCATGGCTATTTCTGATGAGGTGAGTCTGACCGCATCGAAAGATATCCTCTCTGATATTGCTCTGGGCACAGGCCCAAAAGATTCACTGATCACTCTTGGCTACACTGGCTGGGATACAGGGCAGCTCGAAGAGGAGCTCAGTGAAAACAGCTGGCTGACCATTCCGGCAGAGGCCGATATTATCTTTAACACCAACTGTGCCGAGCGCGCCTCGGCGGCAGCCCTGTGTATTGGACTGGATTTGCGTATGCTCTCCCACGAGGCCGGACATGCCTGATGCGAGTAAGCCAAAGAGTTTGCTGGGTTTTGACTACGGCTTAAAGCAGATCGGTGTTGCCAATGGCCAAACCCTAACCTGTTCCGCCAGTGGCTTAACCATTCTCAAAGCGTTGGATGGTATTCCCGACTGGGCTGAAGTGGAAAAACTATTAAATGAATGGAAGCCCGATTTGGTGGTGGTTGGACTGCCGCTAAATATGGACGACAGTGAAAGTGAACTCTCTACCCGGGCGCGCAAATTTGCGCGCCGCTTGCAGGGGCGCTTTGCTGTTGAAGTGGAGATGGTTGACGAGCGCCTGACCAGCCGTGAGGCAAAAATGCTCGGTCGCGAGCAGGGGACTCAGGATCTGACAAAAATTGATCATATTGCCGCTTCACTGATTTTACAGAGCTGGCTGAACTCCCCGGAAATCGGGACCCTTCCTTAAAAGCTGCGCCCTAAAAAAAGCGCCGGCCTACCAACGCAATTTATCCGACTGATCCTCCTCAATCGTCAGATCATCTGCCGCGGCATCAAGCTCATTAACATGAGTATCTGACTGCATCTTAATCATTAATCGCAAATCGTTTTTCGAGTCGGCATGGGCGATCGCATTTTCATAGCTGATCTGATCTTCGATATAGAGCTGATAGAGCGCCTGGTCAAAAGTCTGCATGCCGTGCTCAGTGGAGTTGGTCATAATTTCCTTGAGCTTGTGTACCTCACCTTTGCGAATGGTATCGGCCACCAGTGGCGTATTGAGCATAATCTCAATCGCCGCGCGGCGACCCTTGCCATCTTTGGTCGGCACTAGTTGCTGGGCAACAATGCCACGCAAGTTGAGCGACAGATCCATCCATAACTGATCGTGACGGTCTGCCGGAAAAAAGTGGGCAATGCGATCCAGCGCCTGGTTGGCATTGTTGGCATGCAGGGTGGCCAACACCAGATGGCCGGTCTCGGCAAAGGTAATCGCATGCTGCATGGTTTCCGGGGTGCGGATCTCTCCGATCAAAATAACATCCGGCGCCTGACGCAGAGTATTCTTTAGCGCCACATCAAAAGACTCTGTATCCACGCCCACTTCGCGCTGGGTAATAATGCATCCGAGATGTTCGTGAACAAATTCAATGGGATCTTCGATCGAGACTATATGGCCTCGGCTGTTTTTATTGCGGTGGCCAATCAATGCCGCAAGGGATGTCGACTTACCGGTGCCGGTGGCGCCAACAAAAATAACAATGCCGCGCTTGTTCATCACCAGCTCTTTAAGGATTGGCGGCAACAGTAGGGATTCCGGTGTTGGAATTACCGTTTCAATGCGCCGCAGCACCATGCCAATTTCACCGCGCTGATAAAAAGCACTGGCGCGAAAACGTCCGCTGGTTTCACTGACAAGGGCATAGTTAAGTTCTTTGTGCTGTTTAAAATCGCGCTGCTGATCTTCATCCATGGTACTCAGCACCAACGCTTCGCACTCAGACTGGGAGAGTTTGTTTTTGGTAATCGGCATCACTGCCCCATTAACCTTTAAACAGGGTGGCAGACCCACAGTGATAAAAAGGTCGGATGCCTTTTTCTCAGCCATATACCTGACCAGCTTTTCGAGGGTCTGCTCCAACATCGCTTTTCTCCTTAAAAACAATTATTGCTTTAAAATTTGCGCTTAAAGTTTGTCGATTAGTTTTATGAAAAACTCTCGGGCATTTTGGCCTTTTCGCGAGCTACATCTGGGCTGATTAAACGCTTATCCACCAGATTCAATAAACACTGATCCAGTGTCTGCATTCCCATCGCACCACCAGTCTGAATCGCCGAGTACATCTGTGCGACTTTATCCTCGCGAATCAAATTTCGAATCGCCGGTGTACCAATCATAATTTCATGGGCAGCAACCCGCCCGCCACCAATTTTCTTAAGTAGGGTCTGGGAGATAACCGCCTGAAGTGACTCCGACAACATTGAGCGAATCATCGGCTTCTCGCCGCCGGGAAAAACATCCACGACCCGATCAATGGTCTTGGCCGCCGAGGTAGTGTGCAATGTGCCAAAAACCAGGTGGCCGGTTTCCGCGGCGGTCAGCGCCAGACGAATGGTTTCGAGATCACGCAATTCACCGACCAGAACGACATCCGGATCTTCACGCAGTGCCGAGCGCAACGCCTCACTAAAGCCATGGGTATCGCGATGCACTTCACGCTGGTTAATCAGGCACTTCTTACTCTGGTGAACAAATTCAATAGGATCTTCGATGGTCAGGATATGGTCGTAGCGATTCTCATTAACGTAGTCGACCATCGCCGCGAGGGTTGTCGATTTACCGGAACCGGTCGGCCCGGTTACCAGCACCAGACCACGGGGCATCAGCGAGAGCTTTTTGAAAATATCACCCATGCCCAACTGTTCAAGGGTTAGCACCTGAGAGGGAATGGTACGAAATACTGCCGCTGCGCCACGGTTTTGATTGAATACATTGACTCGAAAGCGCGCGATCCCCGGAACATCAAATGAAAAGTCGGTTTCCAGAAACTCCTCAAAGTCCCTTCTCTGCTTGTCATTCATTATTTCGTAGATCAAACTGTGAACCTGACGATGCTCCATGGGCGGCAGGTTTATTCGCCGCACATCACCATCAATTCTAATAATAGGGGGAAGACCCGCGGAAATGTGTAAATCTGAAGCGCCCTCTTTGGCACTGAAAGCCAATAATTCCGTTATATCCATGCTATATCTCGCTTATTCCTTTTCGGCGTGTGAAGCTGCGTAAAACTCCTAAAGACCTGATAAGTATATGCCAAAGATTGAAAATAACATCCGCCAGGTTACTCAGCGTGTAGAACAGTCGGCACGGGATGCCGGCCGCGACCCCGCCGATGTTCTTCTGCTGGCAGTCAGCAAGACTCGCAGTGCAGAGGATATCCGCTGTGCAGTTGATGCCGGGCTGACAAATTTTGGTGAAAACTATGTTCAGGAGGCGGTGGAAAAAATCGCCCTTTTGAATAAAAATTTGGGTGAAGAGCTGAATAAAGAGCCATTGCAATGGCATTTTATTGGCCCTCTGCAATCGAATAAAACCCGCGTTGTCGCGGAAAGTTTTAACTGGGTGCACAGTGTCGATCGATTAAAGATCGCCCAACGTCTCAGCGAGCAGCGCCCCGCAGAACTGGGCCCACTGAATATCTGCCTACAGGTGAATATAGACAATGAAGCCAGCAAGTCCGGCTTTAGCCCTAACGAAACACTGCCCGCCGCACTGGCGATTATCAAACTACCCAATCTTTGTCTGCGCGGCTTGATGGCAATTCCCCAGTCGCAGCAGACCCTGGAAAAACAGAAGATCGCCTTTTATGCCCTGCATAATTTACGCGATCAAATCAATCAGACTCTGGACAATTCAGAAAAACTGGATACCCTCTCCATGGGCATGTCCAACGATCTGGAAGCCGCAATTTCACAGGGCTCAACCATGGTTAGGGTTGGCACTGATATATTTGGCAAAAGAGACCCGCAGAATTCTCTAAAGGAGAGCAACAGGAATGACTAATATCGCATTTATCGGCGGCGGCAATATGGCCTCCTGCATTATCGGCGGCATGCTGGCCAACGGATTTTCCGCGCAGCAGATTCGCGTTAGCGACCCCGGAGAGCAGGCACGCGCCAATATTCAAGAGACCTATGGCATTGCCGCCACCAGCGACAACCACGTCGCCGTGGCTGGTGCAGATATTGTTATCCTCGCGGTTAAGCCTCAAGTGATGGGCCCGGTGGTCTCAGATCTCGCGCCATCTTTGAGCGCAACCAGCGCAGTGGTCTCGATTGCCGCCGGCATTCAGATTGGCGATTTGCAGAGCTGGCTCGGCGACAGCCAGGCTATAGTTCGCGCCATGCCCAACACCCCTGCGATGGTTCGCACCGGGGCCACGGGTTTATTTGCCAACCCACAGATTAACAGCCAGCAGAAAGAATCTATTCAGGCCATCTTTAACGCTGTGGGTATTGCCTGCTGGGTCGATAGCGAAGCGCAGATAGATGCGGTAACCGCCGTTTCCGGCAGCGGCCCCGCCTATTACTTTTTGGTGATGGAAGTGATGCAGAAAGTCGGTGTAGAGCTCGGCCTCTCTGAACAGACCGCCAGAGAACTGACTATTCAAACCGCTCTGGGCGCGGCACAGATGGCTAGCACTGGCAGCCTCGATACCACGCAGTTGCGCCAGCAGGTAACATCACCAGGCGGTACAACCCACGCGGCGATTGAAACCTTTAAGGCCGGTGGCATCGAAGAGAGCTTTCGTCAGGCTATGCAGGCGGCGCTGAGCCGCGCTGAAGAAATGTCCAAAGAGTTTTCCAGCTAAGCTGAAAAAAATAACCACAGAATTTGATTTATAAAATTAGCAATCCAAGGAATTACCATGAGCGCACTAGCCAACATCCTTAATCTGGCAGTACAGATTTTCAGCTTTTTATTGCTGATTCGCCTGCTGTTGCAACTGGTACAGGCTGATTTCTACAATCCGATTTCCCAGACGATCTTCAAGATTTGCGCACCGGTGGTTGAGCCCCTCGGCAAACTGTTTCCGACACTGGGCTCGCTTAATAGCGCCGCGCTGGTCGCGGCAATTATCGTCCAGTGGTCATTCTATTTAATCTTTGGGCTGATCAAGGGCGTGCCTCTGCTGGGCATACTCGCCTATCTTCCTCTGGCGGCCTACAACCTGCTATTTATCTTGATAGAAATCTATTTCTGGGGGATTTTTATTATTGCCATCTCCAGCTGGATTGGCACTACAGGCCACCCCTCTGTACGCCTGATTTCACAACTTGTCGAACCCTACCTGCGACCCTTCCGCAAGTTTATCCCGCCTATGGGCATGATGGATTTCTCACCCATGGTGGCAATTATCAGCCTGATCATCATTCGCAATTCGGTGTTGCCAGTGATCGGTGGGTTTATTAAATCCCTGCTCGGCTAACGGTTGCTAGCGGGGTAAAAACTTTTTCATCCAATTGCATTAAACCATCCAGCCTCTTAGACTCAACGACTGGATTCAGGATTGCATATACATGTCATTAGATAGCCAAGGAAATTCTGTCGGTACGATTTCGGCAGAAAAAATTCTTATTGATAAGCCGCTTACTCTGGCCTGCGGCGCAGTGCTGCCCAGCCATGAATTGATGGTTGAGGCCTATGGCACCCTGAATGCCGACAAGAGCAATGCTATTTTGATCTGCCATGCCCTGAGCGGCAGTCATCACGCCGCGGGCTACCATAAAGATGACGACAAGCCCGGCTGGTGGGATAACTATATTGGCCCCGGTAAACCCATGGATACCGAGCGTTTCTTTATTGTCTCGCTAAATAATATCGGCAGCTGTTTTGGCAGCACCGGGCCTACATCAATTAACCCCGAGACCGGTAAAGTCTGGGGTGCCGACTTTCCCGCCCTGCGCGCCAGAGACTGGGTTGAGTCCCAGAAACTGTTAATGGAACATCTGGACATAGACTGCTGGGCGGCGGTTATTGGCGGCAGCCTCGGTGGTATGCAGGCGATGCGCTGGGCGCTGGAATATCCAGACAAGCTGGCCAACAGTATTGTAATCGCCTCATCAATGAAGCTCTCGGCGCAGAATATCGCCTTTAATGAGATAGCCCGACGGGCGATTAAATCCGATCCGGATTTTCATGAAGGCCACTATCTGCAGAACAATACCCTGCCCAAACATGGTCTGGCACTGGCGCGGATGATCGGCCATGTCACCTATCTGTCTGATGAACTGATGGGCCAGAAATTTGGCCGCGAACTGCGCTCTGGGACTTTCTCTCAGGGTGAGGCCGCGCCTATTGAATTCCAGATTGAGAGCTACCTGAACTATCAGGGCGACAAGTTCTCCAGCGACTTTGATGCCAACTCCTATATTTTGATTACCAAGATGCTCGACTACTTTGATCTCTCCCGGGAGTATCAAAACAATCCAGTTGATGCCTTTAAAAATGCAACATGTAATTTTCTGGTGGTTTCTTTTAGTAGCGACTGGCGCTTTTCACCCCAGCGCTCGCGTGAGATTACCGATGCCTTAATTGGTGCCGGCAAAAATGTCTCCTACGCTGAAATTGAATCCGATCTCGGCCACGATGCCTTTCTGCTGCCCAATGCGCGTTACGAAAAAGCGCTGGGCAACTATCTGAGCGGAATTGCCGACCAGTTGGAGGGCAACTGCCCATGAGCCAAAATATCAGTTTTATAAGTAGCTGGATAAAAACCAATTCGCGGGTTCTCGATCTTGGCTGCGGTGATGGCAGCCTGCTGGCCGATCTAACAAAACAGCGCAATATCAGTGGCTATGGTTTGGAGATAGACCCGGACTCAATCAACCAATGTATCGCCAAAGGAGTCAATGTTATTGAGCAGGATCTCAATAACAGTCTGGAGAATTTCCCCGACAACAGCTTTGATACAGTGATTATGACCCAGGCACTGCAAGCTATGCGCTACCCGCATCTGGTGCTTGACGAGATGCTGCGGATTGGCAGCCAGTGTGTAATTACATTCCCCAACTTTGGCCACTGGCGGGCCCGTGCCTACCTGACCCTACGCGGTCGTATGCCAGTGACCAAGCAGCTCGCCTACCAGTGGTATGACACCCCCAATATTCACTTCTTCACCTACAGTGATTTTGAAGCACTCTGTCGTGAGCGAAATATCAGTATTTTGCGTAAAAAGTTTATCGGTGAACATTTCCCCGATCGACAGCTCAAAAACCTATGGCCCAACTTATTTGCTGAAACTGCGGTTTATCATCTCAGCAAATAAATGCCCGCGGCTGCCTGTGCAGCATATAGAGTAAAGTGCCGCTAAACTTAATAAGGCTCACCCAACTAAGAGCCTTACCATAGAGGAACAAACCAATGAAATATTTAATTATTCTCTGCTCACTTGTTCTTAGCCTGAATGCTCAGGCTGACCAGCACAATTACAAAAACCATGGCGACCACAAGATTTTCTTCAGCGCCTTTAACAGCACATTTATCGATCCGGATATTGCTGTCGCCAACCAAATTATTCGCGGCAAAGACAAAGGGCTAGTCAATATCGCCGTGGTAAAAAAAGCTGGCAGCGGTCAGCCGGCGCTTATCACCGGAAATGTCTACAATATTTTTCAGATGAGCCAGAAGCTAGAGTTTTTTGAAGTTCGCGAACAGGATACCGTCTATTATCTGGCGCCCTTTGAATTTGAAAACGAAGACTTTTTAACCTTTAAAATTTCAGTGCAAAGCAATTCGGGCGAGCCCGCCTATCAACTGAAATTCCAGAAAAAAATGTATCACGACTAACCGACTTTTATAAAAAGCTAAGGATTGTACTTTGGACGTTGTATTAGCCAGCAGCAATGCCGGAAAGATAAAAGAACTTCAGGATATGCTGGCAGATCTGGGGGTGGTAATTGTCCCCCAGCAAACATTGTCGATTCCCGATATCGAAGAGACCGGCCTGTGCTTTGTGGAAAACGCCATACTCAAAGCCAGAAACGCCGCACTGCTCTCCGGAAAACCGGCCATCGCCGATGATTCCGGTCTTGAAGTCGATCTGCTCGATGGCCGCCCAGGAATTTACTCGGCGCGCTATGGCGGCGAAGACGCCACTGACAGCAGCAACAATCAAAAACTTCTCGACGAACTCGGCGACAGCCCGCTGGAAAAACGCAGCGCCCGCTACCAGTGCATTATTGTCTATATGCGCCATGCCAATGACCCAACCCCGATAATCTGTCAGGGCAGCTGGGAGGGACATATTGCCCTCGAGCCTCGCGGTGATGGCGGCTTCGGTTACGACCCACTGTTTTATCTGCAGGAGCTCGACTGCCACGCCGCCGAGATGGACAAGACCCACAAGAACCGCATCAGTCACCGCGGCAAAGCCACAGCGCAGTTGCTCGAACAGCTTCGCCAGCGTATCTAGCCCGTCAATGACCAACAGTCCTCTGCAACTGGATGCCTCGCTGCCACCCCTGTCACTCTATGTGCATATCCCCTGGTGCGTGCGCAAATGCCCCTACTGTGATTTTAACTCCCATGCCGCAGGGCCGGAGATTCCCGAACAGGCCTATATTCAGCGACTGATTGCCGATTTACAGCAGGATCAACCCTGGGCTCAGGGTCGCAAATTGACTTCAATCTTTTTTGGTGGCGGCACGCCGAGTCTTTTTTCCGCCGCCGGTATAGGTCAGATTGTCTCCGCTGCGGAGAAAATTATCGGCTTTGAGGAGGATATTGAAATTACTCTTGAAGCCAACCCCGGCACCTTTGAGCAGGAAAAGTTTTCCGGCTTTCACAGCGCCGGAATCAATCGACTGTCTATCGGCATTCAGAGCTTTAACGATGCGCATCTGGCAAAACTTGGCCGCATTCACAGCGGCAATCAGGCGCTGTCCGCTATAGACACCGCCCGAACAGCAGGCTTTGAAAACTTTAATCTCGACTTAATGCACGGCCTCTCCGGCCAGAGCCTCGCCGAGGCAAGCGCCGATATCCAGCAGGCTATAGATCTGGGTGCCAAGCATATCTCCTGGTACCAGCTAACCATCGAACCCAATACAGAATTTTATTCGCGCCCGCCGCAGCTTCCGGAAGATGACATCCTTGCCGATATCCAGCAGATGGGTATGACCCTGCTCGACGAGCATGGCTTTGGCCAATATGAAGTCTCAGCCTTTGCCCAGCCCGGTCAGCGCTCTCAGCACAATATTAATTACTGGCAGTTTGGTGACTACTTGGGCATTGGTGCTGGTGCTCATGGCAAGATCACCCTGCCCCATCAGCAGCAAATTATTCGCAGCAATAAAACCCGCCAGCCAGACAATTATTTATCGCGAGAGTTGGCAACTCTGGCCCAGATAAAACCGATTCCCAGCGAAGAGCTGGCAATGGAATTTATGATGAATGGCCTGCGTCTGCGCGAGGGTCTGCCAGCCAGCTATTTTTCAGAGAGAACTGGACTGTCAGTTTCAACTATTGAAAAGCAGGTGAAAAAACTCCAATCACAGGGACTGCTGGAAGTTGATAACCAACAATTCCGCGCCACGCCCCTCGGCTACCAATTTCTAAACAGCCTGTTACAGGGCTTTTCCTAAGCTGACTCTGCGGCGATTATTTTGTTAGAATTCCCGCACTCTAATCAACACGAACAAAACTATGTCTGACGCAATTGAAAGCACCGGCCCTCTCAGCCAACAGGAGACCGCAAGACTATTGCGCCTGGCCACCTATGCGTCGACCTCCGTGGCGATTTTCTTAATTGGCGCCAAACTGATTGCCTGGAACGCCTCTGACTCAGTCAGCCTGCTCGCCACCCTCATCGACTCCATGCTCGATGCACTGGCATCAATTATCAATCTGGTCGCCGTGCGCCATGCTCTGACGCCTGCGGACAAAGAGCACCGTTTTGGTCACGGCAAGGCGGAAGCCCTGGCCGGACTTAGCCAGTCGCTGTTTATTGCCGGCTCGGCCGGATTTTTATTAGTCGAAGCGGGCCGCCGAATTATTAACCCCGCCCAAGTCGAATCTATCGAACTGGGCATTGTTGTGATGGTGATTTCAATTGTCGCCACATTGCTATTGCTGGGCTTTCAACAGCATGTGATTCGCAAGACCAACTCTACGGCTATTCGTGCCGATGCCCTGCACTACCGCACCGACCTAATGGTCAATAGCAGTGTGATTGTCGCACTGCTGCTGGCCGCTATTGGCTGGAATGGCTTTGATGGAATATTTGCGGCAGCTATTGGTCTTTATATTCTCTATAGCGCCCGCGAGATCATCGTCACCTCCTATGATCATCTGATGGATCGTGAGCTGCCCGATGAAGACCGCGAGAAAATCAAAGCCCTGGTACTAAAACATCCAAGTGCCAGAGGACTTCACGATCTGCGCTCACGCCACTCGGGAACCATGACCTTTATTCAGCTGCATCTAGAGCTGGATGATGATTTGAGCCTGCTGGAAGCCCATAAGATTTCTGATGAGGTGGAGGACAATATCCACAGTGCTTTCCCTGGATCGGAAGTTATTATCCATATAGACCCGCAGTCTGTGGTCGGCCATGAAGCAGTGGCCGAGTTTGAAAGCGGTGAAAAGTAAGGCGCAAAAGGTAAGGCGCTGAACCTAGCCTGTCTTGCGCAGGTTGCGGTGCAAATAGCGCTTTAAAATTCCCAGCAATTTTTCCGGTACATGCTTGCGCTTCCACTCACCAGCGACAAAGCGATTAGCCTCACTCAGGGTTGGGTAGCTGTAAATCGTGCTGAGCATCTTATTTAGCCCCATGCCGTTTTTCATGG
>Ga0206125_10001324_pt1 | contig 29112 bp, 13 predicted proteins | sample Helgoland_Spring_4_FD_148598 | JGI IMG/M metagenome (GOLD analysis project Ga0206125, IMG submission 148598) | Pelagic subsurface seawater microbial communities from Kabeltonne, Helgoland, North Sea - Helgoland_Spring_Bloom_20160331_1 | ecosystem: Environmental > Aquatic > Marine > Epipelagic ... | reverse complement strand
TTTGTTTTGTGAACAAAACACGTGCAGTCCTTATGCATCATGCACTGTTGGTGATGGTAGTTCTGCTAATTCTGATAGTTGTGCTTGTGGTACGAATGATTGCACTGCTGCCACTGGTTTGTTTTGTCAAAAAGATATTAATCTTTGTTTTATTCCAGATTGTCTCACGACAGATGGCTCAGTAGCGAACAACGTTGCATGCTCGTGCGGGACAGCGGTATGTAATTCTTTCAATGGCATGTACTGCCACGCCTCTCTCAACTTGTGCTCTACTGTCTCGGTCTGTGCTGTGACAGATGGCTCTGTTGCCAACCCTGGACGTTGCAAATGCGGCAATGTTGCATGTAATTCTTTCAATGGCATGTACTGCCACGCCTCTCTCAACTTGTGCTCTACTGTCTCGGTCTGTGCTGTGACAGATGGCTCTGTTGCCAACCCTGGACGTTGCAAATGCGGCAATGTTGCATGTACTGAGTCCACAGGGTTGATTTGTTATTCGACGTATGGAGGAGGGTCATGTCGGAAGACGGGCTTCGGTCCATTCGGTTATCCTAAAGAAGAGGGTACAAATTGTGGGTCTGTGAGCAATCGAAAGCCAATTTTGGACAAAGCAGCGTGCGAGGCAGCAGCAACGAGCATGGGGCTCGTTGCGTCTGTTGATGATGTGGGATTCGATTTAGGTCCTCTTGGCTGTTATGTTGAGGGTGGTTCATTGAAATTTAAAAATAACGGACCAGTCGGTGGACCATGCACGTCAGTCGACTTCTGTTTGTGTGTCGCAGCATCCGACTACTGCACACAAATCAACGGTACGACGTCAAACACCGACGCCTGCTTGTGTGGTGGAACAGGATGTACGCCAGACTCTGGTCTCTTCTGTACAGCATCCACAAACACGTGCAGTCCTTATGCATCATGCACTGTTGGTGATGGTAGTACTGTCAATTCTGATAGTTGTGCTTGTGGTACGAATGATTGCACTGCTGCCACTGGTTTGTTTTGTGAACAAAACACGTGCAGTCCTTATGCATCATGCACTGTTGGTGATGGTAGTTCTGCTAATTCTGATAGTTGTGCTTGTGGTACGAATGATTGCACTGCTGTCACTGGTTTGTTTTGTCAAAAAGATATTAATCTTTGTTTTATGACGCCAGGACCATACACAGTGGTAGAAAAGTTGTGGTATAGTAGTTGTGATAACTTGCCTAATAGGGATGTGAACAACGTGAACTGTACGTGTGACAGAAATGTGTGTAATTCAAATACAGGTATTTATTGTTATGATGTAAACGGGGAGAAACTGTGTGGTGAGAAAGAGATACTTATTGCGGTGGCCCACGTTGGAACCGACAACTGCATGTCAATATCACCAGAGTTACAGTTTTGGATTAATATGGACCCGAAAGCCCATATTGTTACGAAACTCATACCGAGTGGAAAAATGACGTTCACAGATTTAGCGGTCAGTGACAATACAGTCTTGGGCACAACATTTAACAGAGTGGTGGTTTCTGGCACACTCGATGTCACGCATATGACTACGAATCAACTAAATATAGATTATGATGGCGAGCTTAGTGATGTTGCAGAACTACTAAAAACAATACAGGACAGTATTAATACTCTATAGATACAAATGTTTTGAATACATGTCTAAGCTTATATGTTCCGACGATATTGAAAAATGACATGGTCTGAGTTCTTCTATTTCCTGCATAAAGCCCATTTTGTACAACACATGTCCAATTTCAAAACCCTCCTTGTATTCGTCCACAACGCGATAAGACTGTGCCATGGAACTCGCCACCGCATCGACAAACTTTTTCTCAAATCCCACAGGTCGTTGACAATTGAGTTGGCGTACAGATATGCAATCGTATTCCTTCATAAACACGTCCGTAGAAATAATCTGGCCGTATGAGTATATTTTTGTAGGTGAGACGACAAGTGCAACATGTGTCCAAAGATTGTCAAAACTGTCGAGGTCGTATGTCGCCACCAATAATAAATCACCTGTCCGCAAAAAATATGGATGTGCATCTTCTAACAGGGGTTGCTTTAGTGGTGATTTTGGTTTGGACCATCTGAATCCCATTTCTTGTGGTACAAATCTTTATTTATAGTGTATCTTGTCGGCCAGCAACACAAGTAACTATATAAGATGGTTTCTGCGAAGGGAATGGAAACGTACAAAGTTATTATTGTCGGCAATTCGAACACAGGGAAGACAAGTATGTTAAACCAATATGTTTTTGGAAACTTTACTATATCTGTACCATGTACGATTGGTATCGAATTTACACACAAAGAGATGGATGACGAGACTAAACTGGTGTTTTGGGATACCGCTGGTCAGGAACGGTTTCAGTCACTGCGGAGTTCGTACTATCGCGGGGCACACGCTATCATGTTTGTGTACGACGTGACGAATCGCGACTCTTTTGTAAGTCTGGAGCAATGGTGGAGAGAATTTCGGTCTTTCGGAAACACGCAAGCATGTGCGGGAATGTTGGTGGGCAATAAAATCGATTTGGACGGACGTACTGTGTCCAAAGAAGAGGCGATAGCGTGGGCAGTGCAATATGGTCTTACATACGGCGAGATATCATCCAAAGACGCGACCAATTTGACGACGGTATTCAACAAACTCATCCAACAGTTGAAAAAACTACCCCAGGTGCAAAAAGCTAAATTACATTTTCATAGTCAACCAAAAACAGACCGATGTTGTTATTAGTTTTTTCGCATCCGTGCATTGTCTAACCGACTGTATAAATATTATGTTTCTTCGATGTAAAATGATTATAAAATTAAATGTTGGTGGACGTGTCTTTTTGACATCAAAGGAAACGTTATCAGAAGGAATGTTGTCTGTGCTTGTGAAACATGACAATCCAGCTCGGCAAATTGATGGCCACTATTTTATTGACAGAGACCCAGATACGTTCCGATGGATTTTAAATTATTTGCGTGGTTCAAGAGTGTTGCCGCCTAAAAATTCGTGCGAAATTCTGCTAATCAAGGAAGAAGCCGAATACTTTGCTCTGGACCAACTGACAGCCCGCATACAACACATGTTGTGTCCGTCGTTTTCAACTACTGACCATGTGAGCGTGCGTGGGTCGAAGTTTACGATTTTAAGTCCTATAGATGCCGGGTACAAGGTGACACGCCTCGGCAAATGTTTTCAAGTGAAGGCATCCGAAAATATGGAAAAGACGTTTGTGGAAATCGGCGATGTAGTCATGGCGTATCACAAGCCATCCAGAAAACGATTGCCAGGCATTTGCATGGCTATTGAAGGTAAAAATTGTGTCATTCAATTTAATGGTGGTCTTGGTCAGGAGACTGTGAAGGATTCGGGCGTTCGTTTTTAGATAATATTATATAAGTGTTGAATCACAAAGCAATGTATGTTTATATCATTATAGTTTGTTCTGTTGTCATCTTTGTATTTTCCAATTACGTGCATTTATCGCAACTGCATGCGTTTGACCATATGGTCGCGTTTGTTGGGAAAGAACATGTTCGCACGTTTGAACGCGAATTTGAACATATGCACGCAGATTTGTGGGCATTCGGACACCGTACACGAAAATCCAAACGGTTACAGTTCGGACGGGACGCATTTGCCACGTTCCGTGACCATGGTTATAAGCACATGTTACTATTAAACGAGCTCCATTATATGCCCTTAATGTATTCCGAATCTGTCATTGAATATAAGATGAACAATCACACAGTGGCATCGTTATGGCCCATCTTACAGGATTGGCCGTCTGTTCGTGCCGGTGCTGCCTTGGACTGGTACAGAGAACGAGACGGTGCCATTGATATCATTTACCTTTGACTTCTTCTTTGATGATGACCGCTGTTAGCGTTGAGTCGATTTTCCATTCAATTCTGCGGTTACGTAGACGAGCATATGTCTCGGTGTCCATTAACACTCGGTGCGGCGCGTCAATGCCGATCCACTTGTCAATACCTGTTGCGTCCACCCTTTCAGTTGAAAATACGTGGAATTCTTGTTCGTTTTTAGTGGTGAAGCGCTGTTCAATTGGGATTTGATTCTCAAGAATGGACATTATAAACAATCGTACTACCTGTATATACTAAAAAAAAGTAACTTAATCGGCTTTACATGTGATTCCAGAATTACTATGTTGCCAATTGATAGTCCTATGTACAAAACATTCCCCCAATGAAAGAGAACAGTCATCTGTTGTAGCCGTGGCATCCGCCCAATTATTCCAGGCCATCCATGGCAGGTTATTGCGGAGGTCGAGACGCTTGGGTATGGACATATTTTTATTCCCACCAATGTAGACATCGGGACCACATGGAATAAACTTGTCGTCACATTGCGCTGTTGACGTCTCTGAACACATTTCTCTAGAACGACCACCGTTCTCACAGTAGCCGTAGGCAGGACATTGTTCAACAAAGATGCCATCGTTAACAGCGCCTGTTTTAATGGCCTGTTCAAAGGTTTGGTTCCCAGACGGGTCATACCTGTGAGTTCCGATACAGACATTGTCCAGAGGGTTCCATGTTTCTTCGGCCGCTCTTATATTATACCAACAACTACATGAACCAGTACCTTGACGTCCCCAGTCGCACCATCCGCCGCCACCACATGCAAGGGTGCACAACCATGGCTGCTGTGGATGACATACTGCATGTGGTTCCGCCGACGACTGACCGATGCCCAGATGAAAACTCCCCTGTGGTTGAAAAATATCGTCTAATTCACTGGCTTTTATCATGTCCGTGTCATCACAGCGCCAACAACCCTCCCCCCAGAAATTTGGTGCGCATTCGTTACACGTGCGTGTATCACCATCGGCGGCAGCACAAGCTTTGCAATCACCAGGATATCTCTCTACATAATCTGCAAGCATCCACGAGGACGTTTTATCGACATCGCACAGGCACGAGCCATCACCAAGGGGACCAGAGGAGCAGGTACCATGACCCGAGCATGCCCTTTCACCCGCGCCTCCCGGACACATTTTACATTCTGGACCCCAATGACCTGCAGCACAAAAGTTACATTCGCCGTCTAAATCTGAATCACCACATTCGCAAAATTCACCCTTCCATGTTATCACGATGGTGGGGTCTGCGATACCAGTGTCGGGATCAATGTACACTGTTTCACCACAGATACATCGCATATCTATGTATTCTTGATTCGCGTCAACAGCAGATGTATAGGAGGGTGCACAGGTGCCCTTCGCTCCGGAACAGATGGTGGTTGTTTCCTCAGTTAGCCAATCGTATCCTGGACAAAAATCACACGCCGGTGATAATTCTTGGTGTGGTTTGATTCCAGGACCGAATGATGGACCAAAAAAATCTGCATTACAGTCACAGGTACCATCGCCATGATACGATTCGTCACAACAAAAACGATTAATACACCTTCCTCCAGTGTAGTAAATCAAAGTCCCGTCTTCGTCTTCATCAATGGGTTCACCTTGACAGTCAGTATCGGTGGCACACATTTGACCCGGATCGCCATTCCATTTTGACCAGAACGGATTCACTGGCAACTCTAATGGTGCACAAAATCCCTTACAGTTTTCAGACGTCTTACAGTCGGAGTGCACAGTACATTCTTGGACGGTTGATTTTGTACATGTTTTGTCCCAGTCTGGATTATTTTCTTGGTGCCACACATCATCCCTGCATGTCCCGCGGTTATTGCATTGAAACCCTCCAATGTTTGTTAATAATAACCAGTCAGAACGAACATCGTCTGCGTCGTACTGGATTTTTACTCGTACATGAGACAAAATAAAGGGGTCATTGGTATCATATTCGCCTGATGTCCAACTAGTACACTCTTTGGTGGCCACGTCAGTACATGTTTCAACTAAGTACAACTGGCCAGAGCGACCGTCCTTATCCGCGACACGTGTTTCGCCGATCACTAATGGGTTATTTCTGGCCAGGGTGATTCTGGGTACATCATTGCCCAACGGACATGGTCGACAATAGAACCCCCAGTGGTTGGGTATGCATTCGTCACAAATATGTCGATTGTCATCGGCAACAGTGTCTGGAAATAATGGGGAAGCAAATTGCCATGGGTGCCAGCCGGTGTCACAGGTCGCACAATCTTCCCCAGTGTACCCAGTCGCGCAGAATTGACATTTGTCACCGGTGAATCCTGTCTTACACAGAGTACATGCGGACAACTCTCCTGGCTCTGGCTTGTGACGGTCATCACAGCGGTCACATTTCGCACCCGCCCATCCATAATCACACGCACAAACGCCAGTACCATACATACCCGAATGACAAACGCCGTGGTCTCCACATTGACACGGTTTACAAAAAGCTCCCCACTGGTCATCTGTACAGAGACACTCACCCAAGCGATAAGGATATTTCCAAGTATGCCATGTGCCAAGAACCGCACATCCAAGTGCCAATAGTAAGACCAACAAACTGATGGCCATTGACGAAAAAGTCCACCGTTTTGTGTGGTGTATTTTTTGGACAATGACATCGGACAAAGTGAAAAGAAACCATGTGGAAGCTACTATACCACCGCTAGTAATCCATGCCATGCCCATCATCCAACCAGCCGGTGTCTCTGGAGGGACATATTGCGAATCGCGCATTTGAGTAAGACCCATTGCAACCAGTGTGAGTCCTACGTATATAGAGATGGCGTTCATAATTTGGTTAATATTATTACTGGTCATGATTGTTATTCCACAGTAGTATTTATACAAGAAAAAAATAACTAAATGTTGATTGTATTTTCGTTAGTCATTACTGTCATTTGTTTTGTATTATTGTGGGTCGAAAACATCTGGGATGGATTTTTTCATTTAGGACCACCCTTTCAAGTTGGTTCTATTATTATTGATTCGTGGTTGAAATGGTGGGGGTTCGTTGGACTGCTCATTTTATATCAATGTACAAATGTGTACACGGAAGAAACGCTTGGGAGAGAGATCGAACGACAGCACATAGAAAAGAAAAAATGGTCGAGAAAAGAAGTCTTTTATCTTAGCTGTTATAATTTATATAAATGGTTGGGTGCAATATTGCATATTTTAGTGGCAGTCACGCGTCTTGATATCTGGTTTGCTATTGCCATCGTAGATACGGTGGCACGCGCTTGTATGTGGAAACCTTCGACTGGACGAATGCCTCGTTTTTAAAGAGCAACCGGTTCATCCGTTCTGACGGGACGAGTTGCGTACATAAGTGCAATTTTGGCTGGTCCCTCGGGCAAAGTAGTGAGGTTGTTTTTGAACCGACGCATAAATCGCTGGTGCTCCGTGTTGACATAGGACATGCGCATGTCTTCCTGTTGGAGCGTTTCCTTTTCACTGTGAGCAGCGGCGATATCTGTCTTCAGCTTCGTAACTTCTTTGTTTTTTTTGCGACGTTTGCTCGGGGTTGTACCATCGTATTGGCGTTTACTGTGAACCATAAAAGGTGGTGAACGAATCGCTTTGTCCATAGCTAGCTGACCGTGTTCTAAAGGCGTAGCAACAATCGCAAAACATGGTTCAATACCTGGGACATGGAACTTGAAATCACCACCCAGGTGAAACGCAACGTCTTGTTTCGTCCCTTTGTCAAGTGCTTTCTTTTTCATCCGAAATGGACCATCAGAGGGTTTGACCCATAGTCCTGAGGAGGTACGGCATTGCTCCACTTTATCTTTTAAATTGGGAAAGCGCACGTAAACATGGCCACTATTCGGGTGAAACAATGTCATGGTCAACAACACTTTGTCAAACGCTTGGAAATTGTCTGGTAACGTGACAGTCGGGTACCGTTTCGTACCACCGGCGTCTTTTAGAGGTTCGCATCGGTGAATGACCAGTTGACCTACTACGTCTACATCGAAATTTTGTAATACTAATGCACTGCGCAAGTCGTGGTAATATTTGTGGTCCTTATTTGAGCATTCGACAGTGGCCAACGCGTTCCACGCAACACCCTCTACGTGTTTTTCGGGTAGACTGTTCGAGTCGACCCATTCGTCATCATCAGAGTCTCTTGTTTCGTCAGAGAAAGGAGTTGACATTGTTGTTTTAATTTAAATCAAATTAAAATTAGTGTGTGTGTTAAAGTAAGAACTAAGTTGAACGATTTTTAATTTGATTTAAATTAAAACAACAAAGTTCTTCGCAAACGATTTTTAATTTGATTTAAATTAAAACAACAAAGTTCTTCGCACACGAATTTTTAATTTGATTTAAATTAAAACAACAAAGTTCTTCGCACACGAATTTTTAATTTGATTTAAATTAAAACAACAAAGTTCTTCGCACACGAATTTTTATTTAAAAATTAACATATTCTACGCATAAGATGAATCACTTATGTGTCTCAAAGGATGAAAACCAGACCTCAGCGATGCTTGTTGTCGAACCGTACGTCGACATTGCTGCTTTTGAGACGCGTTGCAACCTCCCTGTCCGAGTCCATTTACTGAATTTTAACACATGGGCAAAAGGCCATTGTAATAATCGTGATGGTGTTGTATTAGGACAACACCCCGGTATTGTTGTTCCGGACGAGCTGTCCGATAGTGAAGGAATCCTTGTTTCTTTTCACTTGAACCATAATCTGACTGATGCGGCCATGAAAACGTATCTCGACAAATACCAGATACCTGTTTTCGTTGACAAACATGAACAAGACATTTCCGCACGAATGAGTTTTCAACACCCAATTAAAGCGAATGAACAGTGGATTTCATCAAACAACAAGCAAATCCATTGGAAAAAACGAAAGTGGGGCCTTTCTGCCCACATGCGTGATATAGCAGGAGTTAAATTTCCGGAATGGGTGATTGTACTTACTCCGAAAAAAAATGGTCTTTTGAATTACAATAAATCCGTTCGTTCGGCACCATTTGCCGTCCGCAGTAAAAAACAACCAAGAGCATCCACTTTCGTGGCAGGTGGTACAGTCGCAAAACGAAGGACACCGGAAACTTACCATGCAGAACAACAACTCAAGGCAGAACAGGCGGACATTCTTCGACTCAATGACCAACTGAAAGTCAAAAATAATATGGCGTGTGAATTTAAAACTCGCTTGCAGTTTGCATTGGCAATTGCGCGGGCAGACCCCGCGACAAAACATTTATGTGAGGATATTATCAAACACATGAGTTTTCATAAGATGTAAAACATATGTGACTATGTATTTAGTAGAGAAGAATAAAAATAAAAAATGAAAATGCATATTGACGAAGTGGTCGGACATGTGATACAATTATGGTGGCGCGAACAAAATCCTGGTAAAAATTTAATGTCCCGACAAAAATTGCCATGCACGCGTTGTCGCACAGTTGTCTCGACCACGTGGCGTCCAGGTCCATGTGGCACGTCGTCTTTGTGCAATACGTGTGGTGTACAATATATGAGACGACAGGGCAGACCCAGAATGATTGATTTAGTCAAAGACGGTACAAGACCCATCTGGGTGGAGCGTGATGCTACATCGTTTCAGTGGAAAGAGACGAGGGAAGCCGATTTAAAGGACAAGAGAGTGAAGGATTGGACTAATCACGAGACAGAAAGACTAGAGTACATAACCAGTAAAAAACGAAAATTTGTTCATTTGTAATTATTTATGAGCCGTACCATGGCCTGTTGTTGTAAGATAAGGCGTTGGTCTGTTTATGGAACGCATATCCATCGGGTTGGCATCGATGGAACACGTCGGTATGGATGGGTTTGGTTAAATATGCTTTTGCATTTTTTATATCAATCTTAAAATTACCATAGCCATCTGTATTTGCCCATGTAAATTCAAACTGTAGTATTCTGTCCGTGCTCACGAATACCTCGCCCGATGTACTCTTTGTTGACCAAATCGAGTCACCATCCTCGTTGAGGAGTGTTGCCTGCACGTAGTCGTCACCACTGAATATAATACGACCGGCATGCCAGATATCGGTCACAATATAAGTGCGTAATTTGACATAGTCATCTGTCCCCCAGCAACAACCTTGCCATGGTGCTTCGTATTGTAGTCCCCCAGTAGCTGGATACGTCACTGTGCCAGACGTGCTTTGATATTCTTTCTTTTCCCCCCACCAATGGAGAGCCCAATTATGGGGTCCACAATCTTTACAACTGGTGCTGAGTTGTTTCCAATTTTTAAGATACGCATCTTCGACCGGACAGTCAACACACACGCCTTCTTCTGTACCCGACCAATATTGACCAGTTTCACACACACTACATTGTCTACCATCCTCGCGATTTCGTATTGGTGTCGCTCGCGGACAAGGAACACAGGCATTGTTAACAACTTTTTCTGTCATCTTACATTGTTCACATTGTTCACACCTAATAGCTCCACCACAATCAGCTGGCAGTGGATACCCACCGGTAGTAGCACTACATGGTGAACAACTTGTTGGGGTTGAGATAGAAGGTGCCAGACATGGCTTACACTCGTTCTTTTCGGGCAACGCAAATGTGGAATTGTCACATTTATAACAACCTTGACTGTAGACACCTGCCGGCATAACATGACCATCTGGACACGGTCTTGGTCCTGCGTCTACCGTACATATCTGCCCTGCTAGACATGCTTTACAGGTCAACTGACCAGCAACATCTTGATATTTCATCACATCTGCTTGCGGCTGTTTGTTTGACCAACTACAATCACTGTTGCTACAATGTTGAAAAAGGTCAGCGTTGCTTGGGTTTCCAGAACACGGGTTACACCTGTCTGTCCCTGTTTCGTCTTGGACATACCCCAATGGGCAAAGACGACATGTTGTTTTTCCTTTCTCGTTCTGAAATTGACCTTGTCCACAATCTTTGCACATCGACTGTGATGTTGTGTCTTGGTATAATCCCTGGGGACACTCATCACACACTGACTTTCCACCTCGACTTTGGAAGTGACCTTGTGGACACCCTTTACAGGATTTTGCACTTTTTTCTTCGGCCATAAAGCGACCAATCTTACATTCAAAACAAGAGTCTTGACCCTTGATTTCTTGATATTGTCCTTGTACACAACCTTTGCACTCACTCTTTTGAAAATCATTCTGCGACCACCCGCTCGGACAGTCCTTGCATACTGACGTACCTTCTAAATCTTGAAACATTCCTGGACGACAGTCCCTACAGCCTGTTCTTCCCTGTGTGTTTTGAAAATATCCAGCGGGGCATGCTTTGCATGAGTCCATCATTGATTCTTCGAAATTCGATGTGAATTTACCTGGTTCACAGTCGGCACACTTCGAACCACTGTAGCTTGTCCCTGGTTTGCACAGTCCACACAACGGGAATTCGTCCTTATCCCAATCATCCATGATGGTCGATTCGTACCAGAGTATCTGTGCATTCGTGTTTTGGATACAATTTACGTCTTTAATTCTTGTCTCATCACCAGCGATGAGGTCTTTACAGTCTCCGCTGTTCTTGTCGGTATTTGTGGCAATACCGGTTGCGTCGATCTTCTCAACCGAAGCGCAGATTCGTGACGTTATTCTACTCTCAGTGAAATCAACCTTGTGTGCAGCATGGACGTGCTGATTCCAATGAACTTCGTTGATACTCCACAGAACACACCCACTTGGCATGTGCGTCCAGGAACCAGTTTGGGGGGATGCGTAGGGATCCAAAGGTATCAGTCCCGTGGAGCGCAGTGCAGTTGCAGCAGCATTACATTCCGCGTAGGTGGCAATGTCTTCCTGACACAGTGTATTCATTGTAACCAATCCGTACGAGTTATCTTCTGGTGCAGTACCTTCATTACACACGCACCATTGTCTTTTTGATGGGTCCCGTGCGTATCCAACACGCACAGGACGGACGCCATTCGACATGTCGTAACTTGTCTTAAATTCGGTCGCACAGGCCAAAATACAATCGGTGAGGACTAATTCAATAGCAGCACCACCCAAGCTTGGATCTGTAATACCAGCAAATACATACTGTGCTGGCCAAGTCCTGTCGCTTTTCTTCAAAAAGTACCAAGCGGGAATGTCTTTGGTGTATTTGATATCCAGACTAGTATCGTTAAATTCTTTTTGAATGACGTCACAGGTGTTGGTTAAACATTTGTACATCCTGGATTCCGAATTGGTGACTAATTTCTGAAGACTATTTTTCATATTTTTTTTGATTAGGTTGGCGGTACACGTTGAGCACATAGAAGACGCCGGTCCTGTCATTCCGTCACCTGGACATGGATAACAATAGGTCGAGACAACCTGCTCCAATACAGAAACACCACTGACTATTCGTTGACATATATATTTGACGTCACGCGACGGATAATTATGTACTTTTGTAACGTCATCTAAATATTCGGCCTCTCTTGATGCTGAAAAGCGCAGACATCCGTGCCAAACACCATCCACTGCGACATTGTCTCCATCGTCAGCGCGCGCGTTTAACAGTGCACACACCTCACTGGTTTCAGGTATCACGTATTTGACATTGTCTTCTGTTGGCGCGATACATGAACACGGCACATCTGATTCGATTCCCAGTAAACGTTCTTCCATGGAAATATACGGTTCAACCATAATATCCTGGTTTTCTAAGAGTATACTTCTCAGTTGCCAAATATCGTCGATAATGTAGGTCCCTGGTTGCGAGGAATAGCCAAATGGACACGAAAGTACAGGTAAATATTGCTCATCCGTAGTTGATTCGAACATTTTGTCATTACCTGTGGGTACGTGGAGAACGGATGGTGGTACAAGAGCACAATCGTCCGATTCCGTTCCACCTTCGTTAGCAATATAATACCACGGTTGTGTAGCTGGTGCATTATAAATTTCAATTGCAAAGGGGTCAAATTCACCCGATATCTTTTTAACCCGTCCCGGTGGACACTGTGTGCATTCATAAGACCCTTCTGATGCATAGGAATCTCGGTCACATCGCTGACAAATGTTATCGACATAATCAATGGAAGATTTTGTAGCTACGTTTGATTGACACGGTGTAGTATCCAACACACATTTGTACCAGATACCAACATGGGTCGAGAAACATTCTGTGGTTATAATCTGCTCAGTGTCTACATGTATCCGTTCCTCCTTGTTGGGATTGAATCCACCTGTATACGTACCGTTTTCTGTATCTGATTGTAAATAACAGCCGTATGGAGCATGCTCGACATTTGTCGCCGTATTTGCGTACCCTAATTTTGTCAGAGTTTCGCTGCATTTTGCTGAAGAAGTAATCGTATTAACCATCGTTTCTGGTGCACTGGACACGTGTTCTGCCCCTTCTCTTTGAAAGTTTGTGTTACGGCTACAATGTACGTTCTTGTCTGTTCGCGTTTGACCTTCTAACGGTTGATAGTAGCCAATTGGGCACGCCTCTTTGAATCCTGTCCCCAGTTCATTCTGGGTACAGAAATAACCGGGTGGGCACAATCCGCCCAAAAAGGGGTCATCTCCCTGTTCGTAGTTTTGTGTCAAATAAAGACCAAACTTTTGACGTTCGTCTTTGGTGTAGGTGAAGCACGTGTCAAATCTGTCAAAAGACGCGCTGTCCAAGCGTTCGTCACTGCGACCCTTTTCTACTGTATACACGTTAAAGGCACGATACGTTGGTATTTCTACTGGTCTCAAGTCTGTACACGACGTAAACGCAATACATCTCTTTGCAATGACAGGATGGATTTCGTACAATGAATCCGAATTAGGCTTGGGTAATCGGTCGGCGAGTATCGCATAACGAAATGAATCGGGATCGTCAACGGTATTTCTAACCCAACCGTAAGAACCTTCTGTGGTGACTGCTTCTTCAACGAGTATCTGTGTCTTATAGTCACCGATGATATCGCTGGTGACACCACCCAGATAATAGTCAGGAGCCCACGCAACAAAGGAAGCAACATTCTCCTTTGCATATGCGACGCACTGTTCCAACGATGTTCTATTTACAAATCCACCGACCGACGTGCTCTTACACATTCTACCACGATGTAGTAACGCATAGTCGTTCACATCCCCCATAAAATCAACATCGATTTCTCTGGTTTTCTTGTAAAAATCGCACACGCCCTGGCCCTGGCATTTTTTGGCACCTGCAGACGCTGGAAAATTCCACCAGTAGCTTTCGGCCTCAGATTCCGTTTCAATCAAGTGGTCGACAGCTCGCACACCCTTTCCAAACAAACCGGGACAGGCACGACAAATCTCTTTCGTTGTACCGTGATACACATGTTTGTTGTAAGGACCAACGGCTGAAAAACTAGCAGTGACAATGTTGGGCCCATCGCCCACTCTGAAACTGGATGTTTCGAGATATTCGACATCCATGCCGGGTTCTAACATCATATCGACGTCTCGATAGTAGCCCAAATCAATGTTGTTGTCTACGGATGTCACATAGGGAATTGTAGTGAATTGCGTATAGGGCGTGGTTCCTCGCTTGCCATAATAGACATAGGGTTGAAATCCATTCGGACAGCACATGTGACTTGCATCAAACACATTTGCTGAACATAAACAGGTAGTTGTTGGATAAATCGCAGTACGTTGTGCTTTGAACGTATTAGAAATTGTGTATGAATATCGGTATGGATGTGGCGAATGGACACAGGCACCTCCATTTAGACATACGGCACATTCATACTGACAGTTTTCTCCGTGAAACCCGTTGAGACTCTGAGCTGCCAGGGGAAACATTTCATAATTGTTATCACGGTCCCAATAACCAACGCTCGTTAACGGACTATCTAAATATTTACTGTTGCAGACCGCACAAGTATTTTCAAATGCTTTGCTGGGTGAAAATCGCTTGAACCACATATGTCCTCTTTTTGGCGTATATTTAGACATTTGTAGCACAAAGGATGTGTATTGTCGATAATTAATCAAATAATAGAGTGGTATGTATGTGGTCGCCGTGACCTTTTCAATTCCATATCCTGGACATATTTTCCCGATAGGACAATATTGCACGTCGACAAAGACGTTTTCTGAAGATTCATCCAAATTGTGCTTGCCGCCACAATAACATTGGCCATTACCCTGGCGACCAAACCAACACCGTCCGTTACCATTGCAAATGGTCGAATCATGTTGGCCATCATAGCCAGGGCATATAGCTGTGCAAAAACGCGTGGCAAAACCGCGCCGACATTCACCACACAAAGGTCCATCCCAAAATCCATTTCGAGCGTCCGCATCACACGTACATCCGGGACAAACCATGACGAAATTCGGCCTCAATTCACAGCTTGTTGTGTGGGGTGTCGACGGTTTGGAATCTTCAATGTTGCCAAATGTATACGTGACAAGTCCCTTGGTGCCAAAACACCCGGATGCTTCTGGCGTACCAGGAGAACTCCAACTAGAACCCGGACAATTCTTACACACACTAGAGCCGGTGTTGTTTTGATACAAACCTTCCGCACAATTTATGCAGACATGGTCGTGTTCCATTTTTCCCACTGGACAATCCGTACACATCGTACCAGTTGTAGAACCTGTGCTGATAGTCGATGTGCCCGCAGTACAGTTTGTACACTCAACGCCGCTGCCATAGCGACCCTGTGGACAATTTTCACACGCCATATTGCCAGAGGTCATCTGAAATTGACCTGCTTGACAATCCTTACATCGGAACGCCGCAGTGATGTCACCATATTGACCTGCTTGGCATTCCTTACAGTCACCCTGACCCATCTCGTCCTGATACGTTTTCAACGGACAGATGGTACACTGTAAATTACCACTTGAAAAGTAACCAGTAGGACAATTCTGACAATTATTTTTTGTACCAAATTGACCCCAGGGACAACCACATGTTTCGCCAGAAGGACAGGCAAAACAGTCAATATTCCCGGTCGATTTGGTTGTAAAGCCTGCGGGACAGTCTTCGCAGACATCGGTGGCAACTTTATTTTTAAATTTTCCTAACGAACAGAACTGGCATTCACCTTGGTCATTTGCATATTGACCTAAATCACAGTGTTGACAATCTCCAAATACATCAACTATCGTATTCGCAGCACAGACAACGTTACAGCTCGTAATTACCGTCGAACCCGGTCCAATTGTTGTATTGTGAAGAGGACATTTTGTACAAGACGGGTTGGCTGATTCTGTAGAATACTGACCTATTGGACAATCTTGACATTTGAACTGGACTTCAAATTGACCTGCGGTGCAATCGGTACACTGACGACCATCAGATGACCGTCCCTGCGAACAATCCTTACAAAATTGATTACCGGCTGTCTCTGAGTATTCACCTTCAGTATCATCGCATTGTGTACACACACCACTGGCCTGCGATACCCAGCCACTAGGACAGTCCAGACAACCAGCAGCAGCGCGATATGCGCCAGCAGGACAGTCTTCACATTCACCCTCCTGACAACATTTCCAACTGCCCGTACCATTTATATTGGGAAACTGACCCTGCTCGCAGGGAATACAGGGCAAAATGCTATCAGCTGTATACGTCCCATCTAGACATAGTATGCAAGTATCGGCCTTTTGGCCGGAAGCCCATCCACGTGGACATGTGATGCATTGATTATCGCCAAGGTACAACCCCGCTTCACACGCTTCGCAGACACCATTGACTGTCTGTTCTCCGTTACTACACGCCAAACATGCGGATGTTCCTTCTTCTGATGTTCCATATCCTAGTGGACAGAATAAGCATTGTGTTTGCTGCGATGTTGATGCATATTTACCTACTGGACAGGTTGTACACTGAACGCTATTCACTTGTCCAGTGAATTGACCGACTTCACATTTCTCACAATTGAGTGAATTGCTTTCAGATGTAAATTGACCTGGTGCACAAGAACGGCAGAGTCCGCTTAAGGAATATTCCCCAGGTACACAGTCAACGCATTCACCGGAGGACATGCCTTGCCCAACGGCGCATGTGTGACAATCGAGAACGTTCGACATGTAGCCAACTGGACATTGGCTACACGCACTGGGTCCTGCTTCTTTCTTGTAATACCCAACCTCACATACTTGACAAGTCTGGCCCATCAAATATTGACCAGCGTTACAAAAATCACATTTACCAGTGGACACATTGTTCCAACTACCAGTGGGACATGATTCTACACAGAGTGAGGTTGATGCGATAATAAAATGATCACACTTGGTACAATTGGTCCCCGCAGGAGAGTGTTGATGAAATCCAATCGGACATTCTGTACAACCACTACTACCAGATACATTCTGAAATGTACCAGGGTCACAACGAACGCAAGCTGCGAAATTATTAGCAGTAGTAGTATAATATCCACTTGGACATGTCTGACATCCGACTTTACTACTATCGTTATACTGACCCTGGTCACAAAACCCGGAGACAGTCACTAATAAAAATAGCAACCGAAGCATATATGTATCAAATATACAAGTCTTAAATACGAAGAATAAATTAAAATATATGTGTTCACTTTGTGTATTTTGTGTTATGACGGACGCCAATATGTAGTTTCAGAATTACAAGGGTGAAAAAGTGTCCTACGAGATTCGCTATTGTATCTCCCTAGCTTTATTTTGGTCTGGTCCGTGATTTTATAATAGATAAGACACACGGGCATCGGTACTTCTGTATCTTCCGTGTCGTCTGAAAATGCAAACCCCCATGAATTATTCTTATAAGCTTCGTTATAACACTCTACTTTTGTTGTCGACTGTCCTTTCACCCAACAGTTTGACCAAAGACCACTTCCAATAATAACAGAGGGTGTGACGTCGTCTTGTGCCAATGACAGGTCAATATTTTCAATCGGTATGTCATATATCTCTTCGAATTCCACTGTTGGATATTTAGACCGTTTTTCGTCAATAGTATCGCATTTGGCGAGGGCTGATTCGGCGCCTTGGTACACCTTTGACATCTTTTTCAAAAAAACATGCTCTTGAGAGACCATGTTGTACGGTTCAAAGCCGACCACATTGTCCGTGTCTGAATACAGCGTAAAATAATTTTCCTTGTACGGTAGGTCCCACTGGATGATACCAGTACATGCCAATAACATATCACAAGCATATTCGACATCATCTATATCGAAAAACGGTCCACCGTCTCGAATCAGAATGTAGTGATTAAGAGTTTCAATCATCGGGACATATTTGGTTTCAAATAGTGGGGCTAAATAACTCGTTGTCCCTGGTGTTGCAGACGGATAAAAGTTTCTGAATATCTTATAATCCGCAATGACGTTGTTCTGCCGGTCCGTTTCAATACGTACTTTCAGTACAGTGACATGTTCATCCATATTAACGATGGTTGTCCAAGTTGAACCATAACCAACTTCGATTTTGCATTTTCGTGGCGTCCACTCGGATTTCATCAGAAAATCCATACCGTTAACTTTGTAATGTTCAGTGCCAGATGACTGTCCATGCACATAGTTCATTTTAATTTCAAAAGATGGTGTCAACAGTGTTGTGCGTAGACCTCGAATAGAATTATCATTACTTTCGTCCGGTTCAAACGAACATTCTGCGGGCTCGCATTGGAATAGTGTGCTGATAGCTGGTAAGAGTGTTAATTGTCTCCATGTTGGCTTGAGTAAAGTCGCCACTAAATATTTTTGGCCGACAAGTTCAATACCAACACACATGCCATATGGATATTCGCGGAATTCTTCGTCGTTGTACAAAGTGATGTCTTGACGTATGTCAGAATTAATGTCTTCACAATGCGCAATCGCAGCTGCGAGGTCATTGAAATCGCCATTGTAGAAGGCCACATTACTGTGAAAACTGCCTGTCTGTGACACGTAATTTTCAATGGCGCAGTGCTCACGATTGTAAAAAGACGCCAACGCCAGAGCGTAATTTTTCTTGTTGGTGGCAGTAATTGTATCCATATAATTATCACCTGTAAAGATAAAAGAAGATGATTCAGTGGCTTTTGTACCGCAACCACCATGGGCAGAGCAAATATTTTGGTCGTCATCGATCGGACATTTAAATTGACACGCATCACCTGTATATCCTTGTGGACACGAACACGAACCATCATATTGACACAGACCAATTCCGGAACAAATCGATGCCAGAGCGTGACCATCAAAACCTGGACATGTTATTTCACAACCATGGCCGCGGTACGGTGAATTTTCAGCATTTATATTTTGCAAAGCATTCGATACGGATTGTAAGACAGAAGGTGCTACTTCACACACGCATTGACAAGCTATATTGCAGCGACCTCTACCAGAGCATGGAAGATTTATATATGGCAGGAAACCAGGACATTGTTTACCAGCTGTGACGGAACAATGCGACGAGGAATAGGACAGAAAATCGGAAGTTTGTTTCAACATTGAATGAGTTTGCATGGTATCCGACGACACAAACATACTGAATATCGCTTGTCGTCCCGTCACAGACAAATAGTCGGATGTGAACGTAGCTGTGGTTTTAATGGAGACTGCCTGCAGCCATTTTTCTAAGGGTAGTACAATTAAAAAGGACTGTGTTCCCTGATGAAACCATTCAACGCGACCTCCGTCGTTTTCTTTTTTTTGTAAGCGCACCCGAAGTAAGGATGTATCCCAATCCAGGGACAGTTCCATTTTATGTTTTCCAATATAAAAGTATTGTTTGTATCCAATCTTGCGTTCTAAATAATTTCCTTGTATAACAAGTGAATTCATTGTGTCCACCACTTCGAAAAAAATATTCAAGTAATTCGGCGTCGAATCGATATCCGTTTGGAAATAGGACAGTGACAACGAATCAAATATCCGTTCGAATTCTTCTGTATCAACAAAGGTAGAAGGTGCTAGGATTTGAATTCTATTTTCGCCAGGCCAAATTTGATTCTGATTCATATACTTGACGTACATCAAGTGTGACATCGACCATCGTGCCTGATGCATGTATATCCTTTCAATGTAATCAAGTGACGTCGATAATTCAAATTGTGTCAAATCGGAGATCAAATCATCTGCTGGAGGCAACGCAAAACTGACCGTTTCATGAAAGCGCTCAGTAATATCAGCGCGCGTTGCCAAGTCAATCAACGTCCACTCTTCTATATAAATCCGCGCCTCGGTGGCAAGAAACGAAGATTCAAGCACCGTTCGTCCACCAAATTTGACCTTGGTTAGGTCCGCTTCGTGCACCAGTTCCAGCGAACAGGCCGCCGTTATTGCACGGACAGATGTAACATTGTTATATCCAAATGGTGGTATTTGTTCAGCAACCTCAGACTTGATAAAGGGCGTAAAAGCATCAGGTGTGTATATCCACGTCTCTGAGATCAAATAAATGTACAATTGTCCATTATTACCATCAATGTTTCGGACGCTGCCACCTGTCAATGGCATTGGTAACGGTACACGACTCCATGTCGCAATGTCATTCATCGGTGTTGGTAGTTCTAATTGATACAGGTCATGGACGTTGTTGACAGTTGTCAACAGATAGAGTGTATCTAAGAACGAATAAATGGGGGCATAATGCAAGTTTGGTGGTCGTGTTCCTGCAATGGGCATTGTATGCCACTCTAAAAAGACAATGTCGCGCGGGTCCCACGCAACACGTGTCACGTCTATTTTGTACACTGTATTTATCTTTGTCTGTGTGGAACCGTAATCCCATTCGCCACCAAATGTTAAAACGTATCCATCTGGATGCACTGCAAAGGTCATCCCTTCAATGTAAGCGCCTTCTGCGTACGTCGGTGCGGATGGTTCCATCACAATCAACGCCGTGTTTCCATCTCTGGCGAACATTTTCCCTTTGTTGTAACACAGTGTTAGCGTGGAATCAAACGCGATATCAGTACAACCATGATTGGTCCCATTGATAGTGAATTGTTTTAAAGTATGTGTCCCCAGCGACATTGTTAATCCTCTCATCGTAATCTCGTCGGTATTCGACAAGTAGTCAAAGTTGGTCGTGGCTGGGTCCCAACATAGCTCTTCGAATACTTGGAGCAATATTTTGATATTATCTTGCTGATCCAAGTCTGCCTCCAGATGTGGCTTTAAATGGAAACCATCTTTATCGTTCATGTACAGTAGAGATTTTCTAACCAACTCCGCGTCCGATTCGTACATAAAACGTTCTGGAAATGTCCATACAGCCGTACCCAATGCGCTCTCAAACGAAGTACTGTTATAGGCAAGTTGTAATTCCTCGGCCTTTTCAACGTTATAACGCATCCATGGTGCGAGACCACGGCAGATACCATTGAACGAATCGCAAATTCCGTATTGGCTCGCCATATCACTGCCATACGTTCCATTATTACACTTGTCGCACGGGATTGAACACGCAAGACCCGAACCAAGTGCACACTGACATCGACCATCGGCCGTGGGCGTTGGACCTGTCTGCCAGACGGGCATCGTAGGTGCTTCGAACGAAGTGTCCCTGTATTCACCAGCTATCAATTGTGTTCTGTTCGACTCGACAATTTCGGTCGCGTCCACTGCGAAACATCGACCATTTCTGCCTGAACAAGCCAGTTCTTGACCGTCGTCAATACCCGATGGACAGGTTAGTTCACATCGTGTACCAGCGACACCGATATTTTCTTGGTCGCATTCGCATACCGTCTTGGAGCATGTACCTGGGATTTTATTCATTGATAGGTCGGAGCACCATTGGCGCCAAGTGGTTTTATCCATACTATCCTGTAGTGTTGTAGCACAAGCGCGCGAACATTTGGAATTATACAGTTCCGGCACTTTGACCTTGTTGTGTTCATGATAGGCATCTTGCATTGTACAAAAATCGGTAATAATCATATTATCGAGGGTACAATCGCATTGGTCATCCAGTCCGATATCACTAATATCGAGGTAATCTTGTCGAATGGCACAAATACTACGGTCATCATCACCACCGTCATCTAACATGTTTTCAATATGCTCAATACAATCGGTATGACAAAAATTTTCGTACTCGGACGTACGCTCAAAACAATTGTTAAACCATTCGATATCAATCGTGTCTGAACAAGATGCTTGCGCAGCATTAATAGAGACACGTGTTTGGTTGCACATCGATTCCATTGACGTAGCTACACGGCCACCCAAGAAAGGAATGTCACCATGGAAAGAACGTTCGTAACGACAGTAAGAGGTCCAGTCTAAGGATAAGAACTGCTGCTTCTCTTCTAAACAGTCTGGTATCGTTGAAACGTCCGGCTTTGCGACCTCCATGTACGCAGCACAACTTTGCATGTCGTTCGAGACATACTCACACTCCTTGCCTTCACAATTATAAGTGTTGTACCCTGGTAATACCTCCCACATCGATGCTATTTGATTACATACGGATGTTGTGTCAAAGGTCAGTGGCTTGTATTCGGCTGCAAACGCTGCTTGCCATAACGGAGGTATGACTTGTATATTGACCGGAGAGCATGTAAATGGTGTATCGGTAATCAAGTCTTCCACTCGGAGGTAATTCCACGAAACTCTGGTTTTACGTGCTCGAGACCAGATATCCAGATAAGCAATGCCACGCGGGTGGAAAGAATTCATCGAATGGGTGCCTAAAGTACAGGTCTGTGTTGTGCAATGTTCAGAGTGTAAGAAACAATGTTGGTCAACGGGCGTCCATGACCACTGTTGACACTCCGCATGAGCGTGGCAATGTGCTAAACACTCGTGCTCTTCTTGGTTTGCAATATCATGGAAATGTGTTCCCATTAAATGATGTGTTGTTAACACGTCAGCTGTCGACAACACATTCTTCCGTACTGAATAATGACAATCGTCGACCACAATATCGATCGACCACGTTGAATTAAATACAGTTGTCGCACTGTCCGCAATCACGTATTCGTTGATCAACATGTCAGAATCTGAAACAGTGATGTTTTGTGACAGTTGTTGTACATCGAAGGTCCAATGCCACCACTCATGCGCAGTAACGCGGCATTTGGTGTCAAGGCCATTCACGTACAGACGTTTTTGATAAATATATGCATCGACAATCGGTGTAAATTCACTATTAGAAACAACCATATTCGCAGTCTGTTGGTTAGTCTCTTGTATTTTTGTCCATCCGTGAATACGTTTGTGATGATTATCGACAAGAGGCCATCGGATACCGTTCGGTGGTGGTGTGGACTCCTCCGAACATGTAGGACGATTGTCTGTAAAGGTGCATTGCTTGGTTGGTGGGTGAATGTCATGTTCGTGCCGAATGATGGTAGCACTGCCATCCGCGGTAAAGGACCAAGAGTCATAATTCGTGACGTTAGTAGCGGTCTCCATGTAAAATTGACGTTCGGGAGAAATTAAAGAATCTTTGAAAGACACAAGTTGTTCGACCCCATTTATTTTGATGGATGCAATGATAAGTCTTTTCCCAAACATAGCCTGTAATTTTAGTTTGCCTGGTGTCACATTCGTCCGGTTCTGGATTTCCAACTGATTCAACCGTAATGTTGCAATATAATTCGTGTACGGTAGCACATCGTCGATATACCAAAAGGTTTCGTCGTCACCCACTGTGAGTGCTAAGCCGGCACCCGGTTCAGATTGTTTAGTATCGAGTGTGATTTTGAGCGTGTCCCCGTTAATTTCCTTTTCAGCCACCGTCAGTAATAATTGACGGTCGTCGAGCAGTAGATTATGCGTTCCCGACCAACCTTGGATCAACCCGTTCTCACCACTGGTCGTCAAGTACTGGCCCACCTCCTGTGATGCACAGAACTTGTACCAATTGAAATCGTCATCTTCCGTGCAAGATTCAAGTTCAGGGGGTAACACGGGCGTGCTTACTTTGACTGGCACCGTTAATCTCGAAGCATTCAAGAGACATTGAGTTTCATTACGTCCACTATTATCGAGACACGTGTTTCCAAGCCATGTAGAGGCATTTAAGAGACACTGTTCGTTACTTCGACGACTATTGTCTGCACACACGTCACGGACCATCCAGTGAACATTTGAAAATCTAGGAACAATGATGTCTCCATCGCGTCTAAATACAGTTGTTACGTTTGATTCCGTCCAATAGCCGTTCTTTTCCACTGACAAATGAGAGATATCCACTTCTCCCACAGAATAAATGATTAATTCGTCGCGACTTGTCAAGACACCATTATATTTATCCTCACCGACCGTGATAATAACGGGTTCGGCGTGGTCCCATTCGCACAAATATTTATTTGACGCTTCAAAGTAGAACGGTTGATAACATTGTCCACCGTTTTGACATGGTTGGTCTTCAAAACAGTTTATATTGCTCTTTGCAATGCAAATCACGCCAGAGTTACATTCCATGGTTTCTTCGGAACACGGGACACACTCGTGACCATCGGCACATGCACCCAGGGTGCAGATGGTAGGAATCGGTGTTTCTTCAGGTATCCATGGCGCTCGAAGGCCGCTTTCACAATTCTCGCTAAATTTCTCTTCGATATCATGGAGTGACCATTGTGATTCCCCCCAGCGTGAGACAGGGACATTTTCTGTCAATGTACATGCTGACACATCTCTTGGAAATAGTGACCAATCTACCTTGTCGTACTCTGCTGTTGGTAAGCCCAGACAAGTCAACCTCCATGGCTTTTCGTAGACACTGTCACTGTCGGCTTCGGGACATCCAGTGTTCCAATTTGGATTTAATCGATTTTTGCATTTAAATTGTACAGTACAATCTTTTTGTAGTTCTTGAATGCGCTGGACTGCTTGTGAAGACTGTGTCCAAAGAGATTCAATACCTGAAGAACAATAGACCATGTATTCCTGAAACCAGTCTGGTGACGGGTCTACTTCTGCTACCCAGGAAGGAATAACATGTTGTAAACGTTGGGAACAAAATTCATTTGTAGAGAAATCAATCTCTGAGAGTTGTTTTCCACACACTGTCCTGTCATCAAGCAGGATTCTGTTCTCTAAGAAATTTTGTCGAAACTCTTGAATTGGTATGTTCTCGGTCTCCATGTTGTTAGGATATTTCAAACCTAGTGAGCCATAAATGGTTGCCGCTCCTGGGATTTTCATTGATACCTGTTGGGGATTTATTGACCGTTCATACATAATGCATGAAAAAAAAGTATCTTTGACATTTAAATCCGTCAGAGGTCGAATTTGGCCCGTTAATTTCGTACATTCTTGCGCCCAATCTTTGTCAGAAGATGTGCACGCCGGTTCCACGTCAATGCAGAGGGACTCGATGTTATGTTCACTGATTGCATCTTTGCAAGTTTTTGCCCGACAGTATGTTTTTGCCTCACACTCTGAACCATCAATTTTGGGCGAACAGTGTTCCGCATACACAGAACGACCATTATCTACAGATATCAGACAGCGTTCGTTTTCAATCGTCAGTGATGCACATTCGACATCAAGAGCTTGCATATAGTTGTATGTTTTGTCGTATATACAATTAACATCGGCAGAACAGGAAGATGCTAATTTCCAGGTAAAACACAACTTCTTGTTGACCTCAAACTGTTCTTCGTTGGCAGGTTTGTTACACGTTGTATCTGAAATAGCAAGAGGGCTTAATTCTTCCATTGCAGCTTGACACCATGTTTTATTCTCTTCTTTACGAATAAAATAATCTTCGACTATGGTGCGACAATTCGCCATGTTGTCTGTATGATACGTACATGTCGCAGTATTTAAGACACTTGGGTACCAACCGTTTAACATGGACACGCAATAATCGTCCCACGCAATACTGTAAATCGAATCTAAACAGTCTTGTGACGCAGCACAAGTAAGGTAACCGGGTGACGAAGGTCCACTGCTGAAAAAACTCTTGGAACCGGATAAAGAATCCCACGGCGAGGAAAGTTGAGCACAGAATGCACCAGGTATTGTCTTACAATCATCATCGTCAGAACATTCTAACGGTTGACCGGCTTTAATTGATTTCTCTGGGACGTCTTGTTCTGGCACGGTGATGCCGGTCGTGCATTCGCCGCGACCGGAACAAATGGCTTCGTTATATCTCGGACAGTGAAATTCACAGTATTTACCGTAGTAATTAGGTGAGACGGGAGGATCCAAAGACACGCCGTTTTTGATTAATCGTTGCCGGGTTTCCGCGGTGTAGGTGTCATACGGTTGACATTCACAACGATACTCAGTGGTAAACGGGTCAAACCACATATCTAAATCGTTGCGAATACAACGACCGTGACCAGAACACACTTGGCCATTGGCAGTTTGGCCACAGTCAATTTCGCAGTAGATACCCGTGTGACCATCTTCACACGCACATTCTCCGTCGCTCCGGCACGTACCCTCGCCTGAACAAACGCGACAATCTGGGTCAGGAGAATATCCGACGGGAGATTTTACACAGACCTTCTGCGCATCAATGTCGCCCTGGAGGTCGCGGTCAGTACCAAACACAATGCTAGTTCCTACAATATTACCGTCCGCAGCACAGTAGTGTGTACATGCGTTCGGAGAATCCATCTGGCCAGGATACCAATTCTCTTTACAGACGGAACAATAACGTTCTGGTTCGATGGTGTCGAACGTAACCGTACCTACAGTGCGTTTATCACAGATGCATAAATCATTTGTCCCGTCGTAGTCGTTATTACAAACGCCACGGTACGAACACGTAGCTTCGTTGCATTCAGTGGTACAATACGCAGTGGCAGTTGACACATTGGTCAAAGGATAATAACTCGACTCACATTTTGCGCAAAACCAACTTGGGTCTGTACCCCTGCACGAACACTTGACACGTTCACCAACTGAACTTGTAAACAGTTCACAGGTACCAAAACCATTGCAACCAATGTCCAAGCCGTCGGTTGTACTATTCATCACATCTGGTGTATATTTACCATCAGGGTCACAGCGTAGGTGACATTCGCGCCCATACCAATGGTCTTGACATTTTTGACACGCACCACCCGACCAGTGCTGGTGCGTTGGTGACGACCAATCATTACATTCACAAGTGGCATCAGGTTGACAGGAACCATGGCCAGAACAGGTAAATTTGGCATTGCATGAACAATCAAAGCCCATCCACGATGTAGAGGCGTCACACACACAAACTGCGTCGTTATCATGTTCAACACATTCCCCGTGGCCTGAACAGGATGTTGGAAAATTCTTATCGCCAGGACATTCATACTGACACATACTACCTCGATAGTGTGTATCGCAAGTACAGACAGGGGCACCCAGGGGTGTTAAAGAGCAAGTGCCGTGGCCAGAGCATGGAAAATTATTCACGGAACCACAGGTTTGGTCACAATGTGTACCATAATATCCGGGTTCACAGACACATTGCAGTTGGCCACCAACAGATTGACAGATACCAGACTCGGAATTACAATTGATACCCACATCCGCACAAGAGAGCGCACACTGTTCACCACCAATTGTGTTGAACCATCCATCCTCACACTCACATTGTCCGATGGGCGTGCACGTACCATGTCCATTGCATGCATTACATACTCCTCCACCAGAAGAAATTTCGCGACAGACATCGTCTGCAGACGAGGCAGATGCGACACAAACAGTGTCGCATTTAGGTCCAGAATGTTGGTGCGTAGTTGTATTGACACACGGTCCCGAACACCTATTCAGGGACGCGTTTTTGTTTTCTGTATAACAGTTGTCACACAGGGTACCAGTCCACTTTGTATGTGAAGCGCATCGACAACCCCAACGCGAATTACCATTAACGAGCACACCACAAATACCTTGGTGTTCACATTGACATTCGTCACAATAGATACCGCCATAGACACCACGACTGTTACCACAATTACAACTAGTGCCAGTCCACACAGAATCGTGCTGGCAAGGTATCACAATGTCATTGACCCAGTTTATAACAAAATCGGTGGACATAGAGAGTAAAGCAATCAAAGATGCCGACACGATGAAACAAAATCCATACAGCGGAAAATTTGTCATATACAGATAATTAGCCAAACGTTTATAGTACCATTTCAAAAATAGAATATCCACTACTTTTATTATTTTAATTGCTTTTCTATAAACTGAAATATCTCCTTAGATTTATCCCAACCGATACACTCATCAGTGATTGATAATCCAGGGCGCAGAGGCTTACATGCGAGAGACTGATTACCATCGTGCAAAAACGATTCCATCATCAATCCACGGACATTGTCCAAACAATGTCTCACAATATAGTGTATTACCTCGATTTGCTTGGTCCATTTCTTTCCAGAATTTCCATGGGAAGCATCGACGATAAGTCCACTATTTACACTCTTATCCCGAAGTAACAGACTCTTCATCTGCTTTGTAGTCTCTTCGTCATAATTAGGACCTGCTGAAGAACCACGGAGAACCAAATAACAGTGAGGATTCCCCAGTGTCTGAATTGCAGCAACACGCCCATCCGCGTTGATACCCATGAACACCTTACCTTCCGAAGCAGAAACCATGGCATTCATTGCGACAGAAATATCCCCCGTCGTCGAGTTTTTAAATCCCACTGGGACAGAGAGACCCGACGCCAGTTCTCGATGTGGTTGTGACTCGGTGGTGCGCGCGCCAATACAAGCAAACGAAAGTAAATCGTCAATATACTGAGGCGCCAACAGTGACAATGTCTCTGTTGCTGTCGGAACACCGAGCGCAGTAATTTGAAGTAATAACTTACGCGCAGCAGAGACACCCGTCACCATGTTATTTGAACCATCTAAATGGGGGTCATGCATGAACCCAGACCAACCTTTACGAGTTCGTGGTTTTTCGAAATATGTACGCATCACAAAGAATATATGCGGACATTCACCCTGGACGACAGACAAACGCCGTGCGTAATCTAGGACAGACACTGGGTCGTGCACGCTACATGGACCCACTATTAATAACAAACGAGCATCACGACCGTGTAAAATATCCACAATAGTCTGGCGCCATTCAAGAACCGAAGAGTTCACTGGTGGCGGTAATTGTCGCTTCAAAGCAACGGGCGCCGGTAAGATATGAGCAGAGGCACGCGTATTTGTCGCCATCGATAGTTAATTGAGAATCAAGTTTATATTGTACTTAGCGGAAATTATGGGATTTTTCGTCCAAAGCTGTGGAGCCTGTGAAACTTAAAGCAAATTAAACTTTTTGAGATGTCGGTCAACCTGTTTTATTTTAAAGTCGCGGAACGCCGAAGATATAGCGTTTTTTGATTCTAGAAAAGCATTGTAC
>Ga0206125_10001323_pt1 | contig 29134 bp, 28 predicted proteins | sample Helgoland_Spring_4_FD_148598 | JGI IMG/M metagenome (GOLD analysis project Ga0206125, IMG submission 148598) | Pelagic subsurface seawater microbial communities from Kabeltonne, Helgoland, North Sea - Helgoland_Spring_Bloom_20160331_1 | ecosystem: Environmental > Aquatic > Marine > Epipelagic ... | reverse complement strand
AGTAGTATATGTCCCCCCCCTAAACTATTCTTTGGAACCTAAAAGCATCGATCGATGGTTTGTGAATACGCCGAGAGCATCGATCGATGGTTTTTATGCGGAAAATGTTAAAAGATATTAAAGATATTAAAGATATTAAAGATATTAAGAAGATTATGATTTTGATGATATTTCTTTGCACGATATTGCACTTATTATTGGACGAGAGCATTGCGGAACATTTTGAGAACATTCTTTCGGACTTTTTCAATTCGGATTTCAATTCTTTTATAAAAGATGCATTCGTTTTCGGATTATTATCGAATTGCGTATCAAATATTAACCTATTAGAGACGTCAAAGACACTAGATTCGATGGTTAAATTTGATATAAATCAACCCATGTTAACTCTAGAAGAAGATGATTCGTCTCATTATTAATTTTCCGAGTTAAATGACAGCACTTGATGATCCTCAGTTTTATAAAGAGCGCATGATTGATGTATTTTACAACAATTATGTGCAACAGTTGGAGACAATGCGCGATTATTTGATAACATGGTTGAATGAAAATGTGAAAACATTTGAAGATTTGGACTCAATGAAGCAATATCTTGACGAGATTTGCAAAGAAATATATGATTTCGCCCTTAAGAACTTCCAAAAGGGTGTAGATATGGAATGTTGCACTACAGATCAGATCAAAAAGTTTGAAGACGCATTTCGAGAGTATCAATATTTGAAAGAAGACATAATTGCTGAGATATTGAGTGAATAGATGGTTCTAGAAACAAAGTTTTGGAATGTTTTTGTAAAAAGTTATATGTTTTCATAATAAAAATAAATGCCTTTGACGTTTGACTATGTTTGGAGTCGAACTTTTTCTAATATTCCTCCTGATTTTAGCAATAATGCTTACGATGACATGCGCGAGTTGTGTTCTAACATAGCTACAGCGCGCAATTCTGAATGTATTACTGTTAATCAAGTATCAAACCTTATCCGAGGCATTCGTCGTGACGTTGGAAATGACGATTCTTCTTGGAAAATTCTTTTGCGTCCGCTTAATTTTGGAGAGTTTTTGGATAATGTGGACACTTACCAATCAATTCGCGGGGAGTTTAAGAGTCGCGACAAAGAACCAGTAGAAGCAATTTGTTTTCCTTATTCAAATGAGATTCTTTTTGGAAAGGGTTTAAATTCTCACGTGAGAGATGCATATTTTGAAAATGAATAAATGTCTTTTAAATAATTTTGTTATGTTTAAGCAAAACAAATGTCTTGGTTGAAAAAGTTAATTCAGACTTTTGCAAAAGTCTTGGACCCTGGTCCTATAGCTAAACATGTAGTGAAAGATATTCAAGAAGGTCCTCAGGTATTAAAGTTAGCAGGTAGAATGATTGAGGCAGGTGCTGTGAATTTAGAGGAGAATATAGCTCGAGGGTATCGTAAAGTAACAGGAACAGGAGGTAGACCTGTATTTGATCCTAAAGAGGGTCCATTAGTTAGTACAGTATCGCTCCAAGATTTGACAGCATTATCGAGTGAGGTGTACAAAGATGATGGTGGATCTAGAGAAGGATACGATACTGTGATTACTAAAAGTGTAAAAGATCTTCAATTTAGCATTTACAAGAATCAAAAGGATGGACACGTGGTGGTAGCATTTCGCGGAAGTTCAAACTTGGACAATTGGAAAAACCGCAATATGCGCATGCGGAGTGTGGATGACGGACATGGAAACAAGGTGCATGAGGGTTTCAAGAGTGCATGGGACGATTTGAAACCTGTGGTTACGAACGAATTGGAGACGTTATTTTCTGGAGATCAATTTTCGAATAACGTTACATTCACAGGACACTCTTTAGGAGGTGCAATTTCGCAGTTGGCAACTGCGGATTATATGTCAACCCAGAACCCTCGTTTGATTGATACTGTAACATTCGCGTCACCGACTGTGGGTGATAAGGGTTTCAATGAAAGAATTGCTCCAGGCCATCAAATGCGCGTTGTGGATCCAAGAGATAGTGTTCCTAAGATAGTACAAGCATTGCAACCTTCATTCGTCCCTCCTGAAAGTTCGACACGCGTGATTGCATTGGGCGATAAAGACGCAAGAATTAATGAAAGGGTAAAGAAGGATGCAGTTCGTTTTGGTTTAGAATTATCATTTGACATAGGAATTGCGATGTTATTGGCATATGCACCTGAAGCGGCAGCAGTTTCCGAATTAACGGAAGGTGTTGCAGCTTCTGAAGGAGAAGGTTTGGTTGCTTTGGAGGAGAAGGCGATAGCATCTGTGGAGAAAGTATTAGGTGCAGGTGAATTTGCTAAGGAGGAGGCTGTTGCGGAGACATTTATCGAATCCATTGCAGGAGAGGGTGAAAGTGCTATTTCCCAAGAAGAGTTGTCAGATCTTCGCAATTTATTTCACCCAGAATTTCGAGAAGGCATTGCAAAACAATTGCGTGCTATCGCATCTTCTAGCATAGAAGAGAATTTGGTGCGAATTGGAGATGCGGTAGATTGGGAACAAACAATCAAGGTTGTTTTGGTGAAGGCGGGTGTTCAAGAGTCAGCATCAAATTTGATTACCCCATTTGTTATGGAGAATGTTAGCGGAGACATCAATTCTGAAGGTGTCCAATTTCTGTTACACAATAGTTTCGATTATATGTACGGAGCTGTAAGGGCGCACCCTGTGGGTACATATGTGGACAATGTGAACAACCAATTTGGAAATAAAAGCGATAATGCGAGAGCAGATATGTTTAACAATTATCAGAAGAATATAGAAAGAGAGGGTAAAAATGTCGAGTTGGTTGATTTTATGACAGAGTCTGAAATAGATGAGTATGTTGCTGGATTTTCTCACGGAAAAACACCTGACGAGAGAATTGAAGATGGTGTGGATCCGGAAGAAGAAGAAGAAGAAGTGGTGGTTGAAGATGAGTTTGAGGCTGTAAAAGAGGATGCTGAAGGTGATAAAATGAAGGGGACAATGTTGTTGGGCGATACTCACAATCTTGGAGGAATTGAATCAAATCAAATTAACGGTCGTCCATTGGAGGTGTTTGCAAATAGAACGGGTCGTAAAAGCGACGGTTCAACAATTTACAGCGTACGTTCGGAGAATGGAGATACATTGTCATACACAGGTCCTTCACATGCCGCCTCAACAACAACTTTGTATGGTAATTGGACGGGCATTGCTCCATTTGCAAATGCTTTACCACCTAAGGTGAGTAGAGTTTCAGGTTTTGGAGGAAGAGCATTTTCGGCGTTGGATACATTTTCGATGGCGTATTTGATTAATTCCTATGAGGATGGATACCATAACAAAGAGGCTGATGATATGTACCAGAAACGAATTCGCGCAGCAATCCGCAATGGTTATATTTCAGACGCAGTCGATCACAATGAGAATAGAGTTGCAAATATGATTTTAAAGCAATTTGCAGACAAAGGCCACATTTTCGGCGCAGAAAGCAGCAGTTTAACAACACGTGGAAATATGTTATCTGAGTTAAATGTAATGTCTCGCGGTTCTTTAAATGATTCTTCTGATTCAGTGGAAGGTGTTGCTGTGAATTTTACTAGAGGTGAAAAGCGAAAATTGGATGATGCATTCAAATCTTCTGAAGGTCAGTTTGTGGCTCGTGAAGTGGTGAGTAGAACACATTCTCGCATTCCTTCTGTGGACGTTAGCGGTACAAACGTCATTGAAAATGGTGCCGAATCTTTGGATTTTAATTTGAGAGTTTTGAGAAGTTTAGGTCTTCAACAATCAGTTGAATATTCTATATTGGATAATGCGTCAAAACAATTAGCGAACGGATATAAGACTGCATTGAATGTTGAGGAGGCTTTATCAAATCACATTGCGAATAGTAATGTGGGAATAGAAGGTATTTTCGCGAATCCTCTACAAAGTATGGTTACACACGACCAACACCGTGACGAGAATATTAATTTGAGTGGCAACGAGGAATATTTAAAAGATAAGTTAGTTTTGGAAATTATTAAGTCAATTTTGTAGAATATAGATAAATGCATAGAGTGATTTTACCATTTGGTTTGGGGAGTAGTAAGAATAAAAAGGCCGTAAGTTCGAGCACTTTTACTGTGGATTCTCAAATCCAAAACTTTTCGCGCATTTCAGTTTCAAGATTAAAATTCATGAAATTGTACCAAGAGGAGAAATTTAATTTGACTCAATACCCATTTACAGATTATTGGGGGGATATAGCGAATAGTTTAAGCTCTAAACGAGCAATCATAGCAGTGACAGGATCATCTACGTATGCTTCAGAACAATTCGGTCACCCTTCAAATTTGGAGTTGCGCGCAATGGATGACATGCCGCACATTATTGAAATAAGAATTAAAGGACTTACAAAAAATAGGGACAACAATTCATCTAAACGACATAAACATGCTGAATATCAAACAATCGATACGGAAAAGGATAGAATTGAAGATGTGAACGATTTTCAAACGATGTTGGTTTATAGTGCAAACATTAGTTACAACAATGAATTGCATGGTTTTCAAGGCTCTATATCATGCGATATGAAAGATTTGGGGTCATTCAACATTAAAGATAAAGGTTTTGGAGATACTTTTACGATTGAAGTAAGTATGTTTAATTTTAGAGGATTGGCCTTATCACATGTACCGTCTTGTGAATTAACTTTATTATTTAGATAACTTCGTGACACCCTCCAAAAGAAACAACATCATCAGCAGGAATAGGTACAATTTGGGGGTCACTATTATTTGCAGCCCCTGTAGGATATTGCATTTTAAATAAATAAATCTGCAATTTTGCTTCCAAACCGATTCCTGTGGGAAAAGCCGTAATATCCGGTAAATTATAATTAAGAACTTTCGCCATTGTGTGGATAGAGTAGATCTCGTTACCCTTTGAAACTGTTGAGAGGGTTTTGAAAGAGATGGGAAGTGAAAGATCGCTAAAAACGTGCCTCCTATGTAACGTGGAATCGCTGACATATGATATGGGTGGTGGAACCACTCTTGCGAACTCAAAAACAGATTGAGGACCTCCAGGAATGGTATTTGTGAAATCACCGATAAGGTTATTACACCTCATGTTTTGCGCAGGAAGGATATTAAAGTAATCATAAATGGGGGTTGGTTGTGTTGGAGGGTCTGCCAAGAAATTTGTCGTTGTGGGTTCGTAGATCACGGGTCTTAAAGCGAATAAAGTTTGGAAGAATAGAGGGCTCACGAACTCTCCCGCAGGTTGTTTTAGCACGAGCTCAACATGTTTTTGTCGAAGCATTCTCGGAGAGTTTCTAATGTGAAATGTGGTGAAGAAACCATAATTATCTGTAGTGGTAGTCCTTTTATAATGATTATTGATCCAATCTTCAGTAGGGTCTGTCGTTTTGTAGGTACCATCATCGATTTCGCGATGGATGGGAAACCCGAAGTTATTAATCCCTACAGGAAGTTCATTTGTGATGAAGTTGATATTGTTGATGTCAAGATTTTGTCTTTTTTTGTAGAAAGTAACTTGCTGCACCATATTTTTTTACTTGTAATATGTAAAAATGTCAGGTTTGGACGAATTCAATCCATTGGAGGATTTACCTCCGGACTTTATGATGATTATGTATGGAATGAGAAGAACGGGTAAAACAACAGCGTTGTTAACAATGCTTGAAATGATGAAAAAGCGTTTTGAGAAACACAAGGTCTATGTATTTAGTGGAACAGGTAAAGATAATCCGGGTCAATGGAAAAACTTTCCATTGAATACGGTTCACCACGACATATCCAATATCGATCGTTCAATTGGAGAGATTCTTGAAAATCAGAGAGCTGACATTAGGGATGAGATTATTAGACAGATAAACGACAATCGAATTAACGCATCAGGAGAAGATAATAAGGGTCTTGACACTGTGCGTCCTGAAAATGGTATTAAAAAGAGTAAGAAACGAAAACGTTCAAAAGAAGAGAAAAGTGAGACAATTCCCAACGATAGTGTAAAAGATCCTGATAATGATCTAAAACGTTTTCCTGGAGAATTGATAAAAAAATTGCAAGACAATCGACCAATTACAGAGAAAGATCTTATGGATGTTAGAAGACAAGGATTGATAGACGAAAGTACATTTCCTCACATTTTGATTATTTTGGATGATGTTGTGAATGAAGGCGCAATTCGACACTCGCCTAATTTGAACGGTTTAGCGGTGAGCGGACGTCATTTATTCATTTCGGCAATTCTTTTATCTCAATGTGTTTGTGGTTCTTCGAGTGTTCCCCCCGCAATCCGAATCAATAGCGACTATGTTATGGTTGTAGGAAACCCCCGCTCAAGACGCGAAAGAGAATTATTGCAGGAACAGTACCTTACAATTTCAAATGATAGAAGCGATCAATTGGATGGATTGAAGATTTTGGCAAATATAACTCAAGTCAAGTTTAGAATATTAGCAATTAATGTAGCATCATCAACCGCAGCCAGATTTAGCGACTACTTATTTAGATTTGGACCTGTACCCGCACCCCCTGATAATGTATCTGAAGGTTTCCGATTGGGTACAGAAGGTCAATGGAAGAAAGATGAGGAGATGGATAGAAAGCCCCAATTTACAGAGAAGGACTTTTTGAAAGACCCACCCAAGGGCCCCGATTTGCAGAACATAGATAGTGGCAGGTTTGGTGTGGGTCATCGTTCAGGAATTCCCGGCGATTCGCACACATCAAAAGGAATTGAGAGATTTGTGAGTCGTCATGCGGATTTTTTAGAGCCTTACTTTTAAAAAATGCCCAAGTTTAGGTTATACGACAGTAAATATGAAGAGCCTAATGATTTTGAAACAAATAAACGCCAACGACTTTATAAATTAAGCGATTCATTTTCTTCAATCCCTCTTCATGAAAGAAGCGACCAATTACCATCCAGTGCAAGTGCAATCAATAACGGTTCTGATTTCGTACCAAAGTTTATGGGTGTGGGAGCACCGCGTAGAATTGATGAGAAAGAATTTAAGTATCAGGTAGCTGCATCTAACTTTAGAGGCGCTAGAATGATTCGTCCTGACGATTACAAGTACAAACATTCGAAACGAACCATTTATGATTTAGCAATGCGTAGATATATGATTGATGAAGAACATTACATGAATGTGAAGAATGAGTCCAGATACGGTCTACACGGGGTGAATCGTTCTTCTAGAAAACTTTATGAAAGTCAAGATCCTGATACTGCAGGAGCAAGCAACCACACCCGTTATCGCGGTATGGAGCGTCACCGTGCTAAGGAGTTTTATCCCGAATTACCTAAATCAGTCCCTGAAAGTATGGTTGAGGTTAATGTACCGAATAAGGACGCGTTTAGATTTAACGATAAAGTTATTGAGATGGTTCCTCAGACATTTCCTAGTCACGGTTTTTAGTTGTTTTCTTTTAAAAATGCCACTAGTTCAATTTAAATACCGCGTGTCGCCAGATTTTAATAATGAAAATGAGAATGCTGAAGAAATAAACATGTCAATAAAACTCCCCTTAAATGCAAGAGCCGCAAGTTGGAAATTAAAAAAGGTTGAGGTTTCATACCTTAAGCGTGTACCTCTAAAAGTGCGTTTTTCCGAGATATCATTTCCGGAATTGATGAATGGAAATCACGTGATGTATTCCTTGAATTCTGAGGGGAATACGCCTGTACCAAATAAGACACTACGTTTCTACATGAATCATTACAACAACGATCAACAGAGAAATCATTCGTTAAACGAGAATGCATCAAATTTGCGTGCATGTCTTTCAAACCCTGATTTAGATTTAGGTTATCATATTATAGATAAAATGGAATTAAATTTGAATTTCGCAATGAAAAATACCGATGGGGGTACTACCACAGAATCCCCAAACGCGTTTAACATTATTTTAGAGTATAATGAATAAAATGCCTTTGGTTATTTTCAATTATCAACAATCGGAAGACAATCCTACCATTGTTCCTTTGGATCAATATAAGAAGACAATTATCTTACCGGATCACGCGTTGGATAAGCGGTGGAGATTACATGCTGTAAATGCTGTGTATCATGATAATGCGAAAGAAAATTTTCAGACATTCGAGATGAAAATTCCGCAGCTAATGAATAGCGAAAAAATGTTATATTCAACGAAAGGTATTGGAGGAGTTGGACCTCCTGAGGAGAGTTTTCGCTTTTATGTGAACCACCATCAATTCAGTCACGTAGAAGGGAATATTAGATGGCCTACGGTTCACGGTTATGTTAGCGAATATCCCAATTACGATTTAGGTTTTCATGACAGAAGTAGTAATGAAATTAGTTTAATTGTGACACCAAGAAGAGGTAATGGAAAACAAGTTCTTAGTAGACTTAATTCCTATAACATAATTTTAGAGTATGAAGAATAAATAATGCCTCTGATCACATTTACAGTCAATACAAATTATTTATCAAATGTACCGCACATACCCCTCGGAATGGATGTTGATGGATCATTTAAATTATCAAAACGTCTAGAATACATTCCTCCAAAGGAAACAATTTTTCGTTTAAAAAGGGTATTTTATGATGGCGGAGGACAATTGGGTGAAAGCGGTGGAGTAAACGGTGGAAGAAATAAAACACCCGTGGTATGGATGGGTTTGGAATTTCCTCAAATGGAGGAAATTATTCATTCGGATATCAAAAAAGAAACTGTAGACGGAACCTATCGCACCAAATTTGAAGATCCTGAAGTAGCGACTAGAACCGTAAATGATTTTGGAATTTTAAGATTTCCACTAAAAACATTTCCCATTAGCGGAGCGGTGGCAGCAGCTACAAATCCCAATTCAGTTGATAGACAAAGAAACAGCGTAGATGGTGAAAAATTTGAACACAAGTGTAATCATGACATGGACATTCCTTTAGGACGAATGAATTTAGAAAATGGGTTTTTGGAATGTATTTTAACCCCTAGAGAACGTGACGCTAAGCTTCCAATTGAAATGCGCGGAACTCTTCGTTTATGTAGAATTAGACAAATACAGGTAATTTTGGAATATAATTAATAAAATGGTTTTGTTAATATATCATTTCGACAAACATGATACAAATACGGAGATATTTGATAACCAACCAATTCGTTTGGATTTAGGATTTTTTCCCAAACAAAATACCTACATAAAGTTACGTCAAGTGGGTTATTGCGTAAACACCAGAGGAGGTAATGTGCATTTATCCTTCCCCGACATTCTCACCGAAAGTGTGACCAACGAAGAAATTGATGAAAGCTATGTTTGGGAAGTGAAAGGTATTACGCTGTCAAACAATTCTGGAGAAAATGGTTTTCCGAATGAGGGTAATTACGACTCATGTTCCGAACACACAGATTTAAATTTAAATTTGGGGACAATGGATACCCAGAAGGATTTCTTCACTGTGATCGTTAATGGAAGACGCGCTGTGGATGGAGGAACTTCAAATAATTTATCAGGGGTTTCTATTGTTTTGGAAATGTCTCATCATAATAGACATACGTAGTTTTTTAAAAGGAAATAATAAAATGTTTTTAATAGGCAAAATTGATTTTAGAAATAAATCCTTTAGTGATGGTTATTTGGGGCCTTTTGACTTGAAGTTTACGCTACCCAGACGACTAAGAAAGAGAGCGATGTTGAAACTACGATACTTTGGGTTTCTAAAGTGTTATCATACCGAGGAGAATCTAATTGAGCCATTCGATCCAAATGATCCATCGTCTTTAAATAACCACGCGTGGCGTTATAGTCCCGAAGGTGTTAAAATGCGCGTGAAGGCCAATGGCGAAGATGTTATGGGGGATAACATATCGATAGAATATGAAAAGATTAATGATATTGATCCTCGAAAAATTACAACCGATAACGATTTAACATTCAATAGAACTATAGGAAGTATAAATGGCGAATTTGACACGATAGGTGTGGCAAATGACAATTCTAATTTTGGACGTTTCTTGTGGTTGAATGTGGGACACAATTCGCTTTATGACATGAATCTAGGTTATTTGGAGGAAAATGCGAGTGAAATAGAGTTAATATTTAATCTTGTGAGAGATAAAACGGCAGACTTCCATGGGCACACTCCACACCCCTTTAGCAATTCGGATAAAGTAAGAATGTCTAGCATTACGGTGAAGCTGGAGTTGATTGAATAAATTATTTTACAGAGGTTTTCTTAATGCCTTTCGGTTTCTTAACTGCAGCCTTGCTTGTTTTTCCTCCCTCGCCTTTTCCGGTTCCTGAACGTAATTGTTTAGATTCTTGTTTAAATTTTTCCATTCGCAGTTTGGCTAACAAGGTTGAAGGCATTGCTTTTATATTTTATTAATGAAGTTTAAAAAAATCTAGGTAGAGTTTCATTAATAACTTGTAGTGAGCTTTCTTCAAGCATAAAAGGATTCATGCTATTCATTTCCCCACTTTTAAGATCAGAAGAAGAAGATTTTGCTTGTACATCAATTTGCGAGGCGTCAAGTCCGCGCTTCATACGACCAAAAGATTTTGAATCCATTTTGGAAACTGTATCATTTAGAGCCTTTGTAACAGCGTCTCTTAAATTACCTGAAAAGAGTCCAGCGGTATTATATTCACCCGAGGTTGTGGCTTCATAATCAGCAATCGCCTTCATCATTTGTTTTAACTCAAGCCACTCGGCATGTCTGGTGATTAAACTTTCATGACGAATTCGTTTTTGCATGAGACCAAAATTCTGTAGACTGGTTCGCACACCATCAATTGTGTTCTGCATATTTTTGAACGCGTTCTGATCGGGGGCTTTCAGTTTGAGTTCTCCAGATTCCTCAACAACATTTGAAACAAGTTCTTCATAATCCTTACTTTTAAAGAAATACAACGCGCTCTTTCCGTAGAAAGGGATCCAAATGATTTTACCATCGATTTTGGCAAATGGTTTGTTTGCAGCAGGTTCAATATCCTCTTCTTTACCCCGCATCATTTCGCGATCCTTTTCTTGCGCAGTAACCTTTTCAATCACATGCCTCCCTCTGAAAGGCTCAAAACCGCGCTCCCCCTGTTTAATAAGAATATCATCATCTTGATCCGGATGTCTTTTTACACCAACACCAAAAGGTTCAATTCTCTGAATATCTGCAGAAGTTCCATACCCGATCTTTCCCCTTGACTTTCGAGTCATGTATTTTGTATTTTGTTGTCGCCATGTAAACTTGTCTTGATGTAGTGTCTTCAATTCATCAGGAGAAAGAAAATCGTCGCGTCCATCAGCACCAAAATCTCCGGTTCCGGGACCCGCATCATCCTCAAGAGTATCCTGACCTGCTTGAGGTTGACCAACATCACCTTCCTGTTCACCAGTTTGTTGCGCGTTAACAGGCTCTCCGCTCTCCCCTTCCATCTCCATAGCATCAGGTACTCGATCATCAACATTTTCAGCATCAAAAAACGTATCCTCATCAGCCTTTTCCTCACCATGAGCATCACCTTCAGCTCGAGCTTCAGTGAATTCGGGGGCCTGTGCCGGAACAGGACCCTCACCAACATGCGGTTCTTCCTTTGACTCTTCAACACCAGATTCTTCCTTAGACTCTTCAACACCAGATTCTTCCTGAACGTCTTCAACATCCTCTCCCGTTGTCAATCTAAGCTTTTTTGATTCTTCTTCTTCTTGTTCAACCATGGCTCGAAAAGTTCGTTTCAATTCGGGGTTTCTTTCAAAAAGAGATGCAATTCCTTCGGAGGAAAAATCAAACTCCATCGGTTGTGTTTGAGGTGTGGACTCAACAGCAACTAGTTCGGTGCTCATTTTTTGAAGTTTAGGATCGCGACCTTCTTTAGCTTTTGCTGCACGTCTTTTAACACCCTTAATAAACTCTTTTGACTTTCGCGCTTGCGCAATTTTCTCTTGTCTTTTTTGGGTTGAAAGCTTCTGATGCTTTGTTATTCTAGATTTTGCAACTTGTTTAAATGCCTCTTCTTCACTCTTTTCTCCTCTTATGCTCACAACAGTTGGAACAATTTCCAACACTTGCGATTTCAGTTCTTCTTCAACAATTTCAGCTTTAGCCCTAGCCCCTGCAGCTCTAGCAGCACTTATACCTTCTACAGCCTGTTGTTGTTCGTTAGCGTGTCGCTCCGATATTTCTTTAGCAATCGCTTCTGCAACTTGCTTGTCGACTTCTCTAGCCTTTGCTTTATCTGCAGCTGCTCTAGCAGACCCTAAGGCTTCTTGAAACTCTTTTTCTTCTTTAGCAATTCGATCCGATATTTCTTTAGCATTATTTTTTGCAACTTCAGTGCCAATATCGGTTTCCATCCTGGTTTGCATTGAAGCTTGCTTTGAAGCTTGCTTTGAAGCTTGCTTTGAAGCTTTCGTTTTTGAAATATCCTTAGGGTTTTTATAACGAGATGTTTTTTTGGTTGTTTTTTTTACCATGTTTTAAATTATTATTTATTGTATTTAAAAAATTACGATTCGAGACTTTTCTGGATCTTACCAGTATTACCATCAATACGCAACATAACCTTACGTTTCAAAACAACATTAAAAGACAATAGCGACGGATTGTTATTCAAGTAATAATTAGTCGGATTATTAGCAACGGTATTTAGAATAAAAGGATTTACATCGGTCTTGGGTGCGCTCACTCTAATTTCCAAACGGGGGTTTGTTAGGGATTGGAAAGAGATTCCACCATCAAAAAACTCATCGGTATTGTTCAGACCGAGACGAATGTTTGTACCTGCTCCCGACCATCTAGGAGGTAAAACACCTTCCGTTTGATATTGACGAGCGGCTGTACTATAATGCACAGAATCAATACCGTCATATTCAAATTTGCTTCCTTCCGTGATGATTTCATTTCCAGATAACAATGTAAAATGAATACCATAATTAGGAATTGAATCTGCTCTGGTATATAGATCGCTTAATTGAGACAAGACAGCATTTACAAAAATATTTGTAACTAATGCATCGCTACTTAAATCAACACTGTAGAGATATGTTGAAAGATCGACATTGTCTCTGTCATCTCTGGAAACATATCTCGCGGTGTACTGTTCATAATCATTCGACAAAATGGCTGCAGGAATGTTGGGTTTAAAGTTCTCATTTCTAATCACTTCCTCAACATTTTCGTGGAAATTGATGAATTCCACGTGCAATTTCATCTTGTGAACATCAAGTTCAATCAAGGACTCAGGACCTTCCGAGTCTTTTGAGTCCACAAAGACCTGATTCAGATTTTTCTTCATCTTGACACTCAAAACCAAATCCTCCATCATGCGTGTTTGTAGATTATCTTTCAGATAAGTACAAAAAGATAGAGGTACAGGAATCAGATAGTCCTGATGACTCAATGAACCAAAATTATCTTGAGTACCAATATTATCTCTTAAGGGTGTGGTGTAATTTGGAGGGTCATAAAGGGTTCGATTCGTGCGAATGGCTCTATAACCTGCTAGACCTTGCATTACATTTCGCACACTGTGGTCACTAGACAATAGTGACAAGTTTTGAAACACAACACTTCCGGGGTAAAGACGCTCAATCCTTGAATTGTGGGTCCCCAACTCGATGTACTCAATGCTATTCGAAAAGTTGAAAGGATTGTCTAGCTCCTGCCATTGTGTAAGACCGCTGACTTCAGCAACATGACCAAACATTCGATACTGCAGGTACATTCTAGATAAGTGACCTCCTTGAGGAATGTTAAATTTAAATGTGTTCTCAAGAAGGGTAGAGGTTTCTCCACGTTGAGGCAAGACAGTAACTTTGTGTTTCGAAAAGGGTGGGGTGTTGTCAGGAATACCATGTACATAGTTCATGCTATTTGTTGGAATGCTTTGAAGCGTCCTCACCAGAGGACTTTGAATCTGCGACTGAATGCCAATATCCATCTTTTATTAATGACATGATAAAAATTAAACAGAAACAATTCCGGTTTTGTTATCGATTCTAGCCGTTGAGGTGTAACGAACCGTAACATTGGGAGTTATGTTCTTTAAAAATTCTGTTGGAACATCTTCTACAAACGTATTAGACGAAATTTCCAAAGTCAAATTTGGTAGAGACTTTGTGTTAATGCTACCGTTGTAAAATTCTTCACTACTAAACATATTAAAAGGTACAATAAGCAACCACGGATGTTGCTTATTAGAAAAATATGCCATTTGATTCAATGGATGTTCACCACTGTCTGATCTAAATTGATTCCCTGCAACAAAAGGACTTCCTAGAGTCATATAGCTCATCGAAGGGTCTACCTTGTCTTGAATCTCGTGGGAGTGTGTGCTACTCCCATCTCGAAGCAATTCCCAATCATATTTATCAATTAAAACCTTGTCATTGGATAACAAACGTACTCTAATTTTAGATTCACTAAAACGACCCGCTGAATAAGGTGATATGAGTAACGCTAACGATGATGCTGTGCTTCTTTTGAACGAAATAACCAGATCGGTAATATCACCAACATTAGGAATCGTAAATGTAAAAGAACGATTTGGTGTACTATCAGCATCTTGAAAAAGAAGTGACTGTGGAGTTTCGTTAATTTGTTCGGTTCTCGTTATTAGCTTTGTCGTGGTATCCTTTGAATGGTTCGCATTTCGAATGTTCGTTCTAAAATTATTCAGAACGTTATGATATTTACAAATCAGTTTCACATAGGTTGCAGGATTCTCAATGGCTACAATTTCTCGCTTCTTAAATTCAATCTCCATGCTACCAAGAAAGTTGGTATCTAAGGAATCTTTGAAAAAACGAAACATGGAAAAATCCAAAGGCACCAAGTAATCCTTCCCATAAGAATCAGTTTCCCAGGAAGGATTTGTTTGACGTTCCCTACCAAAATCAAACTTTGGTTCTACACTCAGACCCGATGTCTCCAAACCACATAACCCTTTGATTACATTTTTGCCTCCAACACCCTTGTATGTCATTGCATTGTACGCTACTGATTCAGGATACAATGTCTCAATTCTTTTTCCTGCAATGAATAGAGAAGCGTATTCAAAAAAATTTCCGAAACGCATAATACCCCTACCCATAGACTCAAGACCTAGTACCTCTTGAGTCGGGGATGCTACTCGAACTTTTAGCCACATTCGATTCAAATAACCTTTACGGGGAATTCGAAAATGGTAAGTTTCTTCCTTTTGAGTGTCAGAACGTCCCACATAGGGTAAAACCTCAACCTTTTGGATTGAGCGTACGGGGGAGTTATCCGGAATGTCATGTGTAAATCTCTTAATGTGGTGTTCCTTTTCAGACAAATGTTGAACAAGGGCGCTTTGTGATTGACCCTGGATTATACTATCCATGTTAAAATGCTTTATTAGATTGCATTAAAAAATATATGCTTTAAACACTTTTATTTAAACATCAAGAGTGCGAGTAATTGCCCCCGTATCGCTATCGATGCGAATCATATTGGCATGTTTTACGTAAATGTTAAATTCAACCTCTTGCGCCCCCCAATCGTGTAAAGCATCCCCTGTATATGTAGGTGTAATGCTAATCGTGGGATCACTAATCGTCTGCAACGCAACACCCCCCGTATAATACTCGTCACTGGTTTGGAAACCAAAACGTAGTGATGCCATATTATCGCCAAATCCATATTCTACGCCACACTGTGTCACCTGACCACCATTATTCCATAAGTCTCTATCACCACCTGTTTTGCTACTATTCATTCCAAGAAATTGACCTTGAGCCTGAATGTTGGTATATTTAGATCTGTTATAACCTCCATATCCACAATCACCACCATTCAATCTGCGCTCCGTTAAATCATAATCCGCAGCGTCTGGACCTGTCATTTCTGAATTGTGCGCACTCCAAATGGTTCTGCCTGATCCTACAAAACTCATGTCGTAAGAAAAAGAACCTCGAAGTGAAGTTGTGTAGTCGCTTTTTAATTTCTTTAAAGCACTCACTCCGCCCATATCACCAATCGAAAGTTGACGACCAACAATTAAAATCTCAGTTACCAAATTTCTGCTTAAAATAGGAATTGATAAAGTCTCCATGCCACTTAAGAATTTGGCAGATTTTGCAGCAAGCACCCAATTAGAACTATAAATGGAGGCGGGAATTCCGCGTTTAAAATTGCTATTTCGAATCGAATTCTCAATGTTATCGTGCCAGTTATGGTATATTAAAACAAGCTCAACTTCGTGAAAACGACTTTCAGATCCCGTATTGCCAATCAGATTAAATCCACGACCAATCTCTTTTGTTTTCACATCCAACTCCAAATCTTCAACAAAACGCGTTTGATAATTTTTTGATAGTGTCTTCAAACTTGATAGAGTCACAGGAACGATGAAGTCGGCATGTTGCATTTGATTCATCACACGTTGTTCGCCGGATAAGTAATGCAATGTTCCATTTTCATTTACATCACTTGTTGCCGCTGTTGAAAGTCTTCCATACATATCGCGATGACATGCCGAAGGATCCCATGCAAGTTCATATCGGGGTTTGGACAAATGTGCGCCTGTAAGTGGATCCCCTCTAGCGTATCCAATCATGCCCTTGATGTAGAAATCTCTCAATTGTTCGGGCATTTTTGCAACTTCTGAAGGAATCGTCTCACCATAAAGGGTCTCTATAACCTTTTCATTCGTCATGAGTTGAATTTTATCAAGAATGTTCACAACATTCCACGCGTTTGAAGAATTTCCTTGAAGGTCTCTGGGATCAACTGTAGAATGGGATGCTGCAAAAGAACTGTCATCAAGTTGAGATGGAGCGAGTCCCGCTCTTGAAGGGTCTCGAATGTTGGGTAAATTTAGTGCAATACCTCCACCACCCCCCAAAACACTCCTTTTTGTAGGTACCGAAGATAATTGCGTATTGTGTGTCCACGGAAGGCGAATTTTACTTCGAAGGTTATCAAATGCAGTTTCAGACGTAATGGGATTTTTCTGAGCCGGATCGAACAAATCAGGTTCATTATAGGTACCAAGGGAAACGCCAGTAGATCCGTAGTCTGCTTCCGTCAATTTTGTATCTGCAGCCACAGGTTCTACATTCTTCATCGCAATTCTCAAGTAAGCGCGATTCAAATTTCCATACTGAGGAATTCTAAATCTGTGATTTTGTTCCTGTGTAGTGTCACTGATTGCATTCCACGGTTTTACAACAACCTTTTGGTATGAAAAGGGGGGTACATTGTCGCGAAGACCGTGCACGAAACTCGTGGCCTTTGTAGGTACAGTGCTCACTGTTCTCACAAAAGGGCTTTGAACTAAAGAATTAAGGACGGGATCCATTTATTTTTTACTTTATTAGAATGCATTAAAAATTAAACATCAAGTGTGCGAGTAATGGCACCTGTATCGCTATCAATGCGCACCATGTTGGCATGTTTAACATAAACATTAAATTCAAGCTCTTGTTTATTCCAGCCAGTACTATACATTGTAATGTTTATAGTAGGGTTTGAAATGGTCTGAAGAGCAATACCACCGCTGTAAAATTCATCAGTCGTCTGGAAACCGAAACGCATGATTGACATGGCGTCTCCAAAACTATAATCAACACCGCACTGATTTGGCTTATCACCATTGGTTTTAGTCATATCAACACCAATAATCTTAGTGTTGTAATGACCTTCAGACGGCTCATACAAAGCGCGACGGTCACCTCTGGATCCACCATAACCGCAATCGCCACCACTCATCTTACGATCGGTCAAGTCATAATCAGAAGTGTCAGGACCTTGAAGCTCCAAGTTGTTAGCGCTCCAGATCGTCTTGCCCGAACCACTCAGCTCAATCTTATAAGTCAAATCCTTTACAATCGAGGTATAATCGCTCTTCAATTTCTTAAGCGAGTCAAAACCTCCAATGTCACCAATGGATGGTAACTTTGCGACCACTACCATTTCAGTCACCAAGTTTCGACTGGTTAGCGGAATGGCGTAGGGTCCGACACCTGTACCAACCTTAAACGAAGTGGCCGCGCGAACCCAATTGGTTGAATACACACTTGCAGGCACACCGCGCTTGTAGTTACTGTTTCGAATAGTATTTTCAATATTGTCGTGCCAGTTATGATAAATCAGAACCAATTCCACAGAGTGTGACTTAACATTTGAGGAATTCAACGTAGTTACGTTGAAACCTCTATCAAGCTCCTTGGTCTTTACCTCAAGCTCCAAATCTTCAACAAATCGGGTCTGATAATTCTTAGATAGAGTCTTGAGACTAGACAGAGGAAGAGGCACGTAGAAAGCCGCGTGTAGATTTTCCATAAGAGCACCCTGGTCAGACGTGTGTAGAATGGGTGTAGTAGAGAGACGACCGTAGACATCGCGATGACATGCACTCGGATCCCATGGAGTTAGATAGTCAGGATCGTTTTTTACGTTACCTTTACGATCACCATTTGCAAACCCAACCATACCCTTCATATACCAATCACGGAGCTGCTCGGGCATCTTTACAACCTCAGCAGGAATCGTCTCACCATAAAGCGTCTCGATTGTCTTTCCGTTGGTGGTTAAACGAATCTCATCCAAAATATTTACTACATTCCAAGCATTGGAAGATTTACCCAACTTATTTTCGGGGGGTACTACTTGAAGATCAGCTCCTGGAAAAACGGCATGAGGTTCTAAAGCTCCACTTCCTGATTGATTTGAAACTGCACTGTTCAACAGCAAGGAAGTTCCACCACCTCCTAGAGGTGCACACTTGAGCGGTGAGAAGCGTGTCTGAGTGGTATGTGTCCAAGGAAGACGAATCCTATCCTTCAACAAATCATAGGCAGCATCATTGACCACAGGAGAAAGAGAATTGGCCTGAAATAGATCAATCGGGTAATCAGCATCGACTGGAGAGTCTCCAACGCTAATCTTATTGGTTGTCTTAATCCTCAAGTATGCACGATTCAAAGTGCCGTATTGAGGAATTCTAAATTTGTGACTCTGTTCTTGGGATGACGTGCTAATGTTATTCCACGGCTTCACAACAACCTTTTGGTATGAAAAGGGGGGTACGTTATCGCGCACACCGTGAACGAAACTGGTTGCCTTAGAAGGCACTGTGCTCATTGAGCGCACAAAGGGACTTTGCACGAGGGAATTGATTACTGGATCCATTTATTTGCTTTATATAGTATATTCAAAAAACGTTTTATATTATAACAACAAAAATTAGAACGCGTTCATAACTTTCCAATCCTTTTCCAATTTTAAAAGTGTGTCCTTTTTAGGAAGCGATACATATTGCGAAACGTCTTTATCCATCTTTTCACAAATCTTTACAAATGTAAATGTCGAATTGATCATGTATTTACGTTTATGAATGTCTTGAGTCTCGTAAAAACGACAAACGCACATTTTATACAATCTCTCCATCTCGACCATTTCAAAACGTGACACTTTAAATCCTTTCTCCATTGCTTTTGGTAAAATACTATTGCTAAAATAATTGTGTTTAAAGTATGTTTTCGGTTTCACGTAGATTGGTACTTCTCCCCAACCTTCATATTCACTCACAAGACCACAATTCATGCAACTGCTTTCCCATTCGACTCTGTCAAAGTATAGATCGGTGCTCAGACATTCGATACATCTTTCCAAAAGATCGTCATCGTCAATGTGTTCCGCCATTTTTAAAAAAGTGACGCGGTCATCATGTTTGAAAAAGCGTTCCATTTGTTTTCACAATAAACCAATAACAAAAACATATCTCATCATTTATATAAAAATGAACTATCAACATGTCGTGGACGGACATGAGGAGTGCAAGAGTGACATCAGTGAGGTTAGTACCCTCAATATGGATTGCGATGAGCATTTTCCACCGCTTAAAAGGAAAAGAGCGGATCAAGAAATGTCTAACACGGAACTCTCCACCAATCCTGATGTTTACAAAATGATGGAACTTCCCAAGGGTGAACTTCCACAACCTTACACGTGTATCTGTTTCTCGGAAGATTCTGATAAAGAAAGCTCGTTCTACACTACTGACCAAAACGGTTTCTTTCTACACAAAAAGAAATACTACCGTTGTGTTACCAATGAGGATATGGAGATTCAATTTAAGTTTATTCGTGAACTCGATTTAGCTGAAATTGTTGCTCTACAATCCCTAGATGCTGAGGATATTAATGTCATTAAGGATCTATCCTCTAATAACAAAAGTCTACTTTATTGAAGTTTTGTAGCCATGTTTTTACGAGAATCAATAAATGTCATTCCCGGTTGCAAAACCGGATCGCTAACCTTAATATTCTCTACACTATCAATCGTATTCAACATACTCGGGACATACGATACTTCATAATCCAAATAACGACTAAGTAAAACAGATGCATTTTCTCTACTCATTGCTTCTTTACTTTCCCTAGTCTCGTAGTCTTTTACCATACCACCTTTCGATGCGAGACTCTCGTCCTGGAAAAAGGACTTGTGGGAATCGACCTCTTTTACCCTTCCGACAGAATCTTGGAATGCTTTCGAAAAGGGTTTCTGGGTGTCCAGAAATGTTTGGTGTTCGGTCTGTTCTTTAAAATGATTTAATTTACGTAACGGTTTGTCCAGAGCTGACACATCCAAACGATCATTTTTAACCGTTGAATCTCTCATTTTTACTTGAGTCTTCGTTTTCTCATATTCAAAAGGTTCAATCATCTTTATTAATTTTAACTAATGATTTTAAAAATACTAAGTGAAAATTACTTCTTCACTCGCTTTACATCACCACCAGCAATAAAAGCTGCCAATCGCTTATCCCTCTTCTCCTTAGACTCTTCTTCGCGTCGCTTCTTATCCTCCTCAATGTCCAAAGCTGAAGGTACACTCGTAAGACGAAACATATCCACCTTCGCTAGGATTCCACAGTTCTTAGGGGTGATGTACACACCCTCAATGCGCATCAAGAAGTCACCCACACTACCAGGAGTCTGCAGGATCGAAGAAACGTCCATGTGATCTTTACCCTTTTGATCAATACCCGTTGTCCTCGAATATCCAAGGGTCTGAATCTTGGCCTTTAAATAAGGAAGACCGCTACCCTCACTCATAACGGCACTTCTCATCACATCAGGGTCTTCACCCATCTGCATCACGCGAGGTTCGATCAATTTCTTGATCATCATCTCTTCAATCTTCTCCATGAAAACGAACTCTTCTTCATCCATGCGAATACACACCTTTCCATTATCATCAACACCATTAATGGTGGTTCCTCCAACAACCTTGAAGAAAATGGGGGCTCGGAACAAAATCATTGCACCACTAAGCTTCTTGAACTTGGCATCCTTAGTGCTTCGGTTGGAAATGATATCCTCAACATCCAAACTACTAAGATCCATAGAATCCTTACCCCACCAGTTTGGTGTCATGGTACGGTCCTTACCCACAGTGGCAGACTTGGTGATGGTCTTGGTAAATTTGGTCATGATGTTGTTGTTGGAAAATAGAAAAGTGGTAAGATTGAAAAGATGCTTCATGTTGAAGTTTTAACGTTTTTGTTCCAGAACAATCGGATTCCATTCTATTTGTTCAAGAATATTCCATTTATTCCAAAATATCCAATGCAGAGTAATCAGGTTCCACCAAATCGTAATTGTACAAAATGGCGTTAACGTTATCTGACTCTTTCCAAGAATTAAAAATAGAACTAAAAAAATCATTCTCACCATATCTCTCTAACAAAATGTTCAACTCGCTCAAAGATACATGTCCTAAATAATCACTCAAAGAACGCACATCTTGACTCTCCACAATCGTCTTCATATTCATATTAAAATCATTCCAGGGAAATGTCATCCCCGCATCGCCCAACAATCTCTTATCGAAGCGAGATCTCGCAATCTTTACCACTTCGCATGCGCTAACCGTTCTTGCTGTTGTCTTTCGAAACTGCATCTGCTGGGTCATAAGCGCATCCACATCACCATCAATCAACTGTTTCATCAATTCAAAACTAATCCCTCTCGCAACCACCTCATTTTTCTCAATCGGAAGTGACAATTTCTCAATCATCTCCTCACACTCCATCTCCTCCAACAATTCTGAAATACCGTCGCGCTCTTTTGGTAAACAAATGTTCTCGCTCAATACAACTCCCTTGAAGCGCACATATGGTAGATCATCCTTCAAGTCAAAAGCGTAACATTTAGGACTCATACCCACAAAACCACCAGGTTTGATTGTTGCAGGGTCAATCTCAACCTTCATCTTTCCATACTCTGAATCTTCCATACATTCATCACCCAATGGACGGTCGCCGGCAAAAACAATACTATCAGTGTCACAATATAAGATTTCTCCACCCACATTCTGAACTTTCTCAAAATAATCGTAGAGAACCAGACGCGCTTCGGCGAGAATTGCAGTACCCAAGGCTGCGCAAGATCTGCGCTGAATCTTCGGAATTACAAATTTACTTGTCACCTCCACAACATCAGACACTGAACTTCGAAATGTCGGTTTGATGCTCACTTTGGCAAAAGGTGTTTCAATAATGCGAAACAATCGCTCGCGAGTATGAACAAGTTGTACATGAGAATCAATAAATTGAATAGTTTTGCCAAAAAGAGAATTCTGGGCCGTCTTTGCTGCGGCACGTAGGGAAGGATTCTTCGCAACGCCTTCGAGGCGATTTCCTTCGACATCTTTACCTTCTCCCAATAATTTTTGTTCCTTCAAAACGCGAATCAACTTGCCGTACACTCTACCGCGTTTCCATTGCGTATAAGACCATACTTTTGTTACAGACGCACCCTGCTTAATCGCTCTCTTCAACTCCTCACTATAATATACCATCTTTTTCTTTGACATATTTGTAAACATATTCTTAAAGGTCTTACCGCCATCCATAGAACGTCTCTCGGGCAAAACAGGATACTGACCTCCCAGAGAACATAACACATCAACTTCCAAGAAACCATAAATGTCATCACTATTCTCACACGCATTCAAACGCGTTTTCAAATCCTCAAAAAAATCTTCCTTGTGCACATTCGTCAGGATGGGGATATTCGAATTCATAAACTCAAACATCGAAGGATCATCTTCACGAAAATGCCACAGAGGGTCTCCACACGGTAGGTCACGGCTTTCCATAACATAGGGATACAGAGAATTTACATCCACATAATGAATAGTAGAACCTTCAGGAGCTTTCCTTCGAAATACCTCCGTACGTCCACCATACAATGCTCTTCGAATATACTTATCTTCACACACATCCAAACATGGGTATTTACCCCCTTCCAAATAATGTTCCAAGAAATATGTATGACACATCTGACCAATCGTACAATAACTAAACAACTCCGGAGAATGTGGCATCTTAACCCATCCATCGCGAAATTTCTCAACAACGCCAAATAAACATTTTACATCATCAGTCAAGTATTTAATTGTCTCACTTTTCACGTCGTATCTCCAATCGCGCTCTTCAAAAAACTCCACATACTCAGACTCATTCATTTCTCGCTTAACACTTACACCCATTGGTCCAGGCAACTTCTCAGAAATTTGAAGGTACGTGTGAGGAATCATTTTTCGAATCTCATCCTCTCCAATCAGAACACTCTCAATTCGATCCAATGAATTCAATAAGCGGTATGGAAATAATCCCTTCAGAGTCTCAACACCAAAATCCTTTCCAAGTCTATCCAAAGAACCCATCATAAAATTCAAAGAATCCTTGAACTCAAACACACCGCGGTAAGTCAACTGAAAATATTTGCTGCTACTTCTCACAGTCTCTAACTCATCCAACTTTCCACTTTCAATCAAATATCTGTGCAAAAACACCCAATCATACTTCCCTCCATTGTGTGCCCAAATCGGAATTCGAGGAGCATTGTTGTTGAAATCTTTCTTCAGATTTTTCTCGGCTGCATTCTTCGCATATTCCAATATGCAACATCTACTAAAACGGTAGTGGTTGTGGTCAAGCACCTCATAACCATGCATGCTATCCATTGGCTCGTTACATCTCAAACAACCGTCGCTATCGCGATTCGCATAGAAATTGTCCCATGAACTCTTCAATCTATAAGAAAAATTCTCAAAACCACGATTTTTCCTAGGGATTGGATCTGCCTGAGCGCCTTCACTAGCTCTTCGAATCCACAACTCAGTCTCGTCAGCCAATATCTTATCGAATAAATTGTCCAAATAATACACAAAGTTCTCAATACAATCCGCACCATACGTTATGCTCACATCTCCACCACTCAACGCATCGCTCCGCAATATCCAACCTGCAGCATAAGGCATTTGAGGCTCCTGATCTATCTCGCAAACTCCAGAACCATTCATAGGAACCACAGACTCCAGATCAAAATAAATACACTCCTTTCGGTTACGCATCGGAGCATGGTCTCTGTCAAACTCATCTTGACGTTTCTTCGCATCTCTATACTTACTAGGATGTTTATCATTTATAAAACGCACGCGGTAAGAATCATCTTCACTCAGATTCGAATTCTCGCTCCCAGAACTCATAGATAAACGATACTTGGGACATATCTGGTCTCTTATCTTCATATGTTCAGACCATTCAGCCTCAGTATCAAACACCTCTCCCTTCTCCTTACACACACATGTCATACACTTCTTACTCTTCAAATGGTTATCAAGAGCGCTCTGACCGCTAAAACGCATATCGCATCGACGACATTTCTTCACAACCAAAGATCCAGTATATGATAGGATAAGGTGTAGGTGCTGATCAATCCACAAACCAGTAAACTCTCCATTCTCGCACCTTCTCATTTCAACATCCTCCAAATCACCCAATAAGGCTTCCCCATCCTCATCCAACACAACCACAGATGATTCCACGTGAAAGTTATCAAGAATGTTCTTGAAATCCGATAAAGGAATCTTCCCCGTAAAAATATCCTCACCACGAGATGTATAATAATCGTTACGAAACTGCTTAGCCTGTCTCCCAATCAAACTCTTCACAGCCTTCATGCGGTTTTGTTTCACACCTCTACCCCTCTCAACCCACCCCATAACATAATTCCAATACCAAACCTCACGCGATGTTTGCGAATCGTACTCGCGGAGGTAAAGATAATAAGCCAAACATTCCCAGAAACACGTGTCGGCACTCTTCACCGCGGGAGAAAAAACAGACTTCTGAGAAAAACTTGCTCTGTTAGATGATAACTTCGATATGTCGTACAAACCCAGACCGCCACCTCCTGCAGAAAGATTCCGACGCAAAATCTTGTACAAGAATAAATTCATCAAATGATTGCCCGCTCTACCGAAATTTCCTTTACCTCCGGAATCACTATCTTTCGGCATGTTGTCGTCCAAACTATTGGTCAAATCATCCAAGAAATCTTCATACACACCCTCCAAACCTCTATCGTTATTCTCAACCAAACGAGTACTGAAATGAGAAACATCTCCAGTGATGATTGTTGCTCCTTGGGGTCTTGCGATTTGATCAATCAATGGATCGTGGATATCGAAATCCCAAACATTGTTGTCATAAGGTACTTTACGTCTCTCACCATCAAACGTTGTTGTTCCGAAATTAAGAGGTATCGCTGCTCCATACTGCTCCTTTGTTGCTTCAGATGTAAATGTTGCTGCCAATTGGTAAGAAGCATAAAGATCCTCATTGGCTAAGAAGGCAGGGAGCATGCGACGCAATTGGGCATAAAAGAAATCTTTTCGGGAAATTCCGAAAGAAAAACGACCCGCTCGACGAATCGATGCGTAGTTGATCTCATATCCGCCACTTACACGAGGAAATGTCGTCACTTCATTCGGATCCTGATCAAACAATCTCTCCACTATATCATCCTCATCCAACTCCGGAGAATCAAAATCAAACTCAAGATCTGCAGCCGGCGCTTGGTTGAAATTGACAGGAATTGTAATCGAGTCAGGATTATCGGAAATACCGAAGGGCATGATGTGGATTGAAGGGAGACCTGACAAAAGCGTAACACCTCCAGTCTTGGAGAAATTTCCATATGCCAACTTCTTCAACTCCTCTTCACTCCATCGTATATCTGAAAGACTCGACATCTTTAGTCTTGTGCAAATAAAAGATTATGAGGAAAAAAGAAAAAAAGAAAAATACCGTTACCGGTAAAAGTCGCGTAATGACGTTAACGGTTCAGCATTTTCATTGGTCGAAAAAAAGTTCTAAATTTTTTGATTGGTCAAAAATCCAACGTAACTTTTACGTTGAACCGGTAACGTATTCTATCTTTTCATTGGAACACGTTGCAAAATAAAGCATTCTTATTGGAACACGTGGAACGCGTCATTGTGTTGGAAATGCTTTGGTTATGATTCATTATTTTATTTTCAAGATGCAATACGCCCACGAATTCACGCACAACGATTTAGAAAGCGGTTGTGATGATTGGTTCGATCACTTCTCTTTCTTTGATTCGAACATGAACATGCTTGAGGCGGGGTTCCTCAGTAGCTTCGACTGGCCCAAGCAAGAACTTCTACCTCTGGATACCTCCGAAAATGTTGAGCTACATATGTGTTCGCCTGAACACTCCGACGCTTTCCTACCTTGTCCTCCTTGCGACGAGTGCTTCAAGGTGTCCAGACCTGCGCTATTCAAGATACTCTCTCTTGGAACTTCACTCTACAACATGGTCTTCCCCAATCATGAAAACTTCAGTAAGGTCTTTCCAAACAACCTTATCACTACCAAGATACCGACAAACATGGAGGGGGATCACTTCATTGGAGAAATTGAAATGCACATGTTCTCCTTTGTTAGGAACCTTGTCATTCGACCTAACACTTTCTACTTTGACATTGTCATGAAGCTCAGGATGCACTACGATGAGGTTGTCCGAACCTTCTCGGATACCTACTGGCCCACCATATACAACTCTCTCTACTTCTCAGAAGATAGTGTTGACGTTCAGAATGTTGTGCATCATATTGCAATGATGAGAATCATCGCGTTGAGAATCTGTCTCATCAGGCTCAAGACTATCATGGATAGCTACAAGAATGTCTATGCCATGCACAGAAAGGGGGAGTGTATGACCCAACAGGATGCTCTAATCATGACGCAGATTGAGGCCAAGGAACTTACGTACATCCCTCTATCCAGCAACTATGTTTGCGCGCCGAAGATCCACAAACAAAATTCTTTCTTTAGTCTTATTCATATTCAGTAATATAACTTTTTAAGCTTTCAAATAAAAAAGTGCATAAACAAAATCGTCAACACTTCCATAAATCTCTTTTAACTCTGAACCTTGCTTCTTCAAAGTCAAGTAAGGCTCTAAAGGATCCGGTAAGTCATCAGTAAACAAAGCGTTGTCGACACCAAGTTCTTCCTTTTTCATTTCAGCGGGGATTTCTTCAACAACGGAAATTGGGGTCTTGGAATCAGCAATTTGTTTCTTCCGAGGAAAACAACAAAAAATATCTTTTAGAAACATCTTAGTGATTTATTTAATTAATGAATCCAAAAACTAAAACATTCAAACACCCTTCTTCAAACCCTTAAACTCCTTGGAATCTTCCTCACTATGCACTACAATAGGACACTTCTTGTCACCAGTGCGGCGGCGGCGTTTGGGACCTTCACATCCGAACTTGAAGATCTTCAAACATCCCAGAAGCTCCAACTCGGAACGGCGTTTCCTTGACTTCTTGTGGGGGGCAGGAGGCGCAGATGCCGATCCGGATCCAGCTCCGGCTCCGGATTCCTTCTTGGGCTCGATAACTGGGCTAGAAGGCGGGGCTCGGGGTTTCTTAGATTGCAATCTCCACCTTCCGTCCTTACGCTCCTCAAGTTTCAGATCGGTGACACGGCAATTGCGCTCACCCCATTGGTTCACAGCATCCTTGCAGTAACAACGGCGAGAACCCCATTGGTCCACATAACACTTGGTGCTCTCGGATTGGCCAGCAGAAGGCATGCGCACTTCACGCCATTCGTCAGAAGAAGAAGAAGAAGAAGAAGAAGAAGAAGAAGAAGAAGCGTAAGATACAGGAACTTTCCTCTCGGGGGTCTTCGGAAACATATCCTTCATCAAATCACGAAACGCCGCGTGATCTTCCTCCGTGAAATCGTCGTCCAATAACACCGAAGGATTCTCAGCTCCCGGTACTTCAAGCTTCACTTCGGTCTTGGAACGTGATTTCCCCTTGCCCTTACCCTTCATTGGAGGAGGATTCTCATTCTTCGGACGTCTCTCGGGAGTCGTGTCCAATGGCTCGTCACGGTAACGACCGATCTGACTTTTGGTCCAACCAAGATACTCAGATTCAGCTTCCCGGCGACGCAATTCCTTGAAAATGCGACTCATGTTCTTGTAGAAAATTTCCGGCGTGCGGCTCATGATGTCGTCATGGGTCATCTGCCAACCCTCCATGAAATCGGAAACCACCTCGCAAGAATCCTCCAATCCAAAGCTAGAGATCCTCCAATCATTCAACAGATGATCGGTCAACTTGAACATCGCGTCGAAATCATTCGCAACTGAGAAGGACACGAAACCACCCATCTCGCAATGGCCGACCATTGTCAGGTCACAACTCATCAACTCGTGCCACGGAATCAAATCGCACTCGTTCAATGGTGTCAATTCGGACAGCACTCCACCACACCCATCACACCACTGGTTACAACGGATGAAACCGTAATCCTCACTCTTGACCGAGCGAGACTTGAAAAACAAACTCTGTGAGAAGTACTCAGAAGCTGATGACATGGTGTTGATAGTCTTTGGGAAATGAAATTATGAGGAGTGAGAGAGGCTCAAATGAGAACTATGATCTCATTGGTCGGATGATCTCATTGGCTCATATCCAACGGTAATACTCTCATTGGTCAACGGCACTTCATTTCCATTGGCTCTCTACTTCAAGTTACTCTCATTGGCTAGCTACTTCAACATCGACGCTCATTGGCTAACGACAACTCTCCGCCAATCACAGCGTATCTATATATCCTAACGACAGTCAGGATAATTCCTAACTTCAACCATCGACCGATCGTTCTCTAAGCCAATCAGAAGCGTCGGAATTCACTCTGGCCAATCAGAAGACAGCAGAAACCATCGATCGATGCTCTCGGCGTATTCACAAACCATCGATCGATGCTTTTAGGTTCCAAAGAATAGTTTAGGGGGGGGACATATACTACT